>Ga0116149_1002591_pt1 | contig 19648 bp, 16 predicted proteins | sample AD_UKC057_MetaG_FD_89787 | JGI IMG/M metagenome (GOLD analysis project Ga0116149, IMG submission 89787) | Active sludge microbial communities of municipal wastewater-treating anaerobic digesters from USA - AD_UKC057_MetaG | ecosystem: Engineered > Bioreactor > Anaerobic > Digestate | place: USA... | reverse complement strand
CAAGCCCGCGGAGCTCTTCCTTGTCGACGAAGTCACGCAGTTTTTTCATGAACTCGTCTTCCATGGTGACCGTGTAGCGGTTGAACATGTTGACATAGGTCTGGTTGATATAGTTTACGAGCTTTTCTTTCAGGCCGCCCATAACTTCCATTTTCACCAGTATGTCTTCCGGTAATTTCGTCAGGACCTGGGATGCAACCCTTTCCGCAGTCTCGTTAACGATCAGCCGCTGTTCAGCGATCTTGTCCCGCCCTTCCTGCGCGTATGATTCATGGGAACCTACGGCATTCGGTATGGTCGGGTGAAACTTGTTCGGACTTTTTGGAAATTGTGTAAAAGCCATGTATTATTCCTCCTTTAATTCACTACACAGTAATGTCATGCTTTACGGCATCAATTTCTGTTTAAAAAAATATATATTAAAATATAGAATCGTATTATAATAGTATCGAAGTTTTTTCTGTCAAGATTTATTTGAAATAATTTGAAAATCTTCAGTTTTAAGGCAATTTTTTTATTATTTTTTTAACATTTATTCGCGGCTCCCCCGCCCATTCGGGCGGGGCATGTTTGTTGATATTATTGATCCCGGCGATAATCCAAATGAATGATCCGCTGGTATTTATACTATTCAACACCGCTATGCGGCCGGTTTTACGCCTGGAAATATTTAAACGTGTAATTTCCGACCTTGAATATGTCGCCGTCAAGAAGAAGGCCGTCAGCCTGGCGGTTAACCATTTCCACGACAGCGCTTTCATTGCCGATTATCTGCATCCGAACCGCCCCCTCGTGGCGGATGGCCTTGATGCTGAACGGCTTTTTAATGACAATATCCCGTATATTCAAAACACACCCCAAGCCCTTGCCGATGACAACCTCGCGGCTTGGCCTGCGCGCAAGGTCAAAGTTCTGGGTATACGGCTCGATCACCTCGTTGTTCCAGTATTCGAGCCTGCCGGCCGCCTTGAGCTCGGAGAGCCGCTTCACAAAGAAGAGGATCGCCAGGATCAGGAGGATCGCCGCACCCACTATGATGATCGGGATAATGATATTCCTGCTTTCGGCCTCGCGCTGCTGCTCGCTTTCTATCAGGGCCCGTTTCCCTTTTTCTGGTTCCCCGGCCTCGATGATCTTGACCTTGTCGGAGATCATCCCCAGGTCGGCGCCAAGCCGCTGCTTGACCGCATCGCTGTTTTTCAGATTGGTAAAGCTGAGAACGTAGATCCACCAGTCCTTCTTTTTTCCCGCCTTATCCATCAGTGCATGGATGTCGAACTTCTTCATGTCGCCGGGCGGGGGGTCGTCTATCGCGTCGGTCATGATCACGATCTCGGTCTGACGGCCGTCCTTTTCCTTCTCGAGCGAGTCCGCAGTCTCAATGACCTTTACGATCATCTTATAGGTGTAGGTCCAGAGACCCGTGGCCTCGGTCATGGTTATATACTTTTTGAGGATGTCCCTGTCGTTCTCGTCATTGATCAGGACCGTCGGATATATCCTGGTGTCGACATCGAACGTCATGAAAGTGACGCGGTCCCCTTCCTCGACCTGGCCTATGTAATCGCCGATGCTCCTCTTGACCTTGTCAAGGATGTTCTGCGCACCGGCCTGACCGACCATGCTCAGGGAGGTGTCCAGGACGAGGATAATGTCCTTGCTCTGGCGGGCGGCAGCGTCGCTCAAACCAATTGTGAACTGGGCTGTAACCAGTAGCAGTAAAATCGATATTATTGCTTTACATGATTTTGTTCCCAAAACCTTTCTCCTCTTTTTTTTGTAGGGTGCGCCGAAACAACGCACACCCTTAATCAGGGATTATAAGAACAAGAATGAATGCAGAGTGTGAAGCGCATCCCCGCGGGAACGGAGCCCATTCCCTCTACTCGTTTAATAATCATATAAATAAATTCTAATATGTCAAGAATATTAATCGACTTATGGTAAATTTAATTTCACGAATTTATTAAATAAAGAATGCCAGACAGTAAACTCCCCATCGTACCTGTCCGGGAAAAAACTGATCATTATGTCGTTTATGCAAACATTCCCTATAACGGAGCGCTCATCGACCGGAATAGCCGGATTAATACTCGTTGTAGACAACTTCCTTTTTAACGTACTTCCTGAAATCTATGTTAGGCTCTCTCCGGGCGTCGAGGTATTCATTCATCAAAATAAAAAACCACATGAAGGTGTCTTCATTTGTCTCGAGAGCGATGAAACTCCTCTTCTCCCGCCAGTTTTTCACCACGATCCCCTTATGCAAGATCATAAGGATATCGATCTCGTACTGGTATTCGATGTTCTTGGCGAGGTAATAATTAATAATGTCATTCTTGAGCTCGATAAACTGATACTTTGAAGATGCCGCCACGGTGAACGAGGGGATGTGGATCCTTTCGTCACCTTCCTGGTTCAGGGCGAACATGTTCAGCTTCTTCGCTGTCGCTGTTTTGCCCAGGACATCGATCAGGACTTCCTTGTCCAGGTCCTGGACCAGGTGGAACATGCCGTAAACAAGCTCATACGGAACATATCCGCCCATGAGGTTGATGATGTCCGGGTAGTATTTATTATACGCAACAAGATCAACCCCGTCCGGTGAAAAACCGGCCGAGTCTATCGGCTTGACCGCGTCAATAGAGAGATGTGAAGGAACCACGCCTGACAGCATGTCCCTGAAATGTTTGACATCCAGGGTGGATTTGTGCACTGTCCTTCCCTTGCCCTGGGCCGGTTCCTCTTCGGGCTTTTTCTTTTTTACTACTTTTTTATCAAAATCCTTGAAATATTTCGAAATCATGCACGGCACCTCTTCACCGGGTTAATTACAGGGGGTAAATGTACAGATATTCCGCCCATGATGTCAATGATAAAAAATTGTTGCCAATTTCCACGGCCGGAATGACATGAGGCTGTCTGCGCTGTTGGTGATAGGAATTTATTTTTTTGAGCCTAAAGCTTTTAAAGGGATCTCAATATCTGGCTGCAATGATCACGCCCCTCACAGGGAAGATCTGATCTGCCGTGCGGGAACCCACCTGTACTACAGGTTCAAAAAGCTTTCCTACACGGCAGCGCGGACACTTTTTTGCCCGGTCAATCCGCCGGTCAGGGCCACCGCACCTCCCTGGTCACGGATCCGCCGGGAGCGACCCGAACGCCCGGCAGAAGCACTGACTCCTCCACGACTGCACCATCACCGATCATGCACCCGTCACCGATGACCGAGCGTCTGGCCAGGGCGCCGGGCCCGAGCGTCGCTCCCGGAGAAACGGCTGACGGCATCATCCCGGTTGCGGCACGCACCCGCTCCGCATAGGCTTCGTTCATATCGACGAGCCCGACGTTCGCGGCGCGGTACGATTCCATGGTGCCGATGTCATACCACATCCCGCCGAATTCGCGGATGGCGAGCGCGCCCTCGCGCGCCAGTGCGATAAGCCCGGTCTCCACGATATCGGAATAGCCCCCTGCGAGGTGATCGAAGATAGCGGGCGAGAGCACCGCTACGCCCAGAAAATCGTGATCGGGCAGAGGAGTCCCTGGCAGTATATTCCGAAGATTGACGGCACGCCCGCCGCTCACCGCGACCCTCCCGCTGCCGGGGGCGGTCCTGCGCACCGCGAGCGCGCCGCCCGCGCCGGCCGCGTCGAGCGCTTTGGAAAGCATCCCGATGTCGATGTCCGCTATGATGTCGCTGTTGATGTAGGCGAAGGGTTCGCCGCCGAGCTCACGCCGGCAATTGGCAAGGCCGCCGCCGGTTCCCAGTATTACGGGCTCGCGCGAAAAGGTGATGTTCATGCCGAAGGCGGCATGGGCGCGGAAGAAGGACTCGATCCGGTCCGGCAGGTGATGAAGATTGCATACGACGTCAGTGATGCCCGCTTCTTTAAGGAGCATCAAGGCGTAGCATACCGACGGCACGTTCATCACCGGCACCAGCGGCTTGGGCAAGCTGTCTGTTATGGGCCGGAGCCGTTCGCCGTACCCGGCCGCGAGAAGGAATGCCTTCATAATCCGTTCTCCCGCGTCATACGATGAGACAGTATGTACGACCGGAGCGTCCTGTCAAGAAGAGAACGCCGTACCCGCACATGCGGGCAGCATAAATGGATTGACATGCTCGTGCGTGCCGGGTACGTACATTAACTATCATCCCCGGGGGTAGTTCCATGAAAAGCAGAAAAATCACCGCCGTCATTCTTACGATCATGATCCTGTGCGCTGCCGGTTACACGGTCGTCAACTCGACGATGTTCAGCCCTTCGCTGGGAAGCAGGCTGGCGCGTCTTGTCATACGCCTGTACCTTGCTCCCGCTTTCGCACGTGAAGACCCGGTCAGTGCGGTGCGAAGCTCGATCGGCACCGTAAGCAGGCTCGCGCCCCTCCCGGCGGGCACCGTCGTGGAAAAGGCCGACGTTCCGGGCATGGACGCTGAATGGGTCACGGGTCCCGGCGCTGACCCAAAAAAAGGATGCGCCCTCCTCTATATCCACGGCGGCGCTTTCTTTTCCGGCTCGCCCGCGACTCACCGCGAGCTGGCCGCACGCATCTCCGGAGCCGCCGGCCTGCCGGCGCTGGTGATTGACTACCGGCTCGCGCCGGAGCACCGGTTCCCGGCCGCGCTCGACGACTGCGTCGCCGCATACAACTGGCTCATCAAAAAAGGCTTTGCTCCGGAGAAGCTGGCCATCGGCGGGGACTCGGCAGGGGGCTGCCTGACCATGATGACGCTCCTCACCCTCAGGGAAAAGCGCGTCCCTCTCCCGGCCGCGGCCCTTCTGATATCACCCCTCACCGACGCGGTCAATTTTGACGGCGAGTCGTACCTGACGCGCGCCGGCGCGGACCCGTGGTTCGATCCGAAAGACGTAGGCAGGCAGCTCGCGATCTTCACCGGAACGGGAAAAAACAGGCCCGCGATACTCTCACCGGTGCGCGCTGACCTTGCAGGGCTCCCGCCCCTCCTGGTGCAGGTGGGCAACGACGAGATGTTATTGAGCGATTCGACCCGTCTCGTCGAGCGGGCCAGGAAAGCGGGGGTGGATGCGACGGTCCGGATCTATGACCATATGTACCATGATTTCCAGATGTTCGGCGTGATAGTGCCCGAGGCGCGGGGCGCGATCGCGGAGATCAGGACTTTTTTAAAGAAGTTCGTGAAGTGAAGGAGTTTACCGGGAAATTGTATTTCAGGGCCTGCCGTCAGCGCGGCCCGGCGAGGAAGTTTTTGAGGATGCTCCAGGCGCCTCCGAGCTCCTTCTGCCGCTCCGCGTACGCACCGAGATAGGCGGCCGTGGGCGCAATGTACCGCTCGTAGCGCCTGTTTCCGCGCGCGGTGACCTGGTACCCGAATGTGCCCAGCGCCTTCACGTTCCGCTGGAAGGCCATGAGGTCGAAGTAACGGTCGAATTCGTCCCTGCCCATGGCGTGGATCCCCGCGTCCCTGCTCCCATCATAATAGAAGGCTTTCAGCCGCCCGAACATATCGGGACCAAGCGTCACGTACGAGTCGCGGAGCAGCGATACCGCGTCGTACTGGGGGAGCCCCATGCGCGCGTCCTGGAAATCAATGACATAGGGAACGCCGTTGCAGATTATAAGGTTGCGGGAGTGGTAGTCCCGGTGGTTGAGCACGAACAGCTCCGGCCGGTAGAGCGCTTCGGCGATCGAGATGAACGCGGTCCTCAGGGAGACCGAATCCGGGCCGCCCGCCGGCGCATGGAAATATGCGGCCAGCGCATGTTCAAGGAAGAAATCAAATTCGAACATCAGCTTTGCCATATCAAAAGAAAGGGAGAAGGGCACGCTGCCCTTCCCCCGTATACGCTGTATGGCAAAGAGGTTCTCCAGGCATGAGCGGTAGAGACGCTCTGTCCCTCCGTCATCCTGGAGTGGAACGACATATTCCACGAGATCGTCGCCGAGATCCTGAATAAGAAAGAGACCCCGGCGGTTATCCATGGCATATACTGCCGGTACCGGCACCCTTCCCTCCAGCAGCCGGTGCATGACCGTGAAGGGAAATACCGTCTCCGGCACGTTTATAAAGGCATTGTCCCGGCAGAGGACATAGGTCCCTGCCGCGGTTGAAACCCGGTAATACAGGCGGGTGGAGGCATCGCCGTCCAGTATCTCCACCCCCGTGTATTCACCGATCGTCTCGGCCAGGAAGGAACCGATTGTTTCACCGCTGTCAGGTTCTATCATTCAGCCGGAATGGTGCTATTCCACTCCCCTCCGTAAAAATGTCGGAATGTCCAGGTCCTCGTTCCCGAAGTCGCGCTGGCGCCTCGGCTCGCTTCCGAGGGAAAAGCTCTTCATGACCGCCTTTTTCTCCTGGCGCTCCGGCTGTCCCTCGATGAGCGTGAGAGGGTTGCCGGTACGCGTATTCGCCTGCGTGCTGCCGCCCCGGTTGATCATGTTCCGGCGCCGGTCGAAGCCGGTGGCGATGACCGTCACCCGCACCCGGTCCGAAAGGGCGGAGTCGATGGTCGTGCCGAAAATGATATTGGCATCCGGGTCCACCTGGCGGGTGATCACGTCGGTCACCTCGTTTACCTCGTGGAGGGACAGGTCGTTGCCGCCGGCGATGTTGATGAGGACCGCTTTCGCGCCCTCGATGCTGGTCTCTTCCAGGAGCGGGCTGTTGATGGCCTGCTGCGTCGCCTCGAGCGCCTTGTTCTCGCCCGTGCCGATGCCCACGCCCATGAGCGCGTCCCCGGTCTCCCGCATGACGGTGCGCACGTCTGCGAAGTCGACATTGACCAGGCCCGTCACCATGATCAGGTCGGCTATCCCCTGTACGCCCTGACGTAAAATGTCGTCTGCCAGTTTGAACGCGTCTTCGATCGGCGTGCGGCGGTCTATAATTTTCAGTAAAAGGTCATTGTGAATCGTGATGAGCGTGTCTACCTTCTCCTTCAGGCTGGTGATCCCGGCCTCGGCCTGGCCGAGCCGCTTCTTCCCCTCCACCCTGAAGGGCTTGGTCACCACGCCCACGACGAGCGCCGAGTGCTCCTTGGCCACTTCCGCGACGATCGGCGCCGCGCCGGTACCGGTACCGCCGCCCATGCCCGCGGTGATAAAGACCATGTCCGCTCCCTTGAGGGCCTTGTGTATCTTGTCCCGGTCCTCGTTTGCCGCCTCGCGGCCGACATTCGGGTCCGCGCCGGCGCCGAGGCCGCGCGTGAGCTTGGTCCCGATCTGTATCTTGACCGGCGCCAGGCTGTCCCTGAGCTGCTGGGAATCGGTGTTCGCGACGATGAACTCGACCCCCTCCATGCCTGTGGCGATCATCCTGTTAACGGCGTTGCACCCCGCTCCCCCTACCCCGACTACCTTGATGACTGTGGTTAAAGGCTTTTCTTCTTCTAGTTTGAACATTTCGTTCCCCCTCTGGTATTATGTCTCATTAACCTGTATATCTCTTCGCCTGTGCGTTTAATATGTAGTGGGTTATACATTCTTCTTTTCTACCGCCCGCCTCCCCCATGCAAAGGGGGGATGGGAAGGGTCCTACAGATATTCCTCTATCCACTTCTTGAGCCTGCCGAAGACGCTCCCTCCCTTTTCCGGGGAGAGCCTGCCGGCCCTCAGCTGGCCCATCTTGAGCCCGTACTTTAAAAGTCCAACGCCGTTCGCGAACTGCGGCGTCGCGACCCGGTCCACAAGCCCCGCAATCTCGCGCGGTACGCCGAGCCTGACCGGCATGTTGAAAACGCGCTCGGCCGCCTCGATGGAGCCGTCGAGCATGCTCCCGCCGCCCGTGAGAACTATGCCTGCCGAGAGCATGTCCTTTTTTCCGGAGAGCGCCAGCTCGCGCTCCACCATCTCCATCATCTCCGCGACGCGCGGCTCGATGATCTGGGTGAGCTCCTGGCGCAGCAGCTTCCGCGGCGGACGCCCGCCCACGGACGGGACCTCGACGACCTCTGACGGGTCAACCAGGTCGAGAACCGCGCAGCCGTACTTCTGCTTGATGAGCTCCGCTGACTCGATGGGCGTCCGCAGGCCTATCGAGATGTCGTTGGTCACGTGAATCCCCCCGATCGAGAGGACCGATGAGTAGGCCACGCCGCCCTCGAGGTACACGATGATATCTATGGTGCCGCCTCCGATGTCCAGGAGCGCAACGCCCAGCTCCATCTCGTCGCGGGAGAGCACCGCATCGGCCGCCGCGAGCGGGTTGAAGACGATGTCGCGGTACTGAAATCCGGCCTTCTCGACCGCCTTGATCATGTTCTGTATGCTGGAGGATGACCCGGTGACGATGTGGACCTCGGCCTCCAGGCGCACGCCGCTCATCCCGATCGGGTCCTTGATCCCGATCTGGTCATCCACCGAGAATTCCTTCGACAGCACGTGCAGTATCTCCCGGTCAACCGGTATCACCACGGCCTGCGCCGCCTCGATGACCCTCTTGACGTCCTGGGTCGCTATCGTCCGGTTCCGGCTTGAGACCGCGACGACCCCGCGCGAGTTCTGCCCCTTGACGTGCTGGCCGCTGACCCCGACGATGACGTCGGTCACCTCGTACCCGGCCATCAGCTCCGCCTCGTCGATGGCTTTTACGACGGATGCCATGGTGTTGTCGATGTTGACTATGACGCCGTTTTTCATCCCCTTCGAGGGAGTGACGCCCACGCCGATGACCTCCACCTGGCCGTTCGCGTTCATGGTGCCTATCACCGCGCAGGTTTTCGTTGTGCCGATATCCAGACCTACCAGGATTTCTTCCATACTACGCTCCTCGTTTCACCTGACAATCACAGCATTGCCGGTGAGGTTTATCTCATCCGGGTACCGTTCTTTCCGGTCGCAATAGCCCGCGATGTACGCGAGCCTGGTAAAGTCACCGGCTTCCGGATCCAGTATATATTCGGTTTTCCTTTCCCGTAATCTCACGCTCAATGCGCCGTCCACCGCGTTTACCTCGGCAAGCTCCCGGTAGAGCGCCGGGTTCGTCCTCCTGACCAGCGCCATGAGCCCGATGAGGCTCCGGGAACGCGACGCGGCCGCACCGCCCGGGAAGCCCCCGCCGCCGAGGACGAGGACCGGAACCCGACCGGTGTGGACGTCGTTCTTCGATATGACGGCGCCGGCCGCGTCAAGCTCGTACAGGTCGGTTTTACCGCCGCGCTCCACCGCGACGATCAGGACCGGCTTTTTCTCTTCCACGGAGATGACCAGCCGTCCGCCCGTCTCCTTCACGTTGTAGGAGGCGAGGAAAGAGTTCCGCGAAAGGACCAGCTCCACCGAATCCACGTCAACAATGATGCCGTCGTCCGCCGCCTTGATCCGCGCTCCGCGGATGAGGTCGTACTTGGAGAGGAGGTCCAGGCCCCGGAACTCGACGGTCCGGACTTTCCGTATGTCATCGGCCAGGACCGTGCCCCCGGCCGCGGCCAGGCAGAGCATGATCCCCGCGATTGTATGGGCCCGCTTCTTCATCTCAGTGCGACCTCTTCCGTATCTCGTCTATGATGCGCGCTCCAGCCTTGTATATGTCGCCGGCACCCAGCGTGAGGACGATATCGTCCCCTTGCACGCTCCGGGCGATCCGGGCCGGTATGTCCTCGAAACGCATGATAATGTCTATATCCCGCCCCTCGTGCTTCCCGATCGCCTCGCGGATCAGGCCGGAGGTCACGCCCTCGATGGGCGCCTCGCCTGCCGGGTATATCTCGGTAAGGTAGAGCTCATCCGCGTTGGCAAAGCTCTGGCCGAACTCGTCCCAGAGGAGCTGGGTCCGGGTGTACCGGTGAGGCTGGAACACCACGATGATCCGCCTGCCCAGCTTCTTGAGCGCGTCCAGGGTGGCGCGGATCTCGGTCGGATGGTGGCCGTAGTCATCGAACACCTTCACTCCCGCGGCCTCGCCCACGAGCTCGAGCCTGCGGCCCACGCCGCGGAACTCGGCCAGTCCCTCGCGGATCACGCCGACCGGCATGTCCATCTCCAGGGCGACCGCGATCACCGACAGTGAGTTGACCACGTTGTGGTTGCCGAGCTGGCGGATCGAGAAGTCGCCGATCGAATCGCCCCGGTAGAGGCAGCGAAAGCGGGTCATCCCGTCAGCCATGGTTATATCCATGGCCCGGAAGTCCGCGTCCTCGGACAGGCCGTAGGTGTAGTACGGACGCTCGACTTTCGGGAGGAGCTCCCGCACGGTCGTGTCGTCGATGCAGAGGACCGAGTAGCCGTAAAACGGGATCGTGTTGATGTAGGATAAAAACGCGTCCTTCAGGCCCTGGAAGTACTTGTAGTGGTCAAGATGGTCCGCGTCGATGTTCGACACTATGCCGATGCAGGGCAGGAGCTTGAGGAACGAGCCGTCCGACTCGTCCGCTTCGAAAACTATATAGTCGCCTTCGCCGACCCGCGCGTTGGTGTTGAAATTGAGCACCGTGCCGCCGACCACGGCCGTCGGGTTCATCCCGGCGTGGAACAGCACGTAGGAGAGCATCGACGTGATGGTGGTCTTGCCGTGGGTGCCGGCCACGCCGATCCCGTATTTCATCCGCACCAGCTCGGCCAGCATCTCCGAGCGATGGATGACGGGAATGCCGCGCTTCTTTGCCTCGGCGAGCTCCGCGTTGCCCGGGTTTATGGCGCTGGAGGTCACGACGACGTGGTAGTCGTTGATGTTGGACGGGAGGTGTCCTATGAAGATCCGCGCGCCGAGCGAGGCCAGCCGCCGGGTCTTCTCCGATTCGACCAAGTCCGATCCGGAGACCTCATATCCCAGGTTTATCAGGATCTCGGCGATGCCGCTCATGCCGATGCCGCCGATCCCGATGAAATGCATTTTCTTAGACTTACGAAACATGTTTTATCACATCCGTTACGATTACTTCCGCCGCGTTCGCCATGGCGACCGCCAGGGCCTTCTCGGACATCCGCCCGAGAGCCCGGGGGTTGTTCAACAGGTCATGGATGACCGGCATCACTTTCTCTGGCACCGCGTCCTCGTTGTCTAACTTGACTGCCGCGCCCGCCGTCACGAACTCGTCCGCGTTCTTGTCCTGGTGGCCGTCGGCAGCGTGCGGATAGGGTATCTGGATCGAGGGAAGTCCCATCGCGGCCAGCTCCATCATAACGCCCGCACCGGACCGGGATATGGCCATGTCCGCCGCCCGGTACGCCAGTCCGACCTTGTCGATGAAGGGTGACAGATAAATCGATCCCTCGTCAATTTCATTATTTATTCTATCCCTGTAATTTTGGAAGGAGAAATCGCCCGTGCTCCATATCAGCCCGACGCTCTTGAGCTCGTCCGAATAGTCCTTTTTCAGCCCGAACATCAGCTCGTTGATCCGGACCGCGCCCTGGCTCCCGCCGATGACGAGGATCACCTTTTTGCAGTGGCCCAGGTTGAAGGCCTTTTTCGCCTCATCCTTCTTGGCGTCGACCAGGACGTTTTTCCTGATCGGGTTGCCGGCTCGCATGTACCTGTCCGCGTGCTTCAAATAGGCGGTCGCGCCCTGGAACGTGCCGTAGATCATCCGGGCGTGCTTTTCGAAAAACCGGGTGACCTTGCCGGGCACCGAGTTCTGCTCGCACAGGAACAGGGGGACCTTCATCATCTTCGCTGCCATGAGGGCCGGCGCGGACACGTACCCGCCCATGCCGATGACGGCGCGGACGCCGTTCTTCCGGATGATCTTCCGCGCGGACAGCACGGCGCCGGCGAAAGCCACCGGGAACAGCAGGAGCTTCACCGGGTTTTTCGCGAACGACGGCGCCCGGTAACGGTGCATGTCCTCCGGGGCCACTTCAGAGAGGGAGGAGAAGCGCTCGTCGCGCTTCCCGGAGAGAAACAGCGCCCGTACCCCGACAGTCCGGAACTCCTGGTACAGGGATATCCCCGGGCTGATGTGACCGCCCGTTCCCCCGGCCACGATGAGGACGCTTGTTTCGCTTTTCGTGTTCACTGTAATACCTCTTCAAATAGTTTCATTTCCTGGTGGGCGGCTCCCTGGTGCCGGGAGATGTTCAGGAGTATTCCCGCCGCCATCATGTTCGCGAGAAGCGACGAGCCGCCGTAGCTGATAAAGGGGAGCGGGATGCCCGTCGTGGGGAGCCCGCCCGTCACCACGCTGATGTTGATGAACGCCTGTATCACGATCATGAGCGAAAGCCCGACCGCGAGAAGGCGCCCGAAATTGTCCTGTGCGCCGGTGGCGATAACAATCCCCCGCCATAGCACTGCAAGGAAGAGGAGGACGATGAGGACCGTGCCAACCAGGCCGGCCTCCTCCCCGATGACCGCGTATATGAAATCGGTATGCGGTTCCGGGAGCCGCGAGATCTTCTGGGTGCCGTTCCCGAGGCCCGTGCCGAAAAAGCCGCCCATCCTGAAGGCTATGAAGGCCTGGATGATATGGTAGCCGATGCCGTACCGGTAGGCCCAGGGATTAAAGAAGGCGACCATCCGGTCTTTCCGGTATTCGACGAAGTATATCATGAGGTAGAACATCGGGATGCTGATGATGAACAGGGAGACGATGTATGTCAGCGGGAACCCGGACACGAACAGGATGAACACGGACACCAGGAGGATGTCCATGGCAGTCCCGAAATCTGGCTGCAGGATGACCAGCAGGAAAAAGACCGACACGATGATGACCGGGATGAGTATCCGGATGAAGTGGTCCTCCGCCTCCGAGGAAAATACCTTCGCCAGGAAAATGACCACGCATATCTTCACGAACTCGGAGGGCTGGAAGGTCACGAAACCGAAGCCCAGCCAGCGGGCCGACCCCTTGGCGCTGTGGCCGATGCCCGGAAGGAGGACCAGTACCAGCATGACGAGCGAAACAAGGAGCATTATCTTGGTGTACCTGATATAATTGCGGTAATCGACCTCAGTGCATATGAACATGAAGATAAAGCCGATGGTGAACCATATGAGCTGGCGCTTCAGGAAATGGAACGCGTCGCCGAAGGTCTTCATCGCGTAGACTGCGCTGGCGCTGTAGCACATGGCGATCCCCACGGCCGCGAGAACCAGGATCAGGATGAACAGAACCAGGTCCGGCTCTTTCAGGCGGCGGATGTCGACGAAGGATTTCAGGTCCATGCTATCACACCTTCGGACAGGCGCCGGAACGATTCCCGGAAGGCCGCCCCCCGCTCCTCGTAGTTTTTATACATGTCGAACGACGCGCACGCGGGTGAGAGGAGTATGACATCGCCCTCCCGGCTTTCGCGCATCGCCGCGGCAACCGCGTCGTCCATGGTCCCGGCCGTCACCTGCCGGTACCCGCTGAATATCTTCGAGAAAGACTCCCGGGACTCGCCGATCAGCACCAGGGAGCGTATCCTCCCGTCAAGGCCTGCCGCTATCTTCGAGTAATCGTCACCCTTGGTACGGCCGCCGAGGATGAGCACGCCCTGCCCCTTCAGGCTCTTCAGGGCCGTCAGCACCGCGTTCACGGTGGTGGCCTTGGAATCGTTGATGAACTCGCGGTCACGGTAGGAGCCGACCCGCTCCAGGCGGTGTTCCAGCCCGGGGAACGTATAGGCGGCGCGCGCGATCCGGTCATAGTCCGGGACCATGCCCCTTTTCTTCATGACCGCAAGCACCGCGAGAACGGCGGCCATGGCGTTCTCCACATTATGGAGCCCCATGATCGCAAGCCTCCCGGCCTCGAGCACCGTGCGCCCCCCCTCGCGGAGCAGAACAGTGCCATCGCGGTAGTATATGTCCGCGTCTTCCGACCTGCTTGAAAAGGAGAGCGCGCGGGACGCGACGGTGGCGGCGCTGGCGCATGCCCTCTCGTCGTCCCGGTTATAGATAAAGCTGTCATCCGCGGTCTGGTTCATTGCGATCCGCATCTTGGCCCTGAAATAGTCGTTCATGGAATCGTACCGGTCCAGGTGGTCCGGGGTCACATTCAGCAACAGCGCCGCGTCGGGCCGGAAATCGATGATGGCCTCGAGCTGGAACGAGGAGAGCTCGGCCACGATGACGGAGTCCGCCGCCGTTTTCCCGGCGAAGGAGATGAGAGGGATCCCGATGTTGCCGCCTACGTGCGCGTCGAAGCCCAGCTCGCGGAACAGGTGGCCGGCAAGCGCGGTCGTTGTCGATTTGCCGTCGGTGCCGGTTATCCCCACGACACTGCCCGCGAGATTGCGCCAGGCGAGCTCGACCTCGGCCATGACCGGAATGCTCCTCCGGTACGCTTCCGCCACCAGCGGGATGCTCCGGGGAACGCCAGGCGAGAGGATGACCGCGTCGAAGCCCTCGCCGATGAGAGCGGGGTCCTGCCCGCCGACAACGACCCGCACCGAGGGGTCGAGCTTCGTCAGCACATCGGCCAGCTCCGCCGCCGGCTTGCTGTCAGAGGCCGTTACCGCCACGCCTTTCGCAGCGAGGAAGTTTGCCGCCGCGAGCCCGGTCCGGTAGCCCATTCCGATGACGAGGGCTTTTTTTATGTTGTTGGTTCCTTGCATCATATTCATTTTTATGACCTCATCCCCCATTCCCCCTTCTCCCCACAGGAGAAGGGGGGGGGGTGAGGTCCCCAGCCTACAATATCTTCAACGAACTCAGCCCCAGGATCGACAGTATGACCCCCAGTATCCACATCCGCACCACGACCTTCTGCTCGGACCAGCCGGAGAGCTCGAAATGGTGGTGGAGCGGCGACATCTTGAACACGCGCTTTTTCCTGAGCTTGAAGGAGGCGACCTGGATGATCACCGACAGAACCTCCACCACGAAGACCCCGCCGACGATGAACAGGAAAATCTCCTTCTTGATCATGACCGCCACGATGCCGATGATTCCGCCCAGCGCGAGCGACCCGGTATCGCCCATGAACACGGTGGCCGGGTTGCTGTTGAACCAGAGGAAGCCGAGCGCGGCGCCCATGAGGGCCGCGATGAACACGGTTAGCTCGGCCGCTTCCGGTATGTGCGGAATCCGGAGGTAGGCGGAGATTGTAGAGTGGCCGGTCAGGTAGGCCATGATCCCCAGGCTTACGCCCACGGTCATGACCGACCCGATGGCCAGGCCGTCAAGGCCGTCAGTCAGATTGACCGCGTTGGTGGTGGAAACGATCACTATGACGGCAAAGACGACCCATAAAAGACCCATGTCCACGACCGCTTCGTTTATGAAGGGGACGTAGAGCGTTGAAACTTCCGTTTTATTGGAAGGAAGATAATACACCAGGAGCGCGACGGCCAGAGCGACGGACATCTGCACGAGGAGCTTGACCTTCGCGGAGACGCCCTCTTTCCTCTTGAGGATCGACTTGATGTAGTCGTCGGCGAAACCGAGCCCGCCGAGGGCAACGGTCGCGCCGGACAGGATGATGAGGTAGGGGCTGGCGAAATTGCCCCATAGCGCGATCGAGCCGAGCACCGCGCCTATGATAATGATGCCGCCCATGGTGGGCGTGCCCGCCTTCAGCTTGTGGCTCTCCGGGCCCAGGGCCCGTATCTCCTCGCCCAGCTTGAGGGCGCGCAGCCACCGAATCACCAGGTTGCCCAGGATCAGGACCAGGAGGAGCGAGGTGAGCGCCGCGTAGGCGGACCTGAAGGTTATATACTGGAACAGCCTCAGGAAACCGAGGTACTCTTTCAGCGGCAGAATAAAATAGTACAGCATTTCACTCCTCTCTTCCGGTTACGGCATTAACGACTTCTTCCATTTTCATGGAGCGCGATCCCTTTATAAGAACGACGTCGTTCTCGTCAAGAATGTCTTTAAGATAACGCGACAGCTCGTCCTTGCTCTCAAACTGCCGGATCCGGTCCGGGTCGAGCCCGGCCCCGGCCGCTCCCTCCGCGTAATAGCGGGACATATCGCCCCAGAGAAGCAGCATGTCAAACCCGTTTTCACGGACTGCTTTCCCGCTCTCGACATGGCACTGCGGGGCGAAATCGCCCAGTTCCTTCATGTCAGAGAGCACGGCGATCTTTCTCCGTTCGGGGAAGATCTTCCCGGCCGAGCGGAGTGCATAGACCAGGGACATCGGGTTCGCATTATAGCTGTCATTGATAACCAGGTAGCCCCGGTCTATGATCTGGCTTCGGCCGTCCACGTTCACGAAGCCGGCCAGCGCCGGCCCGATCTCACCCGGCTCTATCCGGTACTCCCGTGCAACCGCGGCGGCAGCCAGGACATTGTAGACGTTGTGGAGGCCGTAAAGGGGCGCGGTTATCTCCGCGCCGTTGATTGTGACCTCCAGGCTCTCGCGGGAGAGGCGGCAGGAATCAGGGTGGACGTCCGCGTCGTCCGTGAGCCCGTAGGTCTTCACCACCAGGTCGGTTGTGCGCGCCATGCGCTTCACCAGGTCGAAGCAGGTCATGTCGCGGTTGATGACGACGGTCGACCCGGGGACCATGCCGTTCATGATCTCGGCTTTCGCCCGGGCCACGTTCTCGACCGAGCCCAGGTACTCAAGGTGGCCCTCGCCGACGTTTGTGATCAGCGCCAGGTCGGGCTTCACGATGCGGGAGAGGCGGTCCAGCTCCCCGGAGTGGTTCATGCCCATCTCGATGACGGCCATCTGGTGCGATTCGTCAAGTCCGAGCAGAGTCATGGGAACGCCGATCTCGTTGTTGTAGTTCTTATCATTCTTCAGGCACTTCCGGCGCGTGCTCAGGATCGCGCAGACGAGTTCCTTGGTGGTGGTCTTGCCGTTGGTCCCCGTTATGCCGACAACGATCGGGTCGATCGCGTTCCGGTGCCGCGCTGCCAGCGCACCCAGGGCGGCGCGCGTGTTCCCGCACAGGATCTCGGCGATGCCGCGGCCGGCTGCGGTCCCGGTGAACCCTTCCTTCATGGTGAGGTAGGAGCGGATGCTCCCGGCCCCGGACAGTGCGGGGATGAAATCGTGACCGTCGAACTTCTCGCCGACGATAGGCACGAACAGGCTGTTTTTGCCCAGCTCCCGCGAGTCCGTCGTCACGGTGTCGATGACGGTCCGTCCGCTCCCCGCGGTGATACGCCCCCCGCACGCTTCGGCTATCCGCTCAACCGTTGATCTGTACTCTACGATCATTCCTTCCTCATCCCGCGAGGCGGCGCGCCGCCACTTCCTTGTCGTCAAAATGTATCTTTTCAGTCCCGATAATCTGGTAGTCCTCGTGTCCCTTTCCCGCTATCACCACGATATCGCCCTCGCCCGCCATAGCGACTGCGCGGCCGATTGCCTCTTCACGGTCCGGGATGATCTCGTGGTTTTTCCCCTCGAGGCCGGCCACGATGTCGCGAATGATAAGGTCCGGGTCCTCGGTGCGCGGGTTGTCGCTCGTCACGATGGCAAGGTCCGAGTTCTCCTCGGCGACCTTCCCCATGAGAGGGCGCTTGGTCCTGTCCCGGTCCCCGCCGCACCCGAACACCGTGATCACCCGCCGGTGGGCAAGCTCGTTTACCGACCTGAGCAGCTTGAGGAGCGCGTCCACGGTATGGGCATAATCGACGATGACAACGAAGCCCCGGTCCGTCTTGAGCACGTCGAAGCGGCCGGGCACGGTTACCAGGTCGGCCAGGCCCTGCGTGATCGTCTCGTAGGAGACTCCCATCTGGTGCGCGACCGCGAGGGCCGCCAGGGAATTATAGAGCTGGAACATCCCCAGCAGGCCGAGGTCCACGGAAACGCCGGCATCGGGCCGTTCCATGCGGTAGCTCACGCCGTCGATCGCGTTGACGATGCTTGCACGGTCCGGCATGTAGTCCGCCTCGTGGTCGATGCCGAAGCTCATGACCGGGTAGGAATACTGGTTCCGGAGCAGGAGAAGCTCCCGGCCGTATTCGTCGTCCGCATTCACGATGCCGCACCGGCCCTTCTTGAAGCTCGATTCGAGGAGCAGGAAGAGCCGCTTCTTGGCCTCGAAATAATGCTCGAAATCATGATGAAAATCCAGGTGGTCGCGGGTAAGGTTGGTGAAGACCGCGGCGTCAAAATCGATATCGTCCGCGCGCCGGAGCTCAAGCGCGTGCGACGAGACCTCCATGATCACGGCGGTGACCCCGTCCCTCTTCATGCGCCAGAGGATCTCCTGCAAATCCCGCGATTCCGGCGTCGTGTTGGGCGCGGGCCAGGTTTTTCCGCCCCAGCGGTAGTTGATGGTTCCGATGACGCCGGGATTGAGGCCGTGCCGCTTCATGACAGCTTCCAGCATGTAGGTGATCGAGGTTTTGCCGTTGGTCCCGGTGACGCCGATCGCCAGCATCGCGCGGGAGGGAAAGCCGAAAAAAGCCGCCGAGAGGCGGGAGAGCGCCGTCCGGGTGTCGCCGGCGGCCAGTATGGCTATCCCCCGTTCGCCGAGGGACGCGAAATCATCAACGCGGTCCGCTGCCACGCATATGGCAGCCGCGCCGCTCTCCGCGGCGGCGTGCACGAAGCGGTGTCCGTCGCTCTTGTAACCCTCGACCGCGACGAAGAGGCTTCCCTTCTTCACGGCGCGCGAGTCGTATTCCACCGAGGTAACGGCCGTTCCGTTCCCGCGGACAATCTCGACTGCGCCGGCCGCCGAAGCCGCCAGCTCTTCGAGACCCGTCTTTATGGATATACCGTTATTGAACATGGTTTCCCTGCACCGCCATGACCTCGATATCGCCCGGGAGCACCTGGCGGTAGCCTCCCCTCTGTGCGCGCTCCTCGACCAGGTCCGTCCTGCGATACCGCTCTATCTCGTACCGGATACGGTCGTTGTCGTTGACAAGCCGCCGTTCCTGCGCCGCAAGGGCGTCGTTTTCCATGCCGATCTTCACGATCTCTATGTTCTGCCACACGTAGAGTATGACCAGCAGGCTCATCGAGAATATGACGGCGACGTACTTGATGGCGTCCCTCCGGTTTCTTTCTCAGCCGGCCGCCCCGGCCGCGGCCGGGACCGGCAATTTTTCGCAGACGCGAAGCCGCGCGCTCCGCGCCCTGCTGTTTTTCTCGACCTCATCAATTTCAGGGCGGAGCGGCTTTTTCGTCAATATATTTACCGCGCGCTCCCCCGTGCAGCGGCAATTCCGCGACTCCTCGCCGCAGAAGCAGCCGCGAGAGAGGCGGCGGAATTTTTCCTTCACGATCCTGTCTTCGAGCGAGTGGAACGATATCGCCATGATCAGCCCGCCGGGCGCCAGCAGCCCGTAGGCATCGGCGATGCTCCGCTCTATAGCGGACAGCTCGTCGTTCACCGCGATCCTCAGCGCCTGGAAGACCCTGGTCGCGGGATGTATGTTCTTCACGTGGAACCTCTTCGGGATCGCGCCGAGAACTATGTCCGCGAGCTGCCCGGTAGTCTCGACCGGCGCCGCGCTCCTCGCGCGCACGATGGCGGACGCGATCCTCCTCGACCACCGCTCCTCGCCGTAGCGGAAGATGATGTCGGCCAGGGTCTTCTCGTCCGCGGTGTTTACCATATCGCCCGCGTCCTCGCCGTCGCCGTCCAGCCTCATGTCGAGCCGCTCGTCCCGCGCGAAGCTGAAGCCGCGGCCGCTCGCGTCGAAATGAAACGAGGAGATCCCGAAGTCGTACAGGAAGTAGCGTATCTCCGACTTCATCGATCCCAGACGCTCAGAAATATGAGAAAAATTATCGTTAATGAAATCAATTCGGCCTGCATACTGTTCCAGCCTCCCCTGTGCTATTTTCAGTATCTCGCCGTCCCTGTCAAAAGCCGT
>Ga0116149_1002590_pt1 | contig 19651 bp, 14 predicted proteins | sample AD_UKC057_MetaG_FD_89787 | JGI IMG/M metagenome (GOLD analysis project Ga0116149, IMG submission 89787) | Active sludge microbial communities of municipal wastewater-treating anaerobic digesters from USA - AD_UKC057_MetaG | ecosystem: Engineered > Bioreactor > Anaerobic > Digestate | place: USA... | reverse complement strand
TAATGGTGCGCAATAAAACTGCGCCGACTACATTCAGGCCATTAAATATATTACCTTAATCAAACACATCTTGGCCCTCGCGTATTGGAACTATCTACTGTTTCGTTATCATTAATTTGTACTAAAGCATGCTGTAGCGTGTTTACGATTTTTTGAAACAACTCGGGCGATAAGTTCTTTGGAAAAATACGTGTTGCGATACGTTCCCCTGTGCCATCAGTAAGGATAATCTTTTTCGAGTCAGGGATGACCTTTAAATTCCATGGCGTTGGTGATAGTTGTCCTGCCGGAAACTGGACTACGACCTTCTCCGTCCCTTGTTGTTGTGAAGCATACTCCGCAAGCACAGTCAAATCATTCAACGCTCTCGCCAATAAGTCCCCCTTTGTGCCGGCACGCATTGTTGCTTGTGACAACATGTCTATACCAAGTATTTTGAAGCCTTGTTCATCCAGTTGTAAAGATAACGTCATATCTCCTGTTATGGCAGCCTTAAACCTCATTTGAAATACTCCAACCATTTGGGCATGTGGCTGAATTGTTGTTCTTTTTTCCGGAAATGTTCATGGCGCCGCTGTCTGCGCATCTTTTTGCGCTACCAGGTTCAGCCAGGTGATGGGTCGGCCGAGGCTGTCGTTGGTGACCGTGCATTCGGTTACTTTAAAACCCGCTTTAGAGATTGCATTGCACCATGCGTCTTGGTCCCACGGTAGGAAATAACGGCCTTCCGGGTCAACTCCGGTGTTGTCCACATCGGTTCTGGACAGGGGAACGGAGATGACGAGGGGGGCGCCGGGTTTCAGGATGCGGGCCGTTTCCCTTAAAACCGGGCACACCGCTGAAGATTCCAAATGCATTAAGGCGGCGAAGCTGAAGACGGCCCCGAAAATGGCGTCGGGAAAGGGCAGGGGATGTCGCAGGTCCGCACAGAGGATGCGGCCCTGCAGGTCGGGATGCAGTGCCCGGGATCGGGCGGCCATGGCGCGGGCGCCTTCGATGCCCATCCAGTCGTAGCCTTGCGCAACGAGAAAGGCGCCGTCCCGCCCGGAGCCGGAGCCCAGTTCCACGATCCGCTCCTGTTTGGGTAACAAGGAAAGCAGCAGCGCGTGCAGGTCGGCCAGTGGCGCCGCTTCATACCGCGCACACAGGGCGACGGCGTTGTTTTCGTAGTACTGCAGGGTGTTTTTCAAAGTAATCTTCCATGCATTCCAAGGCAGGCGTTGCTTATTACGGGTATGAATCAAATTGACGAAGCAAAAAAAAGAAACTGTAACTGGCGCGCAACAAACCCTACGAAATGGGGAACGGCAGTAAACTGCGCCGGTTTGAACTTGTGCTGTCCGTGCATAGTTGATCTCTTGTTGCCGTTTTCCTTTGTAAAGTCAGGGATGGACTACAAAATAACCACTACCAGCGAAGCATTTATGCATTCGCCAGTATGGTCCATTTCGCGGGTTACTTTACCATAAAAAACGAACCCGCCTGGTAGATAAGCACGGCCAGTGTGAACGCGAGCCCCGTGGAATAGAGGGTGGCAAAGGCGGCCCATTTCCAGGAGCCGCTTTCACGCCGGATGACCGCGACGGTGACCAGGCACGGCGCGTAGAGCATGACGAACACCATGAGCGCGAAGGCGCGCAGCGGGTTCCAGTCCGGCAGCGCCGCCAGGGTCGCCGAGAGCGACTGGTGTTCCTCCTCCGCCGCCTGTTCCAGGGCGTAGGCGGTGCCCAGGGCGCCCACCACCACTTCCTTGGCGGCGAAGCCGCCGATGAGGGCGATATTGGTGCGCCAGTCGAATCCCGCTGCGCGGGTAACCGGTTCGAGGGCGAGGCCGGCGCGCCCGGCGATACTGTGGGCAAGCCGCTCGTGAGGGGGGGTGCCTTCGGGCGGCCTTGGAAAGTACATGATTGCCCAGAGCACAATGTTGATGGCCAGGATGATGGTGCCCGCTTTTTTGATATACAGCCAGGTGCGTTCCCAGGTGTGGCGCAGCACGCTGCGGATGATGGGCACGTGATAGGGGGGCAGTTCCATGACGAAGGGGGTCTGTTCGCCGCGCACGACGGTCCGGCGCAGCACCCAGGCCGCACACAGCGCTGTCGCCCAGGAGAGCGCCCAGAGCGTCATCATGACCAGGGTGCGGTTGCCGGGGAAAAAGGCGGCGATTAGCATGGCGTAGACGGGCATTTTCGCGCCGCAGTTCATGAAGGGCGTCACCAGCATGGTGACGAGCCGGTCCTTGTCCTCGCGCATGGTGCGGGTGGACATGATGCCCGGCACGGCGCATCCCCCGGCGCCGAGGCCGCCCGCCACGATAAAGGCGAGGATGCTCTTGCCCTGCAGCCCGAAAACGCGCAGGGGGCGGTCCAGGATGAAGGCGACGCGCGCGATGTAGCCACTGTCCTCCAGGGCGGCCACGAAGAGGAACATGAAGAAAATAAGCGGCACAAAACTCATGACGCCGCCCACACCGCCAATGATGCCCGCATCCAGCAGGGAGTGCAACATGGGTGCGTGGGTTTCCAGGGGCGTGAGCATCCCGGACAGAAAGTCAAAAAGGAGGGAGACCAGGCTGGTGGGGCTTTGAAAGCCGCCGGGCCAGGGGACCCATGCCCACTCGTCGGATACTTTAAAGACCCAGAAAAACAATGCCGCCACCACCGCCACCAGGATGATCGGGCCGAAAAGCCGGTTGCAGACCACCATGTCAATATGATCGGTCACGTCCCGCCGTGCCTCCGCCGTGAAGGTCACGCACGACTTGACCACGCCGGAAGCGATTCCGTAGCGGTGTTCGGCCATGATCGTGGCGGCGTCGGTATTAAAATGACGCTCCATGCGGGACGCCGCCTTGTCGGCCAGGGCAAGCAGCGGGGCCAGGTCTTCCTTCGCAGCGGCGTGCGCCCCGGCCAGGGCGGCTTCATCCTTTTCAAGCAGCTTCGCGGCCATCCAGCCCGGCGCATATTGCCTCGCCAGGTCCGCATGTCCGCCGATGGCCTCCACAAGCGCGAGAATTTCTTCATCCACGGCATGGCCGTAAGTGACGGGCGCGGGCATGGCGGATATTTTCCCCTCAATGACCGCAACGCACATCTCCCGCAACTCGGGGATGCCCCGGCCGCGGCTGGCCACCGTCGCAATGACGGGAACGCCAAGCAACGCGGACACCTTCGCCGCGTCCACCTTGTATCCGCGCCGTTCCGCCGTGTCCACCATGTTCAGCGCGATGATCATGGGAATGCGCATTTCCATGAGCTGGGTGGTGAGATACAGGTTGCGCTCGAAATTTGACGCATCCACGACATTGACAATCAGTGCGGGCTTACTTTCCACGATGTAATTGCGCGCCACCAGTTCCTCCTGGCTGTAGGCCGTCAGGGAATAGGTGCCCGGCAGGTCCACCACCGTGTAGGATTGTCCGCCATGGCGCATCTGGGCGGATACGAACTCCACCGTGACGCCGGGATAATTGCTGACCTGCTGCACTGCGCCGGTAAGCCGGTTATATACGCTGGTCTTGCCCGCGTTCGGATTGCCCGCTATGACGATTTCACCGGTGTTCATCTACGCAATACTATTTCCCATCCCCCCAAAAAATGCGGGCACCGTGGCCTGCGCTTATCACTCCACCGCATTCAGGATTCTGCGCCGGCAGTTTCCGCAGTGCCGATCGGTTCCACTTCGATAGTGCGCGCTTCGCTGAGCCGTACGGCGAGGCGGTACCCTTTCACGAATATCTGCACCGGGTCTCCCAGGGGGGCGTGGCGTTCCACGCGCAACACGGCCCCTTTCGTAATGCCCATGTCAAGAAGACGGCGCCGCAGGCTCAAGGAAGTCTTGTCCTGTATGCGCACGATACGGGCGACATCGCCCATATCCAGATCGTACAGCGTTGTAGGCACCTTATATTTACTACTCCCGCATATTTTTCAAGGCATGCGTTCCTGGGTTCCGGCGCTGTTCTTATCCGCAGTGTGTTCGGCCGCGCACTGGCCGCGCTCGGATTCCGGCAGGAGGCAAGTATCACAGGTGCAACAGGGTGGTTTCCGGCCGCGAAGCGTCCTCACCAGGTGCACGGTAAATGCCACCGCCGCCACCGCGACGATGCCGCAAATCAGCAATAACTCCATGAACACACCTTTGTAAAACCGTCCTTACGTGCGCTGCTTTTTCTTTGTAGGTTAAATAAGGCTTTCATAAGTTAAGTATACTATACAAAAAGGAAAGAAAGCAACTTCCGGGCCGGAAATGTTCCCGGGGCATTTATGGCGCGGGCGGAGCATCGGCAAAGCGCAGGTTCCCCCGGGGATCCGCCATGAGCCAGCGCAGGAACCAGTCGCCCCGGTTATTGATGACCTTGACCACGACTGCATTCCAGCCGGTCTTCAGGGCGAGGGGGGCATATATGAACCCTCCCGGCGCGCCGAAGTTTTGCCCCGATTCCACGAGTGCGCCGTTAAGATAGGCCTGGGCGAAATTGTCCGCATACACTGCGGCGTGGGTTGTTTGGTCTTCAGGACTGTACACAAAGAAGGCGTTGTAGGCTGCAGCGAGGTCCATCGTTCCCAGAATGGCGTTGTGGTTGAGGAGCCCGTTGCCGTCCGAGGCTGCGGGTCGCCAGGTAATGCCGCCTTCGTAGCGCGCCTCCGGAGCATAGCCGTCTTCCGGCCCCAGGCGTTTATAGAGGTTCGGATTGGCCGCAGCCGGATCGGCCTTAATCCGTGAGGTGTCGATGGGACCTACAGGGAACGGGCCCGCCACCTGCCACTTGGGAACATCACGCCACGCGGAGATCGGATACAGGGGTGCCGCATTCATTTCCGCCATGGGCATGGATTCTTTTTCAAGCCACTGGCCGTCATACCGCACCGCCCAACGGACGGCGGGCGGTGTGGAAACGGCGGATGCAGGCGCGATGAACGGCATCGGAACACGCTGTTCCCGGCCCGGCTCCAGGGAAATCTCAACCGAGTAGATGTCACCGGAGGCTTCAGGGTGGAAAGAGCTTTCACCCGGCAGTGCCCAACCGCATTCGTGCATCGGCCCTACGGACAAACGAACGGTTATCGGTTTCTCAAAAGGATTGGCCATCAGGGCGGCGGCATTTATGCGTACCTCCGGAGTGTTCAGCCCGTTCGGAGTCTCCGCGTCCAGGCGTACTACCCGCCGGTTAATGGCTTCGCGAAAGGAGGCTGGCGCCGTATCCACAGGGAAGAGACTGCCGCCCGGCTCCATAACCGCCATCTGAACACCGCGGCGGTTCACGGTGACATGAGCGAAGGCATGAAACCCGCCGAAGGCACGCACGCCGCTTTCCCGTACCCCGGCGCCTGTTGCATTCATAATAATCAGGGGGTTACCGTCCTGGTACGACGTGCTCAGGTAATGCTCATGCCCGGCGATGGCGGTATAACGCCGGTCGCCCAGGGCAGCGGTGAGCCGTTTCCACTCCCCGGCGAAACGCGGGTCGGCCCACATGGGTTTGTGGAAAAACAAGAAGGTATGACGCACCTGCCCGTGTTCCCGCAGCGCCGCTTCCGCGAAGGCCATCATGGCTTCCCAGACCGGTCCCCGACCGTCAAAACGCTCCTCCTCGGTGTTCAACACCAAAAACAGGCAGTTCCCGTAGAGGAAGAAAAAATGGGTTGCGCCGAAATCCTCCTGCCAGAATTCGTAACAGTGCGTGTTGGCGATGTCATGGTTGCCCGGGATCAGTACCAGCGGGCATTCCAGATTTCCGGCGTGTTCCAAATACTCCGTCCATTCGGCATCCCACTGCGCCCGCTCCTCCATATGCCCGGGAATCTGGTCGCCCGTGGTAATCACAAAATCCGGCGCCAGCAGGTTGATCTCGTTCACTGCCCGGTCGAATATGGGCCATTTGCCTTCCCCGCCGCTGGTCTTGTCGCCCAGGATAGCAAAGGAAAAGGAATCACATTCCTGTTGCCAACCCATCCCAATCACCGGCGCCCGTTCCGGAACGAACGCGGGCGCCGCCGCTTCCGGAAATGCGAAGGACGGGCTGAAGGCCAATGCCGCCAGTAGTATGAGAGACGTCTTCATGACGGACTCCTTGTTTTTTTGAATTACGGGGCTTTACAGGCGGATGCAGGCGCCCTGAAAACAAAAAAGCCCGCAACGCTTTTGTATCCAAGGGTTGCGGACTCTGGTATTTTAAAACTGGTACCGGGGCTGGGGGTCGAACCCAGGACCTCTGGATCCACAATCCAGCGCTCTGACCAACTGAGCTACCCCGGCGCATGGAGTAAAGTATACCTTTTAGCCGCCGCATGTTTCAAGGCGAATTCTTCGGCGGCGGTGTCGTTGCCCTGAGATGTCAGGCCTTGCGCGCGTTGTTTCCGCGGACTGCGGCCCAGGCGAGCGCGGCGGCCAGAATGCCCAGTACCACGATACCGGAAACGGGCATGTTTGTCGCGGCCACCACTTCCAGCACGAACGGTGGGCTTTCGTACAGGCCCTTGCTTTCATCCGTCACGAGAAGCTTGTATTCTCCCGCATCGTCCGGCGTTACGCTGCTGATATGGTATTCCGTGCCGGTCTGTCCGTCCAGCGCAACACCGTCCTTGTACCAGGCAATCGTGACCGTGCCCACCATGTACGACAGGAAGGCGCTGAGGGTAACCGCATCCCCTTCTTTTACTTTCTGGCTGCCGATGATAAGCGCCTGGCCGGAACCGGTGCTTCCCGGATAGACGGCCGGATTCAGAGCATAGGTCACATACGCCTCTGACCCGTATTGGTAGTAGGCTTCGTATTCTTCGCGGTTGGTGGCGCCGTCACCGTCGGCATCGCCGTCGGCGGACAGAAACTCCGGCAGGCGCGTATACTGTTCGAGATGCAGCGTACCCACATATTGCACCTCGTTGATAATGTCCATCAGGCCCGTAATAAATCCGATGGAGCCTTCGTCACCCAGGGTCATGTATACCGCGACGACTTCCAGCAGCCCGGGGGCCAGACCGTTCACAAGCGTTGCATTGGTCTCACCGATGTCCGCTACGATTTGCAGCCGGTTATTCCGGTTTGCCTGAAATACCTGCTCGTACTGGACGCCGCCCGTACCGCTTAAATCAAGGGTGGGCGTATCCAGAATCCGCCGCAGCACGCCCATCTCATAGGCGCAGTCCAGCATACCATTGCCATTGAACGTCATGGTTTCCGGGTCTGATTCCCCGTTCAAATCGGCTGTTTCCGGGTCGAGCAGGTCGAACAAGGCAATGGCGAAAGGCGGCAGCAGGCTGCGCAGCAGTTCGTTGGTGTAGATGCCTCCAAGTTTCTCACAATAGTATCCTTCATAGACCACCGGGGCTTCGCCCTCGGTCTCCCCCTCCGCGATTTGGGGCCGGTTCTGTGCGATAAAAGGCGCGCTCTGGGTAATGGTCAGGGCGTTATGCGCTTCATCCGGGTCGCCCACGGGCACGCCCGTCGGCGTACCCATATAGCTAATGTCCGGATTGGAAAAATAGGGAATCCGCGTGCCGGGCGCATAGGACATGACGGTCCGTTTCAACTTGCCGTCTTCAGCGGCGTAAAAGCGCCAGCCCCGGGCATAACTGTAAAGCCGGTAACCCTCGGCGGTGATGTTCTCCTGGTCATGGTCACAGCCCATGTTATGGCCCAGTTCATGGGGAAAGGTAAGGCTGCCCAGGGAATAGTAGGTGGTGATGCTGAAGGCGCGCTGTGCCATGGCGGCATCCAATGCGGTCAGGATCCAGCCGATGCCCGCCACATCGCCGCCGGACGCGATAAGGGATACCATGTCGGCCTCATAGGTATCCCGCAGATCGTGCACCTCGTCCATGACGCCATCATTGTCGAAGGTCAGTTTCGCCAGTGCCAGCGCCAGGGAATAATCCTCCACATACTCCACCTCGGCCATGTGCGCCACCGTCAGGGTCAGAGGGATGGTGCTGTTCGCATACGATACATTTGCCATGTCGGCGGCATTGAGAATCATGGTTTCCATGGCGGCCTCGCTGCCCGCCAGCGTCCGCGAAGCCGGTGTGTACACCACCATGACGTCTATGTTTACGGGACCGTCTTTTTCCGCCTTGCCGGATATCGCTGCCGGACGTTCACCGGAAACACGAAACGCTTCCGGATGCCGGCAGGCGCCGCATTCGGGGCGCGCCGTCTCATCTATCTCTTCCAGCACATAGCCGTCCGGCGAATTGGATACGCGCAGCCAGCCACGCTTGTCGTCATGCACGGAAATGGTGGCATTTCCCTTGTGCACGGTCAGAATAAAATGTCCGTCACCGTCACCGGCCAGAGGGCCCGCAAGGGAAAAAGAAGCCGGGCCATGGCCGCGTTCCCAGTCGGGCGCCCCGAGCACGTCGCCCGAAAATGTGGGGAAACGCAACAGGCCGCCTTGTGCCTTTCCTTCCAGCTGGAACAGGTCCGGGGAAAGCGTTACCCCGACGCGCCGCACGATTTCCCGGTCATCCTTCGGATGATTTTGTCCGGAGGACGTTATCTGATACATGGGGATTGGCGCCACCTCGGCCCCGGCAAACCAGGATACAGCGATGCAACTTCCCAAAACTAAGATAAAGCAGACTCCCCGGGCGTGATGGTTAAACAGCATAACTGGATTCCTTGAGCGAGATGCTTCTTACATGGTAATCAACGGCGTTGCTTGCTTTTTTTCTTAAGGCGTGTTTTGTACGGTATGATTTTAGCACGCTAGGATTTCCGTGTGGCCTGTGGGCTTCCGTAATCCTTTCAAAGGACCGGGTAAAACGCCGCAACATTTGTATGTGTAATTTTACTCCTCTCCACGCGTCTTAATCCACCAGCGGGGGAGTTGAAAATTATTCCTTTTAGGAATTGCATATGTGATATACTTATTCTATAGAGGTATGTGCGGTCTGTACACATAGAAAGCGTAGATTTAAATAGGATGAAAGAAGGAGCGAGGCGGGGTTGGTATAGTATTATGTTTTTAACCGAGCGGGAGGCTATGGCCTTTATGATGAGAAAGGGCTTTACACTCATTGAATTGTTGGTTGTCATTGCCATCATCGGAATTTTGGCGGCCATTTTGCTGCCTGCACTGGCCCGTGCGCGGGAAGCGGCCCGGCGCAAGTCCTGTCAGAACAACCTGAAACAATGGGGCACCATTTTTAAACTGTATGCGGATGAGCAGAAAGATTATTGGCCGCCGATGCAGTGTACGAACATACACGCCGAGGATTGGCCGGACCTCGACTTCAGCGGCGAGGGGGCTAAAAAAATAGGCTATGAACTGTCTACTATGCCGCTAATATCCGCGTGGTACCCCAATTACAATAGTGATCCTTCCATTTTGGCATGTCCCTCCAGTGGGGAGTTAGACGAAGATGATTTAAAGGATGCTAATGGGGATTGGAATTTCTGGAGGCCGTGGAAGCATAGCTACGAACCCGAACCCCGCGGTCCCAAAAAGTATCGCGTTACCAGTTATGCGTATCTCGGCTGGATGTTTGATCTGCTTGACAAACCTTATCTACCGCCGACTGCGCTTCCCGAGACCTCCATACTTTCCGGCGCGGTAGCCATGCTTGGTTACGATCTTCCCAGTGGAGGGTTGGTGACCCAACAGTTTGGCGCCGCAATAGATGCTCTTTTCACCGCAGTAATGATTGACGCCCTTCCCTACGGCTTACAGGGAACGTTGGGCATTGGGCTGCTTAAGGTGGCCAATATGAATTTTCGCGTGACACCCGGGCTAGGCAATGGCGGCGGTGATACCCTGTACAGGTTGAAGGAAGGCAATGAGCGGTTCATCATCACCGACGTGAACAATCCCCAGACCTCGGCCATGGCGCAAAGCAGCCTGTTCGCCATGATGGACCAGTTTGGCAATATAAGCAGCATTAAGTACTTCAATCACGTTCCAGGCGGCTGTAATGTCCTGTTCATGGACGGTCATGTGGATTGGATTCCGTATGTGCCGCCAGCCCCGGGAACGGATGGCACCGCTGCCATGGACCTGGGCGCCATACAACCGGTATTACCGAGCATGGCCAATATTATCGGCCTGTTTCAGTCAGAAGGCTGAAACGTTGCGTGGAAGACGCCTATACCGCCGGAATCGCTCAAGCCTGAATTATTGACGGTCCGGCTTTATGCGGGAATCCAGGGCCGCCTCACTGTAAGTAAGGGGAGGAGCGGCGTCTTCATCCCGTGTGCCCGTCTGTGGAGCGCAAATTGCGGGGGTGGCGTGCTTATATTCTTCCCTGTTGCTGAATCCGTCGCCGTCGGCGTCTCCTTCCGGAAGAAAGGCCGCCAGGGTCACATAATCTTCGCACTGGAGACCGGGATTGGCGAATCCACTGCCGATTTCCCGGGCCAACATGGTGTTCAGCGTGGCAAACAGGGCCGCCACCAGCCCGAACGACCCGTTTCCTGAGGCAATAACCGGTGCATCGGGGGTTTCCGGGGAAGGCGCTGAAGTCACGGTGAATTTCCCGTCGCCCAGTGTGAGAAACCCGGCCAGGACCGGTTTCAAGCCGGGCACAACGGCTTCCACCAGTGCGGCTGCGGGACCGATGTCCCGGTCCAGCTGCGCCAGGTTTGTCCGCCAGGCGGCCAGAGCGGTTTCGTGGTCCGGTACCGCGCTTCCTGCCGCGAGTGAAACCGATTCCGGACCATTCAGGAAACGGGCGAGCAGCCCCAGCTCATTGGCGGCATCCGGCACACCATTGCCTTTAATCTCAATTTTCAGCTTCCCGCCGGAGGTATTTACGTCAAAGGTGCCGTTCAGGTCGGCGGTGGCGGGATTCAGTAGTTCCACAAAGGCGGCGAACTCCGGATCGAGTCCCTGCAGCAGGGGGTTTTCATGCACTTGCGTGAAGGCCTGGCAAAAATCGACCACGGCGGTCCCGGAGGCTTTTTCTTCCTCAGGTTCCGTTTCTCCTTCCTCCTCCTGTTCCCCTTCCGCGGCATCGGGCATGTGTGTTTTGATTGCGGCGCAAATCCGGTCCATTTCGGTCATGCAGTCTGTTGTGATTTCCAGACCGCGCCGATAATACATCGCGGCTTGGGTTCCATCGCAGTCGAGGTACATGGCCAGAACCGGTGGAATGGCCGCGTGTATTTCCTCCTCGCCCGACTGCAGTTGTCTGCCCAGGGTGGCGGCCAACGATTTGTAGCCCCGCACCGCCATCCGGATATCGGTCTCCGCTTTCTCCCGGCTGAGTCCGGGCACACGGGCGGCGAGTTCAGCGGCATAAGCGTCCACCAGGGCCTGTTCGTGCGCTTCGCCCGAAGCCTTGGCCGCCCGTTCAATCAGGGCGCCCCAGGACGGCCCCAGCAGCAGCCGTATCTGAATATCCACGCACATCTCAATGACATCTTCCGCCTGGGAAACGGTGATTCCGAATTCATCGCTTAATTGGCGGAATTTCCGGACGGAATACTCGTCCGGGGGAGTTTTACTGTAAATCGAATGGGCGTAGTAATCCGCCCCCCATTCCGCATTGTGGGTCATAAAACCGGTTTTCAAGGCGGAAGGGACGAGCCGGTCAAAGTCACGATGCCCGAGGGTTTTCAGCGCAGACGCCTCGGCGGCATTTTCACGAATGACGGCATTGCAGTCGGGCAGCATGGCGCCGAACAAAACACTGAGATTGCGTCCCCCGGTCACACAGGACGCGATGTAGGCGTGCGTGGACGGTCCCCAGGCCATCGCGCCGGGCATGGCCAGCATTAGGGCAATGGAGAAAAGGCTGCATGGTTTCCTGTACATGTTTCTATGCATGGTTGTATCCTCCGGTTCAGATGTTCAGGGGGGGCACGTTCCGGAAACCTTCATCCGTGCGTTGACTTCACGCAGGGCCTCCAACTGCCAGGCACGCTGATTGGACGGGGTAACATTGCAGGAATCGTCCTGCCACGAGAAATCATATACCCAAAGGGCAGCCAATGCAACCCCAGAAGTTTCTATGGCCGTGAGCAGGGATTCGAATTCCTTGCGGGCGGCTGCAGCATCCTCTTCTTTCTCGACGCTACCCTGCCCGAACTCCCCGATGAACACGGCTTTGCCGGCGGTGCGCGCAGCTTCTTCAAGGATGTTCAGGTGTTTTTCCCAGGAACAGGTTTCCATGCCAAAGTACCGGGCATCCTTGTTCGGGTAGATATGGACCGAGATAAGGTCATAGGGGGCCGGATGGGCCCGCAACAGTTCCCGCTGGAATTCGTCCGCCGTATCAATGGTCCACGTGCCTTCGATGCGCTGGTGATACTGGGAAGGCCGGGGCAGGGCATGGCCCGTTGTGACAGGCCGGTATGGGTCCAGGTTGCGCACCGTGTCGCCGAACGTGCGCATGGCCTTCATCACCATGGCGCTGGTGACGGCATCCCGAGCCGTTCTTTTTCCGGGCGTACCCTTGCCTGGTATGACAGGCGGCAAATGTTCCATGGCATTGGGCAGGTCCGCGGCAAGGTTGTATTCGTTGCCGAATTCCCATGCCCAGATGGCCGGATGATTTCCATACCGGCGCACCACGTCTTCCGTATATTCGCGGATAAAGGCGTGGGTGTTACTGTCGGGGTTGCCCAGCTGGTCCATGGGTTCGCCCACGAGGTCCGGCACGCCCGGGTACCACCAGAACAGGCTTGGAATCAATCCGACGCCATTTTTGTGCGCGCTGTCAACCACCTCGTCGAGGGCGGCGAAACAGGCCTCGCGATTATTGAGACAGTACCGCCACTCTGAAGCATAAAAGCCGCCGCACATGAAGCGGACGAAGGGGATGTTGTAGCGGGCGAGTGCGGCGAAGCCTTCCCGGCTGGAGTGGTCTTCCGGATTGTGAAGGCGCCTGCTGAACGCATCGAAATAATTGACGCCGAATCCGCGAAAAGGCTTCCCGTCAAGCAGCAATTCGCCGGTCCCGGTAACACGCAACCGGGCCGCGCTACCGGGGGGCGTATTCTCCGCCGTACCGGCGTTCCAGGCTGTCATTGTAAGTGCCACGAATAGATAAACGACTTTCAGGTGAATAGCATGCATTCCATAAACCGCCTTATACCTGTTTCCTGTCCACGATTTTAGGATTTCCGGGAAGGGCATTATATCGTACTGGGCACGCCCGAATCGGAATGCCTGAAATGGTCAAGTTGAACCTTTTCAGAGCCCTCATATATGATGGCTGGATTATAATCAATCTGGAAGACAGCCGTTCCGCGGCAAAAACCAAACCGGCACCGGACCACTGTCCTTGATCTTTTTAAGAGGAATTCCGTTTGTGAATACCATTTGTGTCGTGGGCCTGGGATATATCGGCCTGCCCACGGCTACCATACTTTCCGTAAACGATGCGAAAGTCATCGGTGTCGATTTGCGCCGGGATATCGTTGAGGGTATCAACCGGGGCGAAATCGCCATCGAAGAACCCGGACTGGCTGCCCTGCTGAAAACCGCCGTCAAGTCCGGAAACCTGCGGGCATCGATGACGGCGGCGCCAGCGGATGTCTTCATTATCGCCGTGCCCACGCCGATAACGGAGACAAACGGGGCCGACATGCGTTGCGTGGTGGAAGCGGCGGAATCCATTGTGCCGTATCTGCGCCCCGGGAACCTGGTCATTCTCGAATCCACTTCGCCGCCCGGCACCTGCCGCGACCTTCTGGGGCCCATCCTTGAGCAAAGCGGCCTGAAGGTGGGGATGGACCTCTTCCTGGCCTATTGCGCGGAACGGGTCCTGCCCGGCAGGATACTGGAAGAACTGGTAAGCAATGACCGGGTAGTGGGCGGCGTCACCCCGGAAAGCGCGCAAAAGGCCCGGGACATCTACGCGCGCTTTGTCCAGGGCGAAATCGTGCTGACCTCCGCAACCACCGCCGAAATGATCAAGATTGTGGAGAACACCTTCCGGGATGTAAACATTGCGCTGGCGAACGAAATCGCCCTGCTCTGTGAACGTCTGGGCATTGACTTCTGGGAAGTGGCCCGGCATGCGAACCGCCATCCCAGGGTCAACGTCCACCAGGCGGGGCCCGGGGTGGGCGGCCACTGCATCGCGGTAGATCCCTGGTTTTTGGTGGAGGCCTTCCCAAAAACGGCCGGCCTCGTGCGCCGCGCGCGCGAACGTAACGATGCCATGCCCGCCCATGTGGCGGACACCATTACCGCCCTGCTCGCTGACGTGGAATCGCCCCGGGTGGCCGTGCTGGGCCTGGCCTACAAGGCCGGCGTGGACGATATCCGTGAAAGCCCCGCCGTGAAGGTGACTTCCATGCTCGACAAACAAGGTATTACGGTCCGCTGCTGCGACCCTCATGTGCACACGGCGTCCTTGCCCCTGTGTTCCGTGGAAACCTGTTTGTCAGGCGCGGACCTTGCCGTTCTGATGACCGATCATGCCGAGTTCAAAGTTCTGGATCCGGAAACGGCGGGGGCGGCCATGCGGCATCGCCGCCTCTATGACACGCGCAACGCCCTAGACCGGGACGCCTGGACCAGGGCCGGATTTGAAGTGACCGTGCTGGGCGCCGGCCCCGCCCCGGAGCGCCTCCCATGAAAGGCGGCCACCTCATCGCGCTGGTGGCGGGCACCCGGCCGGAAGCCATCAAGCTCGCCCCGGTGTACAGGCATCTTGGGGAAAAGGCCGGCCGCTTTGAAGCACAACTCTGGGTGACGGGACAGCACCGGCATCTGCTGGACCAGGTGCTGGAAACCTTTGCGTTGAAGCCCCACCGTGATTTGAATCTCATGCGTCCCGGCCAGAGCCTGGCGGATATTACCTGCGCCGTATTGACCGGACTGCAAACGGCGTTTTCCGAGAAACGTCCAGACATGATCATGGTGCAGGGCGATACTACCACGGCCTTTGCCGCGGCGCTCGCCGGGTTCTACGCGGGAATAAAGGTCGCCCATGTGGAAGCCGGCTTGCGTACCTGGAACCGTTTTGCCCCCTATCCGGAAGAGGTGAACCGGCAGATGGTATCCTGCCTGGCGGACTTCCATTTCGCGCCGACGGCGCAGGCGCAAAAAAACCTGGAGTGCCAGGGTGTTCCAGCGGACCGGATCTGGGTGACGGGTAATACGGTCATCGATGCCCTGGATATCATGGTGAAGCAGGTGCGCCGTGCTGCCCCCGTCTTTCCCCCCGATTTCCCTGTGGACAGTCTTGCCGATGGGCGGCGCATGATTCTCATCACGGGCCACCGCCGCGAAAATTTCGGAAGCGGGTTCGAATCCATCTGCCGCGCCATCGCGCTCCTGGCCGGGCGCTACCCGGAATATGCGTTTATTTATCCCGTTCACCTTAACCCGAACGTGCGGGAACCCGTTTCGCGCCTGTTGCAGGGGAAGGCTAATGTGCATCTCATCGAACCCCTGCCCTACGAGCCCTTTGTCTGGGCCATGGACCGAGCCTACCTGCTGCTTACGGATTCCGGCGGCGTCCAGGAAGAGGCGCCTCACCTCGGCAAGCCGGTGCTGGTCTTGCGCGACACGACGGAACGCCCCGAAGCGCTGGAAGCCGGGACCGCCCTGCTCGTGGGCACGGATGTGGAAAAGATTGTTGCAACTTGCACCAACCTGATGAATGATACCTCAGCGTATGCCGCCATGAGCCGCGCCGTCAACCCCTTCGGTGACGGCCATGCCGCCGAACGCATCGTGGCGGCGCTGGAATCTGTTTTTGTGAACCGCAATTTGGAGAATACATAGAACGGGACTTCGGAAACGAAAAACAGCCGACCCCGCCGTATAATAACAGGTTCCATAGGACGTATAGGTCCTATGGATTCTTTACAGTAAGGCGATACCTCTATTATCCTATTGGAGACTCCACCATGCCTTTCCCCCAGTTTGACCGCCATCAACTTGCAATTAAGCCCTTGTCGGAACGCAAGGACAAGGTATATATTGAACGCGATCATGTGCCGGTCAATGCGCCCGTCACCCATCCTTTGTCCCCATCCGGACAGAAAGTCATGGACGAACTGGTGGAACGCCTTGCCCGGGCTAGGGAGAACGGGAAGTCGCGCATGCTGACTTTTGGCGCCCATGCCATCAAAAACGGTCTCGCCCCAGTCTTCATTAAACTGATTGAAGATGGTTGGATTACCCATCTCGCCACGAATGGCGCCGGTATCATCCATGACTGGGAATTTGCCTTTCAGGGTCACAGCAGCGAAGATGTCCGCGCCAACGTGTCCCGGGGCGAGTTCGGCACCTGGCAGGAAACCGGATTCTATCTCAATTTGGCCATCGTGGTCGGCGCGTGGCGCGGCATGGGCTACGGCGAATCCGTCGGCGCTTTCGTTGAAGAGGAAGGGCTTGCAATTCCATCGGAAGCGCAACTGCTTGATGAAATCACGGGCAAAGCCGCTTCGGACCCACAACAGGCCGCCGCAGCCGCGGATCTGCTCGACCGGATCAAGACTTTCAAGCTGCCCACGGGGTGGATGGCCGTGCCACACCCCTTTAAAAAATACGGACTCCAGGCGGCGGCCTATAGGCTTGGCGTCTCTTTCACGAGCCATCCCATGATCGGCCACGACATCATTTACACCCATCCGATGAACCACTGCGCCGCCATCGGCCGCGCCGCCCAGCGCGACTTCCTCATCTACGCGAACCAGGTGATGAATCTGGACGGCGGCGTTTACATCAGCATCGGCTCCGCCGTCATGTCGCCCATGATCTTTGAAAAGAGCCTGTCCATGTCCCAGAACCTGCATATCCAGCAGGGCCGTCATATCGACAACCATTTCATGGTCATCGTGGATCTCCAGGAATCCCACTGGGACTGGAGCCAGGGTGAACCGCCCATGGACAACCCCGACTACTACCTGCGTTACAACAAGAGCTTCAACCGTATGGGCGGCCAGATGCGCTACGTGATGGCGGACAACCGGGACTTCCTTCTGACGCTGGTGCAAGGGTTGGGGTTACGAGCCTGATTGCGGTATAGTGGTTTACCGCACATCTTGATGGAAAGACTTCAGAAAGGTTACGTACTATTCAATAAGGTTTATACCTTATGCAGTATGACGTGGATAATATTATAACCATTCATTGGATAAAAAAATGTGTACTCGCAAGTGAGTATCTGATATCGAAGCATGCGGAAGATGAACGAAAAAACGACAATCTCTCGCTTTCAGATATCGAAAGCGTATTGCTGAATGGTGATACAATCGAACACTATTCTGATACGGGCCGCGGTCCTTCGTGTTTGGTTTGCGGCACTGTAAACCATAAACCGATCCATGTTGTCTGTGGCAAAAATAAACATTCCTGGTTGATAATTATCACGGTGTATCGTCCGGCATGGCCCAAGTGGAATGCGCCCAACCGAAAGGAACCGGTAATGGAACCTTATGGTGATTGTATCTATTGCGGCGGAGAAGTTATTGAACGCGTGCAACGTGTGGATTACCGGCTTCATGGGCAGCTTTATATATTGGAGGGGGTCCCGGCGGGCGTTTGCCAACAGTGCGGCGAACTGTTTTTTACCGCGGAAGTGGCCCGGCGGATGGAATCCGTGGTAGCCGAAGCGACCGGCCCCGTGGAAACGCTTCCCATCCCCGTCATTGCAGTAAAGTAAATCCAAGTAAGAGAATAGCTCTTTGATGTAACCGCCCACGGATAAACCCGACTACTACCTCCGCTACAACAAGTCCTTCAATTGCATGGGCGGCTAGATGCGCTATGTAGCCGCGGACAACCGGGACTTCCTCCTGACGCTGGTGCAAGGGTTGGAAAAATAGACTTCTTTGGGGTGGGAAAACCCGGTAGCCGGGGGTTATTCCCGGTCAGTGACAATCGGCCAGCCCATCCATTCGTCCTGAAACGCCACGGGGATCCCGTGTTTTTGGCATACCCGGATGGTATGCCCCGTACCGCCCTTCATCGGATCTTCCCGGTTCACATAGAAAAATGCCATGGTCGCCTGGGACAATGCGGTTTCCGCCGCGCCGATGACCTTCATGGTATCGCGGAGCAAATACCTGGCCTTTGCCTGCATTTGCGGGCCGGCGTTTCGATTTGCCAGCAGTTCTTTATACTGCGGCGAAGATTGTACTGTACGATCGGCGGCGCGTTCTTCCACCGCGTCCGGCATGTCTGTCAACGCGATCTGGAAGGAATGTACGTCTATGCTTTTCTGCCGGTGACGCGCATAGGGCAGCACGTACTGCAGACGCGAAGGATCCACCTCCCTGATACCCTTCGCAAAGGCCTCATCACTCCCTTTGGCGTTACCCGTCCTGAAGACCGCATGTGGATACAGCGTTGCCAGCCGCGCGGCGAATTTCACCAGGAGGTCCACGTCCGATTCAGGAAGATTGCGCGTTCCCTCCACCAAGATGACGGGTTGGGAAGTTTCTTCGACAAGTTCACGGAAGGTAGGATAATCCATAGTTTCTTTCTAGTTGGGTTTTGTTTCTGTAAAATTATATATTAAAGGCCGCCAAAGAAACACGGCCTGAATAAATGCATTGCGGGTCGGGTTCATATTTGAACTATGATAAGTCATCCGTCCTCCATGTCAGGGAAAGCAATCATGAACATTCTTGTCGCTGCAAACTTTATGGTTCTTCTCGTCCTACAGGTACAGGCAACACCCGTCCAGGAATTCCCCCTGAGTCAGGTGCGCTTGTTGGACGGACCTTTTAAAGAAAACATGGACCGCAACGCGGCGTGGCTGCTGTCACTGGACGCGGACCGGCTGCTGGCGGGATTCCGCGAGTCTGCCGGGCTGGAACCCAAGGCACCGCGGTACGGCGGCTGGGAACAACAGGGCGTTGCCGGCCATTCGCTGGGGCACCACCTGTCGGCCTGCGCCGCCATGAGCGCCCAGGGCGACGCGCGCTTTACGGAACGGGTGAGCTACATAGTCCATGAACTGGCCTTGTGCCAGGAGGCGGGCGGCGACGGGTATGTCGGGGCCATCCCGGACGGACGCCGCGCATTTTCCGAAATCGCCCGGGGCGACATCCGCGCGGAGAATTTCAACCTGAACGGCGTGTGGGTGCCGTGGTACACCATGCACAAGGTCATGGCCGGGCTGCGCGACGCGTGGCGCCACACCGGGAACGAGGAGGCCCTGGCCGTGTACCGGCGATTGGGTGACTGGGCATTGCAGGTGACGGACGCACTCACCCCGGAACAGTTGCAGACCATGCTCAGCTGTGAACACGGCGGCATGAATGAAGTTGCCGCAGACCTATTCGCTGTCACCGGCTCGGAAAAGTACCTGGAGTTAGCGCGGCGGTTTTATCACAAGGCGGTGATTGACCCGGCGGCAAACGGCCAGGACGCGTTGAACGGGCTGCATGCGAACACCCAATTTCCAAAATTCATCGGCCTTGCGCGGCAGTATGAACTTGCCGGCGATGCACAAGCAGGCGATGCAGCACGGTTCTTCTGGGAAACGGTGGTGCGCCATCACAGTTATGTCACCGGCGGCAACAGCGACCATGAGCATTTCGGCCCGCCGGACCAGTTGTCGGAACGGCTCAGCGACCAGACCACGGAAAGCTGCAACACCTACAACATGCTCAAACTGACGCGCCGCCTGTTCATGCAGGCGCCCGCGCCGGAATGCGCCGAGTTTTATGAGCGCGCATTGTTTAACCACATCCTGGGTTCCCAGGACCCGGATACAAACCGGGTCACCTATTATGTGCCCCT
>Ga0116149_1002587_pt1 | contig 19684 bp, 16 predicted proteins | sample AD_UKC057_MetaG_FD_89787 | JGI IMG/M metagenome (GOLD analysis project Ga0116149, IMG submission 89787) | Active sludge microbial communities of municipal wastewater-treating anaerobic digesters from USA - AD_UKC057_MetaG | ecosystem: Engineered > Bioreactor > Anaerobic > Digestate | place: USA... | reverse complement strand
TTTTTTCGATACCTCGCCTTTGCCGACCAGTTCCTCCACAAACTCTTCTACTTTTTCCCGTGAATACAGCAGAAGTCCCAGCCCCAGGTTGATTGACTTTTCAAATGCGTTTGACATGATACATACTCCTTTTTAATTTATTAAGCTTTCCGCCAAATTTAAAGATTCGAAAGCGCTGTCCCGGTCAGAGCCGAGAATGATTTGAATGGATGTCCCAAATAATGCACCAAAAAGCAACTTGGCAATACTTTTCGGAGAGTATCCCAGTGAGTTTCTGTTGACTATCGTGTCAATCGGCAGATTCCTCTCAATGATCTCTGTCAAATCATTAAAGAGACTATCCAACTGTTCCCTAAAGGACGGAACCCACAAAGCCTGCGCTGTAAAATCAATAAAAAGTCTTAAAAGATCGGGCTTATTCCTGATCAGTTCCTTAAAGAACTTTACGAGGGACGCAATTTTATCCTTCACATCGGTGGTAGATTCCAAAGTGGATTTTATCTCTTTTAAGTATTGATCCATCATCATATTGATCACTTCAGTGAATAAGTTCTCTTTGTTTTTATAGTAGTACGTCAGTTGACTTAACGCGACCCCGGCTTCATCGGCTATATTTCGCATAGACACATTCGCATAGCCTCTTGTGGAAAGGCATTCAAAAGCTGTCAAGAGGATTCTCTCCGATGGGTTCACTTTACCTGTCTTCTGCTGCATTGTTGCACCTCCTGCTACTTTATTGGTCGTACGTACGTCCTAATTATAGCATAAGTTTTTGCCTTTGTCAAAAGCATATGGCTTCGGCAAGCTGTCCCAAGCACGGCAAGTACGGAGTATAGCACGGAACCGGATACCGCCGCCCATATATCCTCAAGCGTATAACCGGCGCGGTATCCGGCAAAGGAACCAACCAATAAAAGAACAATCGTCAGGATAATCACGGTATACTGCAGTATCTTAATTTTTTTCGTACCGGTTATCCGTTCTCGGGCGCGGCGCGGATGGCTTTGTGCAGCTTTTGCATCCGCACATCGGTTTGGGCAATAATCTCTGCGCACTCCCTTAATTCCGCTATCATCGCATGTGATTTTTCACCGGCAAGCTTATAAACCAATTCGTGTTCCAAAGAGGCCCAAAAATCCATTGCTACGGTCCGTATCTGCACCTCAACTTTAACTCGTTCAGTGCTTTTTGATAAAAAAACCGGTACCGTCACCACCAGATGAAGGCTTCTGTAACCGTTCGGTTTAGGGTTTTTGATATAATCTCTTGTACGAAGCAATTCAACATCATCCTGTTTTACCAGCAAATCAGCCAGCGTGTAAATATCGTCGATATAGGAACAAATCACACGAACACCCGCAATATCGTTTAACTGCTCTTTTACCGATTGTATATTCAATTCACAGCCTATTCTTATCACTTTATCAATGATGCTCCTAGGCGTTTTAATGCGCGTTTTTATTTGATGTATCGGCTGCCGATCCGCTGTAATTTTGAATTCGTCGTTCAGATTTTCAAGTTTCGTCGTTATTTCACGAGCGGCCGCTATATATGAATTTTCAATGACTAAAAAGGACTGTATGGTTGCAGAGATTTCGCTGGAGATGAAATTTCCCCGCAAGTCGCTGAACAGGTATTGTGTCTTGGATTGTTCAATCTGCATGCTCATAATTCCTTTCGCGTCGTACGCTTAAACAGAATCCCAATACGACAGCGCATACCATCTGTTTGCGTAATATTGCAGGGGGCCCAAAAGCACTGGGCCATGCAGCCGAACCGGCTCGATTGGAAACACCTGTCCGGGCACATGGAAATGTCCGGACAGGATTCCATCGCGGTCTATTCAACTGTGTGGATGCCTTTTACGGCGTTTACCGGCAACGAAAACGAAACCGCGCACGCGTCGGTCGCGGGACCCGCCTTTTCAGCAATGACGGACATAATTTCACCGGAAGCGTCGTCCTGGGCCACGATCATCAGCATTTCTTTTTCCGGGGCGATTGTCGCCCCGAAAAACTTCTCCATACCAGCCGCGCCAGCGCCGCGCGCACGCAGCACGGTGCCGCCTGTGGCTCCAGCCGTCCGGGCCGCCTCCATAACATCTTCGCTGTATCCGTGATTGAGCACCACAAAAATCAAGTTGTGCGGCGAATTTTGTTGCATCGTTATCCCTCCATTCGTATCACTGACAAATTCAACAAGTCGACGGAAACATCCCTGGCGTACTTTTGCAATGAACGATATCCCGTGCCCCGGTTTTGCCAACTGCAGCGCCTCGTCCAGCGCATCCATGATTTGGTATGCTCTGTCTGTGGTCAGTACGTTGAAAAATACCGCTTTCTCCGTTTCGCCCAGGCCAAGGTAACTGAGTGTTTTCGAGTTTGCCGTACCCTTTCCAAAGGAAACCAGGCTAAAAAGGGAATCATGCTTTTCAAGGATATCCGTCACCTTCTGGCGCTTATCCCGGTCGCATATAACGCATAGAAGGCTGATCTCTAAATAGCTGTGCTTTTCAAGTTGCATATTGGTAATCCTCTCCTTTCCTCCGGTTTATTGCGCCTCAGTGGCTTCGGCGCTGTGTTCTACAGCCTCAGCGTCGAGCCTTTTGGCCTTTTTGAGCTTACGGCTGTAGATGAGACCGATTGTTTGTATGATAATGGGCGGGATCATGGTGAGCACGCCCGCAGTCCCAAAGGCGTCCGCAACGATGTTGCGTCCCGGAATCACCGAACACACGCCAATGGCAAGCGGGATCACAAACGCTGCGCTCATCGCGCCTGTGACCACTTCGCCGGAGTCAAAGCCGATGCCCACAAACATGTTGGGCACAAAAAAGGTGAGCGTCAGGGAAATGGCATACCCGGGCAGCAAAATCCACCAGATGGAAATGCCATATAAAATACGCACCATCGATAGGGCCATGGCCAAGCCCACACCCAAAGACATGGCAGACAGCAGGAGCTTTCGGGAAACCGCCCCTTGGGTGATTTCCACCACTTGATTGACCAGCACATAAACCGTTGGCTCCGCCAGCACCACGCTCGCGCCGATGACCAGCGAGACGGGGATCAAAATCCAGTTATAGGAGAGCTGGCCCATCGTCTCTCCCAACGCAACCGCCGCGGGCAGAAATCCATTGTTCACACCAGCCAGAAAGATGGCCATCCCCACCAGCAAATATACAAGGCCCGCAAAAATCCGGAATAATTCGCTGCGAGAAAGCTTTAGTTTAACGATCTGGAAAATCAAAAACACCGCCACAATCGGCGCGAGGATGATGATGACCTCCCCCAGGGAGTGCCACAGGCTGTTTCCGAACAGACTGGCCAGTTCGGCCCCACTGGAGACAGTCGTCGCCTGTTGGGGTAGGTATTGCGTGTCCCCAGAATTATAGAACATGCCGAGAATCAGCACCGAAATGATGGGGCCGACCGAGCAGATCGAGCTGATGCCGAAGTTGTCCTCTTGGGCGTCCTTTCTATTGGAAACGGCCGCAAACCCGCCGCCGATGGCCAGCAAAAACGGCACCGTGACGGGTCCTGTCGTTACCGCCGCCGCGTCGACGGCCACGGCCAGGTAGTCGCTTGAGAAAATTGCCACAATGAAGGCAATGGGGTAGGCTATCGCCAGCACACTCCCCAAGCGCCAGTGGAAAACCACCCGCAGCACGGCCAGCACCAAAAACGCGCCTACACCCACGCTGATGCCAACCAGGAGCGCCGTTTTCGGAATCGAGCCCACTTGATTGGCAAACACGGAAAGATCCGGCTCGGCCATGGTCGCAACAAATCCAAACACAAATAGCACGACGATGATCAGGGACAGCTTGCGTGAAGAAATGAGCGCGGAACCAACATGCCGGCCGATGGGGAGCATGGCGCTCTCCACGCCGATGGAAAACAGCGTCATGCCCACAAAGAGCATCACCATACCAACCAGCATCATGCCCAACGTCCAACCGGGCAACGGTGCCACCGTAAAATGCAGCACCAATATGATGGCGCTGATCGGCATGACAGCCAGAGCCGATTCCTTTACCTTTTCAATTAATACTTTGCATTCATCAACCAACTTCCGTGTCGTATGTTAAAACAAACCTCCAAAGGTATTGGGCCCGTAATGACCCGCGACACCGTACAACCTGCTCATAACCATATCGCCTTGTCATATGTCTCATAACCAATTCACCTTGCGCACCTCTTTTTAATTACCATCGTAAGTGGAATTAGGGATGATGCTTAATAAAGCCAAACCACTTAGACAATTCCAAAACCAGCACCGGAGCAAATGCCAGCAGTAATGCGCTCCCATACATCCCCGCCGACAGCTGCGTCAGCTCGAAAATGGCGGAAACAGGCGGCACAAACACAACCAATGCTATCAACGCAATTGAAACCGCAGCCGCCCGGCATAAATTTCTATTGGTGAAAAGCCCGATCTGAAACAGCGAATGCGTAGAGCGCATATTAAACGAATGTATGACCTGCGTCAGCGACAGGATAAAGAAAGCCATTGTACGCCCGGCAGTAATGTCGCCGGTGCTTTTCCATCCGATATGGAATCCAATCAACGTAAGTATTGCGAACATGAAGCCTTGCAACAAAATTTGTACACCGTATCCGTTTGCGAAGATGCCCTCCTTTTTGGATTTGGGAGGCCGTTGCATGATGTCCTTTTCAACAGGCTCCATCCCCAAGGCGATGGCGGGCAGACTGTCGGTTACCAGGTTGATCCACAGCAGCTGCATGGACAAAAGCGGGGATTCTCTCCAGAATAGCATCGCAAAAAAGACGGTGAATATTTCACCGACATTGGTGCCCAGCAAAAAGCCGACCACTTTTTTAATATTGTCGTAGATGCCGCGTCCCTCGCGCACAGCCTCCACGATCGTGGCAAAATTATCGTCCGTCAATGTCATGTCTGCCGCGCCTTTCGCAACATCGGTGCCGCTGATGCCCATGGCGCAGCCAATATCCGCCGCCTTCAGGGCAGGCGCGTCGTTCACCCCGTCGCCGGTCATGGCAACGACCTCACCCTGCCGCTGCCACGCGCGCACGATCCGGATTTTATCCGATGGCGAAACCCGCGCGTATACGGATATTGTCCGTACACGCCGGTTTAGCTCTTCCTCCGACATCAAGGCAAGTTCGCCGCCGGTGACGGAATCGTCCCCGGCGATTAAAATCCCGAGCTCTTTTGCAATGGCCGAGGCAGTCAGAACATGATCGCCGGTAATCATAACGGGCTTAATACCGGCCTGGCGGCACAAGGCCACCGCTTCCTTTGCCTCCGGACGCGGCGGGTCGATCATTCCCACCAGACCCACAAAGGTCAGCCCGTCTTCCAATCCTTCGGACGTCGGCTGTGCAGGAAGCACCTCAATTTCCTTATAGGCTACGGCAAGCACGCGAAGAGCACGCGCGCCAAGCTCATCGGCATACCTTTGACCGGAGGAGATGTCTCCTGCCACGCATCTCTGGGCCAGAACATCAAATGCGCCCTTGACGATCACCACACTCTTTTCGTCGATCCGGTTCACCGTGGTCATCAACTTCCGTTCAGAATCGAAGGGGAGCTCGGCCAGCCGGGGATACGCCCTGTCCAGTTCGTCCTTGTCCATTCCGTTTTTATGGGCGGCCAGTATGATGGCGGTTTCTGTCGGATCGCCAATATGCTGCTCATCGCCGTCCTCCTGAAAGACCACTTTGCCGTCGCAGCACAGCGCCGCATAACGCAACAGCCGATTGGAAGAGGGGATATCGCCGCTGCGAATATCATGGAGCGTGGCCGTATCCGCATCAAACAAATGTGTCAGCGTCATACGGTTCTGCGTCAGCGTTCCGGTTTTATCCGAGCAGATGACGGACGCGCTGCCCAGCGTTTCCACAGCGGGAAGCCTGCGAATAATCGCGTTGCGCTTTACCATGCGCTGTACGCCTATGGCCAGCACGATGGTAACAATGGCGGGCAGGCCTTCCGGGATTGCGGACACTGCCAGCGATACCGCCGTCATGAATATCTCCATAACGGGCATTCCGTCAATCAGACCAATGACAAAGATCACGCCGCAGGCCGCCAGTGCAGCAATTCCCAGATACTTTCCGAGAGACGCAAGCTTTTGCTGCAGAGGGGTTTGCACATCCGGTTCCTCGGCAAGAAGGTTCGCAATCTTGCCCATTTCGGTGTTCATCCCGGTGCCGGTCACAACCGCCTTGGCCCGGCCATAGGTAATACCGCAGCCGGAATAGAGCATGTTATGCCGGTCTCCGAGCGGCGCATCCTTGGCCACCTCCGCGTGGGCGTCCTTCTCTGAGGGTACGGATTCTCCCGTAAGTGCGGATTCCTCCGATTTTAAGCTGGCGGAAGTGATGATCCGGGCATCTGCAGGAACAAAATCTCCGGCTTCCAAAAGGATAATATCTCCTGGAATCAACTGTGACGCTTCGACAATGGCTTCTCTGCCATTCCGTATGGTACGGGCATGAGGCGTTGACAGTTTTTTCAACGCCTCCAACGCTTTTTCAGCCTTGTTTTCTTGCATCACACCCATTGTGGCATTAAGAACAACGATCAGAAGGATCAGAATCGGTTCAAAAAAACCACGACCTTCATAAATTGCAATCACGAAGGATATGACGGCAGCAGCTATAAGGATCAGGATCATGACATCCTTAAACTGCTCCGCAAAGCGCTGCAAATTAGTTTTTCTCTTTTTTTCCCCAAGTTTATTTTCGCCATACTGACGAAGGAGTTCCTGCGCTTGACTGTCAGAGAATCCGTTTTCAGGATCCGACTGAAGCTCTTTCAGTATGTCTGTTAATGCGTCGTGATGCGCAACCAAAAATAATCACCTCATACATTGAAATTACTATCGCTTCACTAATCGCCTCAAAAAGAACCGGCTTACAGGAAACCTCGCAAAGTCTCCACGGCATCAAGGGATTCCCACGGCAACGCGAGCTCCGGTCGCCCAAAATGTCCGTACACGGAAACAGGCGCATAGATCGGCCTCTGCAATGAAAAGCGTTTGATCATTGCCCCCACTCGAAGATCGAAATGACTCTGTACAATGCTCAACAACGCTTCGTCATCCAGTTTCCCCGTGCCAAATGTATCGACAGCAACAGCAATCGGATGTGCAATGCCAATCGCATAGGCAATGCTGATTTCGCATTTCTGTGCAAGCCCCGCCGCCACGACATTCTTGGCTATATATCGCGCCATATACGCCGCCGTGCGGTCTACCTTCGTGGGATCTTTTCCGGAAAAGGCCCCGCCGCCATGGCGAGCGCATCCACCGTATGTATCCGCGATGATTTTGCGACCGGTCAGACCCGTGTCTGCGGCGGGGCCGCCCAAAACAAACCGACCGGTGGGATTGATATATATTTTTGTGTGCTGATCCAGCCATTGCGCGGGAAGGCTCTCGCGGATCACCAGCTCCTCAATCTGATTGCGCAAGGTCTTAATTGAAAGTTCTTCATCGTGCTGTGCGCTGACCACAACAGTGTCAATGCGCCAGGGAGATCCGTCCTGGTATTCTACGGTGACCTGCGCTTTCCCATCAGGCCTCAGGCCGGGAAGACCCCCACTTTTCCTCAGTTCCGACAAACGCTTGGTGAGTGAGTGCGCCATCATAATCGGCGCGGGCATCAACTCCGGCGTTTCATCGCAGGCGTAGCCGAACATGATGCCTTGATCGCCTGCGCCTAGCTCATCCAGACGCAGATCTCCTCCCGTGTGTGGGCCGACGCCCATGGCGATGTCAGGCGACTGTTGGTGAACGGTGCATTGAACCTTACAGCCCATTGCATCAAAACCGAGCACAGATCGCGTATAGCCGATACTTTCAATGCAGGCACGAGCGATGGATCCATAATTAACAGAAGCATCGCTTGTTATTTCGCCCATAATTTGGACAGAGGCAGGCTGCACGGTCACCTCACAAGCACAGCGGGCATTACCATCCTGCGCCAACAGCGCATCCAGTATCGAGTCGGCAATTCGATCGCATATCTTATCGGGATGCCCCTCGGTGACCGATTCTGACGTTATTTTTTTTTGATTCATACTTCCTCCTATTTTTCCTGACTTATGTCGCAAGTTTCGCTGTCACGGCTTTTGAGATTCTCCGCCCAAAGGCGTTCCGCTGTGATCGCCCATCTTTCTGCCGCTTTTGCCGTTTTCGCGGATAGGACATCCACATCCTCGGGCGCTTCCATGTCGGTAGATTTGGCTCCGGATTCATTTACCATCTCAAGGATCGCTTCGGGATTATCCAGCACGGGGCAGGGCCTTAGATGATTGTGGTTGAACGGTTGGCGGCGGCGGTATGCCATGAACAGTGGGGAGCGCAGCGCCTCCAGCAGCGTGACGTCGTGAATATTGACGTTGGAATAATGCACAAACGCGCAGGGTTCCACATCGCCTGCGGCATTGATGTGCAGGTAACAGCGCCCTCCGGCAATGCAACCCTGGGTAAATTCCCCGTCGTTCCAGAAATCCATGGCAAAGATCGGCTTGGATGCTCTGATTTCCCGTATCCTGCGGTACATGTAGGCGCGCTGCTCGGGCGCAGCCAGCAAATTGAGCACCGCGTCCTTACCAATCGGCATATATGTAAAATTCCACGAAAACCGGCATCCGCGTGCGATCATATCATCCACAAATTCATCGGAACCGACGCTTTCCGTATTGTAACGGTGATAGCAGGTCGAATACCCGAAAAGGAGCCTGTGCTTGCGCATGCGCTCCATTGCCTTGATGACCTTCTGATACGTCCCGGATCCCCGGCGCATATCGGTTGCTTTTTCATCGCCCTCGATAGAAAAGGCAAGAGAGAAATTGCCCACACGAAGCATGTCTTCACAAAAGGCGTCGTCCACCAGAGTCCCATTGGTGAAGGCAAAGAAATAACAATCCGGATTGGTTTCGCACAGCCGGATGATGTCCTTTTTACGCACCAGCGGCTCGCCACCTGAGAAGATGTAGAAATAGGTGCCCAGTTCCTTGCCCTGTTTACAGATAGAATCCAGCGTCTCAAAAGAAAGGTTGTTCTTGTCGCCGTATTGCGCCGCCCAGCACCCGGTACAGGACAGGTTGCACGCGCTGGTTGGATCCATCAAAATCGCCCAAGGGATATTGCAGTCGTACTTTTCCTCCATTTCATTTTTAATTGGTGCACCGACAAGGTTGGCATTTATAAAGAAGCATTCCATTGCTTTTTGCAGCACCTTGAGGTCGATGTCACGGAACAGATCCTCCGCAAATCGATGCCAGACGCCATTTTCATCCAAAATAGCCTCGCGCATAGCACTGATCTGCGTTGCATGCAAATGATCACGATCCATTTTTTCCGCTATCGTAAACATTTTAGGGAGCTTCTCCATGGGGTTGTTGGACAGATACTGAAGAAGCAGGTTGACGGTAGCTTTCTGAACGGATTTCATGGTTTTTCCTCCTTTAGATTATTGACTGACCGTACAGTCAGTATCGCGCAGAAAAAAGCCTTTCGGTACCATCTTTGAGCTTTTTATTGATTCATATGTTCACCTGCTTTTTTGTTCACATTTGGAGTTTTCATTGTTCCTGTCTGAAGCCAGAAAAAACAACGCGACCGTCCCTGGCCCACTGTGACTGCCAACGATAGGGCCTATAAAGTTAATATGAATTTCTTTCACTCCGAAACGTTTTCTGATTTCGTTTGCCAAAAACTGTGCATCCTCCGGACAATCCCCATGGGAGACAAAGATTGTCTGGTTTTGAGGCTCGCAAGCGCTTTTTTCCATTTCATCCGCCATCGCAAGCAGGCTTTTTCTGCGCCCTCGGATTTTATAGACCACCGATAAATGTCCAAGATCGTCAAAGTGCAGCAGGGGCTTTATGTTAAGCACCGTGCCAACAAAAGCCGTTGTACCGGACAAGCGGCCCCCGCGCCTTAAAAAATTGAGGTCATCCACCGTAAACCAATGCACCATGCGTAATTTGTTTGCTTCTGCCCAATCGGCCACTTCATCCAGGTTATTCCCTTGCCTTCTCATCATAGCTGCATGCCACACAAGCAGGCCCTGACCCATACTGGCAGATAAAGAATCCACCACTCTGATTCTGTTGGCGGGAAAACGATCTTCCAATTCGTTTGCAGCAAGACGGGCAGCGTTAACCGTGCCGGAGAGTCCGCTCGAAAAACCTATGTACAGAATATCTTTTCCTTCTGCTAATACAGGAGAAAACGTATCCATATACTCTGCCAGACTTACCTGACTGGTAGACGCTGTTCCTCCTTGGCGCAATTGCTCGTAAAATTCATGGAAGCGCAGCTCTTCTTCATCCGCCGTGCAGAGATATTCCTGATCGTTGAGCCTAAAATGCATATTTTGAACCTTAACATCCAATTCTGTCAGCATCTCAGGGCTCAGATCCGCACAAGAATCTGTGTAAATAACGTAGTCCTTCATAACATTTCACTCCTACTTATTACATCAGTATTCATGCAATCGACTGACCATTCAGTCAGTATCATGTAAAATAGAATAATTCTCAACCTCAAACGTTTTTATTGCGGAGCAAAATATCTTTTTCAGAAATCAGGGAAGAAGAAATTATTTTGAATGTTCGAAGGAATGAAGCACAGAGTTCTTCATCATCTTGCCCGCTGACCGTCTTATAGTCGTCGTAATAGACAGCAAAATTAACGAGCGGAAAAGTCGTATAGAAAAACTTGAACATCACCATGTCAGCTGAATAGCTGAAATCGCTGTCTGCCTGAGATATGGTTTTGAATAACGGATTCTCATCGTTTTCCGTTGTCAAGCCCATTAAGCGAAACAACTCATTGTGGTTTTTACTGCTTTTTATAGATTCAAGCAGCAATATCCGAATAATCGCGCGATTTTCTAGCGCAAAATACAATACTTTTTCAAAGTACTTATATCCGTTTTCAAGGAAATAAGAAATATCCTCTTCGCTGGCGAAGCTTAATCGATCCGGTTTAATATCCAACCGCCCGGCCTGAATCATCTGCACAATATTCGCATGGACAAAATCCATCGTCATGGAGGTTATTTTATCGAGAAGAGAGTGCACCAAAGAATCTAAAATTTCCTCTTTGCTCTTAAAATAGTAGTAAATGAGCGGTTTTGTTACATCGGCTGATTGAGCGATTTCAGTAACGCTTGTCGCATCGAATCCTTTGTCAGAAAACAGTTGTATGGAAGCATGAAGAATTCGCTCTTTTGCTTCAATGTTATCACTTTGCATTTCCAATCCTCCTGACTGAACGTTCGGTAAATTGATACTATCATCATACAATATCTGATTCTAATCGTCAATAGCATACCTTAAGATCCGCAAAATTTTCTTGTTTAAAAGGTTGCTAAAATATTAAACGGATTAAGACCAAATTGCTCTTGCAACCAGAAACAGGATCAGTAGCCAAATCGCCGCAATGGGCAGCGCGTAATACCACTTTTTCGGCTTTCCACCCTGCCATAATCCTTCAGATTCACTTCGGCATTGCTCCAAAACCTCGTGTGGAATTAGTTTCACCGCCAATGCCACCAGCGCGGGCAGAATGATCAGGTCATCCAGATAACCGAGCACCGGAATAAAGTCAGGGACAAGATCAATAGGGGATAAAGCATAGATGATGGTGGCACCCGCGCATATTTTTGCCAGCACCGGCGTTTCCGTTTTCTTTAGCGCGAGAAACACCGCTGGAATATCCGTTTTTAGTTTTTTTGCTCTTTCTTTCAGGTTCATAAGCCCTGCCTTCGTTATTGAGGTTCCGCGCGCGGCATTCGTAAAGCTTTCTATAGACTAAAGCATTCCAATCTCAGTGTTTTTCGGAAGGCGCTTCCTCTAATGTTGCTGAAATAAATCCGAAGCCGATTGATCCCGGTCCGCCATGGCATGCGCAAACGGGCCCAATGTGCACGAGTGTGATTTTTTTGGGGTCCATCATATTGCCTGCCCCGTCCAACAAATACTGTTCATAATCCGGAGCCGCCGAGCTGGTTAGCATAACATGATCCGGATCCATACCGAGTTCAACGTGTTCTTTCAAATTCTGCAATATTGTATCAAGCGCCTTATAAATACTCCCTTTGGGTGTGGACACTAAATTCATCTCTCCATTTTTTAAGATGACAAAGGGGTGAGCCTTAACCAGCGTCCCCATGACATATTGCAAGCCGCTGCAACGGCCGCCTTTATAGAGGTAGCTCATATCCTTAACAGTGAACTGCAAATGCGTATACGGTGCCAGCGCATCAATATATTCACCGATTTCCCGCAGGTTCTTGCCTTCTGTATACAATTTGTGCGCTTTGAGCAGCTGTAAACCAATGGCTGAGGATAAGCTGCCGGAATCGGAAAGATGAATGCGATCGGAAGGTAAATCCATAGCGCCAATTCGAGCGCTTTGATATGTACCTGAATATTTGGAGCCGATGCCAACATAGAAGATATCATAATCTTCATCAAGCCATTTTGTGAAGTACTCTTCAAACATTGCAGGCGAAGGGGCAGATGTCTTTGGCAATTTATGCGTCTGGCTGACCTTTTCATAAAGTTCATTCTGCGTTATTTCCAGACTGGAATACTCTGTTTCGCCGAAAATAACGCGTAAAGGCACAATGTCAACATCCATGCGTGAAAACATTTCTTCAGGCAAATCGGTTGCGCCATCCGTTATGAATTTAATTTTTCTCATATTAAAGCCTCCATATCAGTCCTGATGATAACACAACAATAACGGGTCCAATATAATTAAGAACCACATCGCTTACGGCAAATTTCTTTCGGATCAGCGCTTCAACAAATTGCATTTCTAATCCACCTGACTGACCGTTCGGTAAATTGATACCATCATCATACAATATCTGATTCTAATCGTCAATAACATATTTTAAGATCCGCAAGAAGCTTCTCTGAAATTCAAAGAAGGTATCATATGGTTTTTTTAAATGCGTGTTTTTAATTACTGTATGTGTTTATTCCAGGGACAATAAAGCTCATAACTCCTTCAGTGAGAGCTTCAACAGTAGTTGCACGACCATCTCTATTCCACTTGCTTGCCGCATCATATATAGAACTACTTATCATGGTAGCGATCAATGCGGCTTTTTCATCTTTTTTATGAATAACTCCATTTTCTTTTTTAAGAATGGTATATATAATATCGCACAGCTTTAATTTCACTTTTTCCTCCATTAATGACAATATGGTTGTATAGTTACGTTTACATGAATTACTTACCGTCTCCACGTATTCGCAAACAAAAAGAATTATTTTACGTAAGGTTTCTTTATTTAATATTGCTTCAATATCAATTCGTTTTGAGATAAGATTCATAAATGTATCAATAACCATGTATTCTAAAATATCATACTTATCCTGAAAATGCGCATAAAAGGTAGCTCGATTTACTTGCGCGGAGTCAGTAATATCTTTTACAGAAATAGATGTAAAATCTTTTTTCCTAACAAGGACCACAAAAGAATCCAGCAAAAGGCGGCGTGTTTTGATAACACGAGGATCATTTTCATTAATTATTTTTTTCATGGCAATTTTACCCCCTTTCTTAAAACAATTCAGAGTAGATGTTTCTTAAGCAACACTTACTTCATCTTGTTGGTTGATAAAATTTCTTGCGTATTTTATTATAAGCTACAGACGTTGCCTTGGCAACAGGTGACGTTTTTCGGAAAATTTTGTGATCCACAAGAGGAGGAAAGCAAATGATTATCGTGACTGGAGCAAATGGAAATCTCGGTCGACAGGTCGTGAACTTGCTCAAAGACCGTATTCCGATTTCAGAAATAGCGGTGAGTGTAAGAGAACCAGAAAAAGCCGCGGATCTTTCTACTGCTGGTATTGATGTGCGACAGGCGGATTTTAGAGACCGTGCGTCAGTGGTACGTGCGTTTACCGGAGCAGAAAAAGTGCTAATTATTTCAACAAGCGGTGCCTCTGACACGGTATCTGAGCACCGCAATGCGGTGGACGCGGCAGTGGAGGCAGGCATAAAACATATTTTTTATACCAGTGGCACCAAAGAGAGCTTAAGCCATATTGGAAGAGTGCATGAGCAGACGGAGAAAGCGATTATAGAAACAGGTCTTAATTATACAATTTTGCGCAACAATCTTTACGCCGACGTGCTGGTGCGGGAGGTTATCGATGCCGTAAAAGCTGGAATATTGAGTATTCCGGCCGATGATGGGAAAATGGCTGCGGTCACCAGGGCTGATTGCGCAGCGGCTGCAGCCGCCGTTCTGGCAACCGATGGACATCAAAATAAAATATACGACATTACGGGTCCTGAGTCGCTTGCTTGGAGTAACATTGCTGAGATTGCTTCAGAGATAGCAGGAAAGAAAATCGCTTTTATTCCGGCCTTGCCGGACACTTTTCGGGAGGGTATGCTCTCTAAGGGCGTGCCGGATTTCAGGGTCAGTTTTTTGCTGGAAATCTACAAAGCCTATTCCAGCGGTGCCTACGACATCCCAAGCCATGCAGTGGCTAAACTGACAGGGAAACCGGCTACGCCGACAAGAGACTTTATCCTCCGGACAGCACGAGAGGCACTTGCTCATTAGATTTCTAAACATATTGGAGTAGCCATATTTACCCAAAGACTGTAGATATGCTCCCTCAGAACGCTTTATAAAACACAAAAATGCACCCCCGTCTGAAACTCCAGCAGGTGGGGGTCGGAAAGGATGTTCCTTAGCGCGTATCACCAAAATAGAAAAGGGCAACGGTGTTCGGGCCGGAGTGCGTGCCGCTAACGGGGCCGATATAATTGATAAACACATCACTTGGGGCAAACTTCTCTCGGATCAACCCTTCAACAAATTGGGCATCCTCCAGGCAGTCCGCGTGGCTGATAAAGACGGCGTCGCCTTTACGGTGCTGGTAATTTTGCTCCATCCTGACAACCAGCTCTTTTAACGACTTTTTACGACCGCGGATTCTATCGACCAAAACCGTTTTGCCCTGATCATCAAAATTCAGCAGCGGCTTGATTCCCAGCATCGATCCCGCGACAGCCGCTGTTGAGGATACTCTTCCGCCTCTTTTTAAGTGAAACAAATCATCCACCACAAACCAATGGTTAACGCGCAGCCTGTTTTGTAGCGCCCATTGCTCCAGTTCATCGATGGATTTGCCTTTTTCCTTTTCAAGCGCTGCATGATAGACCAAAAGGCCCTCCCCGCTTGATCCCGACAGCGAATCGACCACGACTACCTTTTGCTCCGGATATTTGGGGCGCAATTCCTTTGCGGCTTGCACCGCGTTGCCATACGATCCGCTCATACCGGATGAAAAGCTGATATTGAAGACATCTTTCCCCGTTGAAAGAATATCCTCAAAAGCTTTTAAGTAAGTCTGTAAATTGACTTGGGTGGTTTTCGCTTCCACAGCGCCGCGCAACTGGCTATAAAATGCGCTGAAGCTCATATTTCGCTCGTCCGGATAATGAAAAAAAGCTTTGTCACCCAGCAACACCCCCAAGGGCAATACCTGAATCGAATATCGCTCCAACATGCCGGGGGAAAGGTCTGACGTTGAATCCGTTATAATCGCATATTCATTCATCGTACCAAATTCTCCTTAAAGTACGGCCAGCGAACCAGTACAGGCCCTTATTCGCTCTGTGCGACATTGGAACCCCAACTCTGGTAAGGGGGATCGCATGAACCGGTTTATAAGTCCTTTGTATTCATCACTCGCATTGCGTTTAGAATGGCTATGATCGCAACGCCCATGTCTGCGAAAACAGCTTCCCACATGGATGCTACTCCGAATGCGCCTAATACAAGAAATATGGCTTTCACACCCAATGCGAATACAATGTTTTGATAGACAATGCCCCTTGTTCTTTTGGCGATCTTGATCACAGAAGCTATTTTGGATGGCTCGTCATTCATGATGACGACATCCGCGGCTTCGATGGCCGCATCGGAGCCTAGGCCGCCCATGGCTATCCCGATATCAGCTCTTGCCAGCACCGGCGCATCGTTGATGCCGTCGCCGACAAATACAATTTTTCCGTTATGGGATTTTTTGATTTCCATTGACTCAATCTTTTCGACCTTGTCGGCTGGCAGCAGTTCTGAATACACCTCATCCAAACCTAGCTGTTTCCCTATCCTTTCGCCCACCGTTTTTAGGTCGCCCGTAAGCATGACCGTTTTCCTGACGCCGAGAGATTTAAGCTCTCTGATTGCCCTTGCCGCGTCTTCTTTCACCTCATCCGAGATGACGATATTACCTGCGTATTTTCTATCGATTGCAATATGTACGACCGTACCCAAAGAATCGACGTTGCTGTAATCGATCTTTTCACTGGCCATTAATCGGGTATTACCGGCCAGAACTTCTTTGCCGTTGACGCTCGCTTTAATGCCCTGTCCCGCGATTTCCTCGTAGTTTGCAATCAGATCCTGATCAATTTCCCCATGATAAGCGCCCATAATCGAAAGGGCAATCGGATGGTTTGAATAGCTTTCCGCATAGGCTGCGGATTCAATCAGTTCGTCCTTTGTAAGGCCATTTTGAGGATTTGTTTCCGTAACGATGAATACGCCCTTCGTCAAAGTACCGGTCTTATCAAAAACAACCGCTTCCACATTGTTCAGCGCCTCCAGGTAGTTGCTGCCTTTTACCAAGATCCCTCTTTTTGAAGCGCCTCCAATTCCGCCGAAAAATCCCAGCGGGATCGATATCACCAGCGCGCAGGGGCAGGAAACCACCAAGAATACCAATGCCCTGTATATCCAATCAGAGAAGGTCGCCCCCTGAATGACCAACGGCGGTATTACCGCAAGGGCCAGGGCTCCAAATACAACGATCGGCGTATAATAACGCGCGAATTTCGTTATGAAGTTCTCAGTCGGCGCTTTTCTGCTGCTGGCGTTCTGGACAAGATCGAGAATTTTAGACACGGTGGATTCGTCGTAATCTTTTGTGATTTCAAGGGTCAAGACGCCGTTCTTATTAACAAATCCGCTTAACGCATCTTTTCCCGGCTCCAATTCGCGCGGAACCGATTCGCCGGTCAATGCGGAGGTATCGACCATTGACGTACCATCTATAACCGTGCCGTCTAATGGGATTTTTTCTCCCGGCTTTACCACGATGATATCGCCGACACTTACATCTTCGGGGGACACCTTTTTCAGTTCGTCGCCAACTTTTAAGTTTGCATAGTCAGGCCGTATATCCATGAGTGCGCTGATTGATTTTCTGGAATGGTCAACCGCCATATCCTGAAATAGCTCGCCCACCAGATAAAACAGCATAACGGCTACGCCTTCCGGATACTCTCCAACGAAGAAGGCGCCGATTGTAGCAACGCTCATAAGGAAATGCTCCGTAAATATCTGGCCGCGTGCAATACTTTTAATAGCCCGCAAAACAACGCTTCCGCCGACGATGGCATAGCTTGTGATAAATATGGTAAGCTCCAGCCAACCCTGAAATTTGAAAATCATACCGACTGCGAATATAACGCCGCCAACCACAAGTTTTATGATTTGCTTCTTGTGGTTTTCTTCGCCCTCGTCATCATCGTCGTCGTCATCTTTTTCTTTTGCTTTCTCCTTGACAGCGCTTTCCCCGAAAACAACCTGAATATCAGGCTCAATCTTTTTTACGATGCCCTCAATCTTCTCGTTCAGCTCGGAAATGTTGACGCCGGGGCCGGTTTCCAGTGTAAGCTTCGTTGAAACAAAATCTACGGAAGCAAACGTGACCCCTTCCAGTTTTTTGACTTCCGCTTCTATTTTCGCCGCACAATTTGCACAGTCAAGACCTTCCAGCAGAACGACGGATTTGTTACCCTTGCTCTTCTCGGAATTGACCACCTTAACATCCGGTTCGATTTTTTTGACGATGGCTGTTGCTTCTTCAATGATCCCATTGAAGCCCTTCTCATTGGCGACTTCTATCGTCAATTTCTTAGAAACGAAGTCAACTGCCGCGTTGCTGACTCCCGCAAGATTTTTAATCTGCGTTTCGATCTTGGCTGCACAATTCGCGCAGTCCAGACCTTCAAGAATAAATGTTTTCTTCATGATAATCTGCCTTTCCCTACTTTTCAATTACGTGAGCTAAGCCTTGTCGGAACAGCAGTTCAACATGATCGTCGTCCAATGAGTAATAGACGATCTTGCCCTCCCGCCGGTATTTGATCAATTGCGTTTGTCGAAGTACCTTGAGGTGGTGGGAGATCGCCGGTTGCGTCATGTTCAACAGTGCGGAAATATCGCACACGCACATCTCCGCAAGCAGCAACGCATTGATGATTTTCAGGCGCGTAGGATCATCGAGCGCTTTGAAAAGCTCGGCCATTTGAACAAGTCGGATGTCCTCCGTCATCTCTTTGCGCACTTTGCTAAGAATATCCTCATGGATAATGGTTACGCTGCAAAGTGCATCATCTTTTCGTCTGTTTGTCAAAGAACAGCCTCCTTAATATAAACATATAAGCAATCGTTTATATTATAGCTCGTTTCTCTTATTTGTCAATAAGTCGTATGGGATTTATAATCAAATTCTCGTTGAACCCATTTTACCATAACCGGCTGTTTCTTTTATGCTTGGCCCGAGCTTTACCGTGTGTGATAGAAGTTTGCGACTGTGGCGTAAATGGTACTGAACCTTTTTCATTCTATTAAAGGGGGTGCACTTTTTCACGATTCCTTGAACCTTTTCACGAAACCTCGTACCTTTTCACGTTTCCTAACTATTTCACGAAAAGCAGGTGAGTATCGTGGAGGTGTGTGCACCTTTTCATGATACAGGTTCAAAAAAGCAAGAGAGCCGCCCTTTAAGGCGACTCAATTTTTCCTATAGAACGATAAAAAGCCCAGTATTACTGGACTTTTTGGTCGGTCAACATTGTATCAATATTGACGTTTGTTTTTGGCGGAGAAGGAGGGATTCGAACCCTCGCGCCAGTTTCCCGACCTACGCCCTTAGCAGGGGCGCCTCTTCGACCAAACTTGAGTACTTCTCCTTGGACTACTTAAAAAAATTTATATGAAATTATATGGAGGAGAGAGAGGGATTCGAACCCTCGGACGCTGTAACACGCCTCTGGTTTTCAAGACCAGCTCCATAAACCACTCGAACATCTCTCCTTACGTGAACAATATACATTATAACAATATTAATTTTTGGTGTCAATAAACAAATATTATGATATTAGTCTGCTTATTACACCGTATCATAAACCTGGCACAGATAATAATATTATCATTTCATTATGTAAATGCTCTTATACTGTAAAATTGCTTATACTCCCTTTAAGCTTTTCAGCAAGCTCGGATAGTATCTCGGCTGATTCCAATATGCTTCGAACCGCATTTGCCTGTTCATCAGTTGAAGCAGATACTTGTTCGGTTGCAGCAGCGGCTTCTTCTAATATCTTGGCAATCTGTCCGACTGCTGTTTCTGCTTGCCTGGAATTTTTTGTTATATTTACTGATTCTGCATTAACCGCTCTTATATTGGCAGACATTTCCGATACTGCTTCAAATATTCCGGCGAAAGATTTTACCGTAGCGGACATGGCTTTTTGCTGTTCATCTGCAATGTCTTCAACTTTAGCCATTTCCTTAACCGCTTTTACTATATCCGACTGAACTTCTCCGATTAATTTTTCAATTTTTTG
>Ga0116149_1002585_pt1 | contig 19699 bp, 25 predicted proteins | sample AD_UKC057_MetaG_FD_89787 | JGI IMG/M metagenome (GOLD analysis project Ga0116149, IMG submission 89787) | Active sludge microbial communities of municipal wastewater-treating anaerobic digesters from USA - AD_UKC057_MetaG | ecosystem: Engineered > Bioreactor > Anaerobic > Digestate | place: USA... | reverse complement strand
TTTCCGAGAAATCCATTGCTATTTCACCTCCAGAAGGTAGGCTACCTCTATGCACGCGCTCATAGCTTATGTGCGCGCTCATTTAAGCGATCACCTCGTTATATTTATAACAGTACCAGGCGGGGATTAGCCACTAAAAAAGCAAGGGGGCCGAAGCCCCCTGCTGTTAGCGCGACCACCCCAGATCGGGGCAGACGCGGAAGCCGGTGTCGGGGAACAGGTCAAAGGTATTAACGGTGGTGTACTTGACATCCACCACTGCGATACTGAAGTTGACGTTCCCCGCACGGGATGCAACGTACACTTGATCGCCCACGCGCAACTCGGGGTGTCCCCCAGTGTGGACGACGCGGTACATCACGCCCGGCTTCATGAGGTGAGTGGGGAGCTCCATCGTGGGGAGCTCGGTCATTGGTCCTCCTCTACGAGCGACGCAATCAGCTCATCGAGCTTGTCAGCCTGCTCCACTACTTGCTCTATGACCTTCTCGGCAGCAAGCATGGCCGCGTAGGGGGTGCCGAACCCGGATTTGGACAGGTATCCATGCACCGAATAGTCGTAGCGACCGCCAAGCACGCTCGGTGAGACGCTGATTTCTAGTGATGTTGCCTTACAAAACCACCGCTGCCGTTTCTGGTACCAGTTGTACTTCAGCTTGAGCCTCTTGCCATCCTCGCTTAGCCCAAAACGCTCTGTGGGGATCCTCATGGCGCTCAGAATGAGAGCAGCTTCTTTGCCCGTGAGCTCTGTAGTCTCTTGTTTGGAAAGGATCGCGACACATTTGCCGTCGTCCATCGCCTGGCATAAATCGCGCAAGCCGACCGAGGAACGCAGTTCCCTCTCTGAAAGGACAGCGAACGTTATCTCTTGGTGGTAGAACTTATCGGACATCACAACCTCACCTTCTTGAACTCTGCGCTGATGGCCTTGGCCATCCTCTTCAGGGCGGATTCAGCGGCTACCATGGCTTCGTAGGGCGTGTCGTAGGATCCTAACCCGACTTCACCGTTGAAGCCGTAAACATACCGCTTGTCATCATCTTCGCCGACTTCATCGTCATAGTCGATAGGGCGAACACGAATCTGAAGAGTGTCCCCATCGACTAGTCCAGCGAATGCCACCCAGTTGCACTCCGCCGGTGAGCCCACTATATGCCAGTCAAGCCCCAGCACTGAGTTCAGGTCTGCCCCATCCTTAGTGAGGCCGACAACCTCAGGCGAGATGTCGGCGTCCTTGAGTAGCTTTGCCGCCTGCTTTGCATCGACATCAGAGTATAAGTTCTCACCGGGTAACCTGATCACGACGCCGTTCTCAACCGCACGCATCAGGTCCGCCACGCTGTGGTAGAGTAACTGCTCGCTCGACAACAGGTCGAGCTGGATCTTCGCGCGGTGAAACTTACGGTCACTGGACATTTCGCCCTCCTAGTGTGTTCGCTAAGGCACTGACTGCGGCGCGGATCTTTGATTCTGCAGCGAACATGGCCTCTTCCTTGCTGTGGTAAATCGGGGCTGACTCCCCATTGTTCATGTAGATCTTGTAGCGTATGTCGTCGCCCATTAGCCACCGGCCAACTATCGCTAACGGCTTATTCTCATAGGACTGTGCCGTTTGCCACATATCGGTGCGACATGGCATCTGTCTCCAATCCAGCCTCAGACCGTCTGCTATTAGACTTCCATCCGAGCAGAGCCCGGCGCGCGCGGGATCTATCTTGGCAAGCTTCAGCTCCTTGAGGGCCTGCTGCGTGCTGATCTCCTTCGTCTCGCTGTCTTTCTTCAGGTGGATCCACTTCCGATTGAGAACTATGTCCCGCGCATCCGTTCCCTCGGGAAGAGGACCCTCCGTCAACACCTCTACGGTGAGCGTTGTTTTGTAGAACTTAGTTGACATTCCAACCCTCCCTCAAGTCATCGGCGTCCATTACCTCATCAAGATCGCTGCACGCCTCACCGAGGGTATCGAGCGCGTCTACGAAATCAGCCCGGATTCTCTCAATAGCCTCCGAAGCCATCACCACGCGCTCACCCTCGAAGACCTCAGGCCACTGCGCTCCACATTCCTTGCACGTGAAGATGACTATGGCCTCTCTTAGCCCAGGATGATACTTTATATACGGATCCGCATCGTCAGGCACGTATTCACCACAGTTCGGACACGGCATATCCGCAATTGCATCATTGTCTTCCATCGGATGCCACCGGAGAACTTCCTCCCACTCATTCCCGCACACATCGCAACGCACGAACCTGTGGATACGGTGACCTTTACTCCTTAGCTCCATATCGGCCCTCGTGGCGTCACTCTTGCACTTGTTACAGATGCTAGACATCGCTCCCCTCCAGCTCCTCAATGGCTGCTGCAGCCGCCTCCTTGAGCTTTTCTAAGACCTTGACGAGGTTATCCGGCTGCACTCGCTGGAGAAGCTCGCCTAGAGCCGCCAACGCTATGAAGTCGGTGTTACTCATACAGGCGGCAAAGACGAACGCCATGCCGGTGTCGAACTCCTCCTGATCATCCAACGGCCAAGCCTGCACTACGGAATCAGCCGCGCTGGCTAACTCCAGAGTCGAAGCTCCACTCGATATCAGATCCACGAGGTGTAACACGCTGTCCATGAACATGTACGGACCTCCCTAAAGCCCGGGGTAATTCCTCTTGAGGTAAGTGATCTGCTTTTTGAGCGAAGCCAACTTGTCTTTCGCCCAATCTGTGTCAAGGGTAACTGTCATACCCTCGGCAGCTTCTTCGAGATCTTCACCGTCTATCCACCCCTGCGCCTCACGGCAAGAGATGCCATACTGCGAACGCGTTCCCTGCCACCACTCTACGTGGTCACCCTTCCGAAAAGTCTTGTCCTTGCTCGGCTTCACCACCACATAGTGACGGCCCGGTTTCATGTCTTTCCACGAAATTTCCTCCACTGGAGTCCTCCTTCTGTGTAAATGACTATGCACCATCGAGTTATTTATACCTCAAGAATGGAGGGTTTGGGAGAGGGATGCCATTTGTCGAAATTTCCCGTCATTCCTCCGCCGCGTTTTTGTCGAGAAAATTTCAGAATTTTTCTCGATTTTTCACGATTGGGTATCTTATGGATTACAAACTAGTTACAAGCCCGCCCCGCCCAGCATCGTCTCGACAAGCGTTTTTCTGGACCGGCGACGCCCCAAAATCCGTTTTGTAACATGTCAACTGACAACACATTGCAAATGCGAAATCCGTATTTTTAAAACCCTCAACACGCTACGAGAATGCAATTTGCAAATGCATAATCAACAATGAGTTAACCTCTAAAATCGCGTATTTTTAAAACCCTCAACACGATACGCGATTGCAAATTCTTATCTTCAACTGCCGCAACATGTTCAAGCATCGAAAAACGTATCTTTGAAACCCTCAACACGATACGCGCGCGGCCTCTAAAAATTGCTCCAAAAAGTGATTTTTCTCGATCGCGTATCTTTGAAACCCTCAAGGCGTTACGAAGACGCAAATCCGTATCTTTGAAACCCTCAAGGCGTTACGCGTTTTGACCAATTTTGGCATTTTGAGAATTGTCGAGATTCTTGTAAGTGGATAAAACGCAATCTGTTATGCGGAAAACGCGAAGCTCGAAAAAACGACCGACTTTTTCTTATTAAGAATTATTCTTATTTTCCTCCCGAAAAACGACGCCATTTTTGCGTACAGCCGATTTCGTAATTTTGAAACCCTCAAGACGATACATTTTAGGGGTGCTTTGCTAAAAGAGAAAGGAGAATGAAATAGGAAATAGGAAATAGGAAACGCTTCCGGACCTAGCAACAGCTTTGAAAAGGGAAAAAGAACAGATACCCCCTTGACACCTCCAGGAACCTTTTGCATTATCGAGGCGCTGGGGCAGGTGGACATAAGTCACCCACCTATGCTGGGCATGGGTTTCCCCTCTCATGCCCAGCGCCCCTAACCAGACTAAGGGGAATGGGGAAACGAGGGCAGATAGATGACACCACGGCTTAGAGGAGTAGATAGATGGGATTGGTTCCCGCTTTATCATAACGATTGGATGAGTGACGATAAATTGGCGATTTGCGGTTTAGAAGCGCAGGGGCTGTTGATGCGCCTTATGTGTAAGGCGTGGAAACACGGTGGACGTCTTAACATAAGCGTGGATGAGTTAAGCGTAATCGCCAGTGGTGATGCAGAAGGCGCGCAGCGCGGGTTAGCTGAATTAGCTAAGCGTAATAGAATCGAGCTGAAGACGAAAAAGACATCTGACGGCTTGATGTACAACATCGTCATAACCAGACTTGCTGCTATATATGACCAGCAGTTGGCTAGGCATAATCGTCTTGTTGAATTCGGCAAGGCGGGTGCTAGAGCCAAGAAAGCTAAGGAAGCCGCGAGAGCGGCTGAAGAGGCTGAACGCGCTGCTCTGTTAAAGGAGCTGATTGACAATGAAGACGAGGCGAATAACGTGATAGTATCCGGTCCTGACGTTATGCCGGCGATAACACACCGCACGACTAAGAAGGAGAAGGAGATACTCGAGAAGCATGGCGGTGGTGGTTTAACTGAGCAGAATGCTGAAGACATAGCCGTGGTATCTAGGGCTATGCGTGCTCTAACGAGTACGGGCAAGGCTTTAGGATTATCTCTAGCTGGTGGCTTAAAAGACCGCTGGTCGCGCACGTTGCTTGAAGTATTCGGTGTGGCGGCTAAAGAGCACAACGTATCAATGGACAAGATTTCGCGTTCTTTTATACTAAGGCTGAAGGACGAGGAAGTACGGGACAAGTTGCGGCGTGTCACGTGGGTGCGTCCGGAGTTTTTGCGTACGGATTGGCCGCAATACATAGATGGTCAGATAACGCGTGAGGAAGAGATGAGGCGTAAGGTGATACAGAATCGTGTTGACCAATTCTATGGTGGCATGATTAATTGGGACAAAGAGCATGGTGAGGATGATGCGGAGCATCGTGCGACGGTGATACAGACCTTTTGGTCTAACCTTGCGCATGAGTACAACCTCACGGATGCTAAGCTGAAGGAGTTTGGATATGAGCCGCCTATCTGAGATGCTGAAGGTTGCCGTAGTGGGGGCGATGTCTCCGCTCAATGCTGTTGGGGGGAGTTTTACTACGCCGTACTCGGCGATGTACATGCAGAATCAGCGGCTGCAGCAGTTATTGTTGGAGCGTGCTGCTCAGCAGCGTCAGGCGATGATACAGCGATCCGCGGGTGGTCCTAACAGCATACTGGCGCAATCGAGTCCATTGCAGCAGCCTCAGAAGCAGCCGGAGCAGGCGGGCAAGCTTGACGCGTTGCGAGACACCTTGAGGCCGTTTACTGCATCTAGTGTTGGCGTGCCTGGGCCGAGGAGCCTGGGTTAATCACTTTAACGGGGGTTGACATGATTAAACTCGTAGACACGGCGTCTGATGGTGAGTCGAGGATTCCTGGCTCTGACCATCTCTATTTCATTGCTGACAATTTGCTGCACAAGCTATGTGCTCCGTTGTCGTTGTTGCACAAGCCGGAGTATGAGTTGATGCGCACGCGTGACGTGGAGACTGACCGTGATGCCGTAGTAGTTCAGCATTTCGACGAGTACAGTGATGCTCGTGAGGACTTCATGCCGAAGTTGTCCATAGAGTTGGACGAGTACGCATCGCGTTATTCGTGTAACGTGAAGGACTTGCCGCCGATTAGTCTAGATGACGTGATGCGTGGCAAGATTTACCGCGACATTATCTATCCAGCTAATACTAGGTTCTTGGAGAAGTTGGATGCTGCGGTGTTAGCCAATGGTGGTTATGAGGATGATGGAGATGAGGGGCCGGGTTACAACTCGATGATTTTGCACAAAGCCGTGACGCGTCGTCATCGGTCTGGGCTGTTCATCAAGAGTGGTTACTATCAGGAGGATCTCAGCATCAAGGAGCCCGTATCGGGTCGCGACAGGCTTGTCACCATGCGTGGTTATCCGATGTTAGACAAGAGGATGTTTGCCCTGGCGGGTGATGGTATAGGTTACGTGGTGAGTGAAGACCCGGTGGTGAGGGTTGAGAAGGAGTCCTCCAATCTTGACATCGTGGTTTCGTGGAGGATGGGCATGGTGATTTACCCGACGCACAGTGTAGCCGGGTTGGCCATGGACTAGGGTATTGACATTAGTCGAGTGTTGTGGTATGATGCCCTCTGCGAAGGGGGCGTCATGCTTTAGGGGGTAAGTCATGGATGATGCTGATACCAGATTCAGGCGGATGAGGCGTGATTGCGGCAGCCAGGATGGCCATGGTGACGATGGTGGCCCGCGTCGGGATGCGATTCCCCATAGAAATTGCGCCAGGGGACGCCGGGCTTTAGCCCGGTGGGGAATGGCGCTTGCCTCCTTTCCCTTCCCGTGATATAATTAGATTGCTATGAGCAAACAAACTCGGCACGCAACCTACAACATCAACTACCACCTCGTCTGGTGTCCGAAATACCGGCGTCCAGTCCTGGCGGGGAATGTTGGCGTGCGCCTGGCCGAATTGCTGCCCGAATACGTCCAGGAGCTTGACGGTGAGGTGCTTGACCTGGTTGTGATGCCGGACCACGTTCACCTGTTCGCTTCGTTCCCGCCGACGCTGGCAATTAGCCAGATTATGTACAGGCTGAAAGGTTCGACCAGCCACCAACTGCGGAAAGAGTTTCCGCACCTCAAGAGTCGCTTGCCCTCGCTCTGGACTCGCTCGTACTATGTTGGTACAGCCGGGCACGTCAGCGCCGCGACAATCAAGCGGTACATTGACGAGCAGAAAGGACAATAGCGCGTGATTCGCACCTACCGCTATCGGCTGTATCCGGCGAAGGCGCAAGCGCGGACGCTCGACTTCCTGTTGTGGCAGGGGCGCACGCTCTACAACGCCGCGCTGGAACAGCGCATCACCGTCTACAAAGAGACGGGTAAGGGCGTGAGCTACTACCAGCAGTGGGCGTACTTCCGCGACCTTCGCAACGCCAATCCCGACACGCTCGGCCAGCTCAACGCAACCAGCGTGCAACAGATGCTTCGCCGCCTCGATAAGGCGTTCGTCGCATTCTTCCGCCGCTTGAAAGCGGGTGAAACGCCGGGCTTTCCGCGCTTCAAGGGGCGCGACCGCTTCCACAGCCTGGAATACCGGCACGGAGACGGGTGCAAGCTGCGGATGGGCGAGCGCGTGATGCTCTACATCCAGAACGTGGGCGAGGTCAAGGTCAAGTATCACCGCCCGCTGCCTGATGATGCGGCGATTAAGCACGTGGTCATCAAGCGCCGGGCGCATCGCTGGTACGCCTGCCTGATGCTCGACCTGCCCGACCCGGTAATCCTGGAACACACCGGCCCGGCGGTTGGGATTGACATGGGATTGAGCCACTTGCTGGCGCTCAGCGACGGGACGCTGGTCGAAAACCCGCGCTGGTTGCGCCAGAGCCTTGCCCAACTGCGTGTTGCCCAGCGCCGCCTTGCTCGCAGGCAGAGGGGCAGCGCCCGCCGCCGAAAAGCCGCCGCGCAGGTTGCCCGGCTGCATGAGCGCGTCGCCAACCAGCGCCGCGACTTCTGGCACAAGCTCACGCGCCAGCTGGCCGACACCTACTCGCTGATTGCCCTCGAAGACCTCACGCTCGCCTTTATGACGGCCAATCACCACCTCGCCCTCAGCGCGCATGACGCGGGGCTGGCAGAGTTCCAACAACTGCTTGCGTACAAAGCGGAAGAAGCTGGTACGCAGGTCGTGACCGTGAACCCTGCCTACACCTCGCAGGCGTGCTCCGGGTGTGGTGTGGTCGTCAAGAAGGATTTGAGCGTTCGCGTACATGTGTGTCCTGACTGCGGTCTCACGCTTGACCGTGACGTGAATGCCGCTCGGAATATCCTGATGCTTGCGGTCAACCCGGCCCGGACGGGGCCGCCAGAGCGTAACGTGGCCGGTCACGGCGAGCGTGCTCTGGGAAGCTCCCCGCTTTAGCGGGGAGAGTCGTCACTGGCGATTTCTGTATTGACCGGAAGATTGACGAGGAGTAGCTGATATGTCAGGCGAGGCTCTTGATGCTAGGCTAGAAACCCTCACGGGGGTATTGCATCGCATTGAGGGCCTCGTCGCTCATCAAGCGGAAGCGTTAGCCATGTTTGAGGATAGTCTAAGCCCGCTGCTGAATAATCCTGCGAACGAGGGTTCTGTTGACATAGCGCCGCGTCATCATGAGTCAGAGTTAGTTGGCGCGTTACTGGGAGTAGAGGCGGGTCTTTACTCCAACTTAGGCAAGATGGACCAGCTGCTTTTGCGGTTGGCGATAGGGGGAGACAATGTTCGGCAAGAAGTTAGTTGACGCGCGGGCTTATAATGCGATGGTGAAGGAGCTAGCGGTGTTGAGGGCGGATGGTCTCGATGAGGCCACGGAGCTAGCGTCGTTTGAGTGGCATGCTCGTAAAGTTAATGATTTTATGCAGAGGAATAGTGATAAGGTGACACTCTACAGCGACTGAAGTCGCGTAGCTTCTTGGGGCACGCTCGTCGCAGCCGACCACGTTTCTCCCCAAAGGCGCTGTCCGCGCCCAAGGATATTCAGCGCGGCGTTGTGATCCCTGTCGAGGGATGCTCCGCACGCGCAGTCTACCCACCTGTCGGCAAGCGTGAGGTTTTCGAAGATGCCTCCGCAAGCCGAGCAAGTTTTCGACGTGTAGGCGGGTTCTACAAAGCACACTGTTCGTCCAGCTTCTGCCGCTTTGGCGACCAGTCTCTGTGCCAGATAGTTCCAGCCTGCGTCTAAAATGCTCTTGGAAAGGTGCCGGTTATGCACCATGTTGCGGATCCGCAAGTCCTCCAGGGCGATCCGGTCGTTCTCCACGATCAGCCGGTGCGCCAGCTTGTTGAGGTAGTCCTTGCGCTTGTTCTTGATCCGCTCGTGCTGCCGCTGAAGTGCCTTGACCGCTTTGCGCCGGTTGCGGCCGCCCTTCTTGCGGCGGGAAACACGGCGCTGAAGGACGCGCAGCTTCTTTTGTTCCTCGCGATACCAGCACGGGTTCTCCACCTTCTCGCCGTCGCTCGTGGTGATCAGGCTGTTGATGCCCACGTCGATCCCGACTTCTTTGCCCGTAGCGGGCAGCGGCTCCGGTGCCACTTCGCAGGAGAAGCAGGCATACCACTTGCCCGCGTTGCGGGTGATCCGCACCGTCTTGATCTTGCCGTCTACCGGGCGGTGCCAGCGAACGGAGATTCTGCCAATGCCCGACAGTTTCAGCTTGCGCCCGTCGATCTTGAAGCCGTTGCCGTACTCCTTGAACCCGAAGGAGTCGAAGCGATCCAGGCTCTTGAAGCGTGGGTAGCCCGGTCTCTCCCCGGCTTTCACCCTCCGAAAGAAGGCGTCGAAGGCTTTGTTGAGGTCTTGAACGACCACCTGCAAGACGTGGCTGTGGATGCCGGAGGCGTAGGGATTCTCCAGCTTCAGACCCTTGACCTTGGCGAGTTGAGCGTAAACGCTGACACTCTCGCCGCGTTCCTGGTAGGCGTTGCGGCGCTCCTCCAAGCAAGCGTTGTACCACAGGCGACAGGTTTCGAGCGTAGCGTTCAACCGCGCTTCCTGCGCCTTGGTGGGATACAGCCGATACTTGAAGGTCTTTTGCACCTACAAACCCCTCTGCGCTTCGATGTAGCGTTGGATGATGTCGCTGGAGACGTTGCCCGCCGTTGAAGCGAAGTAGCTTCTCGTCCAGAGCGAGGGCAGCTTCAGTAGCACCGGGTATTTGGCCCGTAGTTCGTGCGAGGTGACTCCCTTGCACTCCTTTACCACTTCGGCGGCGGAGGTGGTCGGGAACACGCGCACGAACAGGTGGATGTGATCCAGGTTGATCGCCAACTCCAGGATCTGCCAACCGCGCTCCGCACACTTCTCCTCGATCAGCTTACGGCAGTCGGCAGCGATGCTGCCTTCGAGGATACGCTTTCGGCGCTTCGGCGTCCAAACGAGGTGGTAGACGATAAGGTGGACGCGGTGCTCGTCGCGTTGATATTCAAGGCTTCGCCCCGGCTTCTTGTCGTTTTTCATGTCTACATTATACCACAAAACGACAGATACAGCAAGGGCTTGCGCGGAGGAAAGTCGGCTGAAGCCGAGGAGAAACCCGCCTATCCGCACGGGCTAAAGCCCGGCGGCTTGCGGCGGGTTCAGGAATCTGTCAAGGAGTTTTCTGATACAATGGGCTGGACTCGACGCCAGACCTACATTACACTGATGTATGAGAGCAAGAGATTGGCTGATAACGGATTTGGTCATGGCCCCTGTCGCTATGGCTATGATTATGATTTGCGCTGGGACAATTACATGTCTAGACACCTAGGCTGGCTAGTTTTTGTCCACAAGAGCGCTACGCTGGTTCGTCCCGAGGCCGGTGATGTGGGCGCCAAGCTGCCTCCCAAAACATTGGGTGACATTTTTGTAGGCCATTCGGACGGCCTGGCAGCGGGCGTGATGGCCTCTCCAGAAGGGATGGCTCGGCTTAGGGAGATCCTCAGTAAGCCTGTTTCTGATAAGATTGATGAAGATCCACCCTGTCAGTGCTGATCAGTGATAAAAAAGAAAGGGGCCGGATTTCTCCGGCCCCGATCTTTGTCAGTAGACATGCTCCTTGTCTGTGTAGCGCAGGAGAAGCTCGGCAATCTCTCTTGCGTGCTGCTCCGCCGCCCTGTACTGCTCGGTTGCCTTCTTCGCGTCTGATACTAGGCGGTCACGCTTCTCCTCGGTGACGTACAGATCGCGGCATAGCTTTTGTACGCTAGCCGCCAGCTCCCCGCTAGTCAGTGCCCTAGCAAGGTCGGCACGTTCTATTGACACCGTGGCTTTGGCTGCCCCCACTAATATCCAGCGACACACTAGCGGAGAGCGAGTTTTGTACGCATCGGCACCGAACTGTTCTTCGTATAGCTCGATGGCTATACTGGATAGGGTTTCTCGGGCTCGCGATAACCACTTGATCTCCTCCTGCAGCTTGCGCTGTATCGACTCCTTTAGCTCTGGTGGCCCTCCCATCTCTTCGTATTTACACCAGACCACCCCTGGGGTCTCGCTGAATTTTGTGTTGTCGCCAAAGAGCTCCCGTGGAGAGAAGTCTAACATTAGGTCATAGAGCGCCACCCAGTGCCTTACCAAGCCGAGCTTATTGTTGCCCAGCAAGGTCATGGGCAGCTCGCCTCGTTTGATGTACTCCCAACCTAGATCGCGGTTCCGTATGGTGTACTCTATTGATCCGTCGGGTTCCGCCTCGACCCGCATTATCACGCCACATTCGTTTTCCCCGTTGCCCCCCAGCTGACGAAATCGCCGATCTGGAATTCCTGTGTCATCTCATATCCTCCCTCGCGCGTCGGGGCGCACCCATATGATGCGTCTCCCGTCGCTGCGGTTGCCGTGTCTGCAGTCCGGCCCGCAGCGTGTGCTGGGGCAGGAGACCTCTCTTTCGGGGTCGAAGTAGAAGCACCCCACGCAGGTGCCATCGCCCCGGGTGGCCACGACATCTACCCCTGCTATGTGGTCGCGCCACCAGTCTTCCTCGCTAGGGGTCCATTCCTTGTCTCCCCATTTGGGGTTTATGACCCTGAGGGGGTACATGTCTCCATCTCCTTTCCTGATCTTCACCAGTATCCCTCCTCTTCCGGAGCCTCATCGAGGAGTTCGGTGAGGTTGGCTTGTATATTGAGCCTAATGCCGTAGCTCTTCCACGGCAAAAGGCTGGCGTTTACCACGTGGTGCCCTCCCGGTATGCAGATGAGGATCATGAGCAGGGAGCCCATGACCCAGAGGATAAACCGGTCAGGCGGATTGGAATATACCGGCATCATCATGAGATGGGCGAAGCCGGCGAATGTAGCGCACGCGAGGAAGACCGCGATCCCGTTGGTGAGCTTGAGGGATTCCGCGACGCTCTTCGGCCAATGGGATGCCTCCTCGCAAGCCCGTGTGACCTGCTTGCAGGACTCCATCACCACCCCAGGCAGGATGGTGTAGAGGCCCGCGTCTACGATGAGTGCTACGCTGGCCACCCAGAGGGCGACGTGCGCCCAGGTCGGCGCCTCGGCGATGTCGAGGATGGCGCACAGGAGTCCGAGCAGGATTGCCATGGAGCACATTGCCAGGCTCCAGGCTATCTTATACCCGAGGGGCGCGTTCTCCCGCGAGGTGCGGGAGAGATACCACATGAACTGATGCGACATGATGTTTCCTCCTTTTGAGTAACACTTAACGAACAGCACTTCAACACCTCAGATTCTTTATACCACATTTTGCGTTGACTTAGCACAAAGTTCGTTTAAGATAATCGAGTAAGGAGTGGTGATGCATCATCTGATAAAATTGGCCTATTCGCTCGACGACACCATCGGAGATCTTTCCTCGGTGGTGTCCAACAGCTTGCCGCAGGCCATGCCGCGGAGGGGAGCTGAATCCACACATGTCAGATACGGCTCTAACGTGCATTACGGTGTCGGCCCCTATGGTGAGCATGTAGCGATACGCCGGGGTGGGCTTAATATCCATCTCTATGCTGACAGGATTTACATTTCCCCCGTAGGTGGAGGGGCTGGTCTTGAGGTTGACCTGCCGAAGAGTTATCGCCCTTCGGTGGCTAAGATGATATCCAGCATGGCGCCTAAGACGGCCAAGCTGATTCGTAAAAAGATATATGACGATGAGTTGACGCTCCTGCCGGAGTGGGTTAAATTACATAAATCAGAGGAGTAAAGCGGTGGCAATAGTCATATCCGAAAGTGGTGCTCTTGAGGGATATGCTCCGGATGATCTTATCCCGGAGGCTATCGAGCAGGAGTTTGCCTATACCGCTCCGATTGCAATGCGTCAATTGCCCGGCACGGCTCCCTTCCTGGGCACAACTATCACGGGGAGCTTTAAGACAACTGACGACAGGGATATCCCCAGCATAGCATTCATAACGGCGTATCGTGATATCCCGCAGGGTGTAATTAAGGCGATTGCGCATTATTATGACGGATACGGCATAGCCCTAAGGCCCTCGACTAATCCTGATATGCTAAACGTGTTTGTGGTGGACAATGCCCTAGCAGTCCCCACGGTGGTGCTTGAAAACGTCACCCACACCGGCTGGGGCGAGATGTCTTACCTCGCCGCTCGTCATGTAAATATCGAGGCGGATAAGACTTACAACTTCAGGCTAGACTTCAACTCGGCCAATGCGTTGACTTTCTGGATTTGGGATGAATCCGGTAGTATGCCCCTGGAGCCCAGCCTGACCTTTGGAGCTTACACTCCGCAATCGCAGGGTGATTACGTCGGCGTCTCCTGCAGCAAGACTGATAGCTATTTCTGGGATTGGGACGACATCGGGGTGAGTTATCACGACCCGCGGCATGCTGTAAGTTATTACCGCCTGGTGTGTAAAGACTTCGAGCAGCCGTTTGCCGTTAGGGCTTATGCCTACGCCGAGGGGTATGATCCAAACACGTCTTATGCCCAATACGGTATTGACATGTATGTGTGGAATTATCAAGCCTCGCGATGGGATTGGTTCGACGGTCATACCAACGGCCCGGGCGGCTTTGCGGATAACATCATGCTTGAGGCTTATGATTTAGACACGCTTAAGTACCTAGGCGTTGCCTCCGGAGCTTCAGCCAATCTGGCGCAGGTATTGCTCGTCTCGCGTTATCCTAGTTCTTTTACCAATAGCGTGGATAGCACTATCGGCGTGGATTACATCTATGCCGAAAGTTGGAACTCGCGTGGCGGTCATGTAGGCGGTATGGGCGATATCTACATCAAGACGGGCTCTAATCCCTCGGCGGCGTCGTTTGACATTTACAACGTTGACGCTACGGAAAGCATATCGCCGCGCAATCTGCATATCCACGGAGAGATAGCGTGGCCCATCCTGTGGATAGAGAACATTCAGCTACTAGACGCGCAGGGCGAGCCTACGGGGATTATTCTCACGCCAATCGAGCATTGGTCATTCGGGGTTAAGAACCCTAGCCTGAGGTTCTCCACGCGTGACTCGTGCTATCTCAACTTTGCCGGCGTGATAGGCAGTAACGTCAGGGTGAATTACTACACCGAGCCTGCCGTGGCGAGTGCGCAGGCAATTCTCGACAGCGATACCTCGCGAAACGTGACTGATGATTACCTCGCCAAGAGTTACGCCCCATTCGAGCTATACGTCGAGGCGGAATACACTGGCGCGGCGCATCCTACAACCATCAGAGACGTATTATCGCGGGCGGTCAACGGTCAGGTGTTGGAACGCATAGACGCGCACATGCTGGAGGAGTCGATACAATCAGCCCCTGGGGTGGCTAATGCCACCCTTACGCGGCTATCAGCCATGCGGCACAACCTCGACGGGTCGTGTGACATGATTGAAGCCTCCGACGGGGTTTTAACGATTGAAGTACGCCAGCAGTTCATCCTAGTCCCCGATGCGCGTCATGTTGCGTTGGCTAGGCGGTGACATGACCCTCACCACAGGCAACTTCGACGGAGAGGCCCGCATCTGGAACGAACCATCCCCGTTCATCGTTCGGCACTCAGAGTCGCTGGATCGCAGCGATTTCTCTACCGTGTGGAGCTGTCTAGCCGACATATGGGATTGGGTAACCGCTAATCGGGAATACCCCAACGCCATATGGCGCTTCTGGCAGAAATGGCTATCGGCTTTCAGTGTATGGTTCGAGCAGCATAAGCATGACTTCACGCTGCTTTCCGGGCCGTATCGTGGTGATACCAACGAGCCATTTCCGCGCCTGGTTGTGCTCAGTGAAGATACTCGAGTAAGCAACGACCCCTCTGACCCTGCGTATCATAGCTACTACGTCGATCCTGATATCAGAAGGATTGACCAGCTGGATGACTCCCTAGCTAAAGTCGACAGCATGCTTCTGCGCGGTCCTGCCCCGGATGGGCAGTTCAGTTTTACGACGGGTATTCATGACAACGAGTACGGGACAATCAGCTTCCACGATGCATCCTACTGGGATCCCGACATGATATCCTACGAAGATGGCAAGGCTTGCATTGTTCTATGGGCAACGCAGTGGCGAGCTAAGTATTCAGACACCATGGTGGATCGTTTCGGCGAGTTTGTCGATTATGGCCCGGCGCGGAAAAAAGAAAGCCGGACGTATTGGGATCTCTTGACGCTATGGGCTTGTCAGTTGCTCGGCCCGATATTGCCTTCACTAGCTAGCGGTATTTACATTCACAACGACTGGCCGATAGCTCCCGCGAGTGGGATAGTTCAGGCCATGGATAGCTCAAGCTTAACGCTGAGAATCCCCGGTGGGACTATTATCGTGCAGAACGACACAGGTCTGCCGTGGAAGACGCTAGGCGAGACTGGCTGGCAAGACATAGCCATTGGCGATGAAATAGTCGTGGGTGAGTTACTCGTCCGGGCGTGTGATATCATCGACCGCGTGACTGATCCATGGCTGTGGGCGCGTTATCCGATAGGATATCCAGCGACGCATCATACCTTCGTTTGTGCATTTAGCGGCGATCTTCCTATTGATTGGGACCGCGTAGTGGCTTTTATCAATCGCAACAAGCCAATAGGCGACAAGGCATATTACGTAGTGCGTCCTGGTATTCGTGATGCAATCGTCGACATAGTGTACAACGAAACCACGCTGCGCTCGCTAAGGTCGCCGGTGATTAGTCAAAACTTCGGCGGGGTATTGGATCCACGGGGCGGGTTTGGCGTTACATACATGGGCTATGGCTTAGCTCAACTACCCGCCCCCGTAGTGGGTGATCTCAGGATAAGCAATGCCACGCTGAGTGTTGCCCCTAGCATTGCGACGTGTTAGACAACTAGTTTCGTGCTTAATATCGCCCCTGGCGTTTCGGACTTCAGCGGGCCGTACAGTCTAGGCGGTAAGTTGCCCGAGCCAAAGAGATGTTATACTGACTTAGGCTTCGAGATATAGGAGGTATGTCGTGGCTAGCGTTTTTGGCATTAACAACATCATGGACACGCAGATATACGACAAGATCAAGGTCTATGAGGGTGTTGGCAATAGTGGCTTTTGCGGCTGGGGTGTGCGTGACAGGGGCGAGTTAATGCCTGACGATAAAACGCTGTTTTGCAAGTCGTGGCGTCCCTCTGCTGGTAGCACGATATCGTGGTTGCGCTACAGAATAGCGAGTCTAGGCAGTGGGCTTTGTACGCTAACGTTTACGTTCTGGGAAAAGCGTGCTAGCGCTAGCAAGTATACTAGAGTGGGGCGTGTCTTTCTAAGGAGTGACGATGTCGATCTCTCGCCGGGTGAGCACACCTATCCACTCCTGCAGCCGATCCACTTCTCTAGTTCCCAAGACACAGAGTGTGCGATGGCTGTGCATTGTCTCGGGGTTAGGCTGTCCTGTACGCTCGATACGGGGGCTGCTACCGCGCTAATGACCAGTGGGGCTGTTTCCGAGTCCCTCCCGCCCGGCTTCCTCTTTGATTGGAATCCGACAACTAACCCTAATGTTGCACTAAGCCCGACGGCGGTGTCGGCGGAGGCCTTTGATGCCCCCATAGATTGGAGCCTGGTTTTAGAAGGCGGCGCCATCAGTGGCCCTGAAACGGATTGGCAGGATGCTTCTTATTGTACTTCAAGTACATGGTCCAATCCTGGCAATATCTATGACGGCGATGCCTCTACTTCTGCAACGAGCACTGCCGGTAATGGCGCGGCTATCGTTATCGACCTAGGCGCCGGCCTCGAGCCTGAAGAGCCATGGCATAGGCAGAATAAATTCCCGGATTACTCCTCTTTTGGCGTGCGCGCCGTGCATCGCATGGAGATTACGGGAACAATCGCCACGGGTGGGGGTATAGCCGTATCCTACAGCGATGCTGATCAGAGTACAGCTCCCATCAGTGGATGGGAGACTATTTACTGGAATGACACCACCGCGGGGGCGTTTGATGATGAGATCTCCATCCCCGTAGTGGCGCGTTGGATTAAGATAACCGAAGTCGGGGCATCGACTACCGATACGGTGTCGTCATTCAAGGTCTACTCCATGCAGGCGCGTGTGACAAACGGGGAATTCGGAGTCGAGCCCTCTGAAGACCCCAACCTGGTATGGGTGGAATCTTACGTTACTCGAGACAAGGTGTATGCAATGACGATAGGCAACATTGCCGGTGCGGAATCGCCGCTATCGTATCCTTGCACAAATAGGCGTTACAGGGATTAAATGGAAAAGTACGTCCTCGAGCCAGGGGTAGTAGCCAGCCTGGCTGATGATATCATGTCAGTGCAGGAGGCGCATGCGGCTAATGTCGACAAGCGCCTCCGCGTGCTGACGCGCAGTCCGGGAATCTTGATGGATTCCGCAGACTCGTATGAGCTAAAATGCATCAAGGTTGGGACCCAGCTGCTGTTAATCTGCCGCAACGCCTCCGGTGTGGTTTGGCCTGACTTCCAGATGTCTCTACCCGAGGAAGAGATCACGCTGAAGTATCAGCTGGGGCAGTCGTTTAAGGGATACCTGCTGCTAATCAAGAGGATGCACTACGAAGCTCCGGGTGAATACGCGCCGAATTATCATCCCGAGCCAGGCCCGCAGGGTGACAATACCAGGTCTTGTGTGATGCAGGGCTTGCAGTTAAGCACGACAGAATCTTACGGCCCGCACTCGATACCGCTTTATGAGTTAACCATCGACCTGGGTGGCGCGGTGGAGATCTTGTGGGACTTGCGATCCAAAAACAGCTTCACGTTGATACAAGACGAGGCCGTAACTCCGCCGCCAGCGCCGCGTGCGTTGGAGATACATAGCCGCACCGCGCTGAGCGCTGAGCCTGGCAGTAGTACTGCGATAGCTTCTAACACCATCTCGTCGCTAGCCAACGCTTCTGCTAGTCACGTTATGTTAGACGTATCATGGCAGCCGGCGCAGCCCGAAACGGAGATATGGGCCTACGACGTGCGCTGCAGGCCTTACAAGCCCTCCGGAGAGGTGTCGGATACGGTTATCTTCCGCGAGTTGATCCTGCCCAGACACGATAACGCGCCATATCTAGTATCCTTTCCGGCAGTGCATGGTGTAAGATACTGCGCTGACGTGCGCAGCATATCAATCCGTGCGAATCGTCTTCCAGGAGAATGGTGTTCCACGGGTGATATCCTAGCCGGGGCGGATTTGGTATTCAAGCGTCCCGCCGCTCCTAGTCTAGAAATACAGAGGGTGCTTGACGACCCGCTAATAGTTAACCTCCGCGTTGAGATCGAGGCCGGCATACCGATGCCGTATAAGGTGCAGATCTTCAAGCGCAGTAGCACGTTATTCGAGATAGGCTATCAAGAGCAGGTCTTGGTATATGAAGGCCTGGCGGGTGACGTGCAGATCATGGCGGAATCGTCTGAAAGCCCGCAATTCCGCGCTCGCGTGGTGTCCCCCGGCATGTTGTGTTCGGAGTACTCCGAATGGCAATCCGTGCCATGGGGCGTGCCGCCCATTGCGTCTTACAACATCACGCGCAGCACGATATCGCTCCCCATCGCGGTGAAGATCAATGCGAGTAGTGATACATTCAACGCAAGCGGCAGCGTTTACTGCGGGACGTTTTACCCCCCAGCTCCAGGTGCAAGGATCGTGGCAATAGACTTCATCTCACACGGATCGTACGAGCGGAGAAAGGTCAATAACGTAAACGGAATACCATGGACCCCCGCCGGCAAGGTGTGGCTTGAGGTTATCCCAGCAGACAGCTCTTCGGTGCCGGATACATCTAAAGTTCACTGTTCAATCGACGGCAAGCTCGAGCTTGATATTTACGGGTGGCAAAATAATAAGCACGGTTTTAATAATGGTCCCCCCACGGCTGATTATGATAAATACCACCGCCACTGGTATGTCACGCCTGCGTCTAAATCTTATGCCGGTAATATGCTGTCGGAGCAATCATTCGACGCTAACCGGGCGATAGATATTAATTTAGGGTTTGATATTGACGAAACGGCACATCCATCGGGTTATCGCGGTTGCATCATCATGATTGCTGGTGAGGTTACCATCACGCTGGAGCAGATATCGTGAGTAGCGTTACCGTTCCGGTCAGGCCTGCTCTGTGTACGCTGCACATCAGCGATGGGTTGATGACTACGCTAGGGGATTTGTATGATAACCTGCAAGTCGCTCTAGGGCGTAACGCGGAAGCCCTCAGGCGGGCGTTGATTCGCAAACCCGGCTTGAGGTGCTCCGGTGGGGCATTCGAGACTAAGTTGCACGCCAATACGCTGTATATCACCTTGGGCAGTGCGGTGTTTAAGGATTACAGCGTCTTCATCCCACGCATCACCAATCAAGTCGTGCAGATGGAGCTTCCCGAGCCTGGCGAAACAAGTCGCTTATATGTCGTATTGACCCACGCCACTGTCGATTCGCATCCCTATGACCACAAAGCCGGCAGCGGGGCGGTCACTTCAGTTGATGTAGCCACTCGCGATACTGCGGCGATTGAAATCCGCGATACTAGTGGTGGGGAACTGGTCATATGCGAGCTGGAGGATGTCGCTGGCGCGTGGCGGATGACCAACGTCAGCAATAACTACCGCCTTGAGCTGACTAGCAGCTGTTACAATGACGACGTTGCGCTATCTGCATTTGACGACGTTAATTTGCGCACCACGTGCTTAGCGCAGCTGCGGCCGGATAATTACATACTCAATGG
>Ga0116149_1002580_pt1 | contig 19726 bp, 14 predicted proteins | sample AD_UKC057_MetaG_FD_89787 | JGI IMG/M metagenome (GOLD analysis project Ga0116149, IMG submission 89787) | Active sludge microbial communities of municipal wastewater-treating anaerobic digesters from USA - AD_UKC057_MetaG | ecosystem: Engineered > Bioreactor > Anaerobic > Digestate | place: USA... | reverse complement strand
TACCTTTAGTAATTCCTTAGGATTAGTTACATGTTCAAAAACATCAATTAGTGTAATGACATCATAATTGTTCTTTGGTAAATCAGCTTTTTCCAAAAAAGAAGTGTGGATTTTTAAGCCCCAGTTTTCTCTTGTAATTTTTGATAATGATGGGCTCGGCTCCACACCTTCCGTTTCAAATCCAGCATCACGAGCCTTCCGTAAAAAAAATCCCATGTTAGTACCGACATCAAGTAATTTTCCACTCTTTTTTATCTTCTTTATTTTGTTTACCTCGTATTCATAATTTTTGTCTCTATGATGTGCTTTTTTCCCTTTGAATATCAGCATAGCTTCATTATAAAATACAGAGGCATCGCCAAAATAATTTTCTTCAGCATTTTTTGCTCTTGGATTTGTATAAATTAAATCGCAATTTTTACATTTAACAACAGATAGTCCCTTTTCTGTGTCCAATTGGAAATATTTGTCAGTGCCGCATAGTGGACAAGAACAATGTTCTCGTTCAGTTTCATCATAGAAGTCCTTTTGCGTTCCTCCATGAATGTAATCATCTTTTTTTAATTTCTCCATGACTTTATTTTTTATTTATAATGACCTACAACTCGTTTATAACCTTACCAAAAGTAAGCTTACCTATTATAATTTAGCGTATAACCTTACCTTTGCTTTGGTTTTATTTTTCCAAAACTACAAAATATTTTCGGAAATTCTCATAGGCGTAAAGTATTTTTTTATAGCAGCGTTTTGTATTGAAATGGGTGGAGTGCTGATTGGTGATTTGAGATTTGAGATTTGAGATTTGAGATTTAAGATTGAAGATTTGAGATTGAAGATTTGATGATTGATGATTTGATGATTTGATGTTAAATGTTGACGAAGAAAGAGTGAGTAATAGAGTGAGTGTTGAGATTTGGAAATTTCTGTTTATACAGCTATAACGAAGAAAGTGTGAGAGTGAGTGTGAGTGTTGAGATTTGGGATACACATCCCCCTGCCCCCTTCGAAGGGGGAATTGGAACGCGATAAATCGGATAGAGAGACGCGATAAATCGGATATAATGAGACGCGATAAATCGCGTCTCTACCTACGACCTCGCATCAACAGGCGGGTGATGGTAATGAGGATGAGCAAACCCGAAAGTACCAGCGACATACGCGCCAGATAGTCACCGTAACGTGTGTAGAAAGTAAGGGAGTGGTTGAGGTTTAGTTTGGCTCTGATTACGTCTTTTGTCCACCACTGGGTTTCGTGCGAAATATCGCCCCGCTGATTTACGAAACAACTGATGCCCGTATTTGCTGAACGGGCAATGCTGCGGCGTGTTTCGATGGCCCTGAGCGAAGCAAAACTTTTGTGCTGACGATGCCCGGGGGTATTGTCCCACCAGCCGTCGTTGGTGATAATACACATGAAGGCAGCCCCGTTTTTAACAAAGCCCGCAAAGAATTCGCCATAGGCCGATTCGTAGCAAATGGCAGCCGCAGTTTTTAAGCCATCGCTTTTGCGTACGAAAACACTGCGGTCGGGTTGGGTTCCATGGCTGCCCTGCATACCACCCAAATCGACGGCAAAATCGCCGAGAAAGCCAAGAAGTTTGGGATATGGCATCATTTCGACACCCGGAACCAGCTTGCTCTTGTGGTAGATTTGTATGTCGGGCGAGGTGTCGATAAGCAGCGAGGTGTTGAATAAATCAAAAAAGTGTTTTGTGGAGCCAAGGGGCATGGCGGTTTCGGATTTCCCATTGCCTTTTTCGTAGAAAATACGTGTGTTGGCACCAATGATAATATTGATATGGGGATACAGACTCAGGTACTGCCGCAGGTATTGAATGGTGGTTTCGTCGTTCATTTCGTCTTCCCACATACCGGTTGGCATGGCGGTTTCGGGGCCGATAACAAAATCGACCAGAGAGTCGGTTTTGGTGTTCATGAGAAACACCATATCAGAAATCTGATCGACCGCAGGCGTTTCGAATTTCTCGTTGTAGGGATCGATGTTGGGCTGAATGACCACTACATCGACCGGATCGGTTTTCTCGGTATAGGTGTAGTAACGAATGATGGAGTAAGCGAGAGGTATGGTTAGGAACAGGGCGATGGCAATGTATGCAGGCTTGAGCGCTTTTCGGTTTTCGCGAAACATCCATGTTTTTGCGATAACGAAAACCAGCACATTAAGTACCAGCACCCAAAGGCTGCCGCCCAGATGGCCTGTAAACTCGTACCATTGCACCAGCCGGATATTGTTCGAGAAGGCATTGCCCAAAATGAGCCAGGGCCACGAAATCTGGGAATTCATGAACAGGTATTCGAATGAAAGCCAAAACGAAACAAAGGCAATGAGTCCGACACGCATTCCGGCTTTACGCCACACCACCACAGCAAGCCAAAACACACAGGCCATAAACAGGGACAGGAAGAATATGGCAGCGGCTGCACCGAACAAGGTAGAGTGGTAAATCCAGTAGGTGCTTACGATATTCCATATCAGAAAACTGAGCCAGGCCCACATAAAAATGCCGGTAACCCGTTTTTTTTGTCCAATACGAACATCGTGATATTCAATAAGTAACAGTGGAACAAAGGCCAGTGCAGTAAGCAGTCCCAACCCCCATTGCGTCCAACCGGCGCAAAAGAGCAAAGCCGAAGCCAGGCAGAGCAGCAGTTTGTGATAAAATTTCAGTTTCATAGCCTTATGTTTTATTTACCAAATATACTCCGGTTAACACCGTGAAAATACCAAAAATTTGTAATAAAGAAATGGCTTCACCGTCGACAATGCCCCAAAAAACCGCGAACACAGGAATGATATAGGTTACCGAAGAAGCGAACAATGCGCCGGCCTTTTGTATGAGCATATTCATAAGAATCACTGCCAGCACCGAGCCTATCACTGCAAGTACAATCAGGTAAATCAGGTTAACTGTAAACTGAGGGTGCAGCAGGGTAGAATGTAAATCGGTTGTAAACAAGAGGATGGTTGAAACGGGCAATACAAACAGGTAGGCGAGTGCTGTGATTTCGAGACCCGACAAACCCGAGAGAAAATGCCTGACCTGATTCACATTGTAACCATACATCAGTGTGGCAATAATAATGAGGAACTCGAATCCGCTAAACGAAAACAAATGCTGCACATCGCCCCTGATTACCAGCATAAAAGCGCCCAGTAATCCAATAAAAATACCCAGTGTTTTTGCTTTACGCACCTTTTGCCCGAACAACAGCAATCCGAAAATAAGTGCAAACAGCGGAGTGGTACTATTGAGCATACCTGCCAGGCTGCTATTGATGTGGGTTTGTGCAAAACTGAACAGGAATGCGGGAATTAGGTTGCCAATAAAAGCCACTACCATAATGGGCAATATGTTTCGCTTATTTATTTTTTTGAGGAACTTCATGCCCAGCGGCAAGGTAATGAGCGATGCCACGAACATTCTGATGCCGGCTACCTGCACTGCCGAAAATGTTTCGAGGCCTTTCTTCATCAGGATAAACGATGCACCCCAGATGAAGCCGAGAAACAGCAGGCTTGCCCAGTTTTGGTATTTTTCGTTGCGAATGATAGAATTTTGGTATTATATTTGAATTGCGGCAAAATTATAAATTCCTGCGATGAAATTAACAAGGATTTTCGGTCTGTTTATATTATTATCGGCACTTTGTGTTGTCAATAAAAATAACGCACAGGTGCCGCGTTATATCAGAAACCTCATCAACCTCGACAGTATTGCGCAAAACATGGGTATGCCCGTGCTGATATCGAAAGAAGTGTATATTTTCCCGACACAAACGCGGCATGATTCAAAGTATCTGAAAATGTTACGCAATTTTATGAAAGTCTATCCGATTGCGCTGCAGATTAAAGAAGAATTCGTGCAGATAGAAGCGGACCTGAAGGTCATGAATCCGCGTCAGCAACGAAAGTATATGGATCTGAAAGACAAGGAACTGAAGCGCGATTACAAAAAGACGCTGATGAAACTCACCCTGAGCCAAAGCATTATGCTGGTAAAACTTATCGACCGCGAAACCGGAAATACATCGTATCAGTTGATTAAAGATCTGCGGGGCTCGATAACAGCATTTTTCTGGCAAAATATCGCCCTGCTGTTCAACAATAACCTAAAAGCAAAATACGACCCCGATGGCGACGATAAGGATATCGAAATGCTGGTGAAACGATACGAAGCGGGGACATTGTAAAAATAAAACTAAAGACAGTCTGATAGATTATTCTGCCGGATTACAATTTACTTCAAGAAGTAGGTTGCACTAAGAATAAAGTTATTGTTGCTACGAGTCCCTCCATGGAAATAGTAAAAATCAAAATATATATCCCAATCCAATGGGACATAATCATAATAAAAACCCCGGATTCCCCATTCTGAAATCAAGTTCACCGACAAATTCGGCGTAACATAAAACGACATTCCGAGGCTTATTTGACTTGACAACCTGTTTAACGACAACTGTGTTTCGTTTTTATTTGCAGGATTATAATCAATTACGGTATAACGATTTTTTTCATCATAATCGGGAACTATGTAATCACATCTGTAATAATCGCGGGCTGTAATCACAACGTTCAAATTATAACCTGCAAATAATGAAAATTTGAAGTCTTTAATATTGAGTAACAAATTTAAGCGCAGCGGCATAGATATTTTATGAAATATATCCATTTCCCAAACCTGTCTTGTGTATTCATAAGTATTTTCTCCTTCCATAAAACTACCATACGAAATTGCATCACGTTTCGATGCCACAAACATATAGTCAATTCCCTGACTCAGCGAAAAACGCGGGGCAAACTTAAATACTCCGGTAACACCAATAACAGGCGATGGGATTGGGCGTGTAAATGCGGTTCCATCATTATGGTTCCACTTCTTCGGGAATTCCGATACCGAAATACCGGCTTCGAGTCCATAGCCAAACCTTGATTGCGATAGCAAAGGAACAGCGAATAACAGACCGATGATGAATAATACAAGAGAAAGCCTCATTTCAATACTATTTGAACTTTCACAAAATTGATATAGCAAATATACAAAATTTCAGGCGAATAAATTTTAGGGTCTGTTTATTTTATATTTTTGAGTAAATTATTTTAATCATGAAATTGAGTCTGTTGTTAATAATGTTGCTATCGAATTTAATAAAGCCTTGCATTGCTCAACCGGATGTTAGCGAACTCTGTGTTATGACTTTCAATATCCGGTACGATAATCCCGGTGATGGTGAATATGCATGGCCACAGCGCAAACCTATGGTATTGGATGTAATTGCGAACAACAAACCTGATATTATCGGGATGCAGGAAGTGCTGAAAAGCCAGCTCGACACATTAATGAATGCGCTGCCAGACTACGACAGCTATGGCGTTGGGCGCGACGACGGCAACGAAGCCGGTGAATACGTACCGGTTTTTTACCGCCGAAGCCGCTATACATTACTCGAACAGGGAACATTCTGGCTGTCGGACAAACCCGAAACCCCCGGAAGCATAGCGTGGGGATCGGCATGCAAACGCATTGTCAGCTGGGTGAAACTTGAAGATAAATCGAGCCGGCAAACACTGTATGTTTTCAACACCCATTTTGATTATCTGCTGACTTCGACACGGATAAAAAGTGCCCGCCTACTGAAAAAGAAAATAAAACAAATTGCCGGAAGTGAGTCACAAATTATTGTTATGGGCGATTTCAACGAAGGTCAGTCAGGAAAAATGTATCAGATAATTACATCCCCGACAAAGTCTGGCGCACTGCGGGACACACGGGCTCATGCAACAAAACGCGAAGGGCCGCAGTTTACTTTTGTTGGATTTCCGTTTTCCCCTGATTCCGAAGAGCCCATAGACATGGTGTTTTTCAGGGGAGGCAAGCAATCGAAAGTAGTGCGATATAAAGTTGATGACTATAACCGAAACGGGAAATACCCGTCGGACCATTTACCCGTAGTGGTTTGGCTGCAAATGGAGTAAGTAGATGATATTTGATGTAGGGTAGTAATAGCCAGCCCCGAGGTATTGAAATAACCGCCCGTAAATACAGATTGCTTCATGTTCGTTCCTCACATTCGCAAAGACGGGCGGTTACTCCTTCATCAGTTTACGGTATTTGATACGTTTTGGGGTATCGTTGCCGAGACGTTTGCGGCGGTTTTCCTCATATTCGCTGTAGTTGCCCTCGAAAAAGCTCACCTGCGAATCGCCTTCAAAAGCCAGAATGTGGGTACAGATGCGGTCGAGAAACCAGCGGTCATGCGAAATCACCACAGCGCATCCGGCAAAAGCCTCCAGCCCTTCTTCGAGAGCACGCAGGGTATTGATATCAATATCGTTGGTTGGCTCATCGAGCAACAACACATTGGCTTCCGACTTCAGGGTCATGGCCAGGTGCAGGCGGTTACGTTCACCACCCGACAACACCCCGGTTTTCTTGCTCTGGTCTGTCCCGCTGAAATTAAACCGTGAAATATACGCACGGGCATTCATCATACGACCACCGAGCATAATTTCTTCGGTGCCGCCCGAAATAACTTCAAAAACACTTTTCTCCGGGTCAACTTCGCTGTGTTGCTGATCGACATAGGCCAGACTTACCGTATCGCCAATATCGAAGCTGCCTTTATCGGGTGTTACCTGCTTCATAATTAGCCTGAACAGCGTGGTTTTACCGGCGCCGTTGGGGCCAATCACACCCACAATACCATTGGGTGGCAGCGAAAAATTGAGATTTTCGAACAACAAACGGTCGCCATAAGCTTTGCTCACTGCGCTGGCATCGATTACCTTATTACCCAGTCTGGGGCCGTTCGGAATATATATTTCGAGTTTTTCTTCCTTGTCTTTCACATCGGAATTGAGCAATTTCTCATACGCATTAAGCCTCGATTTAGCTTTGGCATGGCGGGCTTTTGGGGCCATGCGCACCCATTCGAGTTCGCGTTCGAGTGTTTTGCGGCGCTTGCTTTCCGATTTTTCTTCCTGAGCCAGGCGATTCGATTTTTGTTCGAGCCAGGACGAATAATTTCCTTTCCAGGGAATTCCTTCACCGCGGTCGAGTTCGAGAATCCATCCGGCCACATTGTCGAGAAAATAGCGATCGTGCGTAACAGCAATCACCGTTCCCTTATATTGCTGCAGGTGCATTTCGAGCCATTCCACCGATTCGGCGTCGAGGTGGTTGGTAGGCTCGTCGAGCAACAACACATCGGGTTGCTTTAGCAACAAGCGACACAAGGCCACTCGGCGGCGTTCGCCTCCCGACAGATGTTCAACCGGAGCATCGGGTTCGGGACAGCGCAGGGCATCCATGGCTCTTTCGAGTTTCGAGTCGAGTTCCCATCCGTCGTGCTGGTCAATTAGTTCGGTAAGTTCACCCTGACGCTGAATGAGTTTATTCATTTCGTCATCATCGAGCGGCTCCGAAAAACGCAGATTCACATCTTCGTATTCCTTCAGAATATCGGCAAGTTCCTGAACGCCTTCCATCACAATTTCCTTCACAGTTTTGGTGTTGTCGAGCACCGGTTCCTGAGGCAGATAACCCACCGTATATCCGGGCGAAAAGGCCACTTCGCCCATGAACGATTTGTCCTCACCCGCAATAATTTTAAGCAGCGAAGACTTCCCTGATCCGTTTAAACCAATTACCCCGATTTTAGCCCCGTAGAAAAATGAGAGGTAAATATCTTTCAATACCTGTTTCGATGGCGGGAATGTCTTGCTGACACTTACCATCGAGAAAATAATTTTATTGTCGTCGCTCATGTGTTTAATTTTTCACGAAGATAAGAAAGAGTTTGGGAGAACGGGATTGACCCGATAATTTTTCTTTTGGGCAGGAAGGCAATCGGGAAAATACGTAAGGCTAAAACCGGTATTGCCGCACCGAAGAAAGCAACACGGTGAAGGTAATGAATAAACGCCCGTCGAAATACAGCTGGTGGAGCTTCAACATTGATAGGGTTGCATTTAAAGAGGTATTTTCCCCGTAGGACATTCTGTTTAAAATTTTGATGTTGATTCCCTACGGGAAACACGGTTTTATTCGCCTTGTTTTTAATGATGTTTATGCCCTACGGGCAATTGGGAATTGGAAACAAATTATTGTTATAATGACATCCCAGATGTCGTTGTTATCATCACCCGTAGAATGCAGATTGCTTTATCGCTCTGTGGAGCTCCGTGCAATGACGGGCGGGGTTATATACGCCCGAAGAAGCGTTTAAAAAATTCCCCTGAATTTATCGAAGAGTTTGCTCTTTGATTCCGATTTAGGGTCGAAGCCTTCGGAAGATTGCAGTTTCTCGATGGTCTTGCGGTCGTCGCGGCTCAGGTTTGAGGGTATAAACACATTGATGCGCACCAGCAGGTCACCTTTTCCATAGCCCTGCAGTTCGGGGAGTCCCTTACCCCGTAAACGGACAATTTTCCCTGACTGGGTTCCTGCGTCAATTTTTATTTTCACTTTTCCATCGAGGGTAGGCACTTCGGCAGTGTTGCCCAGTATTGCATCGGGCACGCTGATAAATAAATTATACAGCAAGTCGTTGCCATCGCGAATAAATTCGGGGTGTTCCTCCTCCTCAATCAGTATAATCAGGTCACCATTGACACCACCACGGCGAGCAGCATTTCCCTTACCGCTCATCGAAAGTTGTACCCCATCGCTAACGCCTGCCGGAATTTTAATCTCGATGATTTCTTCGCCCTGTACCAATCCTTCGCCATAGCAATGTGTACATTTCTGGGTAATCACTTTGCCTTCGCCACCGCATGTCTGGCAAGGTGCCGAAGTTTGCATGTGTCCGAGAATGGTCTGTGTCACGCGGGTTTGCACACCACTGCCGCCACAAGTGGAGCAGGTGGAATGCGCATTGCCGTTATGTTCACCGGTACCATTGCAATGCTTACAGGCTACATATTTGTTGACCTTAATTTTCTTGGTCGTACCGTTTACAATTTCTTCGAGGGTCAGTTTTACTTTTATACGGATATTGGTTCCACGGTTCACCCGTTTCTGGTTACCACGCCTACCACCTCCAAAGAAACTTCCGAACCCGCCAAAAGCGTCACCAAAAATATCACCAAATTGCGAGAAGATGTCATCCATGCTCATGCCCCCGCCACTAAAACCACCCCCCTGCCCCATTCCGGCATGGCCAAACTGGTCGTACCGCTGGCGTTTTTCAGGGTTACTCAGCACTTCGTAGGCTTCGGCAGCTTCCTTAAACTTTTCTTCAGCCGATTTATCATCGGGGTTTTTATCAGGATGAAACTGAATGGCCTTTTTGCGGTATGCCTTTTTTATCTCGTCGGCACTGGCGTTTTTAGGCACTTCGAGTATTTCGTAAAAATCGCGTTTTTGCATAGTCTGAAATTATACCCCTACAATAACCTTTGAGAAACGTATCACTTTATCGTGAAGCTTGTACCCTTTTTCGGCAACATCAATTACCTTGCCTTTCATATCTTCGGCCGGAGCGGGGAACTGTGTAACGGCTTCGTGCAGATCAGTGTCGAACACCTCACCTTTTGCTTCGATTTCGGTCACCCCGTTTTGTTTCATAAAATCGCGCATTTTGCCGGCAATCAAGCCCACACCTTCTTTTAAACCATCGACGGTTTCGGCTTTCTCGATATGCTGCATAGCGCGGTCGAAATCGTCGAGTACTGGCAGCATCTTAACCAACAGGTCTTCACCAGCGGTTTTCATCATATCGATTTTTTCTTTGAGGGCGCGTTTCCTGAAATTATCGAAGTCAGCCTGAAGGCGGATATACTTATCTTTAAGTTCGGCATTCTCGGCTTTTACAATATCAATCTCCTTCTCCTTGCGTTTGAAACGGCCTCCGGATTTTTTATTTTCACCGGCTGTTTTTGTGTCAGGGGAAGTAGCTGCCTGATTTTCGGACATAGTAGCGTCATTTGCTTCCGTGGTATCGTTCGAATGAGTTGTGGTTTCAGTATCTTTTTTCATAAACGGAATTTTTTTCGCCACCAGATTATCAAAGTAAAGGCCAAACAAATTTTTGTGCCATTCTGACAGGCAGCGCAGCCTGATTCTACCTATTGTGGGGTCTTCATCAGGTTTACCTCTTTTTGTACTCCAATGAGCAATTTCTCAATTTTCTTCAAATTCTTCTGATATTTTTTATACTCGTCGGACTTCATCATTTCCTGAATGGCATTGTTCATGTTATTGCTGCTCTGGTCGATAATCTCGATTGGATCAGGTTTCATAAGTTTGCTCAGGGTTTCTTCGAGCGCAGGCCCCCTGAGATTTTTGGCGACAATGACCCCATTGCCGTCGAGAAGAAAATTGGCAGGAATTCCATTCACGCTATACTCTTTAGCAGCCGCACTGTTCCAATAGAGCAAGTCGCTTACGTTTGTCCAGATGAGGCCGTCCTTTTCGATAGCAGCCATCCATGCATCCTTTGCTTTGTCGAGCGAAACTCCATATATGGTAAATCCGGTTCCTGCAGCAAATTTTTTATCTTTATATTTTGAGTAGGCAGCAACCACAATCGGGTTTTCCTTTCGGCATGGATTGCACCACGAAGCCCAAAAATCAATTAAAACCATCTGGCCGCGCAACGACGATAGTTTCACCGTGTCGCCTTTGGGTGTCGGAAGGGCTATTTCGGGGGCTAACTGTCCTACATTGATACCCACCGTAGGCTGTTGCTGAGCGCTCAACAAAATTGGCAGGAGAATTACTGCCCAAAAAATTCCTGATTTCTTCATAATTATTTGGATATAATTTAATTTGTTACATTCTGGTAATCACTGCTCCAAGTTGGTTCAGGCGCTTGTCAATCTGTTGGTATCCCCTGTCGATTTGCTCGATATTGTGAATCACACTTACACCTTCGGCCGACATGGCTGCTATCAGCAGTGCCATTCCGGCACGGATATCGGGCGACGACATCTGAATGCCGCGGAGTTTAATTTGGTTGTTCAGGCCAATAACGGTAGCTCGGTGCGGGTCGCAAAGTATAATCTGCGCTCCCATGTCAATCAGCTTATCGACAAAGAATAAACGGCTTTCGAACATCTTCTGGTGAATCAGCACACTGCCTTTTGCCTGAGTGGCCACGACCAGAAAAACACTGAGGAGGTCGGGTGTCAGTCCCGGCCATATTGCATCAGCAATGGTCATTATGGAACCATCGATAAAGGTTTCGATTTCGTAATGTTCCTGTGCCGGAATATAAATATCGTCGTTGTGACGCTCCATGGCAATACCCAGCCTGCGGAATTGTGCCGGAATGATTCCAAGATTTTCGTAGGATACATTCTTGATGGTAATTTCGGAACCGGTCATGGCGGCCATTCCAATAAAACTACCCACTTCGATCATATCGGGTAAAATTCGGTGATGGGTTCCTTTCAGGCTACTCACACCTTCGACATACAACAGGTTCGAACCGATACCGGAAATACGTGCCCCCATGGCATTCAGCATCTTGCATAGCTGCTGAATATAGGGTTCACATGCAGCGTTATAGATGGTTGTCAGACCTTCGGCCAGCACAGCAGCCATGATAATATTGGCAGTACCGGTAACCGAAGCTTCGTCAAGGTGCATGTAACAACCCCTGAGCGAATCGGCATACATCCTGTAAAAATTCTCCTTGTAACTGTAGTCGAAGCGTGCCCCCAGTTGCTGGAATCCGAAGAAGTGAGTATCCAGGCGCCGGCGTCCGATTTTATCACCGCCCGGTTTGGGCATAGCCACACTACCGAGACGCGCCAGCAATGGTCCCATTATCATTATTGAACCCCTGAGTGAAGCCCCTTTTTTGCGGAGGTCGTCGCTTTCGAGAAAAGCAGCATCAATATTGGACGCTTCAAATATCATTTCGCCAGGTGCCATTGGAGTGACTTTAACACCCAAATCACGGAGCAGTTCAATCAGCTTATTTACATCGAGAATATCAGGGATATTGCTGATGCAGACAGGTTCGTTGGTCAGTAAAACAGCACAAAGCACCTGCAGTGCCTCATTCTTGGCACCTTGCGGGGTTATTTCTCCATGCAAGCGGCAGCCGCCTTCAATCCGGAATGTATCCATTATAAATTCGGTTTCTTCTTAAACGGTTTCTTTTTCTTCGGACGATTCGACTGGGCTGCCTGTCCACCTGCGTACATATCGTAGGCTTCGTTTAGTTTCAGGTTCTCAGGAATATCGAAAGCATTTTTGGTTAATTTCTTAATATCTTCAATTATTACATGGTCTTCGACGTATTCTTTTTTCCATGTAAAATAGAGCTTTTTCATGTGATTGGCTATCAAAATAATAAGGGCATCACGTTCCTCTTTATTTTCATAGTTATTCACTTTTTTCAGCATTTTCTCGATATTTTTCCCATAATGGCGCGCATCGATTTTGTTTTCGGAATATGCCACCTTATCGGGACTGATTTCGAGTTCCGATTTATTGGGCAGTGGATAAGGCCAGTCAATATCGAGTTCGTAGTCTGCCAAAATGGCAAGGTGATTCCATAGTTTATGATTGAATTCAGGAACATCGCGCAGGTGGGGATGCATGCTACCCATCAGGGTAACAATGGCAAATGCATTGCGGGTGCGTTCTTCGCGGTCCTGCAGACTTTTACAATAGGCAACCATTTTATGTATATGCCTTCCGTATTCCGGGAAGACCAATTTACTTCGTTGTGTGTTATAATCCATTGAATGAAATTTTTACAAATCTAAGGTATTTAGCTGAAACTTAAAAAACTAATTCGCAGCATACAATTTGGCAAAGCTGAGCAAAATTTTCTTCAGCCCGGAATTCTCGAAAAACACCATGGCGACTTTGTTATTGTTGTAGTCGTCGGTCGAAATAACCTTGCCTTTGCCAAAACGTTCGTGCATCACCACAAGACCAGCCACAATTTTTTCGGGAGGCAGCACCGACGCATCGGAGCCTGCATGATTCGCCGATGCAGCAGGTCGTGCATTTTCGATGGGTTTCAACCGGGCTTTTGTGATGGGTGGCGATATGGCAGGTGCTTTTTGATAATGTTGAAATGCACTTTGTAACTGCTTCTTTTGATCGTTGTTTTCGGCCCAGTTCAGAAATTCGCTATCAATATCCGAAATAAAACGACTGGGAACAGGATAGGAAAGGGAACCAAAACGGAATCTCGAGCCGGTATAGGTGATGGTCAAAAACTTACGAGCACGGGTAATGGCAACATAAAACAAGCGGCGCTCTTCTTCGAGTTCCACCTCACTCTCGGCCGACAGGGCGCCGGGGAACAATCCTTCTTCGACCCCAACCACAAAAACATGGTCAAACTCAAGTCCTTTGGCTGCATGAATGGTCATCAGGGTAAGCTTATTGCGGTCTTCCTCCTTCTCGTTGTCCATATCGGTTAACAAGCTGACATTTTCGAGATACGACCGTATACTCACCATTTCGTTGGGAGTCTCACTGTGTACTTCTTCCTCGTAATCGCGTGCTGCATTTATCAGTTCATCCACATTCTCGAACCGGCTCATCCCCTGCGCTGTTTTATCGAGCGATAATTCGTACCTGATTCCCGATTTCTTCATCACAGTTTCGAGTAGTGCAGCGGCATTCAGGTTTTCGATATCTTGCAACAATTCGTTAATCAGCTCAGTAAATTTCCTGATTTTTTCGAGCGAACCGGCATTGAGTCCCAAACCCGGATACGCATTAGGATGAGTCATAACCTCCCAGGCACTGATATCGTTTTGTTCGGCAACAGCCATTATTTTATCAACAGTGGTATTCCCGATTTTCCTCGAGGGATAATTTATGATTCGACGTAATGATTCTTCGTCCCGCTGGTTAATAAGGTAGCGCACGTAAGCCAGTACATCCTTGATTTCCTTGCGCTGATAAAAAGACAGACCGCCATAAATTTTATAAGGAATATTCCACTTCCGTAAGGCTTCTTCGAGATTTCGCGATTGTGCATTGGTACGGTACAGAATGGCAATTTCGGAATAAGGAATATGACTCTGGTAGACCGATTCGTTCACCGCCCGGGCGACCATAATACCTTCTTCGGTGTCGGTAATTGCCTTTTGAACCTGAATGAGGGTCCCTGCTTCATTTTCGGAAAACACCTTCTTCTCGATTTGCCTGACATTCTTTTTAATAATAGAATTAGCCGCATTCACAATGGTTTGCGTCGAGCGGTAATTTTGCTCCAGCCTAAACAGCTTATAGTCGGGATAGTCGTTTTTAAAATTCAGAATATTTTCGATGCGGGCACCCCGGAACCCATAAATACTTTGCGCATCATCGCCAACCACGCATAATTTCTTATGAATACCCGACAATTTTTTCACAATAATATACTGCGACATATTAGTATCCTGATATTCATCAACAAGTATAAAGCGAAAGCGCTCCATATATTTTTCCAGGATTTCGGGGTGGTCCCGAAACAAAATATTTGTATACAGCAAAAGATCGTCGAAATCCATCACATTCTGCTTACGGCATGCACGACAATAGGCATCGTACACTTCGGCAAACTTGGGGATACGGTTCTTTTCATCGTCGATGAGCAGTTGCCCCAGGGTTTTATATTTTTCTGGCGTCAGCAGGTTGTTTTTGCACCTAGAAATCTGAGCATAAATCAGATTGGGCTTATAAAATTCCTCGTTCAGATTCATCTGCGCCAGCACCGTTTTAACCATATTTTTCGAATCGGCGGTGTCATAAATCGTAAAGTCCGAAGTAAATCCGATTGCCGCTGATTCAATTCTCAGAATTTTATAAAAAACACCGTGAAATGTTCCCATCTCTAGATACCTCGAAATATCGGAACCAAGCAGGCTGTTGATGCGGTGCTTCATTTCACCCGAAGCTTTATTGGTAAACGTAAGGGCCAGTATCGACGAAGGACTGTACCCCATTTTCAACAGATAGGCTATTTTGTAGGTAAGAACCCGTGTTTTTCCGCTACCGGCACCCGCAATAACCAGACTGGGACCGTCGATATATTCCACTGCCTCCTTCTGCGCTCCGTTCAAATCACTCAAAAAATCAACCACAACTAATATTTTTTGCAAACATACATCTCTCCAGGTGAATATTAAGTCATCCGTCCGGAATTTTATCAATATTCGTTCAACCGTTTGTTGATATTGACAATTCTTACAACTCTTTTCTTGAGCAGGCAACTATTATAGCTGAAAATGTGTCTGAATTTCGAAAGTTCAGAAAATTACTTGTTAATAAAATGTATATTTGGCACATTTTAAAGAATTCGAAGCGAGAAATAACGTTAAACAAAAATATCCAATGAAAACAAAACTGTTTAGTCTAAGCCTTTTGCTGCTGGTTGCACTGGCCGGTTTCAGTCAGCAAACCGAACCCGACAGCAGGCTTTTATCGCGTTACGACGCCGGCTATCTGCAACAACTCAAAGAAAATTCACCACGCACACTCGAAATTCTAAACTATTCGCTCGACAACGCATGGTATGTTTTTACGGCTGATTCCGACAAAGCTGAAGGGTTACCGGAACTTTATTTTATTGATAAAAGCACAGGGAAATTCGGAAATCTCAGGGTCGAAAAAATCAATCCGCAAAATATGAACATTTATGATTTCTATTTTGAGCAGGGTTATGAGAACCGTACTTTCTACCGTATTGGCGACAGCGATATGGTTCTTGGTTTCTATTCGTTAAAAGAAATGGCTGAAAAATTCAACAAATCGAAAGGGCTGAGCCATGAATAAAACAAAATATATCATCGCGGCAATTGCCATGTTGTTGTCGGTAAATATTTTTGCCCAGACATATACGCTTAACAATGTAGGCACCGGTCAAACCGGAGCATTGTGGACATGTACCGGAACACTGTACGATTCAGGTGGTACGAGTAACTATAGCAATAACGAAAGCTTCACCTCGACTATATGCAGCGACAACGGGTCAACCATCACCCTGCATTTCACTCAGTTCAACACCCAGAGCGGTAACGACTTTCTTACGATTTGCGATGGTCCCAACTCAGACGCTCCTGTGGTAGTATCGGCTGCGAGTGGCACTTCACTTAACGGTCAAACCATTACTTCGACGGGGAACTGTCTGACACTGCTCTGGACAAGTAACGCATCGACAACAGCCGCCGGTTTTGCAGCTACAATTTCCTGCGGACTCTTGTGTCAGGGTTTTTATGCCAATATTACCAGCACAAACCCTCCCATTTCGAATGCTGATTCGGTGTGGATAAATATCTGCCAGGGGCAAACAGTTAATTTCACTGCCAATGGCGATTATCCAAATAACGGATCACAGGGGTACTCACAAAGTAACAGTAATGTGGATTTTTTCTGGTATGTGGTTGATGGTGAAAATGATACCATAACAAGCCACGGGTTGAACATGACCAACTTCAGTTACACATTTAATGAGGAAGGAGGATATCGTGTGGTTCTATACGCCCGCGACCAGATTGGGTGTTGGAATATGAACTATCAACTCATTCGCATCAGGGTTTCGATAACACCCAACTTCACCGGAACCGATATTAACCCTGACCCTATATGCCCCGGACAACCGGTCAACCTCAACGGAGAAGTAATACCCAACGACTGGCACGCCGAGCTACCTGAAATCAGCGCGGGCGTTACGTTTCTTCCCGATGGAAACGGCTCGGTATACACTACCTGTCTGAACTATACCATCTTCAATCCGGGACAAACGCTTCCGAATGCACAGGCCATCGAAGGCATCTGTCTGAATATGGAGCATTCTTACCTTGGCGACCTCGATGTTATCATCCGTTGTCCGAACGGAACTCAGGTTTACCTCAAACAATATTCAGGCGGTGGCGGATGCTTTGTGGGTGAACCTATCGACAACGATGGGAATCTGAACCCTGGAGATGGATACGAATACTGCTTTACGGCCAACAGTCCTCAGTATGGCACATGGGAAGCCGAAGCCAATTCGCACTTTTATACATTTACCGATAATGCCGGAACAACTTATACCAATCACAACTACCTGCCTGCCGGAACCTATGCATCGGAACAAAGTCTGAACGGTTTGGCTGGTTGTCCGCTCAATGGAGAGTGGTGTATCATTGTTAAGGATAATCTGTCGATTGATAACGGTTATATTTTCCATTGGGGTCTTGAGTTTGACCCAAGCCTCTATCCGGCCGATTTCTGGGTAATCGAAAACAGTTTCACCGGAGGCGCACCTGCCAATCAGGCCTGGTCGGGTCCGAATATTACTTCGCAGTCGAATGGTGATGGCGTTGCTGCGCCAACGCTGTCGGGAAATGTGGCCTATACCTTTACTGCAACCGACAATTTTGGGTGTAGTTACGACACTACCGTTACGGTAACGGTACTTCCTGCCAACGACCCGACCTGTTGTGTTTTACCCACCAATGTTAATGCTGGTGCCGATAATGCCGTGTGCAGCAATACTTACAATCTGACCGGTTCGGCTGTCGGCGGAACATACAACGGATTCTGGTCAATGGTTTCAGGTCCCGGGACTGCAAGTTTCGGAAGTATCACCAGCGCAAACTCCAGCGTGACAGTAAGCTTATTCGGAACCTATGTTTTTGCATGGACAGTTCAGTATCAAGGCAACTCTACCTGTCAGGTTGTCGATAATGTGAGTATCACCTTCAATCAGACCTTCGATCCGACCATTACCGAAATCGAGGATATGTGCCTGTCGCATGCCCCGGTTCAGGTAACTGCTGTGGACGTGGGAACACTCACCTGCCCCACCTGCCCTGCCGGCTCATTCGATGCGGCCAGTGCAATTTTCACTCCTACGGCACCAGGATCTTACACAATTACTAATACAATTACCGGACCTTGTGTGGGAACCGGAAGCAGTTCAACAACGTTTGTGGTATTCGATGAACTCGAAATTGTAAACTTCAACGATCAGGAATGTATCTATGGTACCGATCCGGTGTATGTTACCGAATGGGATATGCAGGGAAGTACGGGCGCTTACACAGGAAATTATTATGTTAACGGAGCACTTACCAGCGGACATTTCGAGCAGACGCATCCTTCGGCCACCAGCTACGCCTATACCATTACTGATATGAATGGCTGTACAAGCATCCCCATTTCGGGCTTCCGCGATTGTGATTGCCCCAGCGCCGGTACCATGACAAGCCTGCAACTTGAGGTTCTTTGTCAGGGTGAGTGTACCGGAACGGTGGTAGGCCACAATGGCAATCAGGTCGTTGCACCATTCCCCGGAGCGATATTCGAATTTATGATTCACACCGGAAACAATGTTCCCATTGCATACTCCGCAACCACTAATTTCTGCCCGAATTTCCCGGGATTCAGCTATAACACAACCTATTACATTTCGGCTATTGCCGGTTTCGACAATAATGGTGACGGACACCCCGAACTTACAGGTTGTTACAGCGTTGCAGTGGGCACACCGGTTATGTGGTATGTAAACCCGACCCCCTACGCCGGCATCGACCGCGACACCTGCGGTTTGGTTATCCGAATGAATGGAAGTGCCATTCCTGATGGCATGGTGGGTTACTGGAGCAGTACCTGTCAGTTCTTTCCCGTGGGAGGAACATCCGTTGGCAGCCCAAATATGCTGACTATGGTAAACAACTGTGCCAATTGCACCTTCACATGGCATGTTGTAAATGGACAGTGTGATGGATCTGACGATATGAACGTAAATTTCAGATGCACTCCTAACCCGTTTGCAGGTAACGACACCACGGTCTGTGGGAACGAGATTACACTAAACGGGAACCAAAGTATTTCGGGTTCGAACATCAGCTGGTCGGGTAATGGAATGACATTTACCCAATCGACAACAGTAAATCCGACAGCACGCATTACAACTTATGGCACATATCAGATTATAATTACCGAACAAAACGGCTCCTGCTGGGATCAGGATCAGGTGAACGTTACATTCATTCAGGGTCCGACACCCAGTGTTACACTAAATCACGACACGGTATGCGGAACCATTTACAAACTTCAGGTTTACAATGTAAACGGACCCGGTATCTGGCGCGCCTACGACAATGGAGTACAGGTATTCCCAACATTTATTAATGGGACAAACTCAAGTAACCCGGTTGCCTGGGTCGCTGTTCCTGCCTATACCGGATTGGCAAAAACCTACGATTTCTGCTGGAACGAAACCAGCACGGTAAACGGGGTGCAATGCAACGCCAGTGTTTGTATCGGAGTCACATTTGCCCGGGAACCCTCTGCCAGTGTGGGACAGGACGATCACGATCAGGTATGTGGTGATATGTATACATTTGCCGCCGACACTCTTGGCTCAGGCTGGGCCTTTGGCACCTGGGTTGCTAAGGATATTATCTGTACTTTCGACGATATCAACAGTCCGAACGCTACTGTCGATATTGATGAACTGGGGAGTTTTGGAGACACCGCCCATGTTGAAGTTCAATTCCTTTGGGTAATGAATAATTATGGTTGTACCGCCATCGACACGATGTACGTCACCTTCTATACAGCGCCTGTAGCCAATGCCGGTATTAACGATTCCATCTGCGGATTCGAATACCCCTTACATGCCTATTACAGTATTCCAGCCTCAGGAGGTTATACTCCCACCGGATGGTGGACTTTCCTCAGCGGTCCGGGTGTAGCATCTATCTTCAACCAGAACAGTCCGACTACCAATGTTACTGTTTCGGAAGAAGGCGTGT
>Ga0116149_1002575_pt1 | contig 19769 bp, 16 predicted proteins | sample AD_UKC057_MetaG_FD_89787 | JGI IMG/M metagenome (GOLD analysis project Ga0116149, IMG submission 89787) | Active sludge microbial communities of municipal wastewater-treating anaerobic digesters from USA - AD_UKC057_MetaG | ecosystem: Engineered > Bioreactor > Anaerobic > Digestate | place: USA... | reverse complement strand
TGCCACCACCGGAGGGATAACCTCCGAGATGGTCAAAGACCTGATGACAGAAGCCATTGAATATCGCTTTGGACGTATATATACACTACCCCACAGGATAGAGTGGCTTTCGGACAATGGGCCGGCTTACATTGCCCGTGCAACCTGTGAGTTCGCCGATCTTGTTGGGATCACCCTGTGTACCACACCGTATTACAGTCCTGAGTCGAATGGGATGGCAGAGTCTTTTGTGAAGACCTTCAAGAGAGATTATGTATCCACGCATGTATTACCGAATGCACGAACCGTGATGGAATTGCTTCCGTTCTGGTTTGAGGATTATAATGAAAACCACCCTCATAAGGGATTGAAGATGAGATCACCGAGGGTGTATAGGAGACAGGCATTACGTTAGAAGGGTGTCCGGTTTTATAGGGGCAACTCCAAATTCTAGTAATTGTTTGTTGTACAAAGATACTTAATGATAGTTTCTAGGATAGGACAATTACCCTGGGAGGCTTTGATTGTTACCTCAAAACCTGGGTTAATCTGTACTGTAAGAGATAATTTTGAGCGTGCGTCAAAGTCTTTAAAATCATAATCGCTGGCTTTAAGCTTCATATAGCTTATCGGTTTTGTAATGCCAAAAATTTCAACTTCTTCGTTTTCAATGAAATTTTTAACTCTCATTGCATAGTGTTTGGAAAATACCCAAAGATCTTCACACCCAAGTGATCCATCTTCGCGAACATCCATGATAAAAACATGCTCTGGTTCTTCAATCTCCCGGCAGGTCTGCAGCCATGTGCGGGCAAGAAGATCAGCCTTTGGGGGTATCTCCCTGCACTGGATCATTGTGGAGTAATAGTTAAGCTCACTTTTGATATTCCAGATACTGGCTACCATGATTACACAGGTTTATCGGATGTGTCGTAATTTTACTTTAGCTTATCTATTTGACTGTTAAATACTTCTTGACAAAGAAGTGTACCAGTTTCAAAATAGTCTCATGGTTAAAGAAGCCAAAACTCTTATCCTGGAGGAAGACCACCGTCCGTGGGGTTATTATCAGGTCATTTCAGATGAACCGGACCTTAAGTTAAAAAAAATATATGTTTACCCTGGGAAGAGACTCAGCTTGCAGCGCCACCAGCGCAGAACAGAGCATTGGTATATTCTTCAGGGAAAGGCAATTTTTACCCTGGATTCAAAAGAGATTTATCTTGAAGCCGGTATGTCCGTTGATATCCCAAGAGGATCCTTCCACCGCATCATGGCCACTGGAGAAGAAAATTTGATCTTTATAGAAGTGCAAACCGGGGACTACTTTGGAGAAGATGACATTGAACGTGTGGAAGATGACTATGGGAGGGTTCCTTAGGCTTTCGGCCAACCACCTTTTTTTAATAAATATAGTAAAAAAGTATTGCATATTTTTTGTGATAAGCTGTATAAACTATTCACAAGGGTGGTCATTATGAGAACCACGAAAAATCAAACGTTATAAGGAGGGGTGGGTATGACAAAAGCCGAGATAATAGGAAAGATGGCAGCAGGTGCAAAGATTTCAAAGGCAGCCGCAGGTAAAGCATTAGATGCTTTTATTGATGGTGTGAAGGCTTCTTTGAAAAAGGAAGAGAGGGTTACTCTTGTTGGATTTGGATCCTTCTCCATCTCCAAAAGAAAAGCGAGAAAAGGGAGAAACCCGAAAACTGGCAAAGAAATCAAGATTGCTGCACGCAAAGTGCCAAAATTCACACCTGGAAAAGCTTTTAAAGACGCTGTTTAACGATTCTTTCCCATATACGGTTTTATGTAAATGCCTCTCATCTTTTGAGAGGCATTTTTTTATGAATACCGGCACAAAGCCAGCTTTTCTGAAGCCCTGGTAACCATTTTGTCAGCATCCTCAATATTACCTTCCTGTTTGTCCTTCATAATTATTTCTCCATTTTCTCTGCCAAAAAACATATTAAGAATGAGGGTTTGTTTGTTGATAGTTGCGTTGATACCGAGTGGGGTGTTACATCCTCCCCCAATCCTCATTTGAAGATTCCGCTCAATTGACACTTCTCTATAGCTTATCTCATCGTTAATGGGCCCAAGCATGGAAAGCAAATCCTGCTCGTTTCTTGTTTCAATTCCTATAGCACCTTGTCCTGATGGGGGAACCATGATTTCAAAAGGCAAAATCTCCCGTATCTGGTTGCCAAACCCCATCCGTATCACACCGGCATATGCTAATATGATCCCATCCAAGCCCTCTGACTCCATTTTTCTGATTCTTGTGTCAACATTCCCCCGAATGGGAATCACACTGACATTGCTTTTATGAAACAGGATTTGAGACTGCCTCCTCAAACTGTTGGTACCTATTCTACCACCACCTGGAATATCAGCAAGGCTTTTATATTTTAACGAGAGAAATACATCACGCGGGTCTTCTCTTTTCAGGATAGCCCCGATGGTGAGTCTTTCATCAAGTTCAGTTGGCATGTCTTTCATGCTGTGCACTGCGAAGTCTATGCTGCCTGCCAATAACTCTTCTTCAATCTCTTTAACGAAAAGTCCTTTTCCACCTATAAGGTGCAGGGGTTTGTCCCAGACCGTGTCACCCGTAGTTTTAATTGTTTTGACGTGGAATGTGTCATCAGGATACAACTGCTGAAGCAGGTTTACTACAATTTCCGTCTGTTTTAATGCAAGCTTGCTACCCCTTGTGCCAACTATCCACGTCCTGTTCATCGTCATCCTCTAATCTGAATAGTTTTTTCATCAATTCCAGTATTGCAGGTGATCCATTCTCCTTTATCATGGTAACATGGGGGTGGACAAGTTTATTCACAATACTTTTTGTTAACAAATCCATGTTTTTCATTGTTTCGTCATCAGTGTTTTTGTTTTTTTGTAAAATTTTTTTTAATTCTCTGCTTCGAATTTCTTCCACTTTCTCATATATGTTTGATATCAAAGGATTTTTATCCAGTTGCCTTAACCATTGAGAAAACTTTTTTACCTCTTCATCAACGATTGAGCGGGCCTTTTCTGATTCTGCAAGTCGATCAGAGAGATGCTGTTGCGACAGCTCCTTAAGATCATCAATATCATAAAGGTAGACGTTCTCGAGATCATTGACAGATGGTTCGATATCTCTCGGGACTGCAATGTCTATGAAAAACAAAGGTTTTTGCTTTCGTTTTTTCATCACCACACTGACAAGTTCCCTGCTAATTAGAGGTCTCTCTGAACCGGTTGAAGAGAGAATCATATCTACTTTCTCAAGAAGATCCTGAAGATCATTAAACGGGCGAGGGATGCCGGTAGTCTCATCAGCCAGTTTCTGGGCATTGTGGAATGTGCGGTTCGTGATGTAGATATCTCCTACACCTTCTTTTTTAAAATATCTTAGGGCAATCTCGCACATTTCTCCCGCGCCAATAACAAGGGTTTTTTTATCCTTCAATTCACCGAAAATCTTCTTCGCAAGTTCAATAGCCATGGCACTGATTGATACCGGGTTATATCCGACTTTTGTTTCTGTCCTTATTCTTTTTGCAACATTGAAGGTTTTATGAAACACCTTGTCGAGAAAAAAACCGCTTGTATTGCAATCCGTGGCAAGTCTATACGCGTCCTTCACCTGACCCAGGATTTGAGGCTCACCAACAACCATTGAGTCAAGCCCGGAAGCAACAAGGAAAAGGTGTCGGTAAGTGTCTTCGTCTGTGAGCAAATAGGTGTATTTTTCCAGCCACTCCTTTTCAATACTAAAATGTCTGGAAAGTGCTTGATAGAATTTATCAAGGGCTGAATCGAGGTTCTTGCATGAGAAGTAGAATTCTGTTCTGTTGCAGGTTGAAAGAACAATATTTTCATCTACGCCGCTCTCCTGGAGTTCTCGTACAAGGCGAGGAATTGTTTCCTCCGACACGAAAAGTCTCTCTCTCACTTCGATTGGTGCAGTGTTGTGATTAAGTCCAAATACTGCTATTGGCAAACCAGACTCCCATAAATGGCAAGTAATAAGGAGCAGACTCCGAAACAGAGAACATTATCCTGATTATTTGTCAGCATCGTGTTGTTTTTTCTTTGGCTCAATGAAAAAGCCCTAGAGATAAGAATGGAGACCTCCTACAAGAAAATTTATTCCGAGAAACGTAAATAGAATGGAAAAAAAACCCGCAATCATCATATAGGCTGTTTTGCGACCCCTCCAGCCAATAGTGAGTCTGTTGTGGATGAGAATGGCATAGACAATCCAGGTTATAAGGGACCATGTTTCCTTCGGGTCCCAACTCCAGTATGAACCCCAGGCCATGCCTGCCCATAATGAACCTGTGATTATCCCGATTGTCAGAAAAGGAAAACCGTATGACATACATCGATAATTAATCGAATCAAGTACCTCCAGGGAAGGAAACCGGGTGGAGATGGGCGAAAATTTTTTTCTTTTAATCCCTCTCTCCAGAGACAGGTAAAGAATGGACACGAAGAAGCTGATAAAAAAAATTGAATTTCCGATGAAGGCAAATATAGTGTGCACTGGAAGCCAGTAACTTTGCAGAATTGGTGCCAATGGTTTAATATCGCTGGGTAACCATAGGGCCCAGATAAACACGAGTGACAAAAAAGGAACAATTATAGATCCCAGAATAGATATTTTGTAGGACCTTTTAAGAAACAAAAAGAAACCGGCCATACAGAGGGAAAGAAACGATAAGGATTCATGAAGATTCGTTATGGGCGTGTAGCCAGCCTGAAAATAACGAAAGCATGTGGAGATAAAATGAACAATAAATCCACTGAGAAGTGAAAAATGTCCTAACGCCTCTATACCCTTTTTGTCGATAGCGAGGAAAAGGAGATAGAATATTGTTGATACCAGATACAAACAGAGGGCAATGAGAAAAAGAATAAACATTATTTTTCTGACCCAAAAAAGGTTTCCTTTGCCTTTTTGAATCCCATATTGTTTATCACGCTCACATCTGTTCCCATAATTTCCTTCATTAAGCTCTGCCTTAGTTTTTTGTCCTTTATTTCCATGATTAGCAGTTTTCTCAATCGTCCTACAATGTTTGCATACTGAACATAATCCCTGGTTATACCCTCTGCCATATCCTTTCTCAATCGTTTAGAAAGGAAAGGCAGCATGCCTGACGTGGATATGGCAATAATTATAGGGTCTTTTTTGACAATAGAGGGAACGATGAAATCGCACAGTGAAGGGTTGTCAACAACATTTGCAGGAATGTTCTTTTTCACTGCATCGTTATATATTCTTTCGTTCAGTGACTCAACGTTGGTTGCAGCGAACACGAGTGCAACACCGTCCAGGTCTTCTTCACCATACTCTTTGAGAGATATGTGAATCCTTCCTTTATCACCATACCTTTTCAAGGTATTCGATATTTGCGGGCTTACTAATCTAATTATCCCGTTAAATTTGAGCAAAACGCTAACCTTTCTTTCGGCAACTCTGCCACCCCCGACGACCAGGCAAGGCTTTTTTGTTATATCTAAAAATATTGGATAATAGATATTGCTTTTAATAGACAATTTGGAATGTTTCGAATTCACCAGTATATTTTTCCTGTGTAACAGCCGTCTTGCTGACAAAAGACCCTTCCGGCCCCTTCGCGCACCAGTCAACCATGAGTTGTACATCTTGGTCCGTGCCTTCACACAGTACTTCAACTGTGCCGTCTCTTCGGTTTTTAACCCACCCAGTCACCCCAAATTCGTGGGCTTTCTTCATGGTGTTAAAACGAAAAAAAACACCTTGTACGATTCCGCTCACTATTATACGAACTCTTACCATGGTATTAATATAACAGACATACACATCTTTTGTACAATCAAAACCTTCCTGTTATGGCTTGTATTCAAGGAATTAGCTTGATAAGCAGGGCATTTTCATTATAATTAACAATAGGGTTTAATCAAAAAAAAGGACATCACTTCTTTGTGGAGGTAATGTTGTGAACAGCATCGGGATTGATATTGGCTCTGTTAGCATTAGCCTCGTTGTTATGGGTGAAACAGGAGATATCCTGAAGAGCCTTTATGTTCGCCACAAAGGCAGGCCTATAGAAGTTACAGAATCAGCCCTCGAAAATCTATTGAAAGAATTTGAAATCGATTCAGTTGCAGTGACAGGGACAGGAGCGAAAGAAATCTCTCTTCTTATAGGTGCATCATTCATAAACGAAATTGTTGCATTATCCAAAGGATTTACTCATCTGTATCCTCATGTGCGAAGCATAATTGACATTGGTGGAGAGGATTCCAAGCTCATCATATTAGAAGAAGACCGTACAAACAAGAAGCTTCGTATAAAGGATTTCTCCATGAATGCTCTGTGTGCTGCCGGGACAGGTTCTTTTCTTGACCAGCAGGCATCGAGACTATGTTTCACCATTGAGGAATTCAGTGAAATAGCTTTAAAATCTGTTAATCCCCCGAGAATAGCCGGCCGGTGCACAGTATTTGCAAAATCAGACATGATTCACCTGCAGCAGATAGCAACACCAGATTATGAGATTGTGGCTGGTCTTTGTTATGCCCTGGCAAGAAATTTTAAAGGAAATATTGCCAAAGGTAGGGATGTTTCACAACCGGTGGCTTTTGTTGGCGGGGTTGCTGCGAATGCAGGTATGAGGCGCGCAATCAAAGATGTTTTTTCGCTAACTGATGATCAATTTTTCATTCCTGAGCATTTTACTGCCATGGGCGCCCTGGGTGCTTTATATGCTATCATGGACGAGCCAGGATTAAAGAAGGAATTTCTTGGCCTGGGGAAACTGAGTGAACGTCGAGCCAGAAAGACAACAGAAGAAGCTCACGAGCCTCTAAAGATTTCCAAAGAAAATCTCCAAATATCATATGACCTGAAACATATAACCGAAAAAACCGAGGTTTTTCTTGGTGTTGATGTGGGTTCAATTAGCACGAATCTTGTAGTCATGGATAAAGAGCAAAACTTAATTGCAAAAAGATACCTTATGACCGAAGGCAGACCCCTTGAAGCTGTCCAACGAGGTCTTGCTGAAATCGGAGACGAAATTGGAGACATGGTTGAGGTTGTTGGAGCCGGAACAACCGGTTCAGGCCGCTACCTTACTGCTGATTTTATAGGTGCTGACATTGTGCGAAATGAAATCACGGCCCAGGCTGAAGCAGCAATTAACCTTGACAGAGAGGTCGATACCATTTTTGAAATAGGCGGCCAGGATTCCAAGTACATCAGTGTAGATAATGGGGTCATAGTGGATTTTGAGATGAACAAAGCATGTGCTGCAGGGACAGGCTCATTCCTCGAAGAGCAGGCGGAAAGGATTGGAATCTCAATTAAGGAGGAGTTTGGCGACCTTGCACTTAGTTCAAAAAGGCCTGTGAAAATGGGGGAACGCTGTACAGTTTTTATTGAGTCGGATATTGTCCATCACCAGCAGAAGGGTGCAAACACTGATGATATAGTAAGCGGCTTGTCGTATTCAATCGTTTCTAATTACCTCAACAGGGTTGTTGGTGATAAAAGGATAGGAGAAAAGATATTTTTTCAGGGTGGAACGGCATTTAATCATGGTGTTGTGGCGGCCTTTGAACAAACACTGAAGAAACCTATCAAGGTGCCGTCTCATCATGACGTAACCGGTGCATTGGGAGTTGCAATCCTTGCAATGAAGGAGAAAACATGGGAGAAGAGCTCCTTCAAAGGATTCGATCTGAGCAAACGTGCCTACCAGGTAGATACATTTGAGTGCAAGGGCTGTGAAAATCTCTGCGAAATCAGAAAAGTGACTGTTGAAAATGAAAGCCCGTTATTTTATGGAAGCAGGTGCGAAAAATACGATGTCGTGAGACGGGTCGAAAAGAGTAACATCATAGATCTCTTTAAATTACGTGATGAATTACTGACTGATACCTACCATCAATCATGCGATGGCGGTGAACCGATCGGTGTGCCCAAAATTCTTAATATGTGGGAGTTTCAACCATTTTGGAAGGCTTTCCTGACAGAGCTTGGATTTTCGCCGGTTTTCTCTGATCCAACAAACAAAAAAACGATTAGAGATGGTGTTGAAAACATAATTATTGAAACGTGTTTTCCAATAAAACTGACTCACGGCCATATTTTGAATATCCTCAACAAAGGTTTTAAACAGGTTTTTATTCCAAGCATCATTAATATGAGAAAACCATCAGTGGATATACCCAATACATTTGCTTGTCCCTATGCCCAGTCAATTGCTTATACATCAAAAGCATCTATTGATTTCGAGGCATTTGGTGCCAGGGTTCTTTCTCCAGTAGTATATTTCGGGGGAGGAAGTAAGATCGCATTACAAAACCTGGTCTCCTTCGGAAAACAAATAAAGAGGTCCAAAAAGGATATTCAGAGGGCATTTAAGGCAGCCATGGAAGCGCAGGAGCTTTTTTACAAAAAGTGTTCGCAGATAGGACAGGAAACATTGGATGCCCTTGATGAGAACGAGAAAGCGATGATTATAATAGGACGACCTTACAATAGTGCAGACCAGGGGGCTAACCTGAATATCCACAGGAAACTGATGGATCTTGGTGTAAAATCACTGCCCCTCGATATGCTTCCAGGTATTGACAGGGTCGAAACAGACGAGAGCCTCCAAAAGATGTATTGGGGTTATGGTCAAAAGATTCTACGTGCAGCGAAATTAATCAGAGACAGGAAAAATTTGTTTGGCATCTATGTCACAAATTTTGGCTGTGGACCGGATTCGTTCATAACGCATTTCTTCAAAAGAACCATCGACGGAAAACCATTCCTTCAACTCGAGATTGATGAGCACAGCGCTGACGCAGGAATAGTCACAAGGTTAGAGGCTTTTCTCGATAGCATAAAAAACTCGAAGATAAGATCAGTACGCCAACAGAACGTGGTGCCTGAATTCAGCATAGGACAACGGCCCAAAAAGATATATATCCCTTACATGGCAGATCATGCCCATGTTTTCGCTAGTGCGTTTAAAGCATGCGGGCAAGAAGCCGTAGTCATGGATGAGTCAGATGATACTTCGGTTTACTGGGGACGGAAATTTACAACAGGAAAAGAGTGTTACCCCTGTATCTTGACAACGGGCGATATGGTAAAAGTAGTTAAAAGAAAGGATTTTGATCCGACGAATAGTGCTTTCTTTATGCCATCAGGGAATGGTCCCTGTCGATTCGGCCAATATAACAGGTTTCATCGAATGGTCCTCGACGAACTTGGTTTTGAGAAGGTACCTATTTATGCTCCAAATCAGGACCATCGCCTATATCAGGAGTGCAACATTCTTGGGGGACGTTTTTCGAGGCTGGGTTGGAGAGCTATTGTTGCCACAGATCTGCTTTACAAAATGCTCCATCAGATTCGCCCTTATGAGAAAACAAAGGGTATGACAGAAAAGGTGTACAGGCAGGCACTTAAAGATGTTTCAGAGGCATTGGAAAATGGTCAAAATCAGGTTGTTAAGGTCCTCGAGGAATCTGTCAATAAGATGTTAGCCATAGAACAGCTTGCTACTAAAAAACCTATTGTTGGTATCGTAGGCGAAATATATGTCCGATCAAATGCATTCAGCAACAGCAATGTAATACGAACAGTGGAAGCATTTGGCGGACAGGTATGGCTGGCCCCTATCTGTGAATGGATATCATATGTAAATTTTATCAGTAACCACAGTAAAAACGCTCACAAACCCACAATCAGAGATAAAATGAGCATGGCCCTTACAAATTATATCCAGCATAAAGATGAAGAAATGCTGGAACATATTTTTCTACAACACCTTGATTACGGTAAAGAACCAACGGTTGAAAGTATCGTGGAGAAGGCAAGCCCCTATATCCATGTTAGCCTTGAAGGAGAAGCGATTCTCAGTGTGGGCAAGAGCGTTGATTTTATCGAAAAAGGCGTTTCAGGCATTATAAATGTCATGCCATTTACCTGTATGCCAGGAACAATCTCGAGCGCAATTATGAGGCTTTTGCAAAAAAAATACGATGTTCCCATAATAAATATTGCATATGATGGGCAAGGCCTGACCAATATCACTACGAGGCTTGAGGCATTTATGCATCAGGTGAGAGAGCATTTTTCAGCACGCCATGAATAATTTTATCCCGGAAATAATCCTGATCGTTTTCCTATTGATTTTAAATGGGATATTTTCAGCCGGCGAGATGGCCATTGTCTCTTCACGAAAGAGCAAAATCAAGGAAATGATGAAATCAGGGGAGAACAAAAGGGCAAACACCCTCTTTAACATGAAGGAAAACCCTGAAAGATTTTTGTCTGCCGTGCAAATAGGTATTACCTTATTTGGAACTCTGGCATCTGCAATCGGCGGTGTGCTTGCTGTCCAGTATATTGAACCATTGTTTAAACGTATTCCACTTGTCGGATCCTTCGCAGACACAATCGCCCTTGCGATTATTGTTCTAGTTTTGACGTATATCTTTTTAGTTCTTGGCGAACTGGTACCCAAGTATATTGGAATGAACTATAAAGAAAAAGTTGCCCTAGTGATTGCCCCCCTTTTTGAATTTACGTCAAAATTGTTATTTATATTTGTAAACTTCCTTACGTTTTCAACAATGTTTGTTGTGAAGGGGCTTAACTTGAAGAAACGTGAGGAGCATATTGGCGAGGGAGAAATAAAAATTCTCCTTGAAGAGGGCAGAAGAAAGGGTATCTTCGATAAAACTGAAGAAGAACTGATACACGGTGTTTTTGATTTTGCTGATCGGTCAGTAAAAGAGATAATGGTACCGAAACCAAATATGTATTCTATTAATATTGATGATGGCAAAGATATTGTTTTGGAGTACATCGTTACCAATGAGTTTTCCAGATATCCTGTATATAAGGATTATCCGGACAATATTATTGGCATAGTCTACCAAAAAGATATTACCCGTCAAATGTGGCAGAAAGACGAACCTTTTAATTTAAAAAATCTTTTAAGAAAACCTTTTTTTGTTCCTGACACAATGGAAGTCAGTCGTCTTCTGAAAGAAATGCAGAAAAGACGCACCCATATGGCAATTGTAGTAGATGAATATGGAGCAACCGTAGGAATAGTTACACTCGAAGACATAATGGAAGAGATTTTTGGTGAAATTATGGATGAAACAGATGAAGACGACTTGATTGAACGTCGAAAGGATGGTGCATTCATCATCGATGGCTCTTATTCTATACGAGATCTGAACAATAAACTTCAGCTTGACCTCCAGGAGTCCCCTGATTATGAAACGCTGGGAGGTTTCATTCTAACAAAACTGCAGGGTATAGCTCGAGGTGGAGAGATTGTATATCATGGTCCCTATCGTTTTACGATTGGGGATGTTGAGGGTTTAAGGATCAGTAAAGTAAAGTTGGAAAGAATAAAGCACAGCCCAAAACCACGATAATGGTTCACGTTACTGTGCGTCACTATCTGGCTTATTTTGTTTCCTCAAAAATTCCCATTCTTCTAAACTTTTCATATCTTTTCTGCTGAAGTTCTTCTATGGGAACCTCCATAAGTTGCATCAGGTGTTTTTCCAATATACCTTTCACATTCAAAAACGTTTCATCCCAGTTTCTGTGAGCCCCGCCAAAAGGTTCCTTTATTACATCATCGATAACTTTGAGTTTAAAAAGCTCATATGCGGTGGGTTTAAGGGATTCAGCAGCTAGAGATTTCTTTGAGCCATCTCTCCACAATATAGACGCACAGCCTTCAGGAGAGATCACAGAATATGTTGCATTTTCAAGCATTAACACCCGATCTCCCACACCAATGGCAAGTGCTCCTCCACTGCCGCCTTCACCAATAACAATCGTGACAATTGGCACTGACAGAGAAAACATATAGCAAATACTGCTTGCTATTGCTTCGGCCTGTCCGCGTTCCTCAGCGCCAACTCCTGGGAAAGCACCAGGGGTATCAATAAAGGTTACGATTGGCTTCCCCCATCTGTTGGCCAGTTCCATTATGCGCATAGCCTTTCTGTACCCTTCAGGATGAGCCATACCAAGATTCCTCTTTGCCATTTCTCTGACATCTTGTCCTTTCTGATGTCCTATAACAGCCAGTTTAATTCCATCAAACCTTGCAAAGCCGCAAACTATGGCTGGATCGTCTTTATATTTTCGATCGCCGTGAATTTCAAAAAAATCCGAAAAAAGGTTCGTAATGTAGTCCAGCGTATGGGGCCTGTTCAAGTGCCTCGAGATTTGGGATCTTTGCCAATTTGTTAGATCGCTATAAATATCTTTCTTGAGCTTTGATATTTTTTTTGTCAGGAAGGAAACTTCTTTTGCATAACGTGGATCATTCACATTGTAGAACCTTTCTATCTCGTCTATCCGACGTTCGATCGGTTCGAGTTTCTTCTCAAAATCAAGATAATATCTCATCTAATACCTCAACCTCTAAGCCTTTTGAAAAATGTTTAAATAACACATCGACCTTGGTGTGGTCAATTCTTATTTCACTGAGTTCAATAACCTGCTTTTCACCATTCATCCTCAATTCTAAAAGAACGCTGGCCTTGCCATTGAGCCCCACAAGCACATCTCTGAGTCTTTTGAGATCTTCCTTTTTGAACACATCACATTGTATCTTTATCTTCACTATTCTTCTCATTTCATCGACTATGTCGTCAAGAAGACAGATGTTTTTTACTTTGAGTTTTACCGGTCCCTCTTCGTTTTTTTCTACTGATCCGTAAAAAAAGAGCGGTTTATCGCTTTTAATGATATCAATATTTTTTGAATACGGATCAGGAAAGACAATGGCTTCTAACATCCCCTTCGTGTCTTCAAGGGTTAAGTAGGCCATTTTGTCGCCTCTTTTCGTAATGACCTCTTTACACCCGCTCACTATTGCCACAATACCAATATCTTCTGCAATATCCAAATCTTTTAATGCCATGCTGTTAAAGTTTGTAATTTGTTTGATTATATTCTCATAGGGTTGTAATGGATGCTGGCTGAAATAAAAACCCAGTGCTTCCTTCTCTCCGTTAAGTATTTCGGTATGAGAAAGTTCATCCAGGTCCGGAATCTCAAATGTATCAACTGGCGATATGGTATTTTGAAACATATCCATCTGCTGATAGCCGTTTTTGTGATCCTTTTTCTGGAGCTTATCCATTTTATCCTGGATGATATTGAGTATTTGGGAGCGCTTAAGCCCCATTCCATCAAAACAGCCTGCTTTTGCAAGACTTTCGAGGACTTTTTTGTTAATTTTCCGTGTGTCGACAGCACCGCAGAATTGAACAAAGGAAGAGAACTCACCGAGGTCCTCTCTTATGCTCAATAAATGATCTATCGCAGCAACTCCAACATTTTTTATTCCAGACAAGCCATATCTGATTTTGTTGTCCACAACGGTAAAGGATTTTTGGCTCTTGTTGATATCCGGCGGTAGAATTTCAACTCCGCTTTCACGACACTCTGTTATATACTGGATCATCTTATCAGTGTCGTTCACTTCGCTTGTAAGTATGGCTGCAAAAAACGGCACAAAGTAGTGTGTTTTAAGGAATGCAGTCTGGTAAGAGATTAGCCCGTACGCTGTGCTGTGAGACTTATTGAATCCATATTCCCCAAAACGAAGTATGATTTCGTAGATATTTTTTGCAGCACTGAGAGTGACACCGTTTGCTGTTGCACCTTTAATAAATTGTTCTTTATAGCTTTCGAGTTGTTCAGGGATCTTCTTACTCATAGCTTTTCTTAACGCATCAGCGTCTTTTATAGAAAAGTTTGCGAGAACTGTGGCGATTTTCATTATCTGTTCCTGATACACGATCACGCCATAGGTGTCTTCAAGAATGTCTTTAAGCAGAGGTGTCTCATACTTAACGAGGGAAGGGTTGTCTTTCCTCTCTGTAAATTCTTTGACCATGCCGCTTTTTAGCGGACCAGGCCTGTAAAGGGCAATCAGGGGCATGATGTCTTCAAATTTTGACGGCTTGAGAGCCACAAGAAGCTCTCTCATGCCTCTACTTTCAAGCTGGAACACGCCTGACGTGTTTCCCGACGAAAGAAGATCATAAGTTGCTTTATCATCAAGGGGAATCTTGTCCAGATCAAGTTCAATGCCCTGATCCTTTAGAAGAGAAATGGTGTCATTAATGATAGTGAGCGTTTCAAGACCCAGAAAATCAATCTTGATCAGCCCAATCTTCTCAATAACCTTCATATGGTATTGAGTAACTGTTTCACCCTTTTTCCCTTTATATAACGGAAGATGTTCTGTGAGAAGTTTATTTGAGATTACAATTCCTGCAGCATGGGTCGAAGCATGCCGTGCAAGCCCCTCCAGGACCATTGCGTTGTCGAGAAGTTCCTTGACTCGTTCGTCATCCTGGTACATTTCCTTGATTTGAGGCTCTTCATTGATTGCCTTTGAGATGCCGTTCTCCCCGGAAGTAATCAGTTTGGCTATCTTGTCTACTTCTGCATAGGGCATTCCCAGGGCGCGGCCTACATCCCTGACTGCAGCCTTGGACTGCATGGTCCCAAATGTTATGATTTGTGCAACATTGTCTGTTCCGTATTTTTCTGTAACATATTCGATGACCCGGTCTCTTCCTCTTTTACAGAAATCCACATCAATATCCGGCATGCTTACCCTTTCGGGATTCAGAAAACGCTCAAAAATCAGATCATATTTTATGGGATCAATATCTGTGATTCCCAAACAGTAAGCCACGAGGCTGCCTGCAGCTGAACCTCTTCCGGGGCCGACCGGTATGCCGGATGATTTTGCATACTGGATAAAGTCGGCCACAATGAGGAAGTAACTCGCAAAACCTGTATTTTTGATTACATCCAGCTCGTAGGAGAGTCTTTTCTTGTATGTTTGTTCAAGTTCTTCTGTAAATTCGGTGTAGGTAGGACGGATGTGTTGAAGTCTGTTTTCAAAACCTTTTTTACATGTTGTCTCGAAATACTGATTCGGTTCCATGCCTTCGCCCGGGTTAAACTCGGGAAAGTGGTAGGTACCCACATCGATGTCTACATTGCACATCTCTGCAATCTTCAGTGTATTTGACAGGGCTTCAGGATAATTTGAAAAAGCTTGCGCGATTTCATCCCCTGATTTGAAGTAGAATTCATCGCCCGTGAAACTGAGACGATCCTTGTCCAGCATTGTCTTGCCTGTCTGAATGCAGAGTAATAACTCGTGAGCCTTTGCCTCTTCTTTTTTTAGATAATGGCAGTCATTGGTAGCAACAATGGGAATACCATAATAACTGGATAGATCTATGAGTGTGTCATTGACAATCCTTTGTTCAGGTATGCCATTATCCTGAAGCTCAAAGAAAAGCCTGTTGTCAAAAATTGAGATGTATTCATCGACAGTTTTTTTAACTGAATTATCATCACCCTTCAGGATTTGCCTTGGTATCTCACCTTGAAGGCATGCTGTTAAACATATGAGGCCTGCATTATGTTCCCGTAACAAATCCTTGTCGATTCGCGGAACATAGTAGAATCCTTCCAGGTGCGCAGAGCTGATGATTTTTAAAAGGTTCTTATAACCATCATTGTTCATTGCAAGGAGAACTATGTGATACGCGTTATCCTCACCCCTAATCCTTGTCTGGTCAAACCTTGATTTAGGCGCAAGGTATGCTTCACAGCCTATTATTGGTTTTATACCAAAACTACGGGCGGTGAAGTAAAAGTCTATCACCCCATACATATTCCCATGATCGGTGATACTGCAAGCGTTCATGCCGAAAGCATTTGCCTGTTCAAAAAGACGATCGAACCTGATCGCTCCGTCAAGCAGGCTAAACTGTGTATGGAGATGTAAGTGAACGAATTCCTTCATTTATTCCCTGTGGGCAGGCATCCCGCCTGTCTGTCAAAACGTCTTCTGAGGCCCAAGCAGATTCCAAGAACAGGAATTCCTATAGCAGAGTTGAACAGTTCCCCAACCAGGGCATCAGATCCATGAGCAGTATCTGGTATCCCTGAAAGAATGCTATTTGCTGGTTTTAATGAGATTATTTCCTGTAAGACGAATTTGTGAGGAATGACATCGCAGTTCACAGCAAGCTCTCGCACACTGGTCTACTCAATTCTGTAGTTAGGTGCTTCTTTTGTAATAATTACATCGTGGACATGGCTTTCTTTTAGACCTGCAGAAGTTATCCTGAGAAACTGCCTTTTTTCATGCAACTCTTTAATTGTTCTACATCCAACGTATCCCATCCCGGCCCGGAGCCCCCCCACAAGCTGTTGCACCATTATCGATAAAGAGCCTCTGTAAGGAACACGGCCCTCAATGCCCTCAGGAACTATTTTAGACTCAATTTCGTCTTCAGCTATGCAGTAACGATCACGAGACTTCCCTTCCTTCATAACCTCCAGGGACCCCATTCCCCGGTAGACTTTGTAGGTTCTTCCCTGATAGAGCACCATTTCGCCAGGGGTTTCATCTGTTCCAGCAAATAAATTGCCAATCATCACTGAATTGGCACCCGCCGCGAGAGCTTTGGTGATGTCACCGGAAAATTTAATGCCTCCATCAGCAATGATTGGGATATCGTATTTTTTTGCCACTTTTTCAACATCAAAAATGGCAGATATCTGTGGAACCCCGATGCCTGCGACTATTCTTGTTGTGCATATCGATCCCGGTCCTACACCGATTTTCACACCGTCAGTTCCAGCTTTTATTAAGGCCTCGCACGCATCCGGTGTGGCTATGTTTCCTGCGATAAGCTGTATATCCTTAAAATTTCTTCTTGTATCTTTTATAGCATTAATAACATTTTTAGAATGGCCATGAGCTGTATCGATTACGATAACATCACACCCCGCCCTGAGGAGTGCATCAATCCTCATCTCCCTGTCTTTAGCCACACCCACTGCAGCTCCCACGCGAAGCCTGCCCATCTGGTCTTTACATGCATTGGGATACTTTCGCATCTTCTCTATATCTTTAATGGTAATAAGGCCTCTCAGATTAAAACGCCCATCGACTACCAAAAGCTTCTCAATTTTATGCTTATGAAGAATGGCTTTCGATTCTTCTAAGGTTATATTCTCCTTGACTGTTACAAGATTTTCCTTTGTCATAACGTTTTCAACGGTTTCTTCAAGGTTTGTCTCAAATCGCAAATCCCGGTTTGTTATTATTCCAACAAGTTTTTTTCCTTTTGTAACTGGAATCCCTGATATTCTGTACCGTGCCATAAGTTCTATGGCATCTCTTATTTTCTGTTCAGGGCGAATCGTTATGGGATCAACAATCATACCACTTTCAGACTTCTTAACTTTTTCAACCTCCTGAGCCTGCTCTTCCACACCCATATTCCTGTGAATAATGCCCATCCCACCTTCCTGGGCAATGCAGATTGCTGCCTTTGCATCGGTTACAGTATCCATAGCAGCACTGAGGATTGGAATGTTCAGTTTAATTGTCCTTGTTAAATGGGTGGTAATATCAGCATCTTGGGGCATTATGTCGCTAAAAGATGGTATGAGGAGCACATCATCGAAGGTAAGGCCTTCTTTTATGTTATGGTCGACCATGGCTTACTCCTTTACAAAGATCATGAAAATAGTCAGTTTATTTGCCGTTCACTGAAGGAAGTTTTAATGGTTGTATGGTATAAAAAGCTTGCCATTTGGAATTGGTTTAGTATAATGCAAGAGGTTAAAATAATCAAAAATATTTTCCCTTGCGAATTTGCTGAGATGTTAGGTTCAGAAAACAATCCATTACTTGCTATGGTCGATGTAACTGTTGGTTTTTGCACGGAATCATCCAGTGCCATCAATGTATTAGAAAATTTAAACCTTGTCATAGATAAAGGAGAGGTTTTCGGGTTAGTTGGCGAGAGTGGTTCTGGGAAGACGATGACAGCACTCTCAATAATGAAACTCATTCCACCTCCGGGAAGAATTCTGAGTGGAAAAATACTGTTTCAAGGCAATGATTTGTTGCTGTTGTCTGAAAAACAGATGGAATCAGTCAGGGGTAAAAGGATTGGTATGATTTTTCAAGAACCAATGACATCACTGAACCCGGTTTTCAGGGTAGGGGATCAGGTTGCGGAAATCCTCTCTGTCCATACTGAAATGAAAAAAAAGGAACTGGCAAAAAAAACCATTGAGCTCTTGAAAGATGTGGGTTTTGATGATCCGGCACAGAAATATGTCCAGTATCCCCACCAATTGAGCGGCGGTCAAAGACAGAGAATTCTAATTGCCATGTCCATTGCCTGCAACCCGGCCCTTGTTATAGCCGATGAACCAACCACAGCCCTTGACGTTGCCACAGAGGGACAGATTCTGTGTTTACTCCAGGACCTTGTCTGTAAGTACCAAATATCGATGCTGTTCATTACCCACAACCTTCAAATTATAAAAAATATAGGTTCAAGAATTGGAATCATGTATGCCGGCAGAATTGTAGAAGAGAATAGAGTCGATGATTTCTTTCGTGAGCCTTTGCACCCGTATAGTAAGGGATTACTCGAATCAATTGTTGGGGTAAGAAAGGCTTCTGAAAGATTGGAAACGATCCCCGGCTTTGTTCCAAAACTGACGGATTTACCTGCTGGTTGTAAATTCCATCCCCGGTGCAGGAATGTTATGACAAAATGTAAAAAAGAAGAGCCACCTTTTATTAATGTTGGGAAAAGCAAATGGGTCCGATGCTATCTGTATCAGAATTAGAAAAAACGTACGAAGTAAGAAAAACAGCTTTTTCTAACAAAAAAACGACCATAAGAGTGGTCGACAGGATAACCTTTGATCTGCATAAAGGAAAAACGCTTGGCATTGTTGGGGAAAGTGGGTCCGGAAAGAGCACCCTCGCCAGGTGTCTTATGCTCCTTGAAAAACCGGATAGCGGGGTCATTAAATTTTTCGATCAGGACCTTTTAAAATTAAAGGAAGAAAGTCTGAAAAGTTTACGCAAGGACATTCAGATTATTTTTCAGGATCCGTATTCTTCCCTCAATCCAAGGAAAAAGATCGTAAATACGCTAAGTGAACCTTTATTATTCCATCAAATTGCAAACAGACAAAACGTCAATGAAAAGGCTGTTGAGATCCTCCACAATGTCGGGCTGGATGAAGATTCTCTTTATAAATAACCCCATGAAATGAGTGGTGGCCAAAGGCAGAGGGTGGCAATTGGGAGGGCGCTTGCATCCGAGCCATCCCTTTTAATTGCTGACGAACCTGTCTCATCTCTTGATGTCTCTATTCAGGCCCAAATTATAAATCTTTTTGTTGACATCAAGAATGAATTCAAAATCTCAATGATTTTTATTTCCCATGACCTCAACATTGTCCGGTTCATATCCGATGATATCCTGGTTTTGTACAAAGGAAGCATTGTTGAAATGGGGACCAGGGATGATATTTTTCTCCATCCCATTCACCCATATACCCAAATGCTCATTAAGGCATCGCAGGGTGAGTTTTGCGCTGTTCAGGAAAAAACAGATGGAGCTATCACTGATAATGGATGCAAGTATTACCGGTGATGCGAATTGGCTGATCATTTTTGTGAAGCAAAGGCTCCAAATTTACATGGTACAGAGGAACACTCTGTTGCGTGCTTCAAGGCAACCAGGCATAGAATTTGATCATGGTTTTACATATAAAGAAGGTCTGTGCTAGTGATGGTATTATTAAGTGTGACAATTGTCATTGATCCTCTAAAGTTATCCTATTAAGATACGATACTGTTATATAAATATATCTTAAACGGAGGTGTTACATGTTAAAGGTT
>Ga0116149_1002567_pt1 | contig 19805 bp, 17 predicted proteins | sample AD_UKC057_MetaG_FD_89787 | JGI IMG/M metagenome (GOLD analysis project Ga0116149, IMG submission 89787) | Active sludge microbial communities of municipal wastewater-treating anaerobic digesters from USA - AD_UKC057_MetaG | ecosystem: Engineered > Bioreactor > Anaerobic > Digestate | place: USA... | reverse complement strand
GTCATTATAATAGAAAGACTTGTGATTTTTCTCCAAAAGCCGATTTCAAAAGTAACCGACTTTTGAAATCGGCTCGTCTACATGAACAGCATGCCGAAAACGGCACCGATGGCGATAAGGACGAGCGGATGCCAGTCCCGGAAGCGGTTGACGGCACAGAGGACGGCGAACAGCACCAGAGCCTTCCAGTCCGCAATATCGGCAAGAGAGCCGGTATTGCTCCAACGGTCGAGCGTCAAAAGGGCGATCCGGACAACCTGCCAGGCAGCTACCGCAATCATCCCGGTGGAACCGGCCCTGAGTCCGTAAAAAGCGGCTTTTACTGAGGGTTTTTCCTGGAATTTGCCGAAATACATCGCGATAATCAGGATGCAGATCAGCGACGGCAGCACCGTTCCGAGCGTGGTTATGATGCCGCCCCACACACCGAACAGTTCGTATCCGATATAGGTCGCCATATTGACCCCGATCGGCCCCGGCGTGGATTCCGAGATGGCCACCATGTTGAAAAAACGTTCGGGAGTGATGAGTCCGCGGCCCAGCAACTCCTGCTGCATGAGCGTAATCGCGACCAGCCCCCCGCCGATGGTGAATGCGCCGATGTAGAAAAATATCCAGAACAGCTGCCAGAGCGTCATGCGGCGTCTCCTTTTCCGTCCGAACCCCGAACCGGGCGAAAACGGAATGCGAGACCGAGCAGCGCCGTCACCAGTACCACCGCATACCCCGGAACATTAAAAAAAGCCATCGAAATGAACGAAGCGAGCGCGATGAAGGCAGTCACCGCATCGATGATTGTTTTTTTGCCGAACGACCACACCGCGTTCAGCAGAAGAACGGCCACGGCCACATTGATGCCCCGCAGGGCTTTTTGTACGATTACAATATCGGCAAACGATTCCAGAAACATCGCAAGCACGGTGATGACGATTATCGACGGAACGATAATACCGAGCGTCGCGACTATGGCGCCTACAATGCCTTTCCGGTTGTAGCCGACAAAGGTCGCTACATTGACCGCAATGATGCCGGGAGTACTCTGCCCGATCGCAAAATAGTCCACAAGCTGTTCGCCGGTCATCCAGGATCGTTTCTGGATAAGGTCACGCTCGAGCACCGGAAGCATTGCGAGCCCTCCGCCAAAGGTAAAGGCGCCGACACGGAAAAAGACGCCGAAGAGTTCCAAGTATTCAAGAAATGTATTCACAGTTGCCAGTATACCGAAAAACAGGACAGCTCTCAAGGCGATGAAGGCCTGCTCCAATGCACGCTGCGCGTGCGGTGAATGCAGAGCCCGCCCCTGCAAGAACGTTCGGAGGCGGTGGATGCGCCCGTCCAGAGTTCGCCAATCGTTGCACTTTCTTCCTCTCCCCTGAATCCTTGCGTAAAAAGCGCTGTTTATATAGAATAAAAAATCATCTCAACGACTTTTCGAGGAGCTTTTCAGCATGGCAAAATATCCTTTCGAGACAATTGAACCCAAGTGGCAGCAGTTTTGGGAAACACATAAAACGTTCAAGGCGGTCGAAGATCCCGCAAAACCGAAAAACAAGCGCGCATACGTGCTCGATATGTTTCCCTATCCGTCGGCGGCGGGTTTGCATGTTGGACATCCGGAGGGCTATACGGCTACGGATATTTGGTGCCGGTACCTTCGCATGAACGGGTATGCGGTGCTGCATCCGATGGGTTTCGATTCGTTCGGGCTGCCTGCGGAAAACTACGCGATCAAGACGGGGACGCATCCGAAAACGACGACTGTGGCGAATATCGATAAATTCCGCCAGCAGATTAAGGCCTTCGGCTTTAGTTACGACTGGGATCGCGAGATTTCGACTTGCGACGACGATTACTACCACTGGACCCAGTGGATTTTCCTGCAGCTGTTCAAACGCGGACTTGCCTATGAATCAGAGACACCGATCAACTGGTGCCCGTCGTGCAAGACCGGGCTGGCGAACGAGGAAGTAAAAGACGGCAAGTGCGACCGGTGCAGTACGCAGACGGTGCGCAAGAATATTCGCCAGTGGATTCTGCGGATTACCGAGTACGCAGAGCGGCTCCTGACAGACCTTGACGGGCTCGACTGGCCGGAGTCGGTCAAGCTGATGCAGAAAAACTGGATCGGCAAGAGCGAAGGCGCGGAAGTGACGTTCAAGGTTGAAGGGCACGATATTACAGTGTACACAACCCGGGCGGACACGCTGTTCGGCGCGACCTATATGGTGCTCGCTCCCGAGCATCCGCTGGTAAAGGAAATCACAACGGCAGACCAGATGGCGGCCGTCGAAGCATATAGAGAGCAGGCGGCAAAAAAGAGCGACCTTGAAAGAACCGATCTTGCAAAGGAAAAGACGGGCGTGTGTACCGGCGCCTATGCGGTGAATCCCGTGAACGGCACCAAGATTCCGGTGTGGGTTTCCGACTACGTCCTGCTTTCCTACGGCACCGGCGCGATTATGGCGGTTCCCGCCCACGACGAGCGCGACTGGGATTTTGCCAAGCAGTTCGGCCTGCCGATTATCAAGGTGGTTGCGAGCGAAGAAGAATGGGCCGCAAAAGGCCCGGATGGCGACTACAGCGCACCGCCTGCAGAGTGCACGCCGGCCGACGGCAAGAGCGTCAACTCGCCGGGATTCAACGGGCTTGGAACGCAGGAATGCATTGAAAAGATCATTGCCTGGCTCGAAGAAAAGGGAATAGGCAAGCGGGCGGTCAACTACAAGCTCCGCGACTGGGTATTCAGCCGCCAGCGCTACTGGGGAGAGCCGATTCCGCTGGTACATTGCCCTACGTGCGGCATTGTGCCGCTCGACGAGAAAGACCTGCCGTTACGCCTCCCGCAGGTGGAATCCTATCAGCCGACCGGCACCGGCGAAAGTCCGCTCGCCGGAATCGATTCCTGGGTGAACTGCTCCTGCCCCTCATGTGGCGACAAGGCGAAGCGGGAAACCAACACGATGCCCCAGTGGGCTGGCTCCTGCTGGTACTACATCCGCTATCTGGATCCGAAAAACACGAAGGCGTTCGCGGACAAGTCGAAGATCGACTACTGGCTTCCCGTCGACCTCTATGTCGGCGGCGCAGAGCACGCGGTTCTGCACCTCCTCTATTCGCGTTTCTGGCACAAGGTGCTGTTCGACATGGGGCTGGTCAATTCGAAGGAGCCGTTCCAGCGCCTGATCAATCAGGGCATGATCACAAGCTTCGCCTACCAGCGGAAGAACAAGACGCTTGTGCCCGTCGACGAAGTGCGCGAAGTGGCAGCTGCAGACGGAAAGCTGGAAGAATTCGTGGAAATCGCGACCGGCGAAAAGCTTGAACGGGTTATTGCAAAAATGTCAAAATCGCTGAAAAACGTGATTAATCCCGACGACGTTATCCGCGAATACGGTGCGGACAGCTGCCGCATGTACGAAATGTTCATGGGCCCGCTCGAAGTCTCGAAGCCCTGGAGCACGCAAGGGCTGATCGGCGTGAGCCGCTTCCTGGAGCGCGTCTGGGCGCTTTCTGAAAAGCCGATGACCGATTCCCCCCGCGACGACGTTTCTACGCCGGAAGCTGCGGAACTGACCAAGCTCCTCCACAAGACTATCAAGAAGGTGACCGAAGACACCACGACGATCAACTTTAACACGGCGATTTCGCAGATGATGATTTTTACGAATGAACTGACCAAGCTCGAGTCGTTCCCGAAATCGGTATGGGCCGAATTCGTCAAGCTGATTGCGCCGTACGCGCCGCATCTGGGAGAGGAACTGTGGCAGAAGCTCGGCAATTCCGGAACGATTGCCTATGTCGACTGGCCTCGCTACGACGAAAAGCTGTCCATGGACAATGTATGCACGATCGTAGTGCAAGTGAACGGCAAAATCCGCGACAAGTTCGAGGCTGCCATCGGATCGGCGAAAGCCGACCTCGAAATGACAGCTCTCGCCTGCCCGGGCGCGGTTAAATTTCTGGACGGAAAGGCACCGAAGAAAGTCATAGTCGTACAGGATAAACTGGTCAACATAGTGGTGTGAGAATCACAGATGGGCCCCAGCCTTCGGTGTAAAAAGACCAACGTTCCGTTGGGCCTTTTTACCCCGGGCGTCCCATCTGCGATTCTCACATTTCAGGGGGCATAAGAAGAAGACAGGCTATCGAACGGCCCCAGCCTGCGGTGTAAAAAGGCCAACGTTCCTTTGGGACTTTTTTTCGCCCGGGTGTACCGGGCGTCCCGGCTGCGATTCTGGCAGATTTCAGCTGCTTACAGACCGAAGGTCCATACGCGCGTTTCTACCGGCTGGAACTCCTTGGTTCCTGCAGGCGCTTCGACCGAGCCGAACGGCATCTGGGCCAAAAGCTTCCAGCTTTCCGGAAGCTTCCACTTTGCCCGGACAGCTTCGTCCACCAGCGGGTTGTAGTGCTGAAGCGACGCGCCGAGTCCTTCCGATTCGAGCCCCAGCCATATCGCGTACTCGAGCATCCCGTTCGATTCCAGCGACCACACCGGGAAATTGTCCGCATACAGCGGGAAGTTGTCCATCAAACCCTTGACCACGCTTTGGTCTTCAAAAAACAAAACAGTTCCGTACCCTGAATCGAAACCGGCAAGCTTTTCTTCGGTTTTGGCAAACGCTTCGGCCGGCACTATCTTTTTCAGTTCCGCACGCACAATATGCCAGAACGCCGAACTCTCGCCGCCAAAAAGCACAACAGTCCTTGAGCTTTGCGAATTGAACGGCGACGGTACATGCAGCGCAGCGTACTGCACAATCTCCTGCACCCGCGATTCCGGCACAACCTTGCGCTTACCGATCGCGTAAATACTTCTTCGTTCCTTCATTGCAGTATATAAGTCTTTGTTCATAAGAGCCTCCACATATTGTTAAGTATACAAAACAAAGTTATACAAAGCAAACTTATAGCACCACGATTGTGACCAAGTCACACAGGGTTCAGCAGACGATCCCTCCGTGGAATGCACATTCGTGGAGAATTCCGGCCTGCAGCCGGAGTTCTCCAAGACGAAGAAATCCAGATTCAGAAATCTGGATTTCTTCGTCACCCGTACGGATTCGGAAAGCGTGATCGCCAATCGAGCGGATGAATGCCTTCAATAGATCGAAAGTCTCCCGCGAACCGTTTTTCGTCCAGGTATCCGCATCTGCGCGCAATTTCTCCTAAATCAAGCATGGTGTTTTTAAGGAGGTTTGCGCCGACGGAGCATCGCAGATTTCGCACATACCGGGACGGAAAGGAACCGACAGAGCGGCGGAAGCGGTACGAAAAGAATAGAGGGCCGAGAAGCGGCGGCGGGAAGCCCGGACGGCACACGAAATCCGGCTCCGGGTAATGCACGTGAATGTCGCGGACTACAGGATAGAACTCGTCCCGGATCCGGATTGGCAAAGATGCAAGATTGTTCTCGAACGCATACATTGACTGGAGGAGCATGAGCATTTCCAGAAAAAAAGATCGGCCCCGGCATGGCCAGAAGCGGTCTGGCTGCGATACGAGCTGTATATGAAGGTTTTCGTGCATTCTGAGAATACGGTTTCGGATTGTTCCGTTCACCGGCAGCGGATACGGGTTTTTTCCGGTTTTAATAAAAGGCGATAGAAGAACTCGTTCTGTTCTGAACAGGTTTTTATCCTGTTTTGCATCCTGGTCGGCAGGGAGTTCGTCGGCTGCGCAGTCAAATACCCCAGACGCAAGGCCCTGGTTTATTACTCCCGGTTTAAAGAACACGGAAAAGCCTTTAGCGTTGGAAAGCGTCAGCCGTTCGACGGGATTGCGGTAATTAATACACAGAAGCACCGGCGCAAAAATGGAGGTTTCACTGTCTCCGGATCCGGAGAGAACTGATCCTTCGTCTATATACATGAGCTGTAACAATGAAGGATCCGGGGATTCCGGGATACATAGATCTACAGATGAGTATATGTCAAATGCTATACCTTGATGAATTTCTCGACCGACAGTCTGCAAGTTTGCCATGCGATATAGTATACTCCCCATATATCCGGACGTCGAGCCGGGATTTCCGGAGGTGAGGCATGGTACCGAGCTCTGCTGCGCATACAGTACTTATCGTTCTGGGTATCCTCGTTTCAGCAGGACTTGCTGTTGTCTGCGCAGTTCTGAAACGCGCCCTGAGCAGGGCTGTACAGGACAGAGATGCGCTCAGGAGCCGGCATGAAAGTTTTATCGAAGAATCTTCACGGCAGATCCAGTCTTTTGCACGGATCAGCGCGATTATTGCGTCGTCTCTTGAACGGGACCAGCTCCTTTCGCAAATACTGCTGGTCCTGCTTGATTACCTGCCCGGAACAGCAGTGCGTCTCCTTGTGTACCAGCGGGACGGGCATCTGGAGCGGATCGGTTCAAGCGAGCATCATGCAGAATCCGGACTGCTAAAACCTACCGATGAAAACCTGTTCAATCTGATCGCGTCAACTTCCGGCGGAAAACGAAACCCGGAATGGGATCTTTTTCTGGATCAGGAAGCACGGAGGCTGTACGCATACAATTTTCCGTTCATTGCAGAGGAACAATTTAAAGGGTCGCTCATCGTAACGGGCAACGAGCCTCTCCCTGAACGAACCAGACTGTTTCTGGGCGATATTGCGGCACTGATTGCCTCTGCGCACCAGAATGTGCTGACGAACAGGCAAAAAGAAAAAATCAGCGAACAGTTCGGCAAGAGTGTTGACCCGCGGATTCGGGATCATCTGCTGTCAGAACCAGAACCGGGCGCACTTCGGCAGGTTTCGGTACTTTTTCTTGATATCCGGAACTTTACTTCACGATCCGAAGAACTGGGGCCTGAGCGGACGGTAGCCTTTCTTAACGAAATATTCACCGATTGCGATGCTATTATCCGAAGCCGGGGTGGATTCATAAACAAATTCACCGGAGACGGTTTTATGGCGGTTTTTGGAGCTCCTGAACAGACGGAAACGCATCCGTGCGATGCAGTGCTCGCCGCTGCAGATATGGAACGGATACTGTCGGTGCGGGATACTCCGGTACGGGTCGGAATCGGAATCGCTTCAGGAATAGCGCTTGCCGGGACTATCGGTTCCAGCAGCAGGATGGAATATACGGTTATCGGCGATACGGTTAATACCGCTTCGCGAATCGAGGGGCTTAGCAAGTTCTTTGGTACTTCTATCCTGATATCGGGGGCTACCCGTGAGAAACTGGACCTTTCGAATCTGGACGCACGGTATTTCGGCTGCTTTATTCTGAAAGGAAAAGAAAAGCCGGTGAAGATTTGGGGAGTCCGCAGCAAGACGGCCGAGAATCGAGACCGGAGGACAGAATGCTGGTCGGGCGATTTTTCAGACGCCATTGACAGTTATTTTTCCGGCGATTTTTGCACTGCGGAACAGTTGTTCGGGACGCTTGCACAGAAGTACAGCGCAGATCCGGCAGTACGGTGGTTTTTGGGCAGAAGCAAAGCCCGTGTGCACTCAGGCGATGATTGGGACGGGATTGAACGGCTCTCTGAAAAATAGGGGGTACATGCAATACGCCAGGAATTCTCCGTGAAAAAACCCTAATAGTCGATGTGCCCTGCTAGAACCTGAAACAATGTAAATTCTTTCGGAACACGATTGTACAACAGGCATCTTTTAGTTAGATTTCTAACTAATGGATTGCAGAATGATTGGTCAGGATATTATCGCTGCGTTCAGGCTGAAGCGGATTTTGTTCGGAACGTTCGATTCGTCGGAGCTCAACCATGGGTTGAACCGGACCTGCGAGCGGATTCTGATGATGATTTGGCACCATGGGACGTATGCGATGAACGAGCTCAGCTACGATGCGGGCCTTGAAAAGGGTTCGCTTACCTCGGTTATCGACATTCTGGAAAAACGGGGGTTTGCGAGCCGGACCAGAAGCGGAACGGACAGGCGGTCATACCTTTTGAGCGCCACCGATGCAGGTTCCCGGCTGGCCGGACGTATCGACACGCTTTTTATTACCCATCTGGAACACATTCTGGCCGCTCTGGACGAGGAAGACAGAAAACAGTTCGGCAGCGCAGCGGCGATTTTTGCCGATTGCAGCCGAAAACTCGGGTCCTGAAGCGGGATTCCGTCAGTCCGCCCCGAGCGCCCGCACGCACAGGAGATTCAATGCACAAGGAAAATTCACGCATCGCGGTATTGGCTGAAACGCCGGTACTGAAGGCTATTGTTACTATGGCTCTGCCGGTTATGCTCGGTATGATTGTCCAGGTTTTGTACAATTTGGTCGACACGTTCTTCATAGGCTTGATGAACGATGTTTCGCAGCTGGCGGCAGCGAATCTGGGGTTCCCGTACTTTATGATTACCATGGCTGTGGGAAGTGTAATCGGGGTCGGTGCGTCTTCGGCAATTTCGCGCTTTTTGGGGATGAAGAAGAACAAGGAAGCTGGCGAGACAGCCGGACTTTCCATGATTCTGGTTGTTCTGGCGGGAGCTGCATTCACTGTGTTCGGTCTGATTTTCCTTGAACCGCTGCTTTTCTTGCTCGGAGCGCGCGGCGAAGTCCTTGCGCCGACCAGGGAATATCTTTTTCCGCTTATCCTGGGCGCAAGCGTGATTATGGCGAATTTTTCGGTTGGCGTTACCCTCCGGGCAGAAGGCGCAGCACTGGAAACGACTATTGGTATGATCGCAGGATCCATAGTCAATATTGTCCTTGATCCCATTATGATTTTCACCCTGGATATGGGAATCGCCGGAGCTGCCTGGGCAACTATAATCGGAAATTTGGTTGGGCTGGGGTGGTACCTGTGGTGCTACAAGCGGAAGTCGATCCTGAAACTGTCTTTTGGGGCGAATGTCTGGAATCCTGACTACATCAGGCAGATTTTCACTGTCGGGGTCCCGGCCGGTTTGAATCAGGTTCTGATGTCGGTTTCCAATATTGTTTCGAACAATCTTGCCGCCTCGTACGGCGCTTCGGTTTTGGCGTCGATCGGGATTGCGGCAAAGACAAACAGCTTGGGTATACTGCTTCTGGTTGGCTTGTCGACAGGCTGCCAGCCGCTGTTTGGATACAATTATGGTGCAAAAAACCGGAAACGGCTGGTTTCCTTGCTGACGACCGGTATAATTCTGGCGTTTTCTCTGGGCCTTGTAATGGTCGGCTTCTATACGGCGACGAGCCGCTTTCTTGTGTCGATATTTTCGAACAATTCCGAGGTGATCGCAACCGGCCGCCTTGTGCTGACGGCGATGTCGTCGTCTGCACCGCTGATCGGCGTCATTATGATGGTTATGAACTCGCTGCAGGCATTCGGCAAGGCGCTTCCGGCGCTTATTTTGTCGACGGGAAGACAGGGGCTGTTTTATTTGCCTCTCCTTTTTACGTTGAATGCGCTATTCGGGCTCTACGGGTTTATTTTTGCCCAGCCTGTGACCGATGTGATCATGGCAATCCTTGCGACGCTCATGCTGGTGTACATCTTGAAAACCGATCCCGCGCTCAAAAAAGCACCGGGTGCAGAGGCGGTGAACTGACTACAAAACCCGCCCGGGGAGGACGATGTTCCAGCAATGTGGATAAAATGCTGTTTGTAGAGGAGCCCTGGATAAAAAAACTCCAATATCTACTTGTTCCTCGGATTGCTTTGTATTACAGTTATTGAATCATGAATTCAATAGACCTGAGAAGCGACACCGTTACTTGGCCTACACAGGAAATGAGAACGGCAATGGCCAACGCAGCTGTTGGCGACGATGTATACGGAGACGATCCGACAGTACGCGAACTGGAAACCTATGCGGCAAGTCTGGCAGCGAAGGAAGCTGCGCTCTTTGTTCCATCCGGAACTTTTGGGAATCAGCTTGCGCTTTTTACGCATTGTACAAGAGGATCTGAAGTGATTCTCGATGAAAGTTCGCACATTGTTCAGCACGAAGCTGGAGCCTCCAGCATTATTGCCGGGGTACAGCTGAGAACTGTCGACTGCGGAGGAGGAATGCTCGAAGCGCCGCTAATTCAGGCACGAATCAGGAGCGGAGACGATATCCACGAACCGAAAACTAGCTTGATCTGCATAGAAAATGCCCATTCGAACGGGAAAGTTATGTCTATTGCTGCGATGGAAGGAATCAGACGATGCGCCGACCGAAACCATATTCCTGTCCACCTGGACGGAGCACGCCTGTTTAATGCGGCAACCGCTCTGGGAGTACACGCAAAGGATCTGACGCATCACGTTGACAGCGTCATGTTTTGTCTGTCGAAGGGGCTGTGCGCACCCGCAGGTTCAATTCTTGCCGGAAACAGGAAGTTTATAGAAGAAGCCCGGAGGAAACGGAAAATAATGGGTGGCGGTATGCGTCAGACGGGTATTCTTGCGGCAGCAGGCCTGATTTCGCTGAAGGAAATGCGACTGCGGCTGGAAACAGATCATGAAAACGCGAAACTCCTTGCGAATAAGCTTTCGGAGATTCCGCGAAGCATCATTAATCTTGACGATGTGCAAATAAACATGGTTTTCTTCGATCATGAAGACAATAAATCCATCGACGGAGAAGCGTTCGTCGAGTTTATGAAAGAGCGCGGCATACTGGTGAACACGAACGACGCGCTCAAGAGGTTCAGATTCGTAACCCATTACTGGATAAGCAGAGAACATATTTCACTGGTTGCCGATGCGGTGCGGGATTTTTATACCAAGGAATGATGAATGCCTGACACTGAATGCGCCGACCGGACACGATTTGTCCGGCTGGCGGCGGCAATAGCGCTTGCCGGAAACCTTGCGCTGGCAATTGCGAAGATTACGGTTGGAGGAGCAACGGGAAGCCTGGCGGTTATCGGCGACGGTATCGATTCGTCTACGGATGTACTGATCGCGATCATGTCGCTTGCAATCGGGTTTTATATGAATCGGCCTTCGGACAAGGAACACCCTTGGGGACATGGCCGTTCCGAAACGCTTGGCACGATGGTATTATCCTTCATTATCTTCTTTGCAGGAACGCAGCTGTTTGGTTCCGCTCTTTCGCAGATACGGAATCCTTCCGATCTTGTTCTCCCTTCACCTCTTGCTTTGGCAATTACTCTTGTATCAATCGCCGGAAAAGCTGGTCTTGCGGCCAGCCAGTACATTCTGGGAAAAAAATCCGGAAGCGCGATGATCCTTGCAAATGCAAAAAACATGACAAACGATATTATTATATCGGTTTCAGTGTTTGCAGGTCTCGGGCTGTCGCTCCTTTTAAGAAATCCGATTCTAGATTCGGTGACCGCCCTGGCGGTTAGTCTGTGGGTGATGAAATCGGGCATCACGATATTTCGCGAACAAAATATGGAACTTATGGACGGAAATGCGGATACGGGTCTATACCGGGATCTTTTTGACGCAGTCCGTTCAGTGGAAGGCGCAGGAAATCCGCATCGGGCACGAATACGGAAAATGGCTGCGCGCTGGGATATCGACCTTGATATCGAAGTGCCCGGGTCATTGAGCGTAACCCGTGCTCACGAAATTGCCCAGAAAGTTGAATATGCAATACGCTGTGCGATTCCTGATGTATACGACATAATGGTTCATATAGAGCCTGCAGGGTTCGGCGAACACGATACAGAACAATATGGATTAACGGCACACGATGTACAGGATGAATAAGGCATCCCGGGCTTTGATCAGGACACCTCTAAAAAAAACCAGTTTTGTAGAGGTGCCTGCACGGCGTGTTTGCATGAACGCACAAGCTTAGCGGCCAGCATCCTGCAAAATCGGCCCCGCATGCGTCCGCAACGCATACGTCCGCCAGGCATCGATAAACTCGATCATATACTGTTGGATTCCGCCGAACCAACGCTGTTGAAAAGCGGCAGCGCCGACACCCACATACCGGTAATGCCAACTTTCCCACCGGTAGCCGGTGACCGTTTCATACCCTTCCGGAAACGATAAAGACCAGCCGTACGAGCCTGCATTGGCAGCAAGCCACTTCCCGGCAACGGTTTGGGCGAATGCGTCCGTTATTGACCCGAAATCGACGGCGGTCCCCAGCTGATGCTGGCTTGTCCCCGGTCGCGCCGATTCTCGGTCGGCGGCAGCTTGACCCAGCTCCCTGACATTTCTTTCATACACGGTTTTCTGGTATTCCCGGGAACGATAGGCCGAACTGACGACAAGCGTTACTCCGTCCCGCCGGGCGGCCGCGGCCATTTCTTCAAGAGCTGCTTCGGCGGGAGCGCGCAGATACATGCCGGCCTTATTGCACAGGTAAGATTTATTGGCGGTGAGGGGAACCAGATCTTTCGGTTCATAGTCGGAATCCAGCGCATTTTTCTTGTCTACAAGGACGAGCAATCCGTGACAATCCCGAGAAACCACACGATCCAGTTCCGCAAAAAAAGAATCTTTTCCAGAGTTCATTGCCTGCAGCAACGCGGCCGGAATCGATTCAGGCGCATAGAATACCGCAGTGCCCGCTGATTTTCCGGTTTCCTGACCAAAGGCAGCGGCGGATATGACTGCACAGGAAACAATGCAAAACACAATGCCGGGAAATTGAAGTTTCATCGTGAAAAATCCTTTATTGTCCATCCTCTTTTTTGCGCGATTTTCCGCAACCGGTGATCAGGATTGGCGGCGACCGGATTGCCAACCAGCTCCAAAAGCGGCAGATCATGGATGCTGTCCGAATAAAATGAACAGGACTGAACATCGGTTCCGCTTCGTTGCACAAAGTTTTTGATAATGCTGCATTTATACTTCGAGTATACAGGCACGCCTATTAGTTTGCCGTCAAAGACACCGTCGGTGTAGGCAAACTGGGTAGCGACAAGATCCGAGGCAGCAATACCACAATATTGCGCCAAGGGATAGACTGCTTCGAAGGGAGTGCTTGTAGCAAGTATTACGCGTACTCCATCGGTGCGAAGAGATTCAATTTCTCTCAGGGCTCCCGGATACAGCTTGTGCTTTATGTACCGCTCGAAGGCATCCCGGGAAATATCTTCAAAATCGGATCGTCTTACGCCGTACAGCTTTGGAAGGCTCAATCTGTATAAAAAATCGATATCCAGATTAAACAGCCGGTAAAAAACAAATAAAAACGGTGCTGCAAAAAGATACCAGAATTTGATATATCCCCTGCGCATGCACACCAAAATAAAGGCTAAAGCTGTTGTTCGTCGGCTTATTGTATGATCAACATCGAAGAAGGCAATCTGTTCGCGCCGCATTGTAGTTACAGAATAATGATTATAGAACTCTTCAACAAGCCCATTTTGTAGGTAATGGAACTGGAGAGGTTTCTGCACATTCTCAACCCCAGCCCTCGGTATCTTTTGGAAAAATGGTCGTAATGGGGCATCGTATGCCCATCTGCCCGAATAATATTCCTGAAGTTTCTGGTACGATACCGGAAAACAAGCGTAATGAAGTCGTTCCTGGATATTCCAATATCTACATACACGCGCAGAAATCTGAATCCTGCGCTGTGCATGATAATATTCTCGAAAATTTCGGTAGAAATCAGGAGAGCCTTATTGCATTCAGTTGTTTCCAGAAAAGACGTTCCCGCAATAAAATCTTCCAGCAAGGGCAGATTGGCCATTACGGGATCAAGCCGAATGAAACGTTTCTCCGTCTTCACAAATAACTACACTACTTCGGTCAAGGAATAAATGACTGTGAACATTTCACTGAACCCGGTAGATTCGATTGCAAGCCTGACGACCTCGGAAGGTTTCATGATATACAATTTGTTTCCCAGCTGTTCGCCGTCATCAAGTGCAGACATAAGAACGCCGAGTCCTGACGAAGACAAATTCGTTACCCTGGACAAATCCAGAACCAGGTTTGTCTTTTTGATCAGGTTATAGACTTTTACCTGAAATTCCGTATAGGTATAGGAATTAATCGTGCCGCTCACTTCGAGCAGTTCGTAATTAGCTCCGCTTTTCTCGATAATTGTTATGCTTTCCATGCGACCAACCTCATCTGTATTTTGTGCACAGATCCATCAGGATCTGTCCCGGTGAAAGAAAAAAATCATCCGAGTTTTTCAGTAGGCTCCTTGCTCAAATACTTGAACACAAGAACAGTAATATCGTCTTCTAGCTCGCGCGAAACGAACTCGGAAAGACTGTCTGAAAGGAACTTTGCAATACGGCTGGAAGGATATGTCCGGTTGTCCATAAGCATTCGCTGCACCCTGTCCTTGCCAAAGCGCTCGCCTCTCAGATTCGTCGAATCTACGAGTCCGTCGGTTGTCATCAGCAGTATATCCTGCGGATTCATCACAATTTTTTTAACCTTCAGGTACTTGCCGATATCACGGACAAAACCGAGCACCTTGCCGTCGCCCTGGATTTCGATTGCGTTGTTGTATGCAGCGGTATACAGGAACATGACCGGAACGCCGCAGTTGAAGTAATACATGACATTGGTCTTGAAATCAATAATTCCGAACACACCGGCAAAAAAGGTACCCTTCGGAAGATTATTCTTGATAAACAGATTAACCTTGATTACAAGTTGCTTAAAATCCGATGTTTCCGAAAGGAAGGTGCGCAGTACAGACTTTAAAATAACCATTGACATACTGGCGTTGAGCCCTTTTCCGGAGACGTCGCCCATTACATACAGATACCGGTCTTCGGAAAGCTTGATAAAATCGATAAAATCGCCTCCAAGCTTTCGCGCCGACTGCGTCAAAAAGTCCACATCGACCTTTGGGTGTTCGATCCGGTCAATATTTTCCTGGATCGAGGAGATTATCTGCCCGGAAAATTCAATTTCACGATCGACGGTCATAACGATGGATTCGTTCGCAATGTTTTTCAGATAATACATGACGACGAAGAAGTTGGAATACAGTTTTGAAAGAACAGAAAAGTCGTAGTCGGTATAATCGGAGCCGCGTTTTTTCGATCCGAGAAGAATGATACCAACGACTCGACGTCCTTCCCTCAGCATAATAAATGCGTCCGATTTTCCGATATCCAGGATAGAAAGGAGTTCGGCTTTCACTTCGGCAAGCGTGTGCTTGGTGATTACCTGAGTTTTCAGAATAATCGTTTCGTTATGATTCAAAAGAAATTCAATCGCATTATCGTCCACCGGGATAGAATTATGGGCGCCGGTGCTGGAATATACCGTCAATAGTTTGCCCTTGTCATCTGATACAAGAATGTCCACAGAAGAACATTCGACATACTTGTCCAGCAGATCGACGGTTTTGGCGATTACTTCGTCCTTGCCGGAATTAAAATCGAGCAAATCAAGCCCTTGTTCCAGCTCTTTTTCGTATTCAGAGCCGATACGCACATGCCGCTTAAGCCGTTCCTCGATTGCATCGCGGAAATAGAGTGCCGCCACAACAAGCACAACAAACACTCCAGCCGCAACAAGCGGAACAGAAATAAGGTCGCTCAGCAGTGCTACGGCAAGGCCGACAAGTGCACTTACAACAACACTGAGAACTGCAACTCTGATCAGAATAGAAAACAGCTGGGCGCGATCAAGCAAGGTAGTAACCAGGACTGCTTGATAAATGCTCATCAGAAGAACGGCAAGGCCGAACGGTACCAGCGTGAGTATCCAGGTATACTTGCCGGAAAGCTCGAACAGAGCAAACGAAACAAGGAAACCGGCAATGATGGAAAGAGCTACAAGGAGAAGCCGCTGCCGGTAGATGCGGCTTTTCATCGAGAGCGCTCGCATTATCAGACCGAAAACTGTAAAACCCGGTATACCGATCAGGAAAACATAACTGTACAGCGCCAAGCCCGACAGGGTTCCCACAACCAGTTCCGAAGAAAGCACAAATATCGAGTCTTCGAAGGAAATCGAAACTTTAGAAGAAAACACCAGAAAAACAGAAAAAATGATCAGCAACCAGTTGAACACTGTCAGAATGGCGCTTTTTGAATTATAGGGAATAGAGTACGTATACCGCAAAACGGAGAGAACCACTGCGGCAACGCACACAAGTGCCAGCCGTAACGACAGATTACTGATCGTAGTGTTTCCCGTTGCCCGCAGATGCATAGAAAGCACAAGCAACAGAGTCGAAAACGCCGACATCATTGTAAGACTGGTAAACACAGTGCTCGCTTTTTCCGCCCGCGAGTCGAGATAATACGACAGAGCAAAAAGAAAAGCGGCCAAACAGTAGCTGAATACGAGCAAACCCATGATTACTCCTCAATCTTTGCAACGAGCATCGTTACGTCGTCGCGCAATTTTTTGTCGCCATTGTATTCAAGGACGAGATCTGCGATATCATTGACAAAATGCCGGGCGGCCTTATGGGCACTGTTCTTGATGGTGTTCAGATACAGTTCAGTATCGCCAAGCTCAACGCCGGAAGAATCCATAACCTCTGAAACTCCGTCCGAAGCCATCAGAAGGACATCTCCGCGATACAACGGCATCTCTGCCTGCTGAATCTCGTCAAGATCGATAATTCCAACAAGACTGCAATTCGATTGCAGCGGTTTTATTTTGTATCCGCCCGGAGATTTTGTGATGATCAGGGGGTCGGCCATTGAGGCGTTTACGTATGTTATTTTCATCGCTTTCGTGTCGACAATCGCGATAAAGAGAACCGCGTATTTATCCTGCAGGCGCATGGATTTAATAGCACTGTCGATGGCGCGGATCACTCCGGGAAGATCTTCCTTGTTGTCGAGGATTTTGACCGTATTCATGATAACGCCCATGATAAGGGCAGATGCAAGTCCTTTCCCCGAAACGTCACCAAGGAGGAAGAAGGTTCTATGATCGTCAAGGGGAAGAATGTCGTAAAAGTCTCCTGAAACGTTCACAAGCGGACGGAAATAGGCAGCAATATCGAGCTTGTCCAGCTGCGGCATTTCCTTAGGCAAAAAGGACATCTGGGTTTCAGCGACCATGTCCCATTCCTTGGACAATTCCGATATAGCGGTAAGTTGGGTTATTGTTTTAGTCCGTTTCTCGAAATTTACGAATTCATAGAACAGGGTGTCGAAAATGCTTTCTTCGAAAACCTTCATGTACCTGCACATCACATAAAAGTGCAGTTTTTCATACACAAGGAAAAAACCGCGCGCATGCCTGAAATCCGAGACCAGCCCGAGATTTTCATCGATCAGATAGAATCCTTCGGACCAGGTTTCGGGAAAATTCCTGGAAAGCACTTCCAGCGTATCAGGGTCTGTGGCAATTCGGGTGGGACTGTTGTAAATTACGTAGGAATTTTCAGAGTTTACAAAAAGAACGGAACTGTCGGCTTCATGTTCCAGTACCGTCTGGATAGAATCGATCAGATCTTCTACCGTATACGAAAAACGGAGCTTGTCGATAAAACGGACAATCAGCCGTGTGTCGCCTTCTACAAAAACAGCATGCTCCAGTTTGGACCACACAAGTTTAGAAAGCAGCGTGGAACTGGTAGCTGCGATGAAGAAAACGAAAGCCGATGCCGTAAATCTTCCGACAAACCCGAACTCCGGTATCACAATAAACATAAATAATGCAAAAACAAAGCCGATACCGGTATCGATAGCGAATTTCGCTATTTTCTTTTGGGACTGGATCATCCTGAAGCACCTCTTGGATAAGAGCGTTATTTTATCATGCCGAAAAAACGGCTAATAAAGTATATCACGAAACAGAGGTTTTTGGCAAAGAAAAGGTTCAGGATTGGAGATCCGCCAGCGATATCGGAGTGGGAGAACTATTCTCGCCTTCCAGTTTTGCAACTTCTTCAAGCAATGTTTTCGCCTTGGACGAAAGTCTAGTCGGTACCTGGACAATAATCTTGATGTACAGATCTCCCTTTCGACCATTCTGGGACGGAACTCCTTCGTCGCGAAGCCGCAGCAGTTTTCCGTTCTGGGTTCCGGCAGGAATCTTTAGTTTGAGTTGCTTGCCATCCAGCGAAGCGACCAATATTTCGGCTCCGAGCGCTGCCTGGGTGATCGATATGGGAATAGCGCAATACAAATCCGCCCCGGATCGCTCGAAATACGGATGAGCCTTTATCCGGATAAACACAAACAGGTCGCCGTATGGACCACCGTTTGCTCCTGCGTCTCCCTGACGGGGAATTGATATTCTCTTTCCGTCTTCGACGCCTGCAGGAATTGTAACCAGAATTTTCTGACGTTTTTTCTGGACCCCGGAACCTGAACAGTCGCGGCAAGGATTGTCGATGGTCGTGCCTTCACCGTGGCAGGCAGGACATGGAGAGGCAATGGAAAAGAATCCGGAATTATGACGAACCTGACCGGCGCCCTGACATGTCGAACACGTTTTTCTTGAAGAACCGCTTGCTGCGCCGGAACCTTTGCAGGTAGAGCAGGTTTCGTTCCTGGAATACGAAACTTCGGCTTTTGTACCGTACACGGCATCCTTGAAATCAATCTGAAGGTCGTAGCGGAGACTGGCTCCCTGATTCGGCCCCTGCCTGCCGCCGGAACGACGTCGAGTACCGCCCCCACCGAACAGATTTTCGAATATTCCGGAAAAATCTCCAAAAATATCCTCGAACCCCTGGAATGCGCTCGGGTCGAAACCGCCGGGACCGCCGGCACCGCCCATCCCTTCAAGGCCTGCATGGCCGTACTGGTCGTAAATCTGCCGCTTCTGGTCGTCAGAAAGCACCTCGTATGCTTCGGTTGCTTCCTTAAACTTTTCTTCGGCTTCCTTGTTACCCGGATTCTTGTCCGGATGATACTGGACAGCCAGCTTGCGGTATCCTTTTTTTATCTCGTCTTTCGACGCGCCTTTTTGCACGCCAAGAACTTCATAATAATCTCGTTTTGCCACGAAAGAACTCCACTATTCGGAATGAGGAGCTCCCGATACACCTATGGTGTCGGAATGCCCACATATATACGGCGTCAAACCGGTCGGCTCTGCCGCGGAAACAGATACAGGACATCGCTGCCGCCGAATTTGCAAGCCCAAAAAAGGCTGCCTGGTCCCTTGTCTGGAACTCGCCGGCAGCCCGTTTGTACGTTGCGTAAAAAGAGTATGCCTGCGGGACTCAGCCCCGCAAGGCCGTCAGTTTACTTATTATCATCATTTACGACTTCGTAGTCAACGTCGTCGGCAGAACCCTTGTTCGGTCCGGGCCCATTGTCTCCCGAAGCACCAGCCCCGCCCATGTCGGGTCCTGCTCCGCTCATATCGGGACCGGCTGCTCCAGCCTGACCTCCCTGGGTTTTGTAGACTTCCTCCATAATCTTGTAGGAAACCTGCTTGAGGTTTTCGGTCTTTGCCTTAATCTCTTCAACATCGCCCGAATCGAGCACCTTCTTGAGTTCGGCAATCGTTTCCTCAACCTTCGCTTTTTCGGCCGCATCGACTTTGTCGCCGAGGTCTTTCAGCGATTTCTCTGTCGTATAAATGAAGGAATCGGCTTCATTGCGGGTATCGACTTTTTCGCGTTCCCGCTTGTCGGCATCGGCGTTCGCTTCCGCTTCCTTGACCATTCGCTCAACCTCGGACTCAGAAAGACCCGAAGAACTTTCGATGCGGATCTTCTGCTCCTTGCCGGTACCCAGATCCTTTGCGGCTACATGCACAATACTGTTTGCGTCGATGTCGAACGTAACCTCAATCTGAGGAACACCGCGTGGAGCCGCCGGGATGCCGACAAGGTCGAACTTGCCGAGCGTCCGGTTTTGTGAGGCCATTTCCCGTTCGCCCTGCAGAACATGGATGGAAACCGCAGTCTGACCGTCGGCCGCAGTAGAAAACACCTGGCTCTTGCGGGTCGGAATGGTTGTATTTCTGTTGATCAGCCGGGTAAATACGCCACCCATCGTTTCGATACCGAGCGACAGCGGAGTAACAT
>Ga0116149_1002565_pt1 | contig 19824 bp, 13 predicted proteins | sample AD_UKC057_MetaG_FD_89787 | JGI IMG/M metagenome (GOLD analysis project Ga0116149, IMG submission 89787) | Active sludge microbial communities of municipal wastewater-treating anaerobic digesters from USA - AD_UKC057_MetaG | ecosystem: Engineered > Bioreactor > Anaerobic > Digestate | place: USA... | reverse complement strand
TCAAAGTGCCGGTCGTTGATGATCCGGCAGTAGCGCGGATGCGTTGAGGCGTCCCGGCCGTAAAATTTCACGATCACTTTCGCCAGTTCCTCCAAAAAGGCGTCCCGAATGGATTCGTGCGCCAGCACATAATCCGGCGCGATGCAGGTCTGCCCCGCATTCAGAAATTTTCCCCAACTGATCCGGCCGGCCGCCGTTTGAAGGTTGGCCGTCTGATGAACAATGGCGGGGCTTTTGCCGCCCAGCTCCAGCGTCAGCGGGGTCAGGTTTCTGGCCGCCGCCGCCATGACCGCCTTCCCGACGGGAACGCTGCCCGTGAAAAAGATATAATCGACGGGCAATTCCAGAAGCGCCTTCGTTTCGGGCGCTCCCCCCTGAACGACGCAAATGTATTCCGGGGGAAACGCGGCGCGGATGATTTTTTCCAGGATGGCCGCCGTGTGCGACGAAATTTCCGAAGGTTTCAGGATGGCCGTATTGCCCGCGGCGATCGCGCCGACCAGCGGCAGGATCAAAAGCTGAAAAGGATAATTCCAGGGCGCGATGATCAGCGCCACGCCGTAGGGCTCTTTGTAGATATAGCTTTTGGACGGTCTCATAAAAAACGGGGTCGGAACTTTTTGCCGCGCCGCCCAGTCGCTCACGTTTCCAATCGCCAGCTTGATTTCGGTGTACACGCCGGAAATTTCCGTCGCGAAGGCGTCGGTGGCCTCCTTGTGCAGATCGTCATACACGGCGGCCAGAATTTCCTTTTCATGATCGCTGATGACGGCCTTGAGCTTTTTCAGCGAAGCAATGCGAAAAGAAATGCTTCTCGTTTTTCCCGATCGGAAAAAAGCCTTTTGTCCCTGCAGCAGCGCGTTCATCGCGGATGGTTCCATTCATGCGCCTCCAGAAGGTAATGCGGAAGATTCTAAAAACAGCCCGCCGTCCATGTGCGTCAACTATAAGCGCATGGCGCCGGCGTGTCAAGCGAAAGCCCCCTATTCCTCACTCATCGCTCGTTGCTTCTTCATCGCCAGTTTAACATTGACATCCGGCGGTGTTTTGCCTACAGTCCGCATGAGAAAACAGCAAAACGCTTTTCCATAAAAGCCAACGGAGGAAAGTGAACCATGGAGGGACTGACCGTCGAACGCAAGGGAAATGTTGAGGTCATCACACTGAACCGCCCGGAGGTCATGAACGCGCTCACGTACGACATGGTGCAGGGGCTGGGAGATCTCTTTGAGGCGGCGCAGGCCGACGACGATATCCGCGCGCTTCTCCTGACCGGCGCCGGACGGGCGTTTTCCACCGGCGCCGACCTCACCGGCAAAGGCAGCGCCAGAAAAGACGCCCATACGCCTCTGGGCATGCGCATCTCCACGTTCGGCTACTCGCGGATGGTGAACTCCATCTGGGCGTTGGAAAAGCCGGTGGTATGCGCCGTCAACGGCACTGCGGCGGGCGCCAGCTGCAATCTGGCCCTGTCCTGCGATTTGGTGCTGGCCGCCGACACGGCAAAGTTCATTCAGGTGTTTGTGCGGCGGGGGCTGATCCCCGATGGAGGCGGCACCTACTTTTTGCCCCGGCTGGTGGGTCTTCCCCGAGCGAAGCAGCTCATGCTGCTGGGCGAGGATTTGCCCGCTTCCAGGGCGCTGGAATGGGGGCTGATCTATAACGTGGTGCCTGCGGACAAACTGATGGATGAGGCCATGGAGATGGCGAAGCGGCTTGCCGCGGGTCCCACCCGGGCCATCGGCATGATCAAAAGCATGCTGAACCGTTCGCTGGAATCCGACCTCGCGGCGGCGCTGGAGCGCGAGGCCTCGCTGCAGGGGATCGCCGCGGGAACCGGCGACTTCATCGAGGGAGTCATGTCTTTTCTGGAGAAGCGTCCGCCCGCATTCAAGGGCCGCTGACTTCCGGCGGTTGCCATATGAAAAAAACGGACATCAATTCGATCCTGAAGGAAAACGAATCCCTCAAAAAAAGAAATCGGGAGCTGGAGAATCTTCTAAAGAAGAGGGTGCCGGGCCCGGTTCCTGTTGCGCAGGTACAAATCTACCGATCCCTGCTTCACCTGTGCCCCGCCTCCCTGGTCGTGAGCAGCCTGGACGACGGCGTCATCTATGATGTCAGCGACCGGTTTTGCCGGCAGTCCGGTTTTTCACGCAAAGAAGCCATCGGCCGGTCATCCGTGGAGCTGGGATTGTGGGTGGCGCCCGATGAGGAGCGGGAAAGATTTCGGGAGATTCTCCTGCGCGAGGGCCAGTGCCTGAATCAGGAGTTCCGGTATCAAAGAAAAAACGGAGAGGTGCTCACCGGCATGAATTTCGCGTCGCTGGTTACGATAGACAACCGGCGCTACGCCATCGCCCTGGTAATGGACATCACGGCCCGGAAACAAACCGAGGAAGCCCTGCGGGAAAGCGAGAACCGGTACCGGTTCCTTTCGGAGCACATGACCGATATCGCGTGGATTGCGGATGTGAACCTGAAAACCCTCTACATTACCCCGTCGCTCACTAAAGTGCTGGGTTTTACTCCCGCGGAGAGAAGCCGTCAGCGCCTGGACGAGAGAATGACGCCGGATTCCGTATCCCGCGTGCGGGAGGCTCTGGCCAGACTGCTCGCTCTTGAAAAAAAGGGAAAGCGAATTGCCGAAAAGCCGCTGACCCTTCTGCTGGAATATTATCACAGGGACGGCTCGACCCGCTGGCTGGAAACGGTCGTACAGGGCTTTCACAATACCCGCGGCGATTTGACGGTGATTCACGGCGTGTCCCGGGATGTGACCAGGCGCAAGCAGGCGCAGGACGAATTGCAGCGGGAGCGGATTTTCCTTCGGTCGGTGATCGACGGCCTGCCGGGCGTATTTTACATCGCGGATGAGTCGGATGGACTTTTGTTCTGGAACGGCAACTTCGAGAAAACAACCGGTTTTTCGGAAGAGGAAATCAGGAAGATGCCGGTGATGGGCCACATTGCCGAACCGGACCGGCGAAATCTGTCGAATAAAATAAAGCAAACAGCCCTGCAGGGAGAAATTTCCGTGGAAGCCGGTCTCGTCTGCAAGGACGGAACCGTCAGGGATTATTTGTTTCAGGCAAACCGGATCGAATATCAGGGGCGGACCTGCCGGATGGTCGCCGGCACCGACATTACCGAACATAAGCAGACCCAGAGCGCCCTCAGGAGCTTCGCCGAAGAACTGGAAGACGCCAACAAGGCGCTGCGCGTATTGCTGCGCGGCCGGAACGAAGGGCAAAAGGCAATTGAAGAGAAGCTGCAGGCCAACATCAACGATTTGGTCATGCCGTATTTAGAAAAGATCGGAAGGGCGATGCGGGAAGATCCGTGCAAACAATACCTGAATGTTCTGGCCGGCAATCTGAAAGAGATTGTGTCTCCCTTCATGAAAAATGTGCAGTCTTTGCAGAAGTACCTGACCCCCCAGGAAATTCAGGTCGCCGATCTGATTCGCAAGGGCATGAGGACCAAGGAAATCGCCGGTGTGCTCAACACGTCGGACAGCACGATCGGAACGCACCGGAACAATATCCGGAAAAAACTGAACCTGACCCGCCAGGGCGTCAATCTTCGTTCCTACCTGCAGTCGCTTCAGTAGCGCTCCCGGCAAAACGGCCGGCTGCGGGGTTACTCGACGGGAACCCACCGGTAGTTTTCCGGTTCCCTGATCCTGCTCACCTTTTTGTACTTGTCGAATTCCGCCCTGGTCTTTGGAAAGTCCAGCGTGTAATAGGCCTTTTGAAATTTTCCGTTTTCCACATTCTGGACGATGCCGGCGGAATGCATGACGCCGTTTTCCTCGATGCTGAACAGTTCGCTGGGGTACTTGTCGCCCAGAAGAGGCAGCGCCTTGCCCACGGCCTTTCGAATGGCGTAAGGATCACGGGCCGAGCCGGCGATGGTCATGGCTTTGGCCAGGACATGCATCGTGTTGTAGTTCAGCGCGGATTCCCACGTCGCCGCTTTTTTGTAGGTTTCTTTGTATTTTGCGGCAAAACCCGCGGAAGCGGGGTAGGGAAGATCCGCGACGTTGGCGATGCCGATCATGCCTTCCATCAGCTTCCTGTTTTTGAGGATGTCCGCGATATAATCCATGCGGGCCTGATCCGTCAGGACAAAACCGCCTTTGAACCCCATGCTGCGCACCTGCTCGACGGCCAGGGCGGTCGTCGCCGAAGGGCCGCCGATGAGAAGAAAGTCCGGCCGGGTCGCGAGCGCGGAGGTCAACTGCGCGGAAAAATCCGTTTCCGTGTAGTAGTTGACAGGAATGTCGCCGATGATCTTGCCGCCTTTTTTCTCCCAGACCGTCCGGAAATGTTTGCGCCAGGCGTCGCCGTATTCGCCCAGGGTCACGACCATCGTTCCGTTGCGGTACCCCTTTTGCCAGGCAACGTCGGAGGCGGCCTTGACAAAGGAGCGAAAGTCCGGCGTGGGATTGATGAGCAGCCGGTTTCCCTGGTTGTGGTGCGTGTGCACGCTGGAATAGCCCACCAGCAGAAATTCACCGCCTTTGGCTTCATTGATCTTCAAAAGGGCGCCGATGGTCGTGGCCAGCGAGTTGAACACCACGGGGGCCTTGTCCTGGTTCACGAATTTGCGGGCGTTGATGATGGCCTGGTCCATGCCCGCGCGGTCGTCCAGCCGTTTGAGCTTGAAGGTGAAGGTTTCCCCTTTGACGGAGATTCCCCCCGCTGCGTTGATTTCCCGAATGGCCATGTCGATGCCGTTGATGCTGTCCTGGCTGTATTCTGCGGCGGGTCCGCTCAGAGGGCCGCTGTATCCGATGACCACTTCTTCCGCGGACAACGCCGATGTCCAGGCCGCCAATGCCAGAACAAACATCGAACCTAACAAGATTATTTTGCCGATCTTCATGGTTTTTTCGCCTCTCGGATTTTTATTGCCGCTGTTTGATTTTGTGGTCAAAATCCTGACCGCCACGGCCGGATTCATACCACAGCTTCAGCCGGAATGCACCTGTTTTCAGTCTCTTTGGTCCGGATTTCCCTCTTTTTGGACCCGCATGGCTCGGGGCAGGAGCATAGGTTTCCGGCTCCATTTCAGATCCGATCCGTTCATAAAATCTTCTTGACAGGCAAACAGGATTCCTGCTGAGAGTGATCACCCGGTAGCCCCGTCCATTCATCACGAGGGACGATTTCGATGGTGCGGATAGGGACCTGACCATCCGGTAATATTGCTTTTTTACCCTCGTTAATTATGGTATCATTCAACCATTGTAATTAAAGTCTTAACAACCTTTTAAAAAGACGACCTGATCTTCCCGTAGAGGTATTTTTGTAATGCCGACTTTTCGTTTCAGCAAGAATAGTTTTCTCGCAATGATCTTTTGCGCTTTTGTCATCGTGACTGCCGCAGGCTGGTTTTTTACCGGTTCCCTTGTAGAAATGGCAACACGCACCGTGAAGGAAGATGTTCATGATGCCAACCTCATCATATCGCTCAACCTCATCAATGAATTAAAGAAAATTCAAAACGCAGCGGTGGCGGTTGCCGGATCCCCCCTGACCCTTCCCGTTCTGCAGGTCCATGTCCCTGAGAATCTTGAAAAGGCAAACAACATATTGGATCGCTATCACAAATCTTTGGATGCGGCTGCCTGCTATCTCATCAATCATGAAGGATTAACCCTGGCCTCTTCCAACCGGAACGCAAAGGACAGTTTTGTGGGGCAGAATTATACGTTCCGGCCCTATTTCCAGCAGGCGATAAAAGGGGACGTGTCCCAACATTTCGCTTTCGGAACCGTATCGAAGAAACGTGGAATATTCGCCAGTGCACCCGTCAAGGATAAAGAAGGTAATATCGTCGGGGTTGTGGTCATAAAAAAGGAAGTCGAGGATATTGAGGCCAGTCTCAAACAGTACATCTGGTTTCTGGTGGACCAAAACGGCATTATCTTCATGTCTTCACAGCCGGATGTCCGTCTGAAAAGTCTGTGGCCTCTGGATCATCAGCTTCAGCAAAAAATAATTCTTTCAAAACAATACGGACCGGGACCCTTCCCACCCGTCATGCCCGTACAATTCCAGTGCGGGGGGGAGGTAAGTTTCAAGGGTGGAAAATATCTTGCGGAACAGATGGCCACACCCTACGAGGGCGTTTCCGTAGTCCTTCTCTGGTCAACTGCGCAGATCACCAATTACCGTTGGTTCGGCATTATTCTGACCCTGCTGACCATCTTATTGACATTAAGTTTTCTTACAGCCGTTTATGTGTTCACGCAGTCAAACCTCAGGATGAAGAAACTGCTCAAAGAGAGCCAGTCCCAGTCAGCGGCGCTGGCCGCTTCCGAGCTGCAACTCACGGCCCGCAGGGACGAACTGGAGCAGCAGAAGGAATTGCTTGCTCAGGCCGAGGAACGCAGTCGACTGATCCTTGGTTCCATGCAGGAAGGTATCTGGGGCCTGGATACGGAAGGCAGGACCACTTTTGTGAACCGTGCGTCATTGGACATGCTGGGTTATACGGAAGAGGAAGTTATCGGCAAACAGATGCATGAGCTTGTCCACTATGCCTATGCGGATGGATCGGCTTATCCGCACGAGAAATGCCATATGTATAAGACATTCGTGGACGGCACACCACGAACCATTGAAAATGAGTTCCTGTGGCGCAAGGACGGTTCCAGCTTCCCGGTGGAATACACCACGACACCGATCTTGAAAAACGAGTCTCTGGCAGGCGCGGTGGTCACGTTCCATGATATCACCAAACGCAAAGAGGCCGAAGAGCGAGTCAATGCCTACTTCAACAGTTCAGCAGACGGCCTGCTGCTCCTTTCTCCGGAGCGTGGATTCATTCACGCCAATCAGACCGCGGCGGCGATGTTCGGTTTTGAAAGCATTGCCGACCTGGTCAAGTGTGGTCCTGTAGAACTTTCCCCGCCATACCAACCTGACGGGAGACCATCGCCGGAAGCTGCCATGGAATACATCACAAAAGCCATGCAGATGGACACACCGCTGCGTTTCGATTGGATTCACAGGCGCAAGGACAAAACGGATTTTCCGTGCGAAATTACGCTCATTCGGCTGAAACTGGCTGGAGTGCCCAATCTGCTCACCAGTATTCACGACATTGCCGAGCGCAAAAAAGCGGAAGAAGCGATTCATGTCATGGCGGAACGCTACCATATGATTTTAGCCAGTCAATACAGCGGCATTCTGGTTGTCGCGGAAGATAATAAAATCGAGTTTGCCAATCAGATTTTTTGCGAACAATTCGGTCTGCCCGAAACCCCGGCGGAATTAAGCGGGTTGACTGCCGAGAAAATGCTGCAAAAAATCATGAAATCCTACGATAATCCCACTGAGGCTATTGCGAGGATCAAAGAAATTGTGACTCAGGGAAAAAGTGTTTTAGGAGAAGAAATCTTGATGAGTAACGGACATACCTACTCAAGAGATTATCAGCCGATTTTGATTGATGGTAAAAATAGCGGTCGAATGTGGCAGCACAGAGATGTTACTGAAAGCAAAAAGATAGAAAAAGCGATTCTGGAGGCAAAAAACAGAACAGACGCCATCCTGCGGGCTTCAACCAACGGAATTGTCACGATCAATGAAAAAGGCATGATGGAAACCTTCAATCCCGCCGCGGAAAAAATATTCGGCTATGCGTTGGATGAAGTGGCGGGGAAGAACGTATCTTTGTTAATGCCGGATGAACATGCGGACAAGCATGATACCTATTTGGATAATTATCTCCAAACAGGCATTAAAAAAGTTATCGGGAAACGCGTGGAAGTTACCGCGAAAAGGAAAAACGGCGAACTCTTTCCCGCGGAAATCGGAATCAGCGAAGTATTGCTGAAAGACGCCAAACTCTTTACCGCCATCATCAATGATATTACCGAAAGAAGGAAAACGGAAAAGGAGTTAGTGCAACGGATGGAAGAACTGGAGCGTTTTAACCAGATCACCATCAATCGAGAATTGAAGATGATCGAGCTCAAAGAGAAAATCAACAGCCTTTTGAAACAGTTGGGAAAAGAGGAGATGTACAAGATCGTGGAATAGTAGGCAGATCAAAAAACTTGCGGCGAATATCAAGTCGGCAAATGCTCATCGAGAAAGGAGAAAATATGGATAACAGCGAAAAAAGCGTGATCAACACTACAATGGCGGAACAGGTCCTGGAGCAGCTTCCCACGCCGGTCATGGCGGTCAACAAGGATTTGAAGATTCTTTTCATGAATAAGGCCGGACGCAATTTTCTGGGTAAATCCTGGGACGACTTGCGCGGGCAGGCCTGCGCGAACATGTTTAAATCACTGCATTGCGACACCGCCGACTGCTGCATGAAAAAGGCGATCAGCGAGGGCAAACCCTTTTCGTCGCGCAATGAAGTTGAAGCCGGTGGCCGCAAAGTGCCGATAGAGTATTACGCCGCGCCCCTGACGGATGAGGAAGGCAATATCATCGGCGGCCTGGAGTATGTGCTCGACATTACCGAAAGGGTCAAATACGAGATTCAATTGCGCGAGCAGGCGCGCACGATCCGCGAAATTTCAACGCCGGCCATTCAGCTGTGGGACGGCGTTGTCGTCCTGCCCGTCGTGGGCGCGATTGACTCTGTCCGCGCCAATCAGATGATGGATATCATGCTCAACAAGATTGCCGAAACGGCCTGCAAGGTCATGATTCTCGACATTCAGGGTGTGCCCGCTGTGGACACGGCTGTAGCCAATCATCTCATCAAGGTGGTCAAGGCCACGCGACTGATGGGTTGCCAGGCCATTATCTCCGGGATTTCCCCCGCCGTGGCGCAGACCATCGTCGGACTGGGCATTGACCTGGGCGTGAAGACAACGACGACATTGCGCAATGCTTTGGCCGAGGCATTCGAGATGATCCAATGCGAAGTCCGTTTGGTGAAGCCGTCCAGGAGGGGCGAGGCATGACGCAAGACCTGATCGTCGGTTCGCAAGCGGCCTTGAATACTATTCAGGGATGCCTGGTGGTGACCCTGCAAGCCGATCTCTATGACGACTTGCTTTCGAGAATCCGTCAGAGCATTCTGGAAAGCGTTCACGCTGCATCCATTCGAGGGGTTTTTTTCGACATGAGCTCTGTCGGGGTGCTGGATTCTTACATATTCAATCATCTTGCGGACACTGCCAAAATGACGCAACTCCTGGGGGCGCGGACCGTATTTGTCGGTTTTCAACCGGGGGCGGTTTCCGCTCTTGTCGATCTGGACATTGATACAAGCAATATCCAGATGTTGCGAAACATTGAAGAGGGAATTGAATACCTGGCTGCTTTTGCAGCCCGCCGGGAAAAACATCAGAAAGATAGTGAATACTCTGAAACCACAGGAGATGAAACGTTACAACCGGACGAAGCCTGGAATGAAGCCGATGATGGAAGGCAATGATGAAAAAAGGATCCTTCTGACGGAGTCCTGGGATAAAGAACAAGCAATAATTGAGACCAGGCATTTTGCAGCAGGCGTTGGATTTAACAAAACGGATCAGGTGCTGATTGCCACTGCGGCCTCCGAATTGTCCTCGAACATTTTACGCTACGCCGGCAAGGGGGAACTGCTCTTGAAAGTCGTTCGGAACATAGGGCGAATCGGTATCGAGATGGTTGCTGTTGACCGGGGAAAAGGAATCGCCGATATCGAAAAGGCCATGCAGGACCATTACTCAACCACACAGGGCAGCCTTGGGCTCGGTTTGCCCAGTGTACGCAGGATCATGGACGACTTCGAAATCGAATCGTCGCCGGTAAAGGGAACACGTATTCTCGCGCGTAAATGGAGGGCCCATGAGGAACGTTGATTTCCATTACGTATTTCGAGCCCTCCTGGGCGCGCCAACTGAATGCGGTGACACCGGTATTATAAAGTTGGACCATGGGCGGTGCTTCCTCGGGCTGGTTGACGTCCTCGGTCATGGAGGACATGCCTATGAGGTTGCCTGTCTCGCGCATGATTATCTTGATCAGCATTTTACAGATGATCTTGTCGGTCTCATGCAGGGACTCCATGAACATCTGAGAGGGACCCAGGGAGCCGTGGCCGCCTTCTGCTGGTTAGACATCAACACGGGCGACCTCGCTTATGCAGGAATAGGCAACATTACAGCAAGGATACTTGGACCGCGGGCCTTCAAGATGGTGTCCCGGGATGGCGTTATTGGTTATCGAATCCCGTCCGTAAAAGGACAAAAATATAATTTTTACCCGGGTGACATTTTAGTGATGCATTCCGACGGAGTTCGGGAGCATTTCAATACGCTGGATTGCACAAGTCTGCTCAGTGGCACGGCAGAGACAATCGCAAAAGGGGTTCTTGAAAAATTCGGCAAACAGGATGACGATGCGTCATGCATCGCGATGAGGTTTTTACCATGATAGAGATCGGACAATTGTGCATTCTAAACTCCGATATGGTCGTTGAAGCGCGAAAGAAAATTCGCTGGCTGTCTATAAGTCTGGGCTTTCCCGAAATCCACGCAACGCGTTTGGAAACGATTTTTTCCGAAATCGGCCGCTTCAGCTGCCGAAACGGGAACCATCTCGATGTCATGATTGGAATTGATCTCAAGGATAGTCCTGTTCTGGTCATGAACTTTGAAAGCCGTGAGACACTTGCTACCGTTCCCGGCATTGCTCATTTTTTCGACGCGATCCGGGTCGAAACGCTGGAATCCGGAGCAAGCCTGCTTTCCACTCGCAAGAACCTGCCGGATATCAACTACCGTCCCTCTCCCCAATTGATCGAAGAACAAAGGGAAATGCTCGCCCGTCAATCCAGAAACGAACTGCTCGAGATGCTGAAAGGAAAAAACGAGGAACTGGAAAACAGGGCCATTGAATTGAACAAAATAAGTCTGGCCATCATCCACAGCCCCGTGTCGGTTATGATCACCGACCGGGACGGTCGAATTGAATATGTAAATCCCAAGTTCACCGCGATGACAGGCTACCACGCCGAAGAGATACTGGGGCAAAACCCGCGCTTCCTGAAGTCCGGAAGCCATAGCGAGGAATTTTACCGGAATTTATGGACAAAGATTCTGTCCGGCCAACAATGGTATGGAGAACTATGCAATATCCGCAAGGATGGCAGTATCTTCTGGGAGTCGACCAGCATTTCCCCCGTTCAGAACGCGGAGAATGAAATCACTCATTTTGTTGCAGTAAAGGAAGACATCACCCAGCGCAAACAGATGCAGAACAGCATCGATAAGGAGAGACAAACTCTGCGCGATATGATGGACAGCAGTCCCGTTGCTATCGGGATATCGATGGGCGGCAAACTGCGTTATGCCAATCAGACATTCCTCAAGATACTTGATATACGGATGGGAGATCCCATAGCACAAGTTTATCTCAATCCAGAAGACCGTGTGCCTATTATCGAGAAACTCCAAAAAGAAGGCATCGTCAGTAATTATGAAGTCAAAATGCGGGGAATGGAAGGCAGAGTTATCGATATCATGCTTACATTCCTGCCGACGACGTATGACGGCGAACCGGCCATCCTGGGATGGCTGGTGGATATCAGCACATTGAAGAAAATGCAGGAGGAATTGGGAACCAAAGTTGAGGGGTTGAAAAAGGCGCGCAAAGCTACGCTTAACATTATGGAAGATCTTGATGTGGCTCGCAAGGAAGCCGATTCTGCCGCTCAGGCGAAGGCGGATTTTCTGGCCAACATGAGCCACGAGATCCGCACCCCCATGAACGCCATTATCGGATTTTCCAATCTGGCGATGAAGACGGACATGGACCGCAAGCAGCGCGACTACATCAGCAAGATTCAGCAGTCGGGAAAGCATTTGCTCGGCATCATTAACGACATCCTCGACTTTTCAAAAATCGAAGCGGGCAAACTGTCCGTGGAGCATACGGAGTTTGAATTGGAGAAGGTTCTGGAGAATGTCTCCAACCTCATTTCCGAGAAGACGGCCGCCAAAGGATTGGAATTGGTCTTCTGCGTGGAGAAAGGGACATCCAGTTATCTTGTGGGTGATCCCCTGCGGCTGGGACAAATTCTGGTCAATTATTCCAACAACGCCGTCAAGTTCACGGAACAAGGCGAGATAGTCGTTTCCGTCAAGGTCATTGAAGAAACCGCTGATGATTGTCTGATTCGTTTTGCCGTCCGGGATACCGGCATTGGCCTGACCCAGGAACAGATAGGCAAACTGTTCCAATCCTTCCAGCAGGCGGACACATCCACATCGCGCAAATATGGCGGAACCGGCCTGGGCTTGGCCATCTCCAAGAAGCTGGCCAATCTTATGGGCGGCGATGTAGGCGTGGAGAGCGAACACGGCAAAGGCAGCACCTTCTGGTTTACGGCGCGCCTGGGCAAAGGCGCGGCCAGGGCGAAAACATACCTTCCCAATCCCGACTTGCGTGGAAAACGAATTCTGGTGGTGGACGACAACGAGATGAGCCGCATGGTTTTGTCGGAAATGCTCACAGGCATGACCTTTGCCGTCAAGGATGTCTCTTCGGGAAAGAAGGCTCTGACAGAGATTAACGCAGCCGCTGAAAAGGGAGAGCCGTATGAGGTTGTGCTTCTTGATTGGCAAATGCCGGAGATGGACGGTGTCGCCACGGCCAGAGCCATCCGGAAGCTTCCTGTCACGCCACAGCCGTACATGATCATGGTTACGGCCTATGGCCGCGAGGAGGTATTGAAGGAAGCCGCCGAAGCCGGACTGGAAGATGTGCTTATCAAACCGGTGAGTTCCTCCATGATGTTCGACACTTTGTTGCAGGTACTGGGCGGAAAGCATGAGGAACAGCGAGCCGGGGAGCAACCGGCAACAGCAGGAATAGAAAACCTTGCCGCCATCAAGGGCGCCTCCATTCTCCTTGTAGAAGATAATGAGTTCAACCAGCAGATTGCCTGTGAACTGCTCACCGAGGCAGGTTTTAAGGTTGATGTGGCGGAAAACGGCCAAAAAAGTCTGGAGATGCTGGACAAACATCCTTATGATATCATCCTCATGGATATGCAAATGCCCGTCATGGACGGTGTTACGGCCACACGTGAAATCCGTAAAATCGAAAGTTTCAAGGATCTGCCCGTCATTGCCATGACCGCCAACGTCATGGAGGCGGATATTGAAAAATGCCGGGACGCGGGCATGTGGGACCATGTCGGCAAACCGATTGATCCCGACGAGTTGTTCGGCAAGTTAGCGAAGTGGGTGAAACCGCGAGGGGCGGCGGATGTCCGGGAAACGGTCGTTACACCCTTAAAGGAAACAGCAAGCAAAGAGGCAAGGCCGCCTAAGGCAGACGACCTGCCGGAAATTCCGGACCTTGATACCCACCTTGGTTTGAAGAGGGTCATGGGCAAGAAGGACTTCTACTTGACCATGCTGAGAAAATACATCGATAACCAGAGTGAGGCGCCGGCACAGATTCGTCAAAGCCTGGACACCGGGGATTACGAGACGGCGGAACGCCTGGCCCATACGGCGAAGGGGGTGAGCGGGAATATCGGCGCCACAAGATTGCAGGAGCTGGCGGCCGCGGTGGAAAAAGCCATCAAGGACAAGGAATGCACCGAAATTATTGACGGTCTTCTGTCGCCCTTTGCCGACGCCCACGCCCTGTTGATCAAGGGGTTGCAGGAGGCCCTGCCGACCGCAAAATCCGCCGGAGAACCGGACGCAACGGCAGCCCCGGTGGACCGGGAACAGGGAGTTGCGGCCTGTAAGGCGCTGGCGGAATTATTGGGCAACGACGATAGCGAAGCGTTGGATCTGCTCGATTTGCGAAGTGAGCTCCTGAGAGGCATTCTGGGAGCGAATGAATTCAGGTCCATAGAAAAGGCTTTAAAGGATTATGATTTTGAAAAGGCCCTGATACTCCTCAGGGGCCAGGCGGAAAAAATGAAGATTGAACTGTGAACCATAAAATGATGAGAGGATTAACGCCATGAGTGATGCAAACAATGAACAGCAGCAGACCATCCTTGTTGTCGATGACACCCCGGATAACCTCACGATGATTACTTCGTTGCTTAGGAATCTCTATCGTGTAAAGATTGCCGTAAGCGGGAAAAAAGCCCTGCAGATCGCGTTTTCCGACGAGCCGCCGGATCTCATCCTTCTCGACATCATGATGCCGGAGATGGATGGCTATGAGGTCTGCCGTCAGTTAAAGAATGATTCAGAAACCAGGGACATCCCCGTTATTTTTCTTACCGCCAAAACGGAAGTTGAGGATGAAGTGAAGGGTTTTGAACTGGGGGCCGCGGATTACATCACCAAGCCGGTCAGCCCGCCCATTCTCCTGGCCCGAGTCCGCACCCATCTTAGATTGAAAACGATGACCGACTATTTGAAAAGCAAAATGGACGAGGCAGGCCTGTGGTAACCATGAAGGCCTGAGTGGAACAGGCGGATGAATAACGAAAATCAATAAAAAAGGAGAGTGCCATGGCTGATGCGAGCACCTATATTGAAAAACCAACGGTATTGGTCGTGGACGACACGCCGGACAACTTGAGCTTGATGAGCGGACTGCTCAAGGATAAGTATAAAGTCAAGATCGCCAACAATGGTGAGCGAGCCCTTAAGGTTGTCATGACCGGCACGCCCCCTGACCTCATTCTCCTGGATATCATGATGCCGGTCATGGACGGATATGAGACCTGCCGGCAACTGAAAGAAAATCCGGAAACCAGAGACATCCCCGTCATTTTTCTTACCGCCAAAGCCGAAGTCGAGGATGAGATGAAAGGGTTTGAATTGGGTGCCGTGGATTACATCACCAAACCGATCAGCCCGCCCATTGTTCTGGCCCGGGTGCATACCCACCTGCAGTTGAAAAGGGTTCGTGATTATCTGAAGGATCAAAATGAATTTCTGGAAAATGAGGTGCAGAAACGCACCCAGGAGGTGGTCGCCGTCCAGGAGGTTACCATCCTGGCGATGGCATCGCTTGCGGAAACCCGGGACAACGATACGGGGAATCACATCCGACGCACTCAGTTCTACATCCGTACCCTGGCACAAAAGCTTCGCCATCACGAACGTTTCCGTCATCTCCTCAATGATGACAAAACGATCGACCTGCTGTTCAAATCGGCGCCGCTCCATGATATCGGCAAGGTGGGCATCCCCGATGCCATTTTGCTAAAGCCCGGGCGCTTTACTCCCGAAGAATTTGAAATCATGAAGTCCCACACTACGCTGGGGCGTGATGCGATTCTGGCGGCGGAGCGGCGGCTGGGCCTGGAATTGCCGTTTCTCGCTTATGCCAAGGAGATTGCCTATACCCATCAGGAAAAGTGGGATGGAACAGGCTACCCACAGGGACTATCGGGTGACGACATTCCCATTTCAGGCAGGCTGATGGCGGTGGCCGACGTGTATGACGCTTTGATCTGCCGGCGCATATACAAAGAAGGCATGCCCCATGAAAAGGCGGTCGGCATTATCTTAGAGAGCAAGGGTTCACACTTCGATCCCGATATCGTGGACGCCTTCATGGAAATAGCAGAGGATTTCAAAGAGATCGCCAAGCGCTTCGAGGATACGGATCATGATCTCGAGAAACACGCAAAATAACCTTGTTTTCATTACAATATGGAGATTTTTAGCTTCTTGTTAATTGATTACGCTGTAAGAAACTCTTGTTTTCGATTTCCCTTAAACGTTGTCTTTTTTCGCAACGGAAAAAACACGGCAACTCACAAAGAACAACGGAAGAAAGGCGGAAAATGACAGCTCGCGTTTTAATTGTGGACGACGACGGCAACAATAGGCTCCTTTTGGAAACCCTTCTCAAAAGCCGGGGGTTTGAAGTCCTTTCCGCGGTCAACGGCGAAGAAGGCCTGGCCAGGGCCCGTTCACATCACCCGGACCTGATTGTTTCCGACATCCTGATGCCGGTCATGGACGGATATACCTTCTGCCGGCAGTTGAAATCAGACGACGCCCTCAAGCGGATTCCCTTTGTGTTTTTCACGGCTTCATACAACACGCCGAAAGATGAAGAGTTTGCCATGAGCCTCGGCGCGGAGCGGTTTGTCTTCAAACCCCAGGAACCGGAAGAACTGATCGCGATTCTGGAAGACGTCCTGAAAGAAAGCCGTTTGGCTCCCCGGCGGGCGAAAAAGCCGCTCGGCGAGGAAATGGAGTTTTTCCGCCAGCACAATGAAGTCCTTTTCAATCAGCTGGAAAAGAAACTGCTTGACCTGGAACAGGCCAACGAGCGGCTGCGGATGATGGAGGAACAGTACCGGCTGAGCTTTGAAAATATCACCGACATGGTGCTTGTTTTTGACGCGAATCTCACGATTACGAGCGTGTCGCCTAGCGCGGAAAGGATCCTGGGGTACCGGCCGGAAGAGTTCGTCGGCCGGCCCATCGACGATTTAAAGACCATCCTGACGCCGGAATCCTTCCAGATGGCGGTACAAAACATCGGCCAGATTCTGCAGGGTGAAATCATTACCTCCGCCGTTTATGATGTGATTGCCAGGGATGGAACCCGCAAATATCTGGATATCAGCGGATCGCCCCTTGTGCGCGACGGCAAAATTGACGGACTCGTTTGTGATGCCCGGGATGTTACGGAGCGAGTGCTCGCGGAGAGCGCCCGGCGGGAGAGTGAAGAGCTCTTCGGCCAGTTCATGCGGTATTTTCCCGGCAGTGCCTACATTAAAGATTCGGACCGGCGCATTATTTATTTGACGGGGAACACTGAAGAATATTTCGGTGTAAAGCCCCAGGAGTGGCTGGGGAAAAGGAGTGAGGATATCTGGCCTGAAGAGATCGCCCTTTTGTCCAGGAAAGACGATGAAGCGGTTCTGCGGGGAGAAGTGGTGCAATCCATCTCGCAAAGGCCCCAGAAGGACGGAGCGCATACCTGGATCACGCACCGGTTTCCCATTCACCGGCACAACAAACCGCCTCTGATCGGCTGCATTTCTCTGGACATCACAGGGCAGAAACAAGCAGAGGAGAACCTTCGCGAAAGCGAAAAACGGTATCGAGAATTGTATGATTTTCTGCCGATTCCGGTCTATGAAATGGATTTTCAATCCACGATCACATCTGTCAACCACGCGATTTATGAAACTTTCGGGGGCACAGAGGAGGATTTCAAAAGAGGCTTTAAGGCCTGGCAGCTCTTGACGCCGGAAGCCGTTGAGCAATCGGTGGAAAACATTCAGCGGCTGCTGAATGGGGAACCGTTAGGCGGCACGGAATACCGGTTAAAGCGGCTCGACGGGACCGAATTTCCCGCCATTGTCTTTTCCCGTTTGATTTTCGAGCAGGGAAAGCCCGTGGGCCTTCGGGGGGCCGTCGTCAACATCACCGACCGCAAAAGGACGGAGGAGGTCATCCGGGAGAGCGAAGCGAATTTTCGCCGTTCCATGGACGATTCCCCGCTGGGCATCCGGGTTGTTACCGCGGACGGTGAAACCCTTTACGCCAACCGGGCGATTCTGGACATGTACGGCTACGCCAGCATCGAAGAGTTTCAAGGCGTTCCGTTGAAACAGCGCTATACACCGGAAAGCTATGCCGCGTATCTGGCCAGAAGGGCAAAAAGAGACCGGGGCGAAAGGGACCAGACCGAATATACGATCGATATTGTCACCCAGAACGGCGACATTCGAAATGTCCGGGCTTTCCGCAAACAGATTGTCTGGAACGGGCAACCCCATGATCAGATTATCTATCAGGACATTACCCGTCAAATCCAGGCCGAAGAAGCGCTGCGGGAAAGTGTCGGAAATCTGAGGAAAGCCCTGGGCGGGACCATTCGGGCCATTGCCTCCGTCGTGGAAACCAAAGATCCCTATACGGCGGGCCATCAGCGCCGGGTTGCCGATATCGCACGGGCCATCGCCCAGGAGATGAAGCTGCCGCGGGAGCGGATCGACGGCCTGCGGATGGCCGGCATCATTCACGACATCGGGAAAGTCTCCGTGCCTTCCGAGATCCTCAGTTCGCCGAGGAAACTGTCGTCTTTGGAATTCAGCCTGATCAAGACGCACGCGCAATCCGGCCATGACATCGTCCGGGAGATTGAATTTCCCTGGCCCATCGCGCGGATAATCATCGAGCATCATGAACGGATGGACGGCTCCGGGTATCCCAACGCCCTGACCGGGGATCAAATTCTACCGGAGTCGAGAATCCTGGCCGTGGCCGACGTTGTGGAAGCGATGGCGACGCATCGTCCCTACCGCCCGTCCCTGGGGCTTGAGGCCGCCCTGGACGAGATAACCCAAAACCGGGGCCGGCTTTACGATCCGGAGGTTGTGGATGCCTGCCTGCGCCTTTTCCGGGAAAAGGACTACACCATCCGGGATTGACGCTATCGTTTCAGGCGCTGCCCAAAAAATCAAAGGAGATATTTTTCACATGCGTCTTTTCCCGAAAGAAGAAAGTTTTTTTGAGCTCTTTGAAACGCTGGCCGAAAAGATTGAAGAGGGCGGATCTTTTTTCCTGGAGATGACCCGCGGGCGGAATTACACCGCGGCCCGGGTTTCCCGGCTGAAGGAAATCGAGCACGAAGCGGACGTCATCGCCCATAGAACCTACGAACGGATGCACAAAACCTTTCTGACGCCCATCGATCGCGAAGATATTTACGCGCTGGTCAATAAAATGGACGAAATTCTGGATCACATCGAAGGCACCGCCGTCCGCGTGTATATGTACAAGGTGAAAAAGCCGAACGACGACATCGTGAAACAGGCGGAAATCCTTTTTTCGGCGATTCGGATCATCAAGAAGATTGTTCACGGGCTGCGCGACATGAAGAACAGCCGGATGATTCTCGACGGCTGCGTCGAAATCAACACCCTGGAAAATGCCGGCGATGTTGCGATGCGGTCCATCATCACCAACCTCTTCAACACCGAGACGGACGCCATTGAACTCTTGAAATGGAAAGAAATCTTTGAACGAATCGAAGAGGCGATCGACGTCTGCGAAGACGTTTCCAACATTCTGGAAGGCATTGTCCTGAAGCATGCCTGATCGGCGGAGCCCTTCACCGTTTTTCAGAGCTCTCGGGGCGAAAGGAGCGCGAAAATGAAGTCGGAGCATCACGGCGTATTGTATGAATTCATTTTGTTCGGGTTTTTTCTGGCTTCCAAAATCATGCGCCACAAGGCCCATCTGATGGGGAAAGAGAATCTTTCCCGAATGCCCACTCCGGTCATGTTTGCCGTGACCCACGACAGCTATTTCGAAGTTCCGTCCCTGTCGCGCATTTACTATGCACTGAAACCCCGGCCGGATTTCATGGTCATGGCCAAAAACGACTTTTTGAGCGGCCGGTATCTTTCCACAAACTACGCGAAAAAAAGCAAGTTTCTGAAAAGCATTCTGCTCATGATCGACCGACTGGGCCTTCCTCTGGCGATTTTCCGCAAGCTGAAAGTGGCGGCCATCGACCGTCCGTTCGTGGAGTCTTTCAACCGGAAGAAAGAGGACCTGCGGAGGGAAATCTCCGGCCAGTTGAATCAATTCAAGGAAAGCAGCGCGCGGGGGATATCGACGCTGATTTTTCCCGAGGGAACGACCTGGGGATACGGCGGCCTGAAAAAAATTCGCAGCTCCGTGTATCACGTCCTGGAAAATACTTTCCAGGGCACCGGGCGGAAAGTGTTTATTCTGCCCATCAACATCAAGGTGGACCGTCTCGTGAAGGGGGCGAAAGACGTTTTCATCCGCATCGGTCAACCGGTGTTTTTTCGCAAGCCCAAGGATGAATTCAATCAGGCGCTCTTTGAGATCCTCCAGCAGCTTCACACCATCACCTTCAGTCAGGTCGCCGC
>Ga0116149_1002557_pt1 | contig 19871 bp, 18 predicted proteins | sample AD_UKC057_MetaG_FD_89787 | JGI IMG/M metagenome (GOLD analysis project Ga0116149, IMG submission 89787) | Active sludge microbial communities of municipal wastewater-treating anaerobic digesters from USA - AD_UKC057_MetaG | ecosystem: Engineered > Bioreactor > Anaerobic > Digestate | place: USA... | reverse complement strand
TGGTCGGAGTGACAGGATTTGAACCTGCGGCATCATGGTCCCAAACCATGCGCGCTACCAACTGCGCTACACCCCGGCGCTCATAGTATTTTACTATACCATTGAGCTCTTGTCTATACTATTTTTTAGGTCTTTCAATTAAATCTGTTTCTATAATCTGTTTAGTTGATGTATCGAACATGAAAGACCTTACCTGATAACCGTTCAATGCGAATTCTTTTTCCCATTTGAAAAGAGGTAATGAAAGAGTTGTAGTCCTTTTTGCATCTGTTGGGTTGAAAAGCCTTACTACATAGCCTTTCTTGTCTTCACTTCTCTTGAATACAGGCATGGTTATAACATCATCAGAAAGTATTGCGAATGGTTTAACTTTCTTTCCGTCACCTGTCGGGAAGAATGATAATGCCATCGGTTTTTCATTGCATACTGCTGCTTCTCTTTCGATAAGATTCAGTCTTGTCTTGGAGTCTGAAGCATCTAGGTAGAATTCGAAATCCCTTTCTCCCTGATCCATATATGGAGAAAATCTGTCCTGAGGCATTATATACTTATTCCTTATTGAGAAATCTGATTTTCCTGCTGCATAACCTGCTGATCTTAGAAGTGAAATTCTCATTTCATTATCCAAAACGTCAGAACCATATGTACCTGTGTTTATAACGCTTAAAGCTTTGTCTTTGTTGTATAGAACATTCCATTTATGGCTAACCATTTCATTTCCGTTAGTCATGAGTTTTTCCGAACCATATGCCTGCTGTCCGATATATGACGCATTCTCGATTGTAGTGGGAATGGAAAATTTAAGCATCTTCATTTTTTCATTCCAGTATACTTTCGCTGTAACTTTAATCTGTGTGCCCTTCTTTGGAAGTTGATATCTTATACATATGAAGGAATTATCATATTTCAAGACTGCTTCAATTATTGTTCTTACTGTACCGTCTTCAATTACTCTAACGCTTTCAATCTTATTCTCATCAATTATTCCTGAGAAAACATTGCCTTCCTCTTTATCCATTACCTTAAAAAAGCCTTCTGTGTTTCTGAAACTCTTTTCCTTATGCGCCCAGGAATTCTCATCGTCCTTTATAACTACAGGCAGGAAGGCATTCTTTGTTACATAGTCAGTGCCATTAACTTCATATTTATCAATGGTTCCGTTTAATTTTGAAACATGGACTGTCAGTTCCTTTGATTTGAATATAAACAAATCTTTTGTCTGTTTCACCTTCGGTTGTGGCTTAGCGTCAATCATCTCTATCCTTGCATCAAACCTGTTAATTTGGCCTGGCTTCAGTTTCGCATAGAATACTGATTTCTTTCTCCAATCTACATTAAAATTTGATGCTTCCTTTTCGACTTGGCATGGTAATTTTTTACCATTTTGATATACGACAGGATTAGCGAATATATTTCTATTTTTATTCTGGTCTGCAAGCTGGAATTCGCATTCCACAATATATGGGACTTCATATGGATGTGGATTATACACTAGTAATGGAATTTCGCCTTCCTCGGCTTTTTTTTGCCCTGAACATAAAGACAGGAAAGCCTGTGTCTTAATTCTTGTAAGCTCTTCTAATCCATGTCCTGCTAAGGAAATGGAATAATTTTCTACAGATTGTATTGCCGTGCCTGGAAGTATATCATGGAATTCCATAAGCAGCATATCCTTTGTTGCTTCTTGTATTCCTTCCTGAGGATACTTCATCAGTTTAAGGGATGATGCATGCGCAGCCATCTTTTCTGTAATATATAGCTCATTTTCCAACTTTCTGTGTAACTGTTTAATTCGTATTTGTGATGTATAACAGCCTATATATCTTGGGTTTAAAGTTTTATTGAATACAGGAAGATCCTTTTTTTTCAACTCGGAAAAATATGCCTCAGGAGTTGAGTGAATTATATTAAACTCTTTTTCCTCCTTTGCAAGTTTTGAAATATTTTCATAGTCTATTCTAGAAGGGCCTCCTCCGTGGTTACCGATTCCCCACAATACCATTCCAACTTTTTTGTCTCTGTTTTTTTCCATCCATGTCTTTATTTTCTCATGAGCTTCGCCTCTGTGAGACTCATATGAATTGAATGCCCTATGACACATTATCGTATCTTTGCTGAATCCTTCCCATAGGAAATCCTCACCAGGCAAATCAATCATATCTGGTTCGGGACGGCAGAAAAGATATGAATCATATCCACTGTTCTTCATTATGTCCACGAGTCCTCTTGTATGTCCGAATGCATCAAAATTTATACATGTTGTTGGGAAGGATCCGAATTTTTCCATAAAATAATTGCGTCCTTCGAGTATTTGCCGTACAAAGCTTTCACCTGAAGGGATATTACTGTCCGGTTGTATGAACCAACCTCCCATTATGTGCCATTTTTTATCCGCAACAAGCTTTTGAATGCGTTTAAAAAGTGAAGGTTCATATTTTTCGACCCACTGATACAAAAGCGCTTCGTTATGATTAAATATAAATCCGTTATATTCCTCACAGAACTGAGCGCATACCCTGTATGTGGAAAGAGTTTCAGCAATTCCTTCTTCTAGTTCCCATAACCATACGGGATCGATATGAGCGTTACAGACTAAATGCAGGTTTTTCATATTTGGTCTCCTTAAATTGTTTTCACATTTTATTTTAATATATTTACACTTCTTTTAATAGAGGTATATTCATAATATAGAGTTAATATGATATCATAATATACACATAATTAATGTAACTGAAGACATCAGGGGGTCTCATGAAGCATCTGTTTATAATTAATCCCATGTCCGGCAACAAAAAAGCAATGGAATACTTACCAGATATTGAAAACTATTTCAAGGATAAGCATGATGAATATAGCATTGTCTATACAAAATATCCTATGCATGCAAAGGAAATTTGCCAGGAATATGCTAAAAAAGGCGGTTATAGGACATACATTGCTGGCGGAGACGGTTCAGTTAACGAAGCTGCAAATGGAGTTGCAGGATATGATACTCCTATTGGTATACTTCCTGCAGGAAGCGGTAATGATTTTATAAAATGCCTTATGGATTACACAAAAAAAACAGATCTTGTTAGAAGAACTATCGAAGGCGAAGTTATTAAAGTAGACGCAATTAAACTCTTTGATGAAGAGAAATTTAATTACTGTATAAACATTTTATCTTTAGGAGTTGATGCAGAAGCAGCATATAATTCAACATATTATACTAGAAAATATGGTATAACCGGAGTACCAGCTTATCTTTTGGGCTTCTTCAAAGCTTTAAACCAGAAAAAAACAAGATTTAATATTAAAATAACCATTGATGGTGTGGTAGTTCATGATGGGTTCGTAATGCTGGCAGCATGTACAAATGGCAGATATTACGGAGGAGGATTCATACCAGTCCCGCATACTTCGTTTAGTGATGGTGTAATAGATATGTGCATTGTCGAAGACAAGAATCTAGCATTTGTATTTGCAGTTTTACCAAAGTATATGAAGGGTAAACATGCAGGCATAGAAGGGATTAAATTCCCTAAAGGAAAAAGCATATCTTTAGAAAGTGAAGATATGCTTAAGGTAAACATTGAAGGCGAAATAGTAGAAAGAAAGAGTGTCAGGATGGAAATAGTACCTGGTCTGATAAATTTTATCAAACCTAAAGATTTATAGTTATATCTTTTCCTCTTGGAATATACTGGACATACTCTACACCTGCAGCATCAAACATAAGCTTTGATGCTTTTGTGGTATCAAGGTCAGAATATTTATCTTCAAGATAAATAACTTTTTTAATGCCCTTTTGTATGACTGCTTTGGAACATTCATTACATGGGAACAAAGTAACGTACAAAGTACTACCTTTAAGCCCGTATCCATCGTAGTTAAGGATAGCATTAAGTTCTGCATGGCATACATATGGATATTTGGTTTCCAATGTCTGCCCTTTTCTTTCCCATGGGAAAATATCATCAGAACATCCTATAGGCATACCATTATAACCAAGCGATAAAACCTTATTGTTTTCATCTACTATGCAGGCTCCTACGCAAGTGTTGGGATCTTTGCTTCTTTTTGAAGACAAAATTGCAATACCCATGAAATACTCATCCCAAGAAATGTAATTTATCCTCTTCATAAGCTATTCGAACTTATTTCCACATTTCATGCATGCTACAGCATCTTTTGGCATTTCAGCTTTGCAGTTACTGCAGATCTTCATGTCTTTAGCTTCAGCAATCTCTGCTTTTACTGATTCAATCTGTTCAAGCAACGCAGTTATCTGTGCAAATACCTCTTTTGCATCCTCATTGTGATATGCCTTCTTACCAGCTTCCTGATATAAATTATCCAGATCTATCTCTAAATCTTTCAGCTTTATAGAAAGTTTCGTTGTATCAGCAAATTCTTTTGTCTTTTTGAAAAGCTTTTTTCCTGCATTTTCCAGTTTTTTCCCAAAATCATCAAATCCGTCCATTGTACCCCTCCTTGAACACTTCTTGAACTTTTCTTTATAATTACTTTCTTTCTTTTAACAGATCTCTGATTTCTGTTAAAAGTACTTCTTCTTTTGAAGGAGCAGGCGGTGCTGGTGGAGCTGGTGGAGCTGCCTTTGCTTCTTCTTCTTTTTGTTTTTGTTTTGCCTCTTCAGCTTTCTTTCTGATTACGCTGATAAGTTTAACCAACAAAAATACACACGCTGCCATAATGATGAAGTCCAGTATATACTGAATAAATGTCCCATAATTAACTGATGATGTGACATTTCCCTCTGCATCTTTGGCAAGTATCCATTTAAGATCATTGAAATTGACCTTTCCCATTACAAGTCCTATCAGTGGCATCAATATATCATTTACAAATGAGGATACGATTTTTCCAAAAGCAGCTCCAATAATTACACCGACTGCTAAATCGATTACGTTCCCTTTTGTTATGAATGTTTTGAATTCACTCATCAGACTTGTTTTGTTCTTCTTAGCCATATAGTCCCTCCCTATTTAAATTTCCTGACAATTTTATTTTACACCGTACATAAATAAATGCAATAATAATCGATATATTGTCCTACATAAGAAGAAAGATCATCAATCCTGCAGAACGCCGATTTCAGATCTTTCAAAGACTCAGCCGGCCTAGAAAAAGGTTATTAACCTTTACCAGCTTCATAGTGATTTTATTATATCATCTGCAAAATAAATTTCAAGATGTAAGTAGAAAAGTTAAAAAAAGTTCATAATTTAGTACCTGCATTTTATTGATACCTCTTTTTATAAAAAAAACAATATAATAATCTTAAATTTATTGTCTTTAATTTACATGAAGTAATGACCATCTGTAATATTATCTACTAAGCTACAAAAACAATTACCTCTATAAATAATACTGTTTTGATGTATAATATATATGTTAAAAGTGGCATTGAAAGGATGCATTGTCAAATGGATTATTATGATATAAATATAGCGGGATTAGAAAGAAGACTACCTTTATGCAAAGTTACAGATAGCTTATATATAGCTGCATTTGTCGTATTCGGAGATGTAGAACTTACAATAGCATGTGCAAAAAGACTTATTGAACTTGCACCTGAATATGACTATGTCATTACAGCGGAATCCAAAGGTATACCTATTGTTCATGAGATGGCTAGACAAAGTGGAAAAAATAAATATTTTCTTGCACGAAAAGCTCCTAAATTATATATGACAGGCGTTTTTGAGGTTGATGTAAAATCTATAACCACATCAAGTCTTCAGAAATTGTATCTTGATACAGCAGATGCTGAATTTATGAAAGGAAAACGTATCCTGATTGTTGATGACGTAATCTCAACAGGCGGTTCATTACGTGCTGTCGAAGAATTGGTTTTGCAGGCTGGAGGGATAGTCGCAGGTAAAATGGCTGTTCTTGCTGAAGGTGATGCGATTTATCGTAATGATATAACATATATTGCCCCGCTTCCATTATTCAATCCTGACGGCACTATAAAAAGATAATATATCAGGCCTTTGAAGGTCTTTTCATTGGAAAGGTATTCATTCATGCTCATTAAAGAAAAGAGAAGATTAATAATATTAATTATGTCTATACTCTTTTTACTAAGCGGATGTTCTAAAGATACAACATTGTATATAACAGAGGAAAATGGGATGTATACTGCCTCTTTTCTGGCTATGGATACTGTAATGTCCTTTTCAATAATAGGTATAAATGCCAAAGCAAAAATCCAGAAAGCTTATGATTATATAATGGCTTTTGATGATACTTATTCTGCTCATTCGCAAAACAGCGAGGTTGTAAAAGTAAATGCCGAAGCAAGCAATGGTATTCTAATATCAGATAACCTTGCTCAGCAGATAAACACTGCACTAAAGGTATCTATAATGACTAATGGCGCTTTTGATATTACCGTTTTTCCTCTTGTTAACTTATGGGGATTTTACGATGGCAACTATACTGTTCCTGATTCTGATAGTATTGAGAAAGCAATAAAAAGTATAGGATATGAGAAAATTAAACTTAAAGATAATATGCTTTATCTTGAAAAAGACACTCAAATCGACTTAGGAGCAATAGCTAAAGGTTATGCTGGGGAAAAAACCGCCCAACTTCTTATGAATTTAGGAATTAAATCAGGCATGCTATCATTGGGGGGAAATATGCAGATATTCGGATTAAATGCTTATGGCTCAAAATGGAATATTGCAATACAAGATCCGAATGATAATAACGCTTATGTTGGTATAATCCATAATACAGATTGCTCTATTATTACTTCGGGATCATATCAAAGGTATTTTGAAAAAGATAGTAAAAAATACCATCACATAATTGATCCACATACCGGATATCCCGCTGAAAGCGGTTTGATATCAGTTACTGTAATAGCAGATAATGGTGCATATGCTGATGCATTATCTACCGGTCTTTTTGTGACCGGACTTGATAAAGCTATTGAAATCTGGAAAGAATACCAGGATTTTGAAGCAGTCTTCATTTCTGATAATAACATAATATATATAACTCAAGGTCTTGCAGATAAATTCACTTCATCTTCAGAGTCATATAGTTTTGAATATATATACAGATAATTACCAATACCTGTCGATAGTCTGTGATACTGTTTTTACCCATTTTGTTAAATGAGTGACATTTTTATTTATTGTAGAAATGTCTTTTAAAATAAATTCGCAAGGCGTATTATTGCGTTTACATGCTAAAAGGATTTTTTTTGTCTCTTCGATAACTGGTTCTGGATCAAATATAGGTTGAGATACATATGCTGGATTGGACTTAGCTGACAATACATATTTATCCTTCATTGCATCTGCTGCTATGTCTGCATCTGCCCATGGAGTAATGGATATTCTGCGTAAATTTTTAAATTCCCTTAGTATATCTATCTTCTTATCCAAAGGTTCACAACATCCATAATAAGTTAACCCGCACCTGTCAAATAACCTTTTCATATATTCAATATCAAACTGTTTATGGGTATCAGAAGATACGACAGCAAAAATTTGGGCCATTCCCCTTCCCCAGACCTCCTTAGCGTTAACTTTTTCTTTTGTAACATCTTTCACCGGCAACTCGTATGTACATGCAGGCGTGCAGTGAAGATAATATGCATCAGTTTCTAGGATATTTAATCTTTCATAAAGATTTATCGTTTCTTCATGAAACTTGGTGAATTTATCCATCATCTTATGCATAAATTCCGGTCTATCATAAATATCCAACAAACAATTTTCTACACCATGATATCTTGGCAGTTCATCCCACATATTAAACATAAGCTGATACCCACCTAAACCTACATCCATCATTCCATCAAAAACATCATGCGCAGCTTCAAGAGCTCTTTGAGTTGCTTGCTTATCCACTTCTATAGTTGGCATTTTAATTTTTTCTAATGATTCTTCGTTTGGAAGGATATCATGGTATTCATGAGCAGATATATCTGTACCTGTCGTTGAATTAATCCTGACTTCTTGAACATCCATACCTATACCTGTACTTTTTGTACGAATCTTAACTTTGTAATATGGGTGAATGGCATAATCGCCTTCAAAATGCTTAAACTGATAAAGATTTCTTTTTATAGCTCTTTCTATTCCCCTGTATAGGTCTGTCTCACAATCGAGTTTTAACTCCTCCTGCTCTTCTAACTCACCCCAAGGGACTTCAAACACCAGAACTGGAGGTCTCACTAATGTCAAACTATTAAGTTTTCTGTATTGATCCGGTCGTTTTAAGTTTCTTTCACTTAATGCTATTTGTGTATATTCTTTTGCATATTCCCTTAGTTTTTTAAGTTCAGACTTCATTTATTAAGATCCTCCATTATCGCAAGAGCTTGATAAACCTGCTTTTCTGTAGTAGCAAAACCTGTGACAAACCGTATTACAATCTCTTCATCTGACTTTTCATATATATTTTCAAATATAATATGATTAGCTAGTATTTTAGCCTGATTCTTACTGACAATTACAAAAAGCTGATTAGTAAAAGAATCATTCTCCATCCTATAGCCAGCAGATGTAATACTTTTTTTTAATATCTCTGCCATTCGATTTGAGTTATCAGCTAATTTAAAATACAAGCCATCCTTAAATAACTCATAAAATTCTATACCGATTATGAAACCTTTGGCATACATTCCCCCTCCGTTTTTTATGCTATATCGAAAGTCTTTTTTTAATGCTTCATTGCATATCACTACTGCTTCACCAAGCAAAGCTCCGTTCTTTGTTCCGCCTATACAGAATATATCAAATAAAGAACATAAATCACTCCATTTTACATCATTTTTTATGCTTTGCATTGCAACACCCAGTCTTGCACCATCCATATACAGATACAAGCCTAATTTATCACATACCTGCCTTAAAGTTTTCAACTCCTTATAAGTATAAACAGTCCCTGTTTCTGTAGCATTGGATATGTATACGGATTTTGGCATAACCATATGTTCATCAGTGTGCGAATAAAAAGCTTTTTCCACAGATTTGTCTGTGAGTTTTCCATCAATACCCTCGCATATAATAACTTTATGTCCTGTAGCTTCTACTGCGCCAGTCTCATGCACATTTATATGTCCTGTGTTACAGGAAATTACCGCTTGATAAGGCTTTAAAATATGTGACAGAACCGTCTTATTCGTTCCTGTACCATTCATCATAAAATGTATATCCGCTGATTTATCACATAGCAGTTCATTAATAGCATAAGCTGCTTTTTTGCTATACTCATCTAAACCATATCCTTCATAGTCGTTGACACAGGTATTAGATAAGGCTTTTAGGATAAGCGGATGTGCAATCTGGCTGTAGTCATTTCGAAAATTAATCATATAAAATCTCCATATTAAACCATACAGATGATTATACAACAAAACCATCTTCAATTAAAGTCATGTGTGATATAATTTAAAAGCTGATATAAATAGAAAGGATATGTGAATAATGAAGGATATAAACATAGGCCTTATAGGCTACAAATTCATGGGAAAAGCTCATTCAAATGCATTCTCGATGTTGCCGATGTTTTTTAATATGACAGATAATATCGTCAGGAAAACTATTTGCGGACGTGATGAGGTAGGTGTTATTGCTGCAGCTAAAAAATACGGATTTTCTGAGTATACGACCTCATGGCAGGAATTAGTGAAAAGAGATGACATACATGTAATTGATATTACTGCTCCATCAGACTTTCATAAAGAGCCTGCAATAGCGGCAGCAGAAGCTAAAAAGCATATTTTCTGTGAAAAACCGCTTGCTTTAAATTATTCTGATGCCTTATTGATGTATGAAGCGGTTAATAAAGCAGGAGTAAATAATCAGATAGGTTTCAATTACAGGTTCGTTCCAGCAGTAATGCTTGCCAAAAAAATGATAGATCAGAATAAGCTTGGCAGAATTTATCATTTTAGAGGCTCATTTTTGCAAGACTGGATAATGGATCCAGATTTTCCTAAAGTTTGGAGACTGGATAAAAAAGTTGCCGGATCAGGCTCTTTAGGAGATTTAGGAGCGCATGTAGTCGACCTTGCAAGGTTTTTAGTATCAGATATCGAAAAAGTATCGGCTATGAGTGAAACATTCATTAAGCAAAGACCTTCAGTGCAGGAAATGACAGGACTCACTGCTCAAAAGAAAAGCGGCATCGTAAAAATGGAAGAAGTGGATGTTGATGATGCGACTATTTTCTTGATGAGGTTTACGAACGGGGCTCTTGGCACTATTGAAACCACACGATTTGCTGGAGGACATAAAAATGATATGTATTTTGAAATAAATGGCGAGAAAGGCAGCCTAAAATTCTACTTTGAAAGAATGAATGAGCTTCTTTATTATAACTGCGAAGATGAGGAAGGATATAAAGGCTTCCGCCTAATTCAAGCATCAGAAGGAATACATCCATATATGCAATCATGGTGGCCAGCAGGTCATGTAATCGGTTATGAGAATACTTTTGTTCATGAGTTTTGTGAGTTTTTCGAAAATATATCGAAAGGTACCTTATCGAAACCTGATTTTTATGATGGCTTAAAGTGCAGCCAAGTACTGGATGCTGTAGAGTTATCAGTAAAGGAAAACTGTTGGATTGATGTAAATTCAATTAAATAGTGTTATTCCTAAACCGAGGAAAACCAAATAAATAACAAATATAATTTAAAGCTTTCTTGAATTAACAGCATAATGATGTTAATATTCAGTAAATGAAAAGGAAGAGCGGTATGATAATTGATTTCCACACTCACATATTTCCTGAAGAGCTTGCGACAAAAGCTAAAGAGACACTTTTAAAGAATATCAATTACAGATACGAACCTGTAACTGATCTTACCAAAAAAGGGTTGATTACAAGAATGGACCAATGGGGTATTGATATATCTGTAGTGCAAACTATTATAACAAAAAAAACTCAACTTGAGAAAACCAATCGATGGGCACAAAGCATATCTGATGACAGGATAATTGCATTCGGAGGAATTTTTCCTCATACAGAAGATTATAAAAAAGATATTGATTTCGTGTGTAGTTTAGGTTTTAAAGGAATTAAATTCCATGTTGAGTATCAGAATTTTAATGTTGATGATCCAAAAGTTCTTAAAATATATGATTATGCATTAAGTAAAGACCTTATCATACTGCATCATGCTGGTGAAGATCATGGAATGCCTCCTCCCTATAAAAGCAACCCGGAAAAATTCGCATATATTGCCAATCAAATGAAGGGTGGCATAATGATAGCCGCGCATCTTGGCAGTCACAATATGTGGGATGATGTTGAAAAATACCTTGTAGGTAGAAATATATATCTAGACACATCAATGGGTTTTGAATATTTCAGTATAGACCAGTTCTTAAGGATATTAAAAGCACATGGTTCGGATAAGATACTTTTTGCTTCTGACTCTCCATGGAGTAATGCGAAAAATGAAATAGATACAATAAACAACCTGCCAATTAAGCGTGAAAATAAAAATATGATTCTTGGCGAAAATGCAAAAAGAATTCTTAAGATAAACTAAAAAAATATAAGGAGGGTATGATCTGTTGTATACTGTATCATACAAAAATTATGAAAAATTCACCAATTGATTTCTCTTATGCATTTACAGAACCTCACAGGATATGCATATGCCTTCCGGAATCAAGCAATAAGACCTTGTTTGATTGCTCAAAAGATTCCTTAATGATGCTTTGGAGTGATGGAAACACAAAAAGCAATCCTTTAGGAGCGTATAAAAGAGTTCATCTTGACTGGAAAGTAAAAATTACGGCAAGATGCAACGATGTACCCATGGAAGCTTTTTCATGGAAAAGAATAGACGGATTTATACCATCTTTAGTTTACGAAACACAGGCAGATGGTACACATATAACTATACGATGCATTGCCACAGAACTTGGTGATGTTCTTAAAATATCTGTGTCTAATACTACTGATATGGTTAAAAAAGTGAATCTTGACGCATGCGTACTGGATAATACTATTAATACAAAATGGGTGGATTTTGATTGTATATATAGTGTTGTCAATCCGATTTTCAATGATGCTTCAGACAGGATAGTAATAATGGATGCAGGTATTACAAACACTGTCCCCTCACGTAGAGAAGCAGTATCATATGTTTATTCATTAAAAGCTAAAGAGACACTTGAAAACTTTCTTATACGGCCAAACAAAAAATACAATGATGATATTGAGATTCTAGTAAATACAGATTGGGATGCTTTATGCGAAAAAGGATTGGATGAATGGAAAGATATAATCAGAAAAGCGCCTGTGTTTAATCTGCCTGATCCCATAATTGAAAAAGCATACAAGGCATGTCTGTGTGATATATTCGTCATGAGGGAAGAACAAGCAGACGGAAGAATAGCAGGTCTTGCTGGAACTGAAATGTACAGAAGCGCAAATACAGGCGAACCATGTTTCCAATCACTGGCTTTAGGAAAATATGGATTCTTCGAACAGGCAAAAGAAAATATTGATTTTGTTGCTCAGTTCCAGTTAGAAAATGGTTCCTGGGAAGATGACAAGCAGTGGGGAAAGTATATGTGGTCTACCTCAGGATGGAAAAGCTTATGTGTAAAACAATATTATCTACGTACGAAAGACACAAGATTTTTAGAGGAAAACTATGAAAGAATGCTCCGTTCCGCTAAATGGTCAAAAAAACAAAGAGATATGACAAAACAAAAAAATGATCCAACTTCGCCTAATTGGGGCCTTATGCCAAGAGGTATGGGAGATTGCGGATTAAAAGATAATGATGATCTTTTCGGAATATTCTATCCACACAATTTCCTGCACTGCATGGGATTGGAAGCCGCAGTCTGGGCTGCAAAAGAACTAAATAAAGATGATGAATATGCAATGCTACTTGAAGATTATGAGGATTATAAAGAATGCATACTTAAATCTTTGGAGAAAGGATGTATTAAGGAGAATGATGGTAAAGTTTGGATTGGCAGTTCAGCGAATAATACATCCGGAAGCCGATGGGGTGTTGCGGATGCAGTATATCCATCAAATATTCTTAGTGTAGATCATCCTTTAGCAATAGGGACTATGGATAAGCTTCAGAGCAATATAAGCGAGGGAGGATTGCCGAAAAATCTTGGATGGATACCAGACGGATTGTGGGTAGCTATTGCTCTTGATTCCATGGCTTATGTCAACATATTAGCTGATAAAGCCGATATGTCGGCGGATTATCTTGTTGCCGCACTTAATCATGGCACGCCGTTGTTTACATGGTGTGAAGAAAGGACAGAAGAAAAAGACGCAAAAAAGATTACCGGAGACCTTCAGCATGCATGGACCCCTATCTGTATCACACAATTCGTGCGTGATATGCTTTTATCTGATCACCTTTTCAATGATGATATGCTTCATTTAACATGTGCCGTACCAAGATATTTCTACAAAGAAGGCAATACAATTGAAGTAAATGATGCTCCATCATATTGGGGAAAAATATCTTTCAAAATAGATATATCCAAAAGTATAATTACTTTTAATGCAAACTTAAACCAATTTGATACAGATAAGAAGCTTTGCATATATCTAAGACTACCTGACAAAAACGCAGTAATTACCCAAAAACAGATATATGGCGGGACTATGAAAATTTTAGGTCAAAAAGCTATTATAGAACCAGAATATAATTCAGTTAAAGCGGTATTCGATATTAACTGCGTTTACTAACTGACAGCTATGGCATTCAAACCATATGAGGATATTACGGATGCAAGCTCTTGCATCCTTTCTTTTTTGGGTGCTGACAGGCCTTTTGCCTTATACTCCATACCCATGCTTTCATATTTTGATTCCGCCATGTTGTGGAAAGGCAATAATTGCACTTTTGTTATTCTTTTGAAGCTTTTCAGATAATCGCCAATCATATGCATGTCTTCTTCTGTATCATTCATCCCTGGTATGACAGGTACCCTGATTATTATCTCTTTTGCTATGTTATCTAGTTGTAATAGGTTTGATAAAATCTTTTTGTTATTTGAACCTGTTACCTGCTTGTGTTTGTTTTCGTCAATACATTTGATGTCATACAGAAAAAGATCCGTATACGGTGCAATTTCATTAAACTTTTCAAATGATACATTACCTGCAGTGTCCACAGCAGTATGTATTTCTTTTTCTTTGCATGCTATAAGCAGGGTTTTAAGAAATCCAGACTGAAGCATAGGTTCGCCGCCTGAAAAGGTCACTCCCCCCTGATTGTCATGGTAAAAAGGCTCGTCCTTAATAATCTGAGACATAACATCCAATGCACTAACCGTCTTTCCAGCCATTACCCTTGCATTTGAATAACATGCATCCACACATTTACCGCATTTAATACACAAGTCTCTAGAGAATACAAAAGATTTGCTATTCTTATGAATGGCATTCTGAGGACATGCAGTTATACACCTTCCACACATAACGCATTTATGGGAATATATCTGTATTTCCGGTTGCAGATTTATAGATTCAGGATTATGGCACCAAAAACATCTAAGATTACATCCTTTGAAAAATACAGTGGTCCTTATTCCCGGACCATCATGTAATGAAAATCTCTGTATATCAAATATGCAGCCATAAGTTTTATTCATTAATCATCCTGTCAACTACCAGTTTTCTGAAATCCTCTGATAAAAGTGCGAAATATGCACAGAAACCAGTAACCCTTACAATTAAGTCCGGATACTTGGATGGATCCTTATGCGCATCAAGTATCTTTTCTTTATCCATTATATTAATATTCATAAGGGTTCCACCCATCTTATTTAAGTAAACAGATATAAAGGTCATCATAGTGCGAATCCCTTCTTCTCCTTTTAGTGTAACAGGATTGATTTCCAGTTGTATCGGTACTGTATTTCCATATCCGCACTGCACTGAAGCTACTGCATTAGCACATGCGGTTAATGCACCGCTGTCCTTAAAACCTGGTAGTGGATTTGCACCATGAGATATAGGCGTATAAGCAAGTCTCCCATTTGGAGTTGCACCGACTGCTTTACCCATAGGAATAGTATTAGCCCATGAGAAAAGTCCAGGTATCATATTATATCCTTTAGGTGTAGGTTCTTTTTTAACTGCTGCGACAAATTCCTTAACTATATTTTCTGCATACGTATCAGCAATGGTTCCTCCATTACCGTAATGATCTGAGTTCTTCATCATCAGCTGGATATCCTCATAACCTTTATAATCATTTTTTAAAGCTTTATCTATCTGATCCCATGTAATCTGCTTATTTTTTTCTATTCTTTTTTCCAAAGCAGCAAAACTATCTGCAACAACAGCCAGTCCTGCACCATCAACGCACAGATTTATATATTCTAAACCACCATTCGACGCATCCAATCCCTTTTCAATAGGTCCTTCACATAAAAGATCCATCAGAAGCTCAGGAAAAACCTCATGCATGTGTTCAATCTGAAAATCCATACCTTCTGCTGTAACAGCAACCGCTTTGTTTATATGTTTAATGAATGTATCCCATAAAAGTTCTACAGATGGTTCCTGCCCGCTGTTCATCATTTCCTTAAAAGCAGTATCAAAAACGGCTACGAAATTAATTTTCACTATGTCATTAAGAGTATATTCTTTTCCAGGTATCGCACACCAGTGGCATCCGCATTTAACCCTGCTTACCGCAAGTTTTCTGGAATACCCGTTTTTCATAAACCCTTCTGTCATTGCTTTATCCCCAATAAAATTTGGAGAACCCGTCCTATCAGTAAGAAGGTATTTTACTGCCTTGTAATAAAAATTCTTGTCTATATTCTCATGAACTCTAACGCATACGCTTGCAGGTATCTTCATTCTGTGTACAGCTTCAAGTACTATATGAGACAGTTCATTTGTATTATCATTTCCAAATTCATCACATCCGCCTATCTGGCAATATGCGTTATCGATTATTAAAAGGTTGCATATATAGAAAATAGCTTGCTCTTCAGTAAGTATTCCTTGCTTGATATCATTGTCATAGTATGGCTTTAATATCCTGTCTATATCCCCTACAGCGCTTGCGCATCCGTTATACATGTCACCGACTACAAGAAACCATGCCATCCACTGTACTGCTTCATGAAAAGTTTTTGCTGGTCTTTTTAGAAGCTCTTCACTCATATCCGCTAGCATCCTTAAGTTATCTGCCTTAACTGTATCAGCCACTTGTTCCGCAAGTTCTCGTGCTTTTGCAATATGCCTGGTTATATAATCGTATATGCCTTCCACACATGCAGCTAGACCCTGATAAAACTCTTTTTTTGATACATCACAGTCTTTTTCATAAAAAGCTATCTTGTCTCTGATACCGTTGAAACCTAACTGCAAACCAAGTGAATAATCTGCCAAAAAATGTTGTACTCCTCCAATACCGTGAACTATGTCATACATCTTCTGCTCTTTATGCAGATGCGCATAACTTATATCCGGATTCCATAATGGCTTTTTATAATCAATAAGCATTACCATCCAGCTTCCTAGTAAACAAGCATTTTCATCTACAGTGACAGGGTGCTCATGCAAAAGTTTTTTGTAATTTAAACCGCATGCATACGGTCCAAAGAAGCCGTTACTTTTGTGGTTTGGTATTGGTGTAAATACAAAGTCATCAGGTGCTACAAGATTCCCTCTGTCATCTAAATCAAGAGTTCTTCCGAATTTTAAAAACTTTTTTTCCGTCTGTGCCCGCTTAGCGGTTAATAAGGCATCAAGCCTATCCGCATATGTGAATCCGTTTGTCATCTTTATTCCTTAATACTTTTTATGCTTATCAATAATCATATCATTAACAACATAGTTGTCAATAATAACCAGTTAATATGCGGCTTTGTTTACACACTCATATCCATAATCCAGGTAAGTCATTAGATTATTTATAAAATGCTGTGTAGGTCTTGGGTATTCCATAAATCCTGATGAAGGGCATAATATAAATCTACCACTTTCTTTACCTGCTTCAACACAGTTTTTTATTGATTCTTTTAAAATATCTGTATCTTCAAGTAATAATTCCTGCATTTCAATATTGCCTTCAAGTCCGATACGTCCTTTAAAAGTTCTTGCTACTTCTGCCATATCAACATCACCATTTTTAGGAGGTTCCAAAGGGTTTAATATATCAATACCCATTTTAATATATCTTTCCAAAAGTTTTCTTACTTTCCCATGACAATGCATCCAAACATAACTTCCTGCATTATGTACCATATCGCAAATCGGTTTATCATAATTAAAACAGAATTCATCAAAATCATGATCAGTCATTAATGGAGGTGTTAACAGCTCCGGTCCGACATAGGAAAATGGCACTCTCACACCATTATCAATAGCAGTTTTGACATGCTCATATAACCTATTAGCAAATACATCCAAAACTTCAAGAACCAATTCCCTGCAATCAAAACTGAATAAAGCAAGATTTTCAGAACCAGTTAACCTTTGCAATGAATAACCTATATGATCAATAGTTAACATTACAACTCCTCTATCCTTTAAAATATCCTGATGCAACTGTATGTCATCTGAATAATCATATGGAGCATAGGGCATTGATAATATCTTTTTCAAATCATATGGCTCTTTTACAGGGTATTCTATAGTATATCCAGGCTCACCAATTTTGGAAATCATTTGAACATGCCTAAGATCACCCATTGGCGTATGGTAAATATTATGCCTTTGTTTCCATAACGGATCACCGATCTCGACATATTCACTGCTTATACAGTCATTCTTACCGCAATACATGTTATATGGCGATCTTGCATATATAAATAAATCGGTTATCTCGCTTGCTTTTCTGGCAACCGGTTCATAAAAAGGATGTAATAATTCATCACCATCTTTATATTTCCATGCACCCCATAATTTGATAGCAGGTCTATCGACCTGTTTATTTTCGAAAATCCTCATTATTCTTTCTTTTGATGTAAGTGACATATTTACCCCTCTACACAAGTTAATATGATTATGCAATATTTTACACAATCATACAACCGGTTATATGGATTTTTTTTAATTTAATTACTTGGTGCAGGAGCTTTTACTATTATAATCTCAAGAGTTACATTATGCTTGTTGCTTACATTCATAAGCGTATCTTTAGGTATTTTTAGCAACGTACCTTTTTCATATACAGCTGGCTGCTGATTACCTAATCTTATTGTAAGATAACCTCTTACAACAGTCATGTACACATTGGAATTTGAATAGTGTTCCGGTAGGCTGTCATCCATATTAAAAACCAAATGGATATAATTCAAATTTCCATCAAATATAACTTTCTCAATTACTTTTTCGTCTCCTGTAGAAAATTTATATACCTGCTCTATCATTTCAGCCCCCTGCTCATTACTGTAACTGTATTACATTATACATTTTACCATTATCTTATTTTTTGATACAAGATTGAATTTTTAGGGCATACATCCTTACAGCTGGTGCACTGATGACAAAGATTAGTAGTAATAGTTGCTTTTTTTGTTTCTGAAGATACTTTAATTGAATCGGAGGGACAAGCTTTTTCGCATAGCCTGCATCCTATGCAAGTTTCCTTGTCAACTTCTTTTGCATAGAGTGGTTTTCTTCCGAATACTTTTTGTAATGTCCCAAAAGGGCATATAAGGTTATGAAAGATATGTGGTTTATATCTCAAAGTAACAAGAAATCCTACAGCAACCCAGATAGGAATTATTGGCAGGTCTATTTCCAATGCTTTCTTCGAGACAAGCATGAATATAATACTTAGACCTAGGAATATCCATGTAAAAATACCTGATGAAAGCCATTTTGGTGTTTTATCAGTCTGTATATTCATTTTTTTAGATAAAAATTCTGCCGGCCCCATTACTGTATTGATTGGACACATGAAACCGCAGTATATCCTCCCAAAGAAAAAGGCAGCAATAAGACTGAACGCGTAAAGAGCAAGCCATATAAATGGTTTTCCTATTAACATCAGAAGTAGGAATATTCCGAAAAATGCAATTCTTATTATTGTTATCCAGGTTTTGTTCATAAATACCTCCATTTTTATATAAGTATACTTTATATCTATGTAATAATGTGTTACATTGGTAACACAAGGAGAGAATATGGATAATAATTACAATCTTATTCAAAAGCACATACCTCTGAAGAAATATAAAGAACTACTAAGTTCTAATAAAATACGTATTAACAAATATATTAAAGGCAGTTGCATACATATGGAAAATGACGAATGTACCCATTTAGATATAATTCTTGATGGAATTGTTTCAATCGACAGAATTGATGAAGATGGCAATATAATGTGTGTAGCTAACTTCACCAAGAATGATATACTAGGAGGAAATCTGTTATTCTCGAAAACTCCTACATATCCTATGACCATAGTATCAAAAACTGATGTTATTATTATGCAGATTTCGAAAGAAGATATATTCAAACTAATGAATGAATATCCGGAATTCCTAAAGGCATATCTTGAAAGCATTTCAGATAATGCATTTATACTAGGAGATAGGATAAGAGGGTATGTTAGATTATCTTTAAGGCAGATTCTGATAAACTATTTAAAAAAGCAATCATATATACAAAAAAGCAACATGATTAAATTAAACATGTCTAAGAAAGATCTAGCCATGCTTATAGGTGTTCAAAGGACTTCCCTTTCTAGGGAGCTTGCAAAAATGCGTAAGGATAAGCTGATTGAATATGATAGAGATTATATAAAAATCGTGAACTACATCGGCAATTGAATTACCGAGCATCAAGTGCGCGCGGCTTATGCCGCGTAGGTCTTGTGGTGCGTCCATGACACCCTTACTGCTATCCTTTCGGATTACACAGCTACTTTTATC
>Ga0116149_1002547_pt1 | contig 19915 bp, 9 predicted proteins | sample AD_UKC057_MetaG_FD_89787 | JGI IMG/M metagenome (GOLD analysis project Ga0116149, IMG submission 89787) | Active sludge microbial communities of municipal wastewater-treating anaerobic digesters from USA - AD_UKC057_MetaG | ecosystem: Engineered > Bioreactor > Anaerobic > Digestate | place: USA... | reverse complement strand
GGCGAAGCAAACCAAAAACTTCCTTTCCTCTTTTCGCCTTGCGGCGGAGGGGTGAGGGGAGGAGCCGTGCAAAGAAATGGAAGGAAGTTTTTGGGTTTGCCGCGCGGCTCTGCCGCGCGCCGAGGCGCGTTCCAGCGCGAGCGGAGCGTACGAAAAAGTCCCAAGCCACCACGCACGCGGAGCGTGCGAAGTCAGTCAGGGTTTTTGCAAAAATAGGTTCTGGCGGAGTACAATAGGGACTCAAGAATCAAACTCAACGGCTTTTCAGAGGCCGAAAGACGTGCCGCGCGAAGCGCGGCGTAGGGGGGAATGGGCAAACCGCGCGCTTCGCGCGCGTGGAGGAGATTCAGAAAAATACAAAACCGAAACTTTTGGAGGGAGGATTTTTTGGAGGGGAAATGCAAAAGACAGGAATACACTAGAGGTGTGCTTGCCCCACCCACCCGTGCGCGCACTACTTTTTCCGTCCCTCGTCGTTTTTAGGAAACATTATAAAACGGCGGGGACGGCTCCCGCGAAAACAATATGAAATACTTTTTGTATGCAAGAAAATCAACCGATGTAGAGGACAAGCAGATTTTGTCCATTGAAGCGCAACTCGCCGAGTTGCGCGCGCTCGCGCGAAAAAATGAGTTGGAAATCGTCGCCGAGTTCGTGGAGAAGCAGAGCGCAAAAATGCCCGGCCGTCCCATTTTCGGCGACATGATGTCGCGCATTTCGCGCGGCGAGGCGCAGGGAATAATTTGCTGGAAAATTGACCGCCTCGCACGTAATCCGGTGGACGGCGGGCAAGTCCAGTGGCTTTTGCAACAAGGTGTCGTTCGCCACATTCAGACGCACGACCGCTCGCATTATCCAAACGACAATGTGTTGATGATGTCCGTTGAGTTGGGAATGGCGAATGAATATGTGCGCCAGTTGAGCGCGAACACCGCTCGCGGTCTGCGCCAAAAAGCGCGGCAAGGGATATATCCGGGACTTGCGCCAATCGGCTACATCAACGACCCGCGCACCAAAACTATCCGCGTCCACAAGAAAAATGCCGCGCTTGTGCGCGAGATGTTTGAACGCTACGCGAAAGGCGCGACCCTGAACGACTTGGCGGTATTTCTTGAGAACGCGGGCGTGATGTCCAAAGGAAACCGCCGCGTTCACATCTCGCGCATTTCGTTCATCTTGCAAAATCCTTTTTACTACGGCCACTTCCGCTATGCGGGCGAAGTGTACGAGGGCAATCATTTGCCGCTCATTTCAAAATCGCTCTTTGACAAGGCGAACGCGGTTTTGCGCGGACGCGGCCGGACGCTCGCCGTCAAAACCGAACCCGCGCCGCTTTGCGGCTTGTTGCGGTGCGGTTTCTGCGGCATGGGCATCACGGCCGAAGTGAAAGAGAAACACCAGAAAAACGGCAATGTCCACCACTACACCTACTATCGCTGTACCCGCAAGAACAAGGCCGTGAAATGCAAAGAAGCGCCAATGCGAAGCGAGGCGCTGGACGCGCAACTTTCGGCGCTTCTTGGCGACTACGCCATGCCGCAGGAGTGGACATCGCCGCTTTCGGCTCTGCTTGACGCAGAAGCCGCCAGCGCCTCAAAAACGGCGGCGGAGGCGGTGCAAGGTCTGCGGGACAAGGTTGAGGACATTTCGCGCAAATTGGAACGCCTTATGGACTTGTATGTAGCCGAGGATATTGAGCGCGAGGATTACTTGTCCCGCCGCCGCTCGCTTATCAGCGAGCGCAGGACGATTGACGAGCAAATCGTCCGTCTTGAACGCGCCCCCGCCGCGTGGGTTGAACCTGTCCGAAACTGGATACAAGACGCTTCGCGTCTTGATGAAATGGCTAAATCCAAAGACCTCCCCTCCAAAAAATCCTCCCTCCAAAAAGTTTTCGGATTGAACCTCTCAATCCACGCGCGCGAAGCGCGCGGTTTGCCCATTCCCCCCTACGCCGCGCTTCGCGCGGCACGTCTTTCGGCCTCTGAAAAGCCGTTGAGTTTGATTCTGGAGCCGCCCGCAGGGTTCGAACCGCTTCTGAACCGGCTCGAGCCGGAGAGCCGGGACGCGTTTTGGAGGTCGATGCGCGAGGCACCCTCGGCGCGAACAATCGCCTCCGGCGCCGTTCACGCGTGCCAGATCGTCCTCGCTGCGCAGGGAGAGACCGGCAGGGGCCCCGCATCGCCGGGGGAGGGGATCGACCGGTTCGCCGGAGCCGTGTCGCGGGCCCGCGGTCCGGCGGAGGAACTCTGCAGGCGGGCGGACGAACTCCGCCGGCGCATCAGGAAGCTGGGCGGCGCGATGCGGATGCGGTTCCTCTACGACACCGACCGGCGGCTGTTCAGCATCGGCTACAACGCCGACGCCCAGAAGCGCGACTCCTCGTACTACGATCTGTTCGCCAGCGAGGCGCGGCTGGGAAGTTTCGTCTCGATCGCGCGCGGCGACGTCCCGCCGGTCCACTGGCTGGCGATGGCCAGGCCGTTCGGCTCGATCGGGAACCGCCGGGTGCTGTTGAGCTGGGGCGGCACGATGTTCGAGTACCTCATGCCGCTGTTGGTGCAGCGCCTGTATCCCCATTCCCTGCTGGAGATGGCCTGCCGCGAGGCGGTCGGCGCACAGATGGAGTACGGGCGCCGGCGGGGCGTGCCGTGGGGGATCTCGGAGTCGGCCTACAGCGACCTGGACGCGAACAAGACGTACCAGTACCAGGCCTTCGGCGTGCCGGGGACAGGGCTGAAGCGGGGGCTCGAGGACGACCTGGTCGTGGCCCCGTACGCCACGCTGCTGGCGCTGCTGGTGGAGCCGGCGGCGGCGGTGCGCAACCTGAAACGGCTCGCGAGGCTCGGGCTCCGCGGCGCCTACGGATTCTTCGAGGCAATCGACTTCGGCCGGCAGCGCCTCCGGGAGGGGGGGGACGGGGTGATCGTGCGCGCCTATATGGCGCACCACCAGGCGATGGGGTTCCTCGCGGTCGACAACCTCGTCAACGACTTCGCGATGCAGCGGCGCTTCCACGCGGACCCGAGGGTCAGGGCGACCGAGTCGCTCCTGTACGAGCGCATCCCGGTCGCGCCCCCGCTCTACCAGGTGCCGATGCGCGAGCGGGCGGCCTCCCGCGCGATGCCCGCCGGGATCGCGCCGTCGGTCGGCAGGTTCGAGACGCCGCACACCGCCACCCCCAAGACACAGATCTTCGGCAACGGCCGCTACTCCCTGATGGTGACCGGCGCCGGCGGGGGCTACAGCCGCTGGCGTGAGTTCGATCTCACCCGCTGGCGGGCCGATCCCACCTGCGACGAATGGGGCTCCTTCTGCTACCTCCGCGATGCGCGGAGCGGGCGAATCTGGTGCAACACCTACCATCCGGTCCGCGTCGAACCGGAGTCGTACGCGGCGATCTTCGCCGTGGATCGCGCCGAGTTCCGCCGTTCAGACAACGATATCGACACCGAAACCGAGATCGCGGTGTCGCCCGAGGACGACGCGGAGATCCGCCGCATCACCCTGATCAATCGCTCCGCGCAGAGGAAGACGATCGAGCTGACCAGCTACATCGAGCTCGCCCTCGCCCCGCATGGCGCGGACCGCCAGCACCCCGCCTTCAGCTCGATCTTCGTCTGCACCGAGTCGATCGAGAAGCACGATGCGCTGCTCGCGTTCCGGCGCCCGCGGGGCCCGCAGGATTCACCGGTCTACGCGGCGCACCGCATCACGGTCGAGGGGAAGACGGCCGGCGCGCCGCAGTTCGAAACGGACCGGGAGCGTTTCGTCGGGCGTTGCCGCACCGTCCGCCTCCCGGCGGCCCTGGCCGGCGCGCTGTCGGGGACCGCCGGGCATGTCCTCGACCCGATATTCAGCCTGCGCCGCACGGTGGTGCTGGAGCCCGGGCGGCGGGTCCGTGTTTCCCTCGTCCTCTGCGCCGCGGAGACGCGCAAGGATGCCCTGGCCATGGTCGAGAAGTACGGCGATCCCAAAGCGATCGCCCGCCAGTTCGATCTCGCATGGACGTACGCCCAGGTCGAGCTCCGCCGCCTGCGCATCGAGCCGGACGAGGCCCGCCGCTTTCAGCAGCTGGCCGGCGCCATCCTGTACCCCGGCCCCGCGCTCCGCCCGGCCGGGGACCGCCTTCGGCAGAACCGGCTGGGCCAGGCGCGCCTGTGGCCGCACGGGATCTCGGGCGACCTCCCGATCGCCGCGGTCAGCATCGGGGAGCCGGAGGATATCAGCCTCGTGCGCCAGATGCTCCAGGCGCACGCCTACTGGCGCCTCCAGGGTCTGAAGGCGGACCTGGTCATACTCAACGAGGAGTCCGGCGGCTACGAGCGGCCGCTGCAGGAGCAGCTGAAGCGGCTCGTGGACGCGCATTCGATGCACACCGGCGTCGACGAGCCGGGCGGGATCTTCCTCCGCAGCGCCGAGCAGCTCGCCCCCGAGGACCTGACGCTGATCCTCTCCGTCGCGCGCGTGGCCCTGGTGGCCGCCCGCGGCCCCCTCGCCCGGCAGCTCGGCGCCCCGGTGAAGGCGGGGGAGCTCCCCGATCCGCTGCCCACGCATTCCATCCCCGAGGAGCCGTCCGCCCCGCTGCCGTTCCTGGAGCTCCCGTACTTCAACGGCCTGGGCGGGTTCACCCGCGACGGGCGGGAGTACGCGATCTACCTCGGCCCCGGCGCCTGCACGCCGGCGCCGTGGGTAAACGTGATCGCCAACCCCCGCTTCGGCGTTCTGGTCAGCGAGTCGGGCTCGGCCTTCTCCTGGTACGGCAACAGCCAGCAGAACCGGCTGACCGGCTGGTCCAACGACCCGGTCTCCGACACGCCGTCCGACGCGATCTACATCCGCGACGAGGAGACGGGGAGGTACTGGACTCCCACCCCCCTTCCGATCCGGGAGGGGGACGCCTACCGCGCGCGGCACGGGACGGGCTACACCGTTTTCGAACACAACAGCCACGCCATCCAGCAGGAGCTTCTCGTCTTCGTGCCGATGGACGACGCCGGCGGAGAGCCGATCCGCGTGCAGCGGCTCCGGCTGCGCAACGACTCGTCGCGCCCGCGCCGGCTGTCGATCACCCTGTACGTCGAATGGACCCTCGGCGAGCACAGGGAGGACAGCCAGGTGCACGTCGTCAGCCGGTGGGACGGCGAGACGCGGACGATGCTGGCCTGCAACCGGTACCATCCTGTCTACGGGGAACGGATCGCCTTCGCCACGACCGGCCCCGAGCCGCAGAGCCACACCGCCGACCGCACAGGTTTCCTCGGGCGCAACGGGACGATGGCCGCGCCCGCCGCGATGAAGCGAGTCCGCCTGGCGGGCCGGGTCTGGCCGGGGCTGGACCCGTGCGCGGTCGTGCAGACGACGGTGCATCTGCAGCCGGGGGACGGCGCGGAGGTGATCTGCCTCCTCGGGCAGGCGGAGTCGATCGAGGAGGTCGACCGGCTGGTCATGAAGTACCGCGATCCGGCCGAGGTGGAGGAAGCCCTCCGGCGCACGATCGGCTGGTGGGACCGGCTGGTGGGGGCGGTCCAGGTGCGCACCCCGGAAGGGGCGGCGGACATCCTGTTGAACCGCTGGCTGCCGTACCAGGTGCTGAGCTCGAGGATCTGGGGGCGGACGGGATTCTACCAGTCGAGCGGGGCGTTCGGCTTCCGCGACCAGCTCCAGGACGCACTGGCGCTGCTTCACGCGGACCCCTCGCTCGCCAGGCGGCACCTGCTCGTCGCGGCGGGGCGCCAGTTCGTCGAGGGGGATGTGCAGCACTGGTGGCAGCCGGCGTCCGGCGCCGGCATGCGGACACGCTGCTCCGACGACCTGCTCTGGCTCCCGTACGCGACCGCCCGTTACGTGCGCGTCACGGGGGACGCGGGAATCCTGAACGAGCGCGTCCCGTTCATCGAGGACCGGCCGCTTGCCCCGAACGAGCAGGAGATCTTCACGACCCCGCGCGAGTCGTTGGACAGCGCCACGCTCTACGAGCATTGCCGCCGCGCGATTGACCGCGCGACGACGGCGGGGCCCCACCGGCTGCCCCTGATCGGCGGCGGCGACTGGAACGACGGGATGAACCTGGTGGGGGCCGGCGGGAGCGGGGAGAGCGTCTGGCTGGCATGGTTTCTCGCGACGGTGCTGGACCGGTTCGCCGAAACGGCCGCGCTGCACGGCAGGCCGGAGGACGCCTCCGCGTACCGCGGGAGGGTCAGGGCGCTCGCGGAGGCGGTCGAGCGGCACGGCTGGGACGGCGCCTGGTACCTGAGGGCCTTCTACGACGACGGCGCGCCGCTCGGGTCGGCGGCGGACGAGGAGGCCCGCATCGACTCCTTGTCCCAGTCGTGGGCGGTGCTGAGCGGCGCGGCCGACCCGGCGCGGGCGGCGCGGGCGCTCGAGTCGGCGCTGGCGCGCCTGGTGCTCGAGAAGGAGAAGATGGTGCTGCTGCTCGCCCCGCCGTTCGACAGGACGGAGAGGAACCCGGGCTACATCAAAGGGTATCCGCCCGGCGTCCGTGAGAACGGGGGTCAGTACACGCACGCCGCCTTGTGGTTGGCGATGGCGCTCTGCCGCCGGGGGGAGGGGGGGCGCGCGGTGTCGCTGCTCAGGATGCTCAACCCGATCGAGCGGGCGCGCGATCCGGAGACGGCCGCGCGGTACAGGGTCGAGCCGTACGTGGTCGCCGCCGACGTCTCCCGCCTGCAGGGACGGGTGGGGCAGGGCGGCTGGACATGGTACACCGGCTCCGCCGCGTGGATGTATCGAATCTGGATCGAGGAGGTGCTCGGGCTGAAGGTCGCCGGCGCGTCGCTTGCCGTCGATCCGGTCATCCCCTCCGAATGGAGCGGGTTCACCGTCCAGTACCGCCGCGGCGAGGCGCTCTACGAGATCGTTGTCGAGAACCCGGACGGAACGGGGCGCGGCGTGGCGTGGGCGGAGCTGGACGGGCGGCGCCTCGACAAGCCCATCATCCCGCTGGAGGAAACTTCGGCGAAGCACAGGGTCGTGGTGCGGATGGGCGCCAGCGGAGGCGCGCAGCCCCGATGATCTGCGTCGAACACGTCCATCTGGAGCTCGGCGGGCGGCCCATCCTGCGGGGGATCGACCTCACCGTCAGGGAGGGGGAGTGCCTCGCGGTCGTGGGCCCCAACGGCTGCGGCAAGTCCACGCTGCTGAAGGTGATCGCGGGCCTCGAGCGGCCTGACGCGGGCGAGATCCGAATGCCGAAGGGGACGACGGTCGGCTACCTTCCCCAGGAGACGGAGATCGACCCCGTCTGGACGCTCCGGGAGGAGCTGCTCTCGGCGTTCACCGAGGTGCAGGCGGCGTTGAAGGAGATGGCGGCGCTCGCGGAGGAGATGGGGAAAACGGCCCCCGACTCCCCCGCGCACGATCGGGTGATGCGCCGCTACGCCGAGTGCGCCCACCTGGTCGAACACGCGGACGGCTACGCCCTCGAGTCGAAGGCGGCGCGCGTCGCCGCGGGGCTCGGCTTCCTCCCCGGGGACCTCGAACGCCCCTACCGCGACTTCTCCGGCGGGTGGCGGATGCGCATCCTTCTCGCCAAGCTCCTCCTGCGCAGGCCCGACGTCATCCTCCTCGACGAGCCCACGAACCACCTCGATCTCGAGTCCACCCTCTGGCTCGAGGGGTGGATCGAGCGGTGCGGGAGGACGGTGGTTGTGGTCTCGCACGAGCCCGCCACGATGGACCGGCTCGCCGACCGGATCGTCTGCCTCGAAAACGGCAGGGCGGAGGTCTACGTGGGGAACTACGCGCAGTACCTCGTCCGCAGCAGGGAGCGGCGCGAGGCGCGGTGGGAGGCGTACACACGCCAGCGCCGCGAGATCGAGACGATGGAGGCGTTCATCTCGAGGTTCCGAACGAACGCCGCCCGCGCGGCGCTCGTCCAGAGCCGCGTCAAGCGGCTCGCCAAGATCACGCGCCTTGAGCCGCCGTTCCACCCGACCGCGATCCGTTTCGATTTTCCCCCCGCGCCGGACAGTCACCGCGAGATGCTCGTCCTGAGGAACGTCGGCCACGCCTACGGAACGCATCAGGTCTTCAAGGGGATCGACCTCGAGATCAGGCGCGGGGAGAAGATCGGCCTCGTCGGCGTGAACGGGGCCGGGAAGACCACCCTGCTGCGCATCCTCGCGGGCAGGGAGACGCCGCGCGAGGGGGAGTGCGTCGTCGGGAGGCGGGTCCAAAGGGTCTACTTCGCCCAGTACGACACCGACACGATCTCCTCCGAGACGACGCTCCTCGACGCGATCGGCGAGGCCGCGCCGACGGGCCAGGCGCAGCGCGCCCGCGATCTCCTCGGCGCCTTCCTGTTCGGCGGCGACGACGTCTCCAAGCCGCTGCGCGTCCTCTCCGGCGGAGAGAGGACGCGGTTCCGCATCGCCAGGATCCTCTTCAGCCCCGCCAACCTCCTCCTGCTCGACGAGCCGACGAACCACCTCGACATCACCTCGCGCGCGACCGTCGAGAGGGCGCTGGCCGCCTACACCGGGACAGTCGTGATCGTGTCGCACGACCGCGCGTTCATGGACCGCGTGACGAACAGGATCGTCGAGCTGGACCGCGGGACGTTGCGGACGTACCCCGGGAGCTACAGCGAGTACCTGGAACACGCCCGGCGTTTGATTGCGGAGAACGGCGCGGAAGAACCGGCCGCGGTCGAGAGGGGCGCGGCGGAGGGCGCGGCGGCGAAAGGGGATCCCCCGCGAGGCGCGCGCCGCATCCGTGCGCTGAAGAAAAGGATCCTCGCCGTGGAAAAGAAGATCGAGCGGCAGGAGACGCTCCTCGCGGAGGCGGATCTGCGGATGGCCGATCCCGCGATCGCCGCGTCGTACGAGGAGCTCGCCCCGATCGCGGAGGAGCGCAGCGCTCTCGCGAGCGAGCACCAGCGCCTTCTCCAGGAGTGGGAATCGCTCGGCCAGGAACTCGAGGCGTCGGGGGACCCGGCGTGAAGGCCCCCCGCGCCCCGCGCGATTCCCGCCCCCCCGGATAGTGACCGGCGTGCGGAGGCTGCTCTCCCGCGTGCCGTGAAGACCGGAGGCGCCGTGACCGCGCCCTCCCCGTGCCGGATCTGCGGCCGTGTCGCGCGCCTGCGCGGCGGCGGCGACCCGTTCCTCGTCCGCGAGTTCGCGCACTCCATCCTCGTCGTCGACGAGCACCAGTTCCACCGGGGATACCGCGTCCACATCCTGAAGCGGCACGCCCGCGAGCCGTACGAGCCGCCGGAGCGGGTCCGGACCAGGCTGTTCAGGGAGCTCGTCAAGACGGCGCGGGCGGGAGAGGCGGCGTCCCATCCGTGGAAGATGAACTGCGCCTGTCTCGGGAACGTCGCACCGCACCTCCGCCGGCACCTCATCCCGCGGTACGAAAACGACCCGGACCGGCTGCGGCACCCGTGGCTCCGCGAAGGCCGGTGTGCGGCTCGCCGAACGTCCCCGGCGGAGGCGAAGGCGGTCGCGAGGCGCGTGAGGCGGCACCTCAAGGGGGCGGCCCGTGCGCGGGTGCGGCAAAGCGGGGGGAGTCCCCGCGGATGCGGGGAGAAAGGGGGGGATGAGGAGGAGCATTCCGGCGCGTGCAGTCGCGGTGTGCGCGCTCGCCGTCGCCGCGGGCTGCGGCTCGCGCCCCGGCGCGCGACGGCAGCGGAAACCGGAGAGGCGGGATTCGACCGCCGGGTGACGTGGATATGGACGACGAGGACCGCATCAGGAAGTACATGGCGTCGGTCCGGGGGAAGTTCGCCAGGACGATGCCGGAGTGTCCGCACACGCACACGTTCCATTCGTGGGAGCCGGCATTGTGCCCGGAGTTCCTCTGGTTCGTTCGGTATCTCAGAGACCGCGGTGCGGTCGAGCCCCGGAGGAACTGTCGGCACGCCCGCTACACGCCGCGTGTGGGAAAGGAGGTGGTCCCTGATCGGTCCCTGGATCTCAGAAACCACTTCCATGCAATGGCATATTCTGCTAAGTTCAACATCAAGAGCCACAGCGCTAGTAGTGCTTCTCCTCGCACTCCCTATTCAGTATGTTCAAACGTACGTTGGATGAAGAGTGCAGTGCCAACCCGACCACACACCACACAAGGGGTTTGTGAGCACGTTCTCCGCCTGACTGATTTTCGCCTTCTATCCACGGCAGACGGATACCGATATGAGGGGTGGCACCTCCAGTGGGGGCAGGGCAGGATACGGGGGATGAGAGGGAAGGGGCTCGTCGAGAAGCTCCGGCGCGATGCGCCCGGCCGCAGGGCTGTCCAGATCTCCTGCTTCCCGCGGGAGGGGTTCCGGCGGCGCGTTGGTCGCTCCCGGCCCTCGGCTGGGGCCGTTGCGGTTACGCCTCCCCGCGGGGCGGCGCGATGCGTGGATCGTCCCGGCGGGGGAAGGTGGGAACGGTGAGAGACAGCATCGGCGTTGCGGCGGGAGCGGGGGCCGCACTGGCGGGCGCGACCGCGGGTGCCTTCGTCTGCCTCGCGACCGGAGGGGGGCGTCTGCTTCCGTGGGCCATTGCGCCCGCGGCGGGGGCCGCGGCTGCGATGGGCGCCTGGCGCCTGCTTGCACGTCGGGCGGGGAAGGGCCGCCGCCTCGCCGCCCTCCTGCCGTTCCTCGCCCTGCTGATCCCCGCGCTTTTCTTCCCCGACTACTGCATCGGCGTCGGCCCGCCCGCCGCAGTATCCGCGGCGATCGGGGGGATTGCGGCCCTCGCCTTCGCCGCCACGGCGTTCCTCACCGTATCGCCCGATGCCCCGGCGTGGGAGGAGCGGATGAATCGGCGCGCGCGCACGATCGTGGTCGTCGCCGTCATCCTCTTCGCCGGTATCACGTTCGCTCGCGCCGTCGCCGTGTACCGCGTATTCGGGTTTGCCGGGCACGACCTGTGCGTGTTCGCGCAGTCGTTCTGGACCTCCCTCCACGGCAGGCTGTTCTGGAACACGGAGGAATGCTACCCCGGCTGCTCACGCTTCGGGAAGCAACTGTGCCCGATCATGTTCCTCCTGGTGCCGTTCTTCAAATGCGCCCCGCATTGCGCAACGATCTTCGCGCTGGATGCGCTCGCGCTCGCCCTGGGGGCGGGCATGCTCTACCGTATCGCGCGGTCCGCCCTCGGCGAGTACGCGGCCGCCTGCTTTGCGCTCGCCTACCTTCTGCACCCGGGAATCAGCTACCAGGCGCTGTTCCCGTTCTACTTCATCCACTACGCACCGCTCTTTCTCCTGCTCGCGCTGTATTTCTTCGCCCGGGAGAGACTCGGTGCGTTCATGGCCGCGCTGCTCCTCTGCTGGAGTCTTCGCGAGGACATCGCGCTCACCACCTTCGTCTTCGGGGTCTATGCGCTCCTCCTGCGCCGGCGCGTCGCCTGGGTGGTGATCCCAGCGCTTGGGAGCGCGCTCTGGTTCGCCGCCGCCGTGTGGCTGGTCATTCCCGCGCTCGGCCCCGGGACGGCGCGCTATTTCTTCGAGGGGGCGGACGATGGCGTAGTGGGCATCGCGCGGTGGTTCGCGGCGGACCCCGGCGCGGCGCTGATGCGGCTCCTGTCCCCGCGGATGCTGAAGCTCGCCTATCTCGTGCTGATGCCGTTTGGCGTCGTCCTCCCCCTCTTGAGCGCCGAGATCCTTTTCGCTGCCCCCACGTTCCTTCTCCTGGGCCTCTCCTCGTCGGCTTGGATGAAGTCGATCGCCGCCTACTACTACCTGCCGGCGGTGCCGTTCCTGTTCGCGGGGGCGATCGCGGTGGTCGCACGCTGCTCCCGGAGCTCCCGCCTCCCGTTCGCGACCGGGCGCCGGGTAGGGAATGCGATCGCCACGCTCCTGCTCTTCCTCTCCTGCGCGACGTTTATCCGGGGGCCGCTCATCATGGCGGCGCAGATTGGCATCCGGCCGTTCAGGTGCCAGCCCGATGCCGCCCACATCGAGGCATTGAGGGAGGCGCTGCGGCTGATCCCCCGCGACGCGAGCGTGTATGCGCCGCGCTACCTCGCGCCGCACCTCGCGATGAGACCGGTGGTGATGTTCAAGATCCCGCGCAACGCCGACTATCTCATCATCGACGGGCGCGCGGGGGATCCGGCGACGCGCGACATCCAGAAGGGCGCGCCGATCCGTTCCCCCGCCTACCACGCTGTCTTCGAAAAGGAGGGAGTGGCCGTCTACCGGAGAGAGGGGAGATGAGACGCCCCGAGCCCATTCAGGCGTCTGGCGGCACCGAGAGCCGCCCCCCCTGGTCCCAGGTCGACCTCCTGTGCATCGCGGCTCTCGTGGCGCTCTGCTGCCTGTTCTTCCACCGGGTGCTCCTCTCCCCGGGGTCGATGTTCTACCACCCCCTCTCCGACTTCTGGCGCTTCCTCGCTCCCCAGGTGACCTTCATCGTCGACTCCTTCCATCGCGACGGGGAGCTCCCGCTCTGGGAGCCGTTCGCGTACGCGGGGAAGCCTCCGTACGGCGTCCCGCAGCTGGGCGTCTTCTACCCGTTCTTCATCGTCGTCCTGCTCACCCGGTCGCTGGGCGCGTACGGGGTGCTCTTCCTGCTCCATGCCGCGATCGCCGCCCTCGGGATGTACCTCTTCGTGCGGGAGATCGCGGGGGACCGGCGGCAGGCGTTCCTCTCGGCGGCGGTCTTCGCCTTCAGCGGCTACCTCGTCTCCCGGCTCTTCATCGGGCAGTACTGGCACTACTGTTCCATCGCGTGGATCCCGTTCGTCTTCTTCTGCGCCGAGAGGATCTTGCGGCGCCCGGGTTCCGCCGCCTCCGCGCTGCTGGGGGCGGCCTGCGCCCTGCAGTTCCTCGCCGGGCACACGCAGTATTTCTTCTACACGATGCTCGTCCTCCTCGCGTACCTCCCGTGGATCGCGCTGGACGAGACCCACGGCCTCGGGCTCCGTGCGGCCGCGAAGATCACGGCGTCGCTCGTCCTGTCGGGGGTGATCTTCGTGCTCCTGTGCGGGATCCAGCTCCTTCCCGCCCTGGAGTTCTCCGGCCTCGTCTACCGGGCCAACATGCGCAGCTACGCGGTCGCCTCGGGGCTGTCGCTCCCCCCCACGAACCTGATGACGCTGCTCTTCCCCTCCCTGAAGGGCTCGGCGGTCGACTCCTCGTATTGGGGGCCGGGCAACTTCTGGGAGCTCTGCGCGTACGCGGGACTCGTCCCGCTCGCGCTCGCCGCCGCCTCGGCCGTCCTCTGCCGGGACCGGCGCAACGCGTTCTTCCTGGTCCTCATCGGCTTTTCGCTGCTCTTCGCGACGGGGCCCGCGACGCCGCTCTTCCCCCTCCTGTACCGTTTTGTCCCGGGGATATCCCTTTTCCGCTGCCCCTCGCGGATGCTCGCGCTCCACGCCTTCGCGGTCGCGATCGCTGCCGGCTACGGCTTCTCGGCCCTCCGCCGGGGCGGGGCCGGAGCGCGGCGGGCGGCGGCGGCCGCCGCCGCGGCGTTCCTTCTGCTGCTCGGGGCGGTTGCGGTCTTCGTGGCGTTCCCCGCGCCGGCGGTGGCGGCCGGACAGGCCCTCGTGCGATTCGTCTTCGATCGCGACCCGTCGGGGCCCCACACCCGCACCCTTGCCGAGTGGCAGGCGCTCGTGCCCGGGTGCTACGAGAGGATGAGAGGGGCCCTCGCCGCTCCCCGGCAGCTCGCGAACCTCGCGGCCGCCGCGTGCGTCTTCGCCCTGTTTCGCACGCAGCGTGTCGTCCCGAGGGCGGCGTATGCCGTGCTCCTGGCGGTCGTGCTGGCCGATCTCTGGTCCCTCGGCCTGCCGATGCTCGCGGTGCGACACCCACGCGAGGTGATGGTGCGCGGCCCCGTAGCGGAGTTCCTCGCCCGGCAGCCCGGCCTCTTCCGGATACACGAGGCGGGCGGCGGCGTGCCCCTCGAGGAGTCCGAGCCGGCGGGGATCGCGAAGATCAAGGGGTTCGAATCCGTCTTCCTGGAGTACTACATCGACTATCTCGCCTGCCTCGAATTCGAGGGGACGCGGAGCCTCGGTGCGAGCGACTTCGACTACGAACTGAGGCTCTACCTGAAGGTCGCGGGGGGCGACCCGGATGCGCCCGCGCGGAGCGCCGACAACCTCAACCTCCTCAACCTCCTCAACGTGCGGTACGTGCTTTCGGGCGCGCCGCTGGCGCACCCGGCGATGGAGCTTGTGCACGAGTGGAGGCCGCCGGCGGGGTACCGCGACCCGCTGGGCAGGGTCTGGGGGCCCGTGTTCGTGTACGCCAACCGAACCTGCCTGCCGCGGGCGTTCGTGGTGCGGCGCGCCGTGGTTGCACGCGACGGTCGCGAGAGTCTGATGCTGATCAAGGCGAACGATCCGCGCACGACCGTGGTGCTCGACGCGCCGGCGGGGCGGATGGAGAACCCCGGTGGCTTCCAGGAGGCGGAGGTGACGGCCTACGCGCCCAACAGGGTGGAGGTGTCCGTTCGTCTCGACGACCCTGGGTTCCTCGTCCTGAGCGATGTCTGGTACCCCGGGTGGACGGCAACGGGCGAGCGCGGTGCCGACCTTCCGGTCCTTCGGGTGAACCGCTGCCTGCGCGGCGTGTACCTCGAGCCGGGGGAGCGGACGGTTGTCTTCCGCTACGCGCCGCGCAGCATCGCGCTCGGGCGGGGGATGTCGCTCGCGGGGATTGCGGCGGTGTGCCTCGCCTGGGCGACCCCGCTGTTCCGCGGTCGGGGGATGCGGCGCCGGGGGCCGCACGACGTCTGACGGAGGCAGCCACGGGGATGATGAACGGGAAAAGGGTGGTGATCGTCGGCGCCGGAATCGCCGGGCTGTCGGCGGGACTGCGGCTCGCGGAGGCGGGAATCCGCGTAACGGTCGTCGAGAAGGAGGGCACGGTCGGCGGGCTCGCGCGGAGCTTCACGTACGGGGACTATGTCTTCGACGTGGGGCCGCACCGGTTCCATACGGACGACCCGGAGGTGCTGGCGTTCATCAAGGAGGCGCTGGACGGCGACTTCGTGCTGATGCCGCGGAGCAGCGGCGTCTGGCTGTTCGGCCGATACCACGACTGGCCGCTCAGCATCGCCTCGCTGTTCAAGCTGCCCCCGCGGATCATCCTCCGCGTCTCCCGGGACCTCGTGGCGCGGCGGCGCGTCCCCGGCCCGAGTTTCAGGGACTACATCGTCGAGCGGTACGGCAGGACCCTCTACGAGTGCTTCTTCAGGGAGTACACGCGCAAGTTCCTCAAGCGCGACCCCGGGGAGATTCACTCCGACTGGGCGCGCACCGGCATCGACAGGGCGATCATCGACAAGAGGCTCCAGATGAACACGCTCTTCGAGGTGGCGTCGCGGGCCCTCATCCCGCGGCGCGTGAAGACGGAGTTCGTCTACCCGGGCACCGGCGGCATCGACGCGTTCAGCCGCGCGCTGGCGCGGAGGATCGAGGCGAGGGGAGGGGAGGTGCGGCGCGGCGCGCCGGTTGAGCACATCGAGATCGCGGAGGGGCGTATCCGCTCCGTCACAACGGCCGGCGGCGCGACGGTGCCCGCGGACCTCGTGGTGTGGACCGCCCCCCTCGACTTCCTCTGCCGCCTCGCGGGACTGGAGCGGCCGCGCCTCTCCTACCTCTCTGCGGTGCTCTACAACGTGATGGTGCGCGGCACCCTCCGGCTCCGCTACCAGTGGTGCTACTACGGCCAAGAGGATCTGCTTTTCAACCGGTGGAGCATCCCGCGGCACTTTCGGGAGTCCACGTGTCCCCCCGGGGGGACGGGCATCGGCGTCGAGGTCACCTGCATGAGGGGCGACGCGACCTGGAATGATCCGGAGCGCCTCGCCGGCCGGGTGGCGTCTGAGATGCGCGCCGTCGGCGCCCTGGGGCCGGACAACGCGATCGAGGGGATCCGCATCGAGCGGATCGAGAACGTGTACCCGGTCTACGGGCTCGACTACCTGGGGGAGTTGGAGGAGACCGAGCGGAGACTCGCGGACCTGCGCAACCTCGTCCTCCTGGGCAGGACGGGCACGTTCTGGTACAACAATATGGATCACTCCATACAGGCGGGGCTTGAATGCGCCCGGGACATCGTCGCGCACGGCGGGGATGGGCTCCGCCACGTCTTCGCGAGGCAGGACTATGCCACCCGTCTCTGAGCGGTGTACCCTCTCGGTCATCGTCCCCGCCCGCGACAGCGAGGCGACGGTGGGCGCGTGCCTCGCGGCGGTCTTCGCCTCGGGCTATCGGGACTTCGAACTGGTCGTCGTGGACGACGGTTCCGTGGACGGCACGCCGGGGATCGTCGCGGGCTTCCCCTGCCGCCTGGTGCGGAGCGGGGAGGCGAGGGGGGCGGCGGGTGCGCGGAACGCCGGCGCGAGGGTGTCCGCGGGGAGGATCCTCGTGTTCGTCGACTCCGACATTGTCATCCCCGCGGACGCCCTCGGCCGGGTGGCGGGGGCGCTGGAGGGCGGGGAATGCGATGCCGTGGTGGGCATGCTGGGCAAGGACTCGGCGCACGGCAACTTGGCGAGCTTCTACAAGAACGCCTATATGCATTACACCTACCGAATGCTGCCGCCGGAGATCGGCGTCTTCTACTCCAGCATCGCGGCGATCACAAGGGCCGCGTTCCTCGGCGCCGGGGGGTTCAACGAGGGCTACCGGAACGCCTGCATAGAGGACACCGAATTCGGCGGGCGGATACGGGCGCGCGGATACCGAATGCTCCTGGACAAGGAGCTCGTGGTGAGGCACCTCAGGCACTATAGCCTCCGGGAACTGCTGGCGACGGGGTTCCGCCGTACCAGTGGGATCGTGAAGATCACGCTCAGGCGGCTCGCCGGGCGAAGCGATTCGCCCGCGCACCTCACGTCGCCCCGAAGTTTCACGGCGGGCATCGCGCTCTCGATGCTCGCCTGCGCCGCGGCACTGTTGTCGCTTATGGCGGGGAAGGCGTACCTCGCCGCGGCGCTCGCGCTGGCCTTGGCCTCGCTGTCCCTCAACGCCGGCTTCCTCGCATTCATCGCGCGGGAGGGCGGCCCGGCCAGGTGCGCGCTCGCGATCCCCCTGTTGCTCGCCGACCAGGTCGCCCATGGCCTCGGCGGGATCCACGGCCTCATCAGCTATGCAAGGGGGGAAAGGTACTGAGGATGCGGATCTTCGACTTCATCCGCCCCGCCGCGCGCGTCCTCCGCACGGAGGGGCTCCCCCTCTACCTGGTCTTCTTTGTGACCGATAGGTGCAATGCCCGGTGCGGGCACTGCCTCTTCGGCGACGGCACCGTGTTCCCCGACGTCGCGCGGGAGCTCTCCCTCGAGGAGATCGAGAGGGCGGCGGCGACGATGGGCCGCCTCCTCTTTCTTCTTCCCACGGGCGGCGAGCCTTTCCTCCGGGAGGACCTCGCGGAGATCATCGGCATATTCTATCGCGCGACGGGCGTCCGGAATGTCGCGATACCGACGAACGGGAGCCTGACCGCGCGCGTGGTGTCCGCCGTGGAGCGCGTCCTCGCGGCGTGCCCGAAACTCACGCTCGGCGTGGACGTGTCGCTCGACGCCGTCGGGGACGCGCACGACGCGTTGCGCGGCGTTCCCGGCCTCTTCTCGAAGGCGGTCGCCACCCTGCGGGAACTCCAGCGCATCGAGCGGCGCGTCCCCCGCTTCAACGTGAACATCGAGACCACCGTCACCTCGTTCAACGACCGGCTGCTCGACGGGAACCTCGACTACTTCACGCGCGTCTTGAAACCATCCGCCGTATTCACCCTTCTCGCGCGGGGAAGGCCCCGGGATCCGGCCGCGCTCGACGTCGACATCGAGCGGTATCTCGCCTACGCCGTCCGCCTCGAAAGGGCGCTGCTCGACGGCGTTCTCCGGGGGTACCGGCATTTCCCGGGCGCCGATCTCGTCAACGCCAAGCGCATCGTCAGGCACCGGCTCATCGCGCGGATAGCGCGGGAGCGGCGGTGCCTGCTCCCGTGTTCCGCCGCGGGCAGCCTCGGGGCGGCGCTCTTCGCCAACGGCGAGGTCTATCCGTGCGAGATGCGCACCGACCTGCCGCTGGGCAATCTGAGGGATTTCGGGTACGACTTCCGGGAGATATGGCGCGGGGAAAAGGCCGCGCGGGCGCGGGGGGCGATACGCCGGGAGAGATGCTTCTGCACCTACGAGTGCTTTCTCACGCTGAATATACTGTTCAATCCCCGCTTCTGGCCCGCGGTGCTCCTTGCGTGGCTCCGGATCAAGGCCGCGCGGGCTGAAAAGGCCGCGGTCGATCTCTTCGCCCCCCGCGGCGGGTGACGCGGATATGCTCAATTAGAATGGCCGGCCCGGCTATGGTATATTCATATCAGTGAAGTTACTACTCGCCATGCTCATCGGTCTCATCGCCTTCGGCGGCGTGGCGCGTTCCGCGTGCGCCGATGTCAGGCAGCTTTTCATCTGCTTTTTTGACGCGGGGGAGCACGAGCACAACAACAGGGTATTCAGGATACCGCTGGAGGGCCCCGACGCCTACACGCTGATCGAATTCGCCGGGCCCGGCGACGGGCTCTCGGTCCCCGCGGCGATGGCCGTCCACCCGGTGAACGGGAGGCTGTACGTGGGGAACATAGATTCGTCGCAGCTTCTCGAGTTCGAGATCAACTTCGACGGGACGAAGGGGGCGTCGAGGGTGTACGGGACCCTCGTCTACTACCAGAACGGCGCCCCGCAGTATCCCAATTTCTTCAGTATGGCGGTGCGCCCCTCCACCGGCCGCATCTACGTCGGCTGCTTCTACCATTCGCAGAGGGGCATATTCGAGATGCGGGAGGGCTCCGCCGGGGCGGTGAAGGTGATCGCCGACAGGCCGTACCCGGAGCCGTCGTATTTTTACGACGAGTGCTGGATATGCTTTGACCCGGAGGACGACCGGATCGTCTACGCGGGCACCGGCTTTGAAAATCACATCCGGAAGTTTGACGTCGAAGACGGGAGCGATCTCGGCTACCTGCAGGGTTACAGCGACGTCGCCTACACGCGCGGCCCGCCGGAAGTGTCCGGGCACTTCCTCCCGCATCAGTTTTTCGTCCCGCGGGCGGGGGGAGGGCACGACCTTCTCGCCTGCACCTACATCGCCCCCGGTTCGGGCCCCCGGCGCCTCGTCAAACTGGACCCGTATGCAGACACGTTCCTCGGGGAACTCCCCGCGGGGGGGCCGAGCCTGACGCTGCCGATGACCATCTTCGATTTCGTGCGCGATCGTGTGACGGGAACCCTCTACGCCGGCGGATACTATGCCTCGCTCTGGGAGATCGCCGGAGACTATCAGGCCATCGAGAAGCTCTCCGCGCGCTACGACATCCCCTCCGTCGGCCAGTCGAGGGTCGCCCTGTCGTACGGGCACAGCGCGGGCGCGGACACCGACCGGGACGGGCTGACCGATGACGAGGAGGCTGCGCACGGGACCGATCCGTACGAAGTTGACAGCGACGATGACGGTCTCCCCGACCGCGACGAGGTTCATCACGACGGGAGCGCGGCGTATGACCCGTACGACCCCATAACCAACTCCGGAGGGACGGACACGGACGCGCTGAGGTCCGACACCGACGGGGATGGATTCAGCGACGCCATCGAGGTCGCCGCGGGAAGCGGTCCCCTCGCGAGCGGCTGGACGACGGTCTCCTTCAGCGCCAGGGTCAACTTCGCCGCCCCCGCCGCTTCGCGGGAGCCCGGTTTCGCGGTGGATCGGGGAAGACCCTATGCCGATGGCCGCGCCTACGGCTGGCGCTGACCTCGTGGGGACGCCCTCGGCGACACACACCCGCGCGAAACGATCGATGCGGCTAACACGTTCTTCTCGACTGCGAGGGCAGGTCTGATTATATGATAGGCAGCTACCTCCCTGACGCGTTAGCATCGCACTGAGATCGCCCGGTAAGTGGTCTCAGAAAGGAGGTAGCTGGTATGTACTCGATCGGCATCGATCTCCACAAGGAG
>Ga0116149_1002540_pt1 | contig 19970 bp, 19 predicted proteins | sample AD_UKC057_MetaG_FD_89787 | JGI IMG/M metagenome (GOLD analysis project Ga0116149, IMG submission 89787) | Active sludge microbial communities of municipal wastewater-treating anaerobic digesters from USA - AD_UKC057_MetaG | ecosystem: Engineered > Bioreactor > Anaerobic > Digestate | place: USA... | reverse complement strand
CTCTTTGACCGTGGTTTCAGGCGCGTTTCTCTGGTCAGGCACCTCAAGCGCCTGGGCTTTCACTTCGTCATCAGAAGCTGCTCCGACGTGCATGTCACCACTTCCGCAGGTGACAAAATCGCCCTCAGAAATCTATCCCTGTCCTCTGGCATCATCAGGGACTACGGACACGTTATGGCCACCACCGACAAGCCCGAAGACGTCAGGCTCGTCGCTGTCTTCGACCGCAGGCAGAAAGAGCCCTGGTTGCTCTTTTCCGACCTCGACCTGCCACCAAACGACATCGTCGCCCTTTACGCCAGGCGCTTCACCATCGAGGAATGCTTCCGTGACTCCAAAAATACCAGGTACGGCTGGTGTCTTGGGCAGTACAAGCTCAAGGACAAGCCCGAAAGGCTCGACAGGCTCTTCCTGGTCGTCGTCGCCACATACTTCCTCGTCTCAATCATCGGACTCCATGTCGAGCACAAGGGCCTTCAAGCCGGCTTCAAAGCAAACACTTCCAAACAAAAAACACATTCCATCTTTCTGCTCGGCTGGAAAGGTCGATTCCTCGTCCGGTGGCTCCCGGACTCCTGGTTTGCTCGCTTTGAACGACTCGATTTCAACTCCATTCACAACGAGGCCGCAATTGACCTGTGACGCTTACACAGTCCCCTGTGACGTTTTTGACCTGCTCCGCGCTGCACCTGCCTCGCTTTCAATCCTGTGGCGTTATGAGGGGATCTCTCAGATATCGTGGTGCATGCAAGGACCTCGAATCGTGCTGTGCGTCGCCGTGCTCATTCCGGAGCAAGCCGCGGCCTTCAAGCGGGCGGGTGATTTGCGGGGTACCAAATCGGTTGTAGTATCCGGTCTGAATTTATCCCAGGGACGAATATGGCCGTCAGAAAGACGGGCACCACGACTGGAAAATCAAAACGCATACAGACCGCGAAAGAAAATGCGACAGCGAAAGACAAAGCGAATGGCAGTGCGGGCGGCGGGGTCGGGACGGTCGGGCGGGCGAAGATGTTGACGCTGGAATGCGCGGTGGGCCCGGTGGCGGACGACCATGAGGTCTGGGAATGCTGGAGCCCCACCAATTCCGTCCTGGACCGGGATTACCAGCGATCGGCCGCGGCACAGCCCGTTGAATGCCTTGACGGCGCCGGAGCGTGCCCGATTGAAGACGTGGGTGGTCCAATCGGATACCGGGAATTTCTTGACGCCATGGCGGACCGCAGGCATCCCGAACACCGTGCCATGATCCGCGCAAGTTCGACCGCAAACAGGTCAACCGCATCCTGGCTTCCCTGCTGGATCCCGACGCGAAAATCTGGATGGCCTGAACGACTGAAACACCGCGTGGCAGCAGACCGACAGACACCGCCGCGCAATCCGGCACACCCATGTATGGGGAGCGAGTTGTGACCAAACTGTCCGCTAGGCTGTCGCCGGCCTTCGGTAAAGGGTATTCGTCAAGCGGTATCCGGTAACATGAATGTTGCGCGGTAACATTGACGATGTTACTCTTGAGGTATTGATGTTACGGAGTGCCGGCCATGCTGACAGACCTGCTTGTGAAATACCTGCGCGACACGCTTGATGTCACGGTGAATGTTGACGAATGGGACGGTACGGCGCGACTGCCGCTGTTCCTGCGGGATCGATATATCTATTACCGGGCGGAAATCTGCGGGACCCCGCTTATTCTGATGATCGATGTCGCTGACGGCGTGCCCGCGCCATCCGTGGTGGCGAAGCATGTCGGGCTGGTTCGCACGACGTGGGAGGGCGAGGTCGTTTACGTCTGCTCCCAGGTCAGCGCATACGCACGCAAACGGCTAGTCGATGCCCGTGTCCAGTTCATCGTTCCCGGCAACCAGTTGTATCTGCCGGTGCTGGCCATTGCCCTGCGGGAGCGTTACGGACGCGCGCCCGCGGCTATCCGGAAGCTCAGTCCCGCCACACAGGCTCTGGTTCTTCAGTGGATATACAATCCCGTCGGCAGCGGCCCGCAGCAATCGACACCAACGGAAATGGCCCGCGTTCTTGGATACACCAAAATGACGATGTCCCGCGCCTTCCGGGAGGTGACCGTGGCATTTCGCGAACTGGCGCGCAACGGAAATGGCGGCGATGCGATAAGTGAACGGTTGACGCCTCGGGGGCTGTGGGACATGTTCCAGTCGTACCTGCGTGATCCGATTGGCCGACGCGTTTTCCTGCCGCAACGGGATTTTGACCCGGCCATCGGTTTGCGGGCGGGATTGACGGCCCTGGCGGCGCGTACGATGCTGGCCGAACCGGCGCACGATGTCTGGGCGGTTGCCCACGACGACTGGCTTGCGTTCACGCGGAAGCGTGGCGTCCTGGTCCTGGACCAGCCTGACGCTGACTCCGTGGAAATTGAAATCTGGCGCTACCCGCCGAAGCTCTTTGCAAAGCATGGTGCCGTGGGCCCGGACGGCGTGGACGGCTTGGATGGCCCGGCCGGCTTGGATGCCTCGGCCGGCTTCGTTGACCCCCTGTCGCTGTATCTGTCCTTGCGGGAAGACCCCGATGAGCGGGTTCAGCAGGCCCTTGACGAATTGATTGGTGGTGTCCGATGGTGAGGGGCCTGGACCTGTTCTTACAGCATTTCAGGGCATTCAGCGACCAGTATGTCCTGATAGGCGGCGCGGCATGCGATCTGGCGTTCGACAGGGCCGGCACCAGTTTCCGCGTAACAAAGGACCTGGACATCGTACTGTGCGTCGAGGCGCTTACCCGGCCCTTCGCGGCCGCTTTCTGGTCATTTGTGCGGGCAGGCGGGTACCGAATCCAGGAAAGCGTCAGCGGCCGCAAGCAGTTTTACCGGTTCAGGAATCCCGCGGTCAGCGGTTACCCGACAATGCTGGAGCTGTTCTCCCGGACGCCGGATATTCTTGACATTGTGGAGGGCCAGCACCTGGCGCCGATACCCGTCGGGGAAGAAATACTAAGTCTGTCCGCCATCTTGCTGGATGATTGCTATTACGCGTGGATTCTGCGGGGAAAGACGCTGCTGGAAGGCTTTCCGGTCGTCGGACCGGAATATCTGATCGCGCTCAAGGTGAAAGCCTGGTTGGATCTGACCGCCAGGAAGGGGGCGGGATTCGACGTTGACAGTCGGGACATCAACAAGCACAGAAACGACGTGTTTCGGCTTGTTGCGATAATGGACGTCGCCCCGGTCCCGGACGTACCCGATACAATCAGGGACGACCTGCGAAAATTCCTGGCCGCGATGAATGATGAAACAATCGATTTCAAGGCGTTGGGACTCAACCGACGAACGATGGGTGACGTCGTTGCATTCCTGCGGTCGATTTACGGTGGTTGAGCCGGGTGGTTCAGCCTTGAATTCAGATATCCAGGTGTCGTCTGCTTCAACGGCAAGAAGTCCGCCCAGGGGGGCGCCCACGATGACCTGGAATACGGCGTCAGCCCGTCGTTAATGGCAAGGGGCCAGGTGGGCCGGGTTGAGGGGGCTGGTGGTGGAGTGAAGTCTGTCCACACTTGAGTTGTCGGCCTATTGGGGGCAGTTCATGAGTACCTTCCGGATCGAACTGACAAGGGTACTTTCCAGCCGGCTCCCGCGGAGGGCACGGGATATTTCAAGCTGGACTCCCATTTGCGTAAGGCCACGGTTGCAGATGTTTTTGGGGGATGTGCCGGCCAGTCTGGGGGGCGCCCTGCGAACGGGGAGGTCAGCCTGGCGCAGGGCGGTTTCGATTTGGGACAGCAGGTTCGAATCGAGGCCCCCGAGCAGGACCAGGGGATATGCCCCGGCGCAGCCATGAATTGAAACGACGCGTTCGGAACGGGACATGATGTCCAGGCAGCGCGGATCATCAAATCGGTCGCTGGTCAGGCGCAGGAATTTGAAATTCCGTGACGGCCTGATTCCCTCCAGCACGTACAGGTTCATTTCCGAACCGGCGATTGCACGGGCAATTTCGGACGTCCTGATTTCAATTTTCCCGCCGTGCGGGGCGATTACGGCCGTGTTTGACTGGGGGCGTGTCTCGGTCAGAATCCGGTAATCGGCGCCTTCCCTCTGGTAGCCTGCCAGGTCCGCGAAGTTTCGATACTTCCTGGCGCCCAGAATCCCGAATCTGATGTTGTCGATCAGTGACGGCATGTGTTTAACCTTCATTCGTCAGGGATTCGGGAGTACCCGGCAGGTGCCCGGATTTACCTGATTTAACTACATGAAACGCATGACCGCCAGCGCCCGATAGACACCGCCGTACGCCCCGCCAATTTCCCACAGCAGGGGTGACGACATGAAAAGGCAATTGGGCGCGGATTCGGCTGGCCCACGGGAATCCGAAGGGGCCGGTGTCGTGGTGGCCAGCGCTGGGGCTTCGGGTGACGGATCGCTCGCCGGGCCGGTCGTTTCCGGGGATGAACAACTGTTCGGCCGCGTGGCGGCGATACTGGACCAGGCCCGGGCCAGCGTGGTGCGGGCTGTCAACCACAACATGGTTCTGGCGTACTGGCTCATCGGCCGCGAAATCGTGATGGAGCTGCAGCGCGGCAGGGAACGGGCAGGGTACGGGGAAGACTTGATTGCGGGCCTGTCACGTCGTCTGACTGGGAAGTATGGCGCCGGATGGTCCAGGACGAATCTGTGGGGCTACAGGCTGTTCTATCTGCAATTCCCCGGCAGGGGTGCTGCAATTCCACACACACCGTGTGTGGAATCGGGTCAAGCCCACGAATTAATACCAGAATTTTGCGATGCCGGCGGCCGGGTTCCTGGTGAACTGTTTGACCCTCGGTTGTCCTAGTCACACTACCGCGCCTTGATAAGGGTTCGCCAGGACGAGGCCAGGCATTATTACGAACGCGAGGCTGTCGCCGGCAACTGGAGCGTACGCCAATTGGAACGCCAGATTCACGCCCGAACCTGGGACCGGTTGGTTTCGACGAAGGCCAGGCGTGCGGCAAAGAACACAACGGATGCGTTGCATCCTTCGGCAGACAAATTGACTGCGCCCGCGACGCTTGCAGCATCCGGTACCGATTTGATGCCGCCCCCGCAAAGGTCCGACCCGTTCAGTCCGCTTGATACTCTCAAGGACCCGTATGTGCTGGAATTCCTGGACATCCCGGATCCTGCGGCGTTGCATGAAAGCGGCCTGGAGGGCGCCATCATCGCGCATTTAAGGGATTTCATGCTGGAACTGGGCAAAGGGTTCGCGTTCGTGGCCCGCCAGAAGCGCCTGTCGTTCGACGGCGACGACATGTACGTTGACCTGGTGTTTTACAACTGGATGCTGCGGTGCTTCCTGCTGGTCGACCTGAAGATGGGGCGCCTGACCGCCGGGGACGTCGGCCAGATGGACAGTTACGTCCGCATGTTCGACGACCTGATGGCGGGGGCCGACGACAACCCGACTATCGGCCTGATCCTGTGCACCGAACACAACGGCGCCGTGGCCCGGTATTCCGTCCTGAATGACCGCGCCCAGATCTTCGCCAGCCGTTACGTCACCTGCCTGCCCACCGAGTCCCAGCTGGCCGCCGAAATCCAGCGCACCCGCGCCCTGATCGAAGGCAGGGCGGTCAGCGAAAAGTGATCCATCGGTTAATCGTATCCATCGTATGATCCGGCGACTTACAAACCGGGGCCGGACATGGCGGGCAGGGCTGAAAGGGCGAAAGGCGCGGCCAATGTTGCGGCGAAAGGCGCGGCGAGAGGGGACAGTGGCCAGGACGGGAACTTCACGAACTACCTGCTGAAGATCGAACTGCGGGACGTGGCGCCCGCGGTGGCCAGGCTGATGGTCGTGCCGGCCGATTCGAGCCTGTGGTTCGTGCACAAGATGGTTCAGGTCGTGGTGGGCTGGCATGACAAACACCAGTACGGGTTTGACTTCGGCGGGACCCGGTACGTGGACGACCCGGAGGGCCCGAACGATGGGCTGCCCGCCCTTCGGCACACGCTGCGGAAGGCGGTCGAACGGCATGGGACGTCATTCGCTTACATGTACGACTTCGGCGACGGCTGGGAACATCGGGTTACCGTGCTGGACCCGGACTATCCCAGGCCCGTGGCGGCGCTGCCGGTGGAATGCCTGGACGGGTGCGGTGCGTGTCCGCCGGAAGACGTCGGCGGGCCGATGGGGTACCTCGAATTCCTTCACGCCATCACGGACCGCAACCACCCCGAACACCAGGAGATGAAGGGATGGCTGGCCAGCCTGCCCGATTACGGCCCCCGTTTCGACCCCACGAAGTTCGACCCCCGAAAGGTCAACCGCCGCCTGGCGCAGGCCATGCGGTGATTACGCGGTTATTCGTCGCAGAATTTGCGGTGAATGGCTTGCGTTCGGGTCAGCTTCGTCCCATAATCACCGCATGAAAAGCGGTGAACACAACTACATCTGGCAGCATGACGACTGGCCGAACTGGCGTTACGACCTGGCCGCGCTGGCCGATTCGATGGCGCGGGTGGCCCATGCCCAGGGGGTGCTGCAGGGGCGTCTGACGGATGCCGGGCTGGCGTTGCGGGCACAGGCGAATCTGTCCACGCTGACGGACGACGTCGTCAAGACCAGCGAGGTCGAGGGCGAAGTTCTGAATGTCGAATCGGTGCGGTCCAGTCTGGCCCGACGCCTGGGCGTGGACATCGGTGCGACGGCGCCGGCGGACCGTCATGTCGAGGGCGTCGTTGAAATGGTTCTGGACGCCACCGGCAATGCGGACGCGCCGCTGACACGGGAGCGGCTGTTTGGGTGGCACGCTGCGTTGTTTCCGACGGGGTTTTCGGGGCTTTCAAAGATACGGATCGGCGCATGGCGGGACGATTCAAGGGGCGCGATGCAGGTGGTGTCGGGGCCGGTCGGGAACTGGCGCGTGCATTACGATGCGCCTCCCGCAGACAGGCTGGATGCCGAAATCGGGCGTTTCCTGGACTGGCTGAACGGTGAACCGGGCGAACCCGCCCTGATCCGGGCCGGCATCGGCCACCTCTGGTTTGTCACGCTGCATCCCTTCGAGGATGGCAACGGCCGCATCGCACGCGCCGTCGGCGACCTGCTGCTGACGCGGGCGGACGGCAGCCCCATGCGTTATTACAGCCTGTCCGCCCAGATCCAGCGCGACCGCAAGGCGTATTACGAAATCCTCGAGCGGACCCAGAAGGGGGCGATGGACATCACAGACTGGTTGTCGTGGTTCCTTGACGCCCTGAACAGCGCGGTCCAGGCCGCTCACGCGACCCTGGACGCCGGTCTTGCCAGGGCACGTTTCTGGCAGAATTGCGCCACCACCCCCATGAATCCGCGCCAGGTACGGCTGTTGAACATGCTGCTGGACGGCTTCACCGGCCGGCTGACCTCCAGCAAATGGGCCGCCATCGCCGGCTGCTCCCAGGACACCGCGTTGCGCGACATCTCCGAACTGCTGGCCCGAGGCCTGCTTCGCCGGACCTCTGCTGGCGGCCGCAGCACGGCGTATGAACTGAGCCGGTAGTTTGCTGACCCGGGCAGGGCGGACCGCCGGAATCGATTAGGTATGAATGTCCACCTGTGGCGCGGGATTATCTTCCTGCGGGCGAGGGCGGCAGCTCAGGACCTGTTTATAAACGCCCCGGCCAAGGCCATGACGCGTTCGCTGGCGTCGCGCATCAGCATCTCGCGGGTCTCGCGATCGGTTACACCATAGAAATCGGCAACATGCTTTGGACCGATGTGCGCCGGCGTCGCGAATTTGTCGCGGATCTTGGTCATTGCCTCACGCACCAGTCCATGATCGGCATGTGGCCTGAAATCGTCGATCAGCGCAGCGATTCCGCCTGGATAGTGGCGTACACAGTAGTAGATGTCATAGGCATCCTTTTCCTTCAGTCGGTCCGCCAGAGCCATGGCCTTCATCACCAGGAACGGCACGATGCCGGCGACTCGGATCGATACGCAATCCAGACCCCCATCCGGCAGTTCACACTGCATGTCCATTTCGACGGGTGAATCAAACGCGAGGTCGCATCCGCGGGCCTTGCGGGGAAGTACATCCTGAACTTTCTGAGTTCGTCGGCTGCTGCCGGTGCCCCCGTACTGGCCCGCGAGGAGGTCCACTACGATTCGAATGGGGCGTGCCGCGTTTGACAACGTACGCCAGAATCTGAAAGGCTGTGCCGTGTCACTTTCATACCCTGCGGACCTCAACAGCGAAGCAATCGATTGGTATCCGGATTCCGCGAGTTTCTGATGGTCAAGCGCGAGGTCGACGTCAAGGCTGCCGACATGAGGATCGTCGTCAACTGACATAAGAAGGGCGGGAACCCAGCCGCCGATCACGACGATGTCGTCCCGGTATTCGCCCAGCAGATGGAACAATTCAACAATTACGGACCGTGCCGCCGTTACTGCTTCGGCCGTGAAGTCTGGTCGTGTCACCATTGCGGTTGCAGTACCTCCGTCAGCAGGGTTTCTGCCGCCTCGGCCCCGCGCCCGGGTTCGCTGCGAAGGTCGAGGTAACACTGGACGGCGCTGACGATGGGCTGTCCATCGATCACTGTGGTGCCGTAAAAGACGCCGTCGTCACCGGGAACAAGCAGGCGTACGTTAGCGCCCGATGTGACCTCTTTCAGTTTAAGCCTGCTGACAACGCGTTCCATATCACCGTCCACGTAGGCGGTTGCGCGCAGGTATCGAACCTGCGGCGCCAGGCGGGCCGCCGCCGAAAACGACGTGAGCGCCCATGTCAGGCCGTCGGCCCGGCAAGCCGACACAAGAGAAGATTCGATTTCGCTGACGCCGGCGAGTGAGTAGTAATCGTGAATATCCGGCCGGACATACCGAAAATTATCAGCCCATTCCGTCAGAACATCCCGGGGGGCGGTCAGGATGAGCCCGTCGTCACCGGCGACGGCCAGTTCGCGTTCAAGCAGGGCCGACTTAACCTTCGCGACCTGTCCCAGGCTGACGCGGGCCTCATCCGCAAGCGACTGCAGGCGCCAGGGACGGCGTGGTTGGACCAGCATCACGCGCAGGATACGAGCCGCCTTCGGTGAGAAGATGGTTCGCTGGCCGCGTTTCGTAATGAAGGCGTTGGGGCAGCCCGCGCGTCGAATGAACAATGGATCAAGGACCATGCGGCAGTTTCCGGAAAGGTCGCAATAACTGACCCCTTCCCGGGAACACAAATCTGCGGCCCGTTCAGACATAAAGGGCGCCACAAGAATGTGACGTGCTTCAGGAAGCCGTTGCCGGAATCGAAAAATCCGATCGAGCGCCTGACGCACGTTCCGAATTTCCCCGTTTTTCAGAACCTTCACAGCCAGCGTCTGCGGGCCGCCGGGCAAAGTCAGGCGCAACACCATGTCAGCATCGTCCAGTGTTCCCCGCGATTCAATGTCGAGTCTTGCGGATGGAACTTCGCCCAATACCCGATTCAGAGCGGCAAGCGCCAGGTCGATATCATTCTGACTGTCGTCTGTTTTCATTACAAATGACGTTTTCACCAAACGGTGAAAGTGATTCTAGCGGTGAAATGATCGGGAGTCAAGCGAGCTCAAGTTTTTCTGGAACGGCATTGCCCCTTGGGGGCGGATCACAGGAAGATCAACTTTGTTTCCCGGCCTGAATCTTGCCGGTTCTTCATGCTAACCTCTGCCACGACAAACAAACCGAAGTGGCCGGCCGTGGTTGCGGGACTTGGTGGTTGGTCGGCGTGCTGTAGTGGCGGTCGTTCGGGGTGGCCAGCCGGTGAAAAGGAAATGACATGACGAACAAACAGATGGAAAGGGCGAGGGCGGGGACGTGGCCGTACGGGACGCATCGGGGGCACGAGGCGGGGTTGCGGGGGGCGGCGGCGGCGTGGTTTGCGGGGAGGGGGGCGGAAACCGCGGCCGGGCGGCCGTATTGCCTGGCGCGGCATGACATGTGGCGCGGGAACATCATCCTGCCGGAGGTGGCGGATTATGTGGCGGCCGAGCACGCCCGGCGCGAGCGCGACAACGGCTTCCCGCTGCACCAGTGGGTGCATCACGGACTCAGCAGCCAGGCGATGGTGTTCAACCTGGTCGGGCCGCTGATTGTGCGGGACGACCTGGCGCCGCTGCACGTGGCGATGGAACGCGCCGGCATCCCCTGGCCGTCCGGGCCCGCGCGGGCCGCCTTCGAGCACAGCGACTGCGCCCTGTTCAACGAAGACCCCGCGCACCCGACCTCGATCGACGTCGTGGTCCAGGGCGACGGCGGCGCCGATGGCAGCGGCGGCGGCAGCCTCTTCATCGAATCCAAGATGGTCGAACGCGGCTTCGGCGGCTGCAGCGTCTTCGCCGACGGCGACTGCGAGGCCCTGAACCCGTATCCCGACCGCCCGGAAGCCTGTTACCTGCACCACATCGGCCGCAAGTACTGGACCATGATGGCCGAGATGGGGTTCGGGCAGGGGCCTTCCCCAAACCTGACAACCGGCCCGGTATGCCCGTTCGCCAGCTACTACCAGTTCTACCGCGAGGTGATGTTCGCCATCGCCAGCGGCGGCCGCTTCCTCCTCCTCCACGACGCCCGCAACCCCGCCTTCCTGAAATCCGCCCCCAACCACCCGCCCCGGGGCCTCTGGCCCTTCCTGGTCGAATCCATCCCGCCCCACCTCCGCGACCGGGTTGGCCGGGTTACGATGCAGTCCGTCGTCGACGCCATCGAAGAAAGCGGCCGGCATGTGGACTGGATTGGGGAATTCAGGGCGAAGTATGGGATGTAGGGGATGGCCTGCCCATTTCAAACCGTCATGTTTTTTGGGGGCAGGTCAAGGCACCACAATTGCCGCAGAACTGATCGTCCAGTTCAAGAAAGGCATCACAGCCAGGGCAGAAAACCGGCACGGACTTTGTCGCCGATGATTCAGATGACTTGGTGGGGTCAGTTTCACGACCCCAAGAACCTGGCGATGGCCCTGTCGTCCGAGGTCGGCGAACTGTGCGCCCTGTACCGCTGGGTCCGCTCCGAGGACGCAGACACCTTCAGCCAGGACCCCAGAAACCGCGCCCGCATCGAAGACGAAATCGCCGACGTCACCATCTTCCTCCTGCTGCTCGCCGACCGCACCGGCATCAACCTCGAAGAAGTCGCTTTGAAGAAGATTGCCCACAACGCCGCCCGGTATCCGGTGGCAAAAAGTCGGGGGCAGTCGGAGAGGCCGGATAGGTCGGATAGGGACAAAGCCGTCCATTCCTGAGACACCCCGCCACCCCAACCCGATACACGCCGCCGTATGACCTCAATATTTCCCACATCGATGGTGGCGAGTAGATCAATTTTCGATGGCCGGCTTACAATGTTCAGGTGCAATCCCGAATGATGAAACTGCATTTTGAAACGAACCTGGATTTTCAGCGAAACGCCGTCGGTGCATTCAGGAGTCTGTGATGGGCAACGAACTTGAACACAGCCAGCAGAACAAGGTCGTTCTGTACACAACGGCAGATGGGAGGGTCACGGTCGACGTGTTCTTCGCCGGGGACAACTTCTGGCTTACTCAGAAGACGATGGCCGAACTGTTCGGCGTGAATGCGCCAGCAATTTCCAAGCATCTGAAGCACATTTTTGAATGTGGTGAATTGATTGAGGATTCAGTCGTTTCCATTTTGGAAACAACTGCTTCTGACGGTAAGGCCTATCAGGTCCGCTTTTACGGTTTGGACGCGGTCATCGCGGTTGGGTACCGCGTCAACTCCGTCAAGGCCACGCACTTTCGCATCTGGGCAACGGAAACGCTTCGGGAATTCATCGTCAAGGGATACGCGATCAACGACCAGATGCTGAAGAACGGACGGTCATTCGGGCAGGACTACTTTGATGAACTGCTTGAACGCATCCGCGAAATTCGCGCAAGCGAACGGCGCGCTTACCAGAAGATCGCCGACGTTTTCGAGCAGTGCAGCAGCGATTACCGGGGCAACAGCGAAGAAACGCAGGCGTTTTACAGTATTGTTCAGAATCACCTTCATTTCGCCGTCACCGGACAGACCGCCGCCGAGCTTGTATTTACGCGGGCAGACAGTGACAAGCCCTTCATGGGATTGACGACATGGAAGAACGCGCCCCGGGGCAAAGTGCTGAAGACCGATGTTGCCATCGCCAAGAACTACCTGAATGAAGCGGAAGTGTCGAAGTTGAACCTGCTGGTCACCATGTTCATCGATTACGCGGAGCTTCGGGCCCTGAACCGGCAGGTCATGACAATGAAGGACTGGCTGAAGCAGGTCGAAAGGTTCCTGAATTTCACGGAGCAACAGGTCCTGGCGAATGCAGGGAAGATATCCCACGAAGCCGCTGTCGCCCGGGCACATCTTGAATACGAAAAGTACCGTGTAAAACAGGACGCGGATTACATTTCGGACTTCGATCAGGCTTTTGCGAAGTATCTGAAGGGCGCCGACGAACAATGAAACCGCATTTTGAACCGAATCCGGGTCCTGATGAAAATTCACATTGAATTGATGCACCTTCATCCGGTCCGGTAGCGATGCCGATCACCTGCCTGCCCACCGAAGCCGAACTGGCCGCCGAAATCCAGCGCAGTCGCGCGTTGATCGAGGGGCGGGGAGGGCAGCGGTAAGGCCGGATTCCACGACCAGTTCAGTGGCCGGCGATGTCAGGCGAACGGGGGCCAGGAAAAAGGGCGCCCGCCGGGCGCCCTTTTCGTGAATGCGTATTCCAGGGCAAATCGTACGCGAATGTGAATCCATAAAGGTCAGCACAACGACTTGTTGTTGCCGCTCGTCGTGATCCGAAGGAATCTGGCCGTGGTGTTCGGTCAGGGGTGGGTGTCGGAGCGTGCCGACGCTTTCGTCATATTCGGCACTACCGTTTGGTCGTGTGGCGGTAGCGCTTCATCTTGTCCCTGATATTCCCGATGTTCCCGGCCACCAATTATTGATCCATTCGGCCACCGGAAATTGATCCGCCCGTGATACGATCCGGTCCCGTGCCAGCGATCATGAAGGGGGCATTGTGGCCAGGCGGAACAGCAGCACCACGGATAATCGACGGAATGGTCCTTCCAATGAAGAGTACCTGGCCTTGTATGAATGGGCCGGGCAGCTTCGGGCGGCGGAGCCATGGAAAACTCTGGGCTCGGGTGATGTCATTGGGGTTCGTGACCCGGAAACGGGCGTCATTGGGTACTGTGGCGTCATGGGCCAGTTGGGTGAGTATCTGGCGTTGCATGTTTACCTGGGCGGGGCCGGGATTGAGGCGTACACCACAATTGTGGAAGCCGGCGCGCCCGATGACGACCCTGCTTGTGAACCGAGTCAGATGAACATCATGCTGGCCGGCAGATCACAGATAAATCTGGTGGTCGAATTTTGTGACGTCGCCGAAGTCGGGCCCAGGGACAAGGCGCGCGCCAAGGCTCTGGGACTGTCCTATTTGGGAAATAACGTATGGCCGGTGTTCCTTCGCAACGACCCCTGCCTTGAACCGCGGGATCTGGATGCCTGGGAGGTCAGATTCCTGACTGTCGCCATTCAACAGATTCTGTTGGTGGCTGACCGCGTCCGCAATAGTGAACTGGAAATTCCAGAGATGTTCATGACAGATCAGGTATTTGTGCGCGTACCCGAAAACAGCGACGGGGTGCTGGTGTGGAAAGACGCAGTGGAGGCTTTGGAAACGGCCCCAGTGCCGGAAAGTGATCCGCTTTCCGAATCGGACCTTCTGTCGCTTGAAAGACTTCCCGTTCGAAAATTCTACCTCGAACTGGCACACACGATTATGCCGGCAGTGGTTAAGGTGCATGCATCTGACCGTGGCATGTATACCAGGATGTTCATTGCGGTGGACGGGCGGACCGGAAAGGTTCTAGGGTTTCATACGTTTGACCTGCGCGAATTCCCGGGCGCAGTGTTGAAGCAGGTTGCGGCGTTGCTGACGACCCTGGGTTTCATCCCGAGTCAGCTTGTCGTGAATGATCTGTGGTTGTTCGCGGCCATCGGTAACGCGGTTCCGGTACTTAGAAATTCATTGGGCCTGTCCAATCGAATGGACGCGTCCGAAGATGCAGTCGCCGCTCTCGCAGGATTCATGCAGGGCCAGCACCGCTGAGCCGCTAATCTCCCGGTTTCTCGGACGGTTTGATTTCGCGGTCCTAGACGTGCCCGACCGATGAGGGACGACTTGCGAAGTATCCTGGCTGCCATGAATGATGAAACGCTCAATCTTAAGGCCATATGACTGGGACCGACGCACGATGGCCGAGGTCTTGGCTTCTGTGCAGCAGGGCTGGAAGCCGTTGCTTGTCGGCGGGCGGCGGCAGCACTTATTTTCATAGCGGCAGAAATCTTGCCGCTGAATGCGCGACGATGCGTACTCGTGGTGGCGGGCTTTCTGGCCGGGGATTCATTTTTTTGGGGGGTGGGGATGGACACCGACGTGGTTTCAATCACGGAAATGAACGCGATTTCCGGAAAGCAAAGGCTGTTCGATCCAGAATCCATCCTTGAGCGGGACAGACGCATCAAGGAATACGTCGATGCGTCCGACGTGCTGGACAAACAAATCGGGGACTTCACCAGGAAGTTCGCGAAAAGGTTCCCCGAATGCAAATACGAAGACAATGGAACCCTATTTGAAGTCGCGTGCGCCGTTGTGGAAGATTACGACCTAGTCGGGATCACCGAGCTTACAAATTCGGAATTCTATCCAGAAGGATTTGGCCCGCACTGTTTTTATGAAAAGGATGAACTTCTGGTTCGCCTGCTGTACAGGGCAATCACGCGTGCCAGCAATGACGATGACCGTGTTGTTCTGGTTGACATCGTTCTTGATCACCTGGACAGGCTGTTCCAGATGGTCCTTGAAGACAATGTTTTCGAAGACGGTTATGGCCTGAGTCTTGTGCAGTACATGATCTGGGCCATTCTGCCACCGGCGGTGCCGAATTCGGAGTTCATGGACAGATTCGCGCCGGCCGAGCTGTGCCCCTGGCAGGCTCCGGCTGGAATGAACGGAATATGGCTGGGCAAACAGGTTGCGATACTGAAGTCCAGCTTGTCCAGCCTTGACGAGCCGCCGGAAGTGAAGCTGGCCTTTGCTCGATTGCTTGCCGAGTGCGTTGGCAACCATTGGAATGATTGCTATCCCTGGACAATCTGGCTTGGCTGTTCTCCGGCCGATATTCTGTATGTGACAGCCCATCTGGAAGCGACGTTTGCTGCCGGAATATCGCGGAAAAATCATTGGACCAGGAAGGATTTTGTTGGAAACACGTGGGACTATTTTCACAACGTGACTTCACTGTTGAAAATACCGGGGGTAATGACCGGGTGGCAGTCGGATGCCCTGGAAGGCATCTTCGCGCAGTTCGTGCCATTCGCCACGAAAGTTGCGGCCCGGGATTCGATGGCCGCCCGGTTGATTGACAAATTCGGCCTGCCCGACGTTAATAAAATGATGGCAATTCAATCTCAGGCGGCGCTCGTGGCCAGCGGAAAGTGATCCATCCTGCCAGTGGAAAGTGATCCGCCGTGGCGTTCGGGGCCGTCCGCGCGCACCCCGCGTCCCGACCCCCACGCCCCCGCGCCCCCTTCACGCCTTGAAGTTGTATACCGGTTTGTAGGTGGCGGTAATTCTGACGGTTTCGCCGATGACGTCCATGATCTGCCGGGTAGGTTTGTAGGCGGCTGGGGACTCGTCCAGGGTCGACTGGCCGACGCATGAAGACCAGATTCCGGCGTCGTTCATTTCCTGGGTGAAGGCGTCCACCGACAGTGTTCGCAGGGCCTGGTTGCGTGACATGCGGCGTCCGGAACCATGCGGCGCGCTGTTGTTCCAGTCGGGGTTGCCCAGGCCCACGCCCACGACAAGCCCATCGCGCATGTTCCAGGGAATGATTACCGGTTCCCCGGCGCGGGCGGACACGGCACCCTTGCGGATGATGCCGTCACTTCCGATGAAGTTGTGCACTGATTCGGTCATTTGACACTGGCCGACACCGCGACTGAACGCGGTCAGGATTGCATCCAGAATTGCCAGCTGGTTCAATTCCGCGAACATCTGGGCAGCCCGCATGTCGGCCAGGTATTCCCGGGCGTCGGCGCCTTCCAGCCATGCCAGTGCGTTGCGCCGATCACCGCCCGCGAACTCCTGGGCGCGGCGCTGATGATATTCGGCCACCCGCAGCCCGAAATTGCGGCTTCCCGAATGTACCGTCAGGACGTGCCGGCCTTGTTCGTCGACATCGACCTCGATGAAGTGGTTCCCACTGCCAAGCGTCCCGATCTGACGAATGATTGTGTTGAGGGACTGCCCGATTTTGCCCCCGACCAGTTCGAGGGACGCCATGAACGATGCGAAACTGATTTGATGCCGTGTCCCGACGATGTCGAACAGTGACTGCATGTTACCGTATGGTTCGTCACGGTGACCGAATCCGAAGGGAACTCGGGCGCGGATGGCCTGGTCAATCGCCGGGAACCCGTCGTGGGTGACAATGTCGGTCAACGCGCCGTCGTCCGTGGCCATCACCACCCCACAGCCGATATCGACCCCGATGACATTCGGAATCACCTTGTCGCCGACCGGGGCGGTAAACCCGATGACCGCGCCGGCGCCAGCATGGCAATCGGGCATGATGCGAATCCGCGCGCCCTCAAGGGCCGGGCAATCCAGGAAGCCCTCAATCTGCTTTACGACTTCGTCGTCCAGGTCGGTCGCGAAGACGTGCGCTTCAGCAAACCGGCCCTTGAAAATCTGCGGCCTGGTGTTCATTGAACGCCTCTTGTCCGGTGCGAATTCCGCCACGGTCGTATGAAAATTACCCTGCCCATTTTGGCACTGTCGGCGGCAAACGCCTTGCCGGAATTTCAACTTTCCGGCCGGCTTGAAATGAAAGGGAGACCGGTTGTGGCCCGCCTGCAACGTACCCGGGCAGTTCGAACCACCAGCGTTTCACTGACAGATTGAAACATCACCAGGCCGTCGATCGATAGACACCGCCGTGCAATCCGGCAAACCCATGAATCGAAGGTGACGTCATGAAGGAAATCATCGGGCAGGGCTCTGACGGGCGCGGAGTCATCCGGGGCACCGAGGCCGAGGGGCGATGATGTTCTGTTCGGGCGTGTGGCGTCGATACTGGAAGAAGCCCGCGCCAATGTGGTGCGGGCCGTCAACCACAACATGGTTCTGGCGTACTGGCTTATCGGCCGCGAAATCGTGGTGGAATTGCAGCGCGGCAAGGAACGGGCAGGGTACGGGGAACGCGTCGTCGCGGATTTGTCGAAAAGGCTGACCGTGCGATTCGGCAAGGGATATTCGGTTGAAAACCTGTTTCTGTTCAAGAAGTTCTACTCGGTATATGCGACGCGGGACCAGATTCTGTACCCATCGGGTACAGAATTGGAACCCCCGACGATCACTGATGAAAATGTATTGCAGGCGTTTCCCGTCTTCCTGCCGCAACTGACATGGTCGCACTACCGGGCATTGATGAGGGTTGATTCCAGGGCAGCACGCGAACATTACGAAACCGAAGCCGCCGCCTGCGGTTGGAGCAAGCGTGATCTGGAGCGCCAGATATACACCCACGCTTACGAACGAATGCTGGCGACGCAGATGAATAAACGTGGCGGGCGCATTGGGGAGGTTGCGCCAGACAAGTCATCGGCGAATTCGACTTGCGGCACGGCGGCCGCCACAGGGTCAGCCGACTTGCCAGGTCGGCCACTCCCGTCCAGTCCGCTCGACACACTGAAGGATCCGTATGTGCTGGAATTCCTGCTGGTCCCCGAAACAAAAACGAAGCCGATCAAAAAATCCTGATGTTTCGGCGAAACGCCGGTCTGGCGACATTGAGTACACGATGTGAACTGAATTCCAGGCTGGTCGGGTTGGTCAACGATACCGATTCACGATAAAATCCGTGCGGTCTGAATTTGGCAGTGCGGCAGATGGGCAGGAATTATCAACCGCCATACAAGGGATCGCCTGCTGTCGTCGGGCTGGTGGCCGACATCGCGGAAATCGTCGGGCGTCATTCGATGATGATCGACGGCGCCCGTGTGCCGGTGCTTCGCCGACAGAACCGCATCAGGACCATTCATGCGTCGCTGGCCATTGAACACAACTCGCTGACGCTGGACCAGGTTACGTCCATTATTGATGGAAAACGGGTGCTGGGTCATCCGCGCGAGATCCAGGAGGTCCGCAACGCCCTGGCGGCCTACGAATCCATGAATTCGTGGGATCCAACGTCCGGCGACGACCTCCTTGCCGCGCACGGCTTGCTGATGAACGCCTTGATCGACCAGGCCGGCATGTTCAGGACCGGCGGTGTCGGGGTATTCGAGGGCAGTTCGCTGGTGCACATGGCGCCGCCAGCCGGCCGCGTTTCGGCACTGATGGATGATCTGCTGGCCTGGCTGAAAAATCCGGGGCATCACCCTCTGGTTGCCGGATGCCTTTTTCACGCCGAACTGGAATTCATCCACCCGTTCGCGGATGGGAACGGCCGTATGGGGCGGCTGTGGCAAACGTTGATTTTGAGCCGGTGGAATCCCGTGATGGCTTTCCTGCCTGTCGAAACCGTGATTCATGCGGGCCAGCAGGATTATTACGGGGCGCTGGGGCTGGCGGCCGGCACGGGCGACGCGACGCCGTTTGTGGAATACATGCTGGGCGCCATGCTGGTTGCGTTGCGCGAGGCGACCGCGACCGATCAAGTAACCGATCAAGTAACCGAACAGATCCGGCGGTTGTTGTTCGCGCTTTTGTCGGGCCCGCTGGGGGTGGCTGGCCTGCTGGCCGCCCTCGAACTGTCACATCGCCCGACCTTGCGCGCGAATTATCTGGCACCGGCGATTAGCCTGGGCCTGGTTGAACCTACACAGCCCGAATCACCACGCAGCCCCACACAGAAATATCGCCTGACCGCAGAGGGTCGCCGCCTGACGCAGGCCATGCGGTGATTACGCGGTTATTCGCCGCGGAATTTGCGGTGAATGGCTTGCATCTGTGGGCGCGTTGCTGCCTGACGCCTGAATCCGTGGCGGCGTTGGTGGCTGAAGCCTGCATCCGTAACGGCTTTACCGCCTGAACTTCACTTTCCGGCCTGAATCTTGCCGCTTCGCCGTGCTAACCTCTGTCCCAACATACAAACCAATGCAGCCGGCCGGGGTGGCCGGGCGGGGAAGGGAACGACATGACAAACAAACAAATGGAAAGGGCGCGGGCCAGGACGTGGCCGTACGGGACGCATCGGGCGTACGAGGCGGGGTTGCGGGGGGCGGCGGCCGCGTGGTTTGCGGGGAAGGGGGCGCAGACCGCGCCCGGCAGGCCGTATTGCCTGGCCCGGCATGACATGTGGCGCGGGAACATCATCCTGCCGGAGGTGGCGGAATATGTAGCTGCCGAGCACGCCCGGCGCGAGGGCGACAACGGGTTTCCTCTGCACCAGTGGGTGCATCATGATTCCGGCCACGGAAAATTGATCCAGAGCGGCCACGAAAAATTGATCCACCCTGGTGATAGTAACAGCGTCATAAGCAAGCACCAAACATAGTTCAGTCTCCCTGGTCAGAAGGCGGCACGGATGCCTGAGCCAGCAAGGTCCCCTGAGGGCTGCTGCACTTGAGGCTGCGCTTCTTCATGCGGTAGGAGGTGCCCCTGGAGGTGAGCACCTCGGCATGGTGCGCGAGCCTGTCGAGAAGGGCAGCGGCCAGCTTGTCGTCGTCGCCGAAGACCCTCGGCCACTCGGAGAAGGCGAGGTTTGTGGTGACCAGAGTGGCCCTGCGCTCATAACGCTCGGACAGTACATTAAACAGCAGCTCGCCGCCGGCGCGGTCGAAGGGTACAAACCCGAGCTCGTCGACGATGAGCAGATCCTGCTTAAGCAGACGTTTGTGCATGCGGCCGAGCTGTCTGGCATCGCGGGCCTCGATCATGTCGCGGACCAGGTCTGCGGCGCGGACAAACAGTACACGGCGCCTGCGGCGACAGGCCTCG
>Ga0116149_1002530_pt1 | contig 20008 bp, 22 predicted proteins | sample AD_UKC057_MetaG_FD_89787 | JGI IMG/M metagenome (GOLD analysis project Ga0116149, IMG submission 89787) | Active sludge microbial communities of municipal wastewater-treating anaerobic digesters from USA - AD_UKC057_MetaG | ecosystem: Engineered > Bioreactor > Anaerobic > Digestate | place: USA... | reverse complement strand
CTTTTTTCTACATTTTTAACATATTTTCTAAACAGCGTGCTGTCCATAATCACCTCTCCCTTCTACTGTACATCATACCATGAGGTTTTGCAAATAAGAAATTATTTTTCTTAGAGCAACCGGTGTTCCAGTTTGCACATTGCAGATGCACTTCAGTTCATACTGATACAGGATTGTCTCAATCACTGCTGCTGTCAGTTCCTGTTCGGGTTTTGTCCTAGTACCGGGAACTGTCTCTGCCTCGGGTTTCGTCTGCTCCCACCGCTTTTTTGCGCCGTAAAAATTCCCGACAAAAACACGCCTCTTGATGCCTGGAATATCAGCCCGGTTATCAATTCTTTCGTTATCATTTATCAGTCTGATAATAGTTTTACCGGGGGAGGTACAGGACGGGTGCTCGCAGAACCGGCACCGCATGGCGGCCTTTAGAATTTCTTGTTCTTCGGTACTGTAATCTGCGTACATCATGCCGGCCGTAAAGGGCTTTGGTACTGTCCGGACATAATTTTTCATGCCTTTACGGTACACAAAGGGTTTTTTGCCTCTTTATAGTCTTTCCCTTCTATCATGCTCCAGTGTTCAAAGGTCGGGCCTATAACAACCAGGGTGTGTTCGTCCTCTGCACAAAGCGTTCTGTCATCGAGGCTCAAGATGTAGACGGTAATTTCGCTTTCATCAATTTCATTAGGATTCCCGACAAGCATCTCTACCGCAGCTGTGTCCTGCGTTATAACAGACCTGTCAACAACCGCATACATGACCACGCTCGGGTATGTTGGAATTTGTCTTTGAGCCCAGCATATACGTTTTGTTGAAGCGAAAGGACGCTCAATTAGTTTACCGTAGAGATTCCATACCGTTCCCGAATAAATTATATTTTTTGCATAGAGTTCTGTTCCGTCTGTAAGTTTTACACCTGAGGGCTTCCCCTTTTTAAAAAGGATAGAGATGACTTCTTTAGCGGGGAACATGTCGCCCCCGTTTTCTTCAATGACCTTTTCAAGTTTACCCGGCAGAAAGAGGGTAGAACCTGCAGGATAATAGCTTCCTCCCTCGTGATTGTCGACAAACATAATTGCCGCGAGCACCGCCGGGGCTTCTTTACCGTTGCGTAGCAGTAGGTGGATGTAAGTTTGTCAAAAAATTTGAAAATTTCAGGGTCTGTAAAATAGCCTCTTAATAGTTTTTCTGCACTGATGTTTAAAAAAGTAAGAAACCGGGCAAAGGAAAGGGGGTGGCGCAGTACTATTTTAAATCCCTGAGCAGTGCTTATTTCATCGGCAGAAGCATAGAGGGGGTTTTCAATAAGAACATGGCGGTAAATAGTATTCATGTCGCGGTAAAAACGCTTTATGTTTTCTTTTTCAGACGGGAAAAAAGAAGAAAGCTCATCGGTAAAGCGGTCAATATCAGCATAGAAGTGAATACGCTTGCCGTCAAAGTTGACGCAGTACAATAGATCATGGCGGATAATATCAATAGGTTCTTCGAGGCAGTTCATGACAAAGCGGTGCGCATTAAAGCCCTTTTCGCCGAAGCCGTAGAGCATTGCAGAACCCTGATCAAAGGTCACGTGTTTCCTTTTAAAACTGCCGCAGGTGCCTCCAGGATGCTGGCTTTTGTCAATTACTGCAACCTTAAGTCCTCTTTTTGCACAAAGCGAAGCGGCTGTAAGACCGGAGAGTCCCGCCCCGATGATGATTGTATCGTACATGAAATGACTCCTGTAGGATCATTATACTCTATGTTGCAGATTATGTGATGAACTCAAAAAAATTATTCATTCCAGAAATCAAGCTTTTACCAACCTTTTGGAAAACCCATCATTGAAGTATTGATTATGGGATATTGATTTAAAAAAAGAGTCACCCGGGTACGCTTGCAAGCAGAGGCGTGGATGACCTTGTTACCTGTCGTTATACTATTATTATTTAGCAATTACAAGCGTTATTTTTTTTAAACCACCTATATTAGGTACAACTGTCATAACATTCTCCCTCTTTATACGATGAGAGGCGGAATCTGTCAAATTTCATAGTATTACTATAAACAGTATCATTTTACAATATTTTACTTGACTATGTAAAAATCTATAGTATAGTCTAAGGTGACTTGTATTCAAGGATATTTAAAAACATCGTATTGCCCTAAGCGGAAAACAACCAATTAATAATATAAAAAAGTGCTTCCCCCTGCTGCAAGTCAAGGAGGTTAGCCGGATGGAAACAGAAGTAAACGCATTTACCATACGAAGTTTTTTATGGGAAACTTTTACTCCGGAAATGAAAAATACAATGTGTAATCTACTCAAGTCCGATACCGACAAGGCTCGTTCTTTTTGCGACTGCTATTTTAATGTTTTTCACATTCTTCACAAAATAGGCCACATTATTACTCACACCTTTAATGTTCATCATAACGAGGACGCTGCGTTAAACGAATACTATGCAAATATATTTGCATATAAGTATCTTGAATTTAAAAAAGAAAAGGACTATCTAAAAGATCTTATTTCCTGCATCTCATTCCTCTTAAATGAATATAAGCTTTCTTTTGATTATCATATTCCAAAAATGAATGAAATTTTTATTAAGGTTAAACAGGATCTCTTTCAGTACTCAGCCTTTAATTTTAACTGTATTCGCAAATGCTCCTCCGACAAGCGGTCCTTCGAAGAAATCCTCACGACTATAAGCAGGGGAAATCTTACAACTATTAATTCGGGTATTGTCCCAACTCCGGGGCTTCACGGGATTGACCTCGTAAACGAGTGTCTTGCTGTAGTATTTGAGCTGAGCGGATACCTTCCGGACATAAAACTGCTTTATTGTCCGAATATCGCAGTGGAAAATCTTGAGCTCGTTTTATCATAAAGATCTATTTAAGTGCGTAAGTTATTGTTTTAGTCTGGTTTGTCAGCGATGAACATTTACAGGTGACAGAGCCTCCCATGGAAAACTGAATAGGATCATACTCAATCAAACCTCCCCATTCGCCGTCAATAAGTTTTTTAAAACGGAATTTCACAATTTTTTCGCCAACATCAACGGACTCGCAAAGTGTAAATAGGGGATCGCTGTAATCTATAAAGACTTCGGAGCAAAGAAGTATTTCATCTAGGTAAAATTCATAATAACCGCTCATCGCCTTACCCGTAACATCATAATACAGTCGGGGTTTGCATAATGTTCCCTGAGCTGCTTCCGAAAATCCTCCTGATCCTCCGGTATTAGCAGTTTCCACCTTATATAAGTAGGTTTTCTCTTCATTAACATCATATGCTTCGGTATCCATGTATTGCGTACCTGTACAGACTGATACAAGACTGAAATTGCTTTCCTCTCCAGCCGAGCGGTAAACACTGTACGCTGCTGCTTTTTCTACTGCATTCCACCGGATTAGGATACTTGACGGGTTATTGCTGTTGTTTAGTTTCAATGTGTTAATTGTTGTTGATTCCGGGGCGGATAAGAGGGTTCTCGCAGAAATTATGTCACTCCAGCCGCTTTCTCCGGCACTGTTTTCGGCTTTGACTTTAAAGTACCACAATGAGTCTTCATCAAGGTTTGAAAGTATAAACGATGCGTCCGGGCATACTGCTGTATTTGTCATTCCGCTTTTGGTTTTCCCATATTCAACCGTATACTTCTCAATTCCTCTCATTTCATCCCAGGCTAGCTCTATAAAAGTATTTTTTATAGATGTAAAGCAAAGGTTCTTGGGTGTATCCGGAATAAGGTACAGGGTTTTTTTGCTGTGTGCTTCAGAAAGAGGGCTTTTTCCTGCGGAATTCAGGGCCTGAACTGCCACAAAATACTCAGTTCCGCTCGGTAAATCGTATACCGTGAATGATTGTTCCTTTGTTATACCAATTTCTTCGAGTGTGCTTTCTGTTGTACCCAAAAAGACACAATAGTCTTCGGCGTTTTCAATTTCGTTCCAAACTGCGGTCAGGCTCGATTCCGTTTCCTCAATTTTAAGCATCGTCGGTGGTTTTGGAATTGAACTTAGAGGTTTTACGGTAACAGTTTTGGAAAAATCGCTAGTATTTTTTCCTGTGACGGCTTTTACCTTAAATACATATTCAACTGTTTCTCTGAGGCTGTCTATAACAAGTTGCGGTTCTTTGCTTTCAGCCGGCTGCAGTGATGTACTTCTAACATCGCCGTAATATAGGGTATAAGTTTCAGCTCCTTCTGCTGCATTCCAGGAAATTTTAATTGATGATGAAGAAACTGCTTCCGCTATTATGTTGTCGGGGGGTAAAAGTTTCGATTCCGGTTCTTCCTCTCCGTCACCGTTTGTGTTTGTAATAAACGTAAGCTTTTGAGAGAATTGGCTCTTCTTCAATTCATTGCAGGCACACACCGATATTTCATACTGTATATCCTTATCAAGTTTTTCTACAAGAAGGGCAGACTCCTTTGTCTGCAGTTCAATTATTTCTTCTGATTCTGCTCTTATGATGTAATATTCAGCATTCTCGACAGATTTCCATTGTACCTCACAGCCGTCTGCAAAAACTGCTGTTATTTCAAATTCTTGAGGAATATCAAGAGAATTGTTCATTGCAGAGGGGTCTGAACAGGAATAAAGGAAACATCCTGCTGTAAATAAAGATAATAAGATAAGTAGCCGTCTTCTCATAAGGCCTCCTTGTTCATACTTCTTATAGACTTTACCTGTGTTGTTTTTTCGGGGTATACAAAAAAAAAGACATAATTTTACAAAGAAAAGCACAAACCCTCTATTTCCTTGATATTTTATATAGGTGATGCTATAATTTTTTATATGAATGATGAAATTTCACCGGAAATTGCAGCTCTTTTAGCACAAAGTGCCGGAAGACCTTCTTCCTTGCCTTCTATAGATTCTTTTGATGACTTTCCCTCTCCTGATCAGGATAATCTGTCAAATTCTGCTCCCGCGCCCGATATTGATTTATCTGTAAAAACCTTTGCCCCTATTGTCGATTTTTTTTCCAGGACGCCTAATCCGGTTTTTAACGATCCGGCCTATTATAAGACTGCTTTATCCGGAGAAAATGATTCTGCCCAAAAACTTCATAATATTTTGTCGAAATATTTGACCTGCCAGGATCCAAAAGACCGGACCGTTTATCGTCAGCAGCTGGTCACCATCTATTGGGAGCTTGTTAAGTCTATAGCCCCAAAAATGGCCTCCCCTTCGGCTTTAGCCCCTAAAAAAATGCTTTTACGGTTCGGTGTTGTACTGCCAACCCTGTTTACTCCCGAGTATAAGGATGTTTTTTCATCTGTTTTTGTGCATAATGAAAGCGGAGAGCCGGTATATTACATAGATGAATGGTTTAGAGATATTGCCTGCGGCAGGGTAAGTTTATCTGCCACAGACGAGGCCCGGCCGGTAAGAAAAAGCGGCGGAGCCGGAGGAAACGGTGAAGCCTCCAGACTGATGCAGCTTCAAAGTAAAAATAACGGTAAACTGCAGAATGCAGAAAATATGATCAGCGCTAAAGAGTCTGAGCGTTTATTGATCGAATCTGATCTGAGGGCTAAGGTGGATCAGTTGTGTGATCATGCTCCTATTCCTTCTTTACCAAATCATAAATGCTGCCTGACCGATATTCAGCGTAGATCTTTAAATGACATTAATGACCGTTTAAAATCCCTTCTGAGAGTAGATAAAGAGCTGAATTTGTATATAGCTGAGTATAATGATGCAAAAGAAATTGCAGCTTCGTTACAGTCAAAGCTTGAAAATGCGCCGACAGATACAGAAGTTAATAGTTCTGACCTGCTCGTTGAGGTAGACACCGTTCGGCAGATGGCTAAGATGACCGTTGGACGGCAGGGTAATCATTTTCCTCTTTTTACTAAGGAATTTTTTCATTGTACCCCAAGGCAGACCGGTTTTAGAGAGAATGTTATAGACATGCTTGCCTGGGTTGAGTCATTAGATCCCGGAGCGTTTTGCCGTGTTCACAAAAATCACCAAAATAGAATAATTCCCTATGTCGTTTTAGTTCCTACCTACGGCGATACCGGCTTCTGCTGGGAGCCGTTTGACCGCTATAATCGTGTTACAAGCCGGGGCCGTATAGTTGTTCCCATGTATCCGAGAAATCTGCAGATCGCTATTTTGATGGCTGTAGCAGATCTCCGGTGGCAGGTTGCCAAGGAAAAAGCGTCGTATTATTGGATGGAAGAAGGTTTAACCGGTCAATACTATCAATGGTTCTCTTCGCAAAAGTTAAAGGGCGATTTAAAAGATTATTTTATTAATGACTATATTTTATGGATGACAAAGGAAAGCGAGGGTGTTCAGCGGCTGGAAAAAGATGTACGGGGAATATTCTGGAGACACATCCCCTTTGCTCAGGAAGTAAAAGACAAGCTTAAGACTAGAAGCCTTGTGTATCAGGAATTGTATCAGCGCGATATTAACCGGTCTATGTCGGACGGATACTAGACCGGCTGAATGTTTTTTGACTGCCTAATAACTAATCAAGTTTATTTTTCTTTCTCGGTCCAAAAAGAGGATCAAGTTTATCTTCCAGTTTAAACTTTGTAATAACAACCTTTACTAATTTCTGGTAAATAAACATTCCGAGAACGATAGCCGTTATAAACACAAAGGGGAACACCCTGCCGACAGTTTCTGGACTGTCTTTAAGAAGATAAATTGTTCCCAGAAAAAACACTACTACCAGGATGAGTGTAATAAGAACAGATACAACTGTTCCTGCTAGAATAAAAATGATTGTTCGCTGTTTATTTGTCATGTTGTTCCTTTTTTTCAGCCGATTCTTTTATTATTGCTATAATAAAAGATACCATCAATAAAATACCGCAAATGAGAACCCCCATATCTGCAATATTAAAAGTGGGCCATCGTTCAAACCCGAAAATTCCATAAAATTTCACATCAATAAAATCTACAACGCCGTTCGGTCTAAAAAAACGGTCATAGAGGTTGCCCAAGCCTCCTCCAATAATGCCGCAGATTGCCCAGCGTTGAAAAGCCGTAAAGTCTTTGCTTCTAAAATACACAATGAGTACAAGAATGAGTACTATAAGCGGTAAAATTCCGAACAGAATACTTCGTAAACTGCTTTGAAATCCGCTGCCGAAACTGAACGCAATACCTTTGTTTGCTACGTGGATAATCCTCAAAAAGCCGCCGAGAAAAGAGGCGCCGATTGAATAAGGCTCAATAAACTTTACAACAAGATATTTTGACAGCTGATCAAGAGATAATATTATTATTGATAACGACAAAGGCAGAAACTTGCTGAAAGGTGAAACTTCTTTTTTAAAATCGATTTGTACTACGTCTTCCATAATTACCTCAAATGTACCATATTTTAACTTGTTTCACAAGCAAAAGATAGTATAACTCTGCTGCGGTTTAAGATTACAGTGCTGTCGGTGATTCTATAAAGACACAGGGTATGTCTTTTTCTGTTTGAATTTTTTCCATCATAAGTTTTAGACCCAATTTTTCTGTTTCATAATGTCCGCCGGCGATAAGAGATATTTTATTTTCAAGAATTGTGTGGTAGCTCTCATGTTTTGTCTCTCCGGTTATATATACATCCAGTTTTTGCTGAATGGCCTGCTCGACTTCACGAGCTCCGCCTCCGCAGATTATCCCGGCTGTTTTAATCTCTTTGTTCCCAAAAGGGAGGACTGTCACCGGTGCAGCTCCATCTGTAAACATTGCGTTAATTATTTGATCGATGCTTTTCGGTTTTGTAAATCCGCCTTTTACGCCTATTACCGTATTTTTCCATACTCCAAAGGGCTCCAGGTTTTCAAGTCCTATTTGTCTTGCAAGCGCGTAATTATGACCGATTTCCCGGTGTGCATCTAAGGGCAGGTGACAGGCGTACAGGGCAGTATCATTTAAAATAAGCTGCCGTATTCTTTCATAATGGATGCCTGTAATGCCCTGCTCGTAACCCCAAAAAAGGCCGTGATGCACAAAAAGCATATCAGCCTGTGCAAGATGTGCGCGTCTTATGGTATCTCCGCAAGCATCAACAGCAAAGGCAATTTTAGTAATCTGTTTTGTATCCGGCTCAGAATTCTGTACCTGTACTCCGTTGAGAGAACTATCGTTTGGAAAATCCTGAATTTTTAAATAACTGCTTATGTAGGTGTTCAGCTCGTTTAGTGTCATTGTTCCTCCAATGCTGATAAAAACTCATGCGCTCTTTGGGCTGTATTATCAGCTGCCGTCGAATTTTGGGGTATTCCTTTTTTAGCGAACCCGAACAAAAAAAGTTCCAGGGGCTTTGTTTTTTCTAATTGAGCCATTCCCCGCTGTTCAGAGTAAAAAGGAGCAGTTTGTTCTTTTGCTGTGAACACGCCTTTTACAGACTGAGGGTAGCGGTTTTGTATACGTTTTGCACCTTCTACAGTATAACCTTCTGCGATGATGTAAAAAGGACTAAGGTTTTCACTTTCGAGAATACTCAATGCTGAAAAAATTTCACGCTCCTTATTTTCTTGAAAGCGTATTAAATTGTCTTCAAAAAAAGAAGGCTTATTTGCGAAGAATACTCTTTGAGAAAAAGATCGGAAGGCTGGAGCATCCCACAGCGAATTTATATACGTTATATCTGAAGGATAAAAATCAAAGGAAATAACTCTGTATCCGTATTCGGAAAGCCGGAGGAGCTGTTCCAGAGCATCTGAGGTATTTGTAAAAAGATCGGGTATATACAATACTGCGGGCAGCGTATTTTCCGGAGCAAAAGTGCTTGATTCCGGCAAACATTCAGTTTTAACGGCAGTTATAGGGTCAAAAAGAGTCTTTCGCGTAAAAAAACCTCTTGCCGATGAACCATAATAGAGGGTCTTTGTCTGATCTGCATTAATGGAAGGCAGGGGATAGGGCCTGAAAATGAGCAGCAGGGCTGTGAAGAATAAAAGTAGTAAAAGTAGTAAAAGAGAAAATATTTTAAAAAAAACAGTAAAATAATCACGCTGCATTTGAGTACAGAACGAAATAAACCGGTTCAAATTGAGTAAAAAGAGTATAAGACAAAATCCCAGCAGAATTAGATTTGACAGTTCTAAAGAAAAAGCGGTAATAGATAATATGCAGACGCCTAGTGCAATCAGGGGTATGATTGAAAAAGTATCTCTGCGTATTTGGTATTGTGCTAATGTTCCGGCAAAAGGCCGCAGCAGTACAGGAATGCACAAAAAGAGTATCAACAGGTGCGAAAAAAGAATATCTGTCATAGAACACATGATAAATCAAAAAACAATAGCATACAACAGTTATATTTGTGAAAAAAAGAAAAAAAACTGTTATTTTTATTGCAAATATGATAATATGGTAGAGGACAGAAAGTTTTTTATTCAAACAGGATTTCACATGCCGGAGACTGCTAAAACACTTGTTAATACTGTAAAAATTAAAAAAGCAATCGAAGCCGAAGTTCCATTGCTTATAACAACATATACGCTTCCCCACGAGATGGAGTTATATATTCATGACGTAATTACCAGTTATATGAAGGAATTACACCAGGAACATATGACTGAGTATATTATTTACTGTGTTAATGAGCTTACTACAAATGCAAAGAAAGCGAACACAAAGCGGGTATATTTCAAAGAAAAAAAGCTGGATATTAACAGTGAATTCGATTATGAAGTCGGTATGCAGACATTCAAAGCCGAAACCCTTGGAAACATAGTTCATTACCTTCAGCTGCAGAAAAATGCCGGTCTGTACATAAAAATTCTTCTGCATACAAGAAATGGAAAAATCAAAATAGAAATACGCAATAATTCACCGTTAACCCTTTTTGAATATAAGCGCATTCATGATAAGCTCGCACGGGCTCAGCAGTATACTTCTGTGGAAGAAGCCTTTGTTCAAATTCTGGATGAAACCGAAGGCGCCGGCCTCGGCTTAATCATCATGGTTCTCATGCTGCAGAAAATCGGTCTTTCAGATGAAAACTTTCAGTTTATAAGCGAAAACGGTGAAACAATAACTCGTATAATACTGCCCTTAAGCACAGAAACAGAGAAACACATAGAATCTGCATCCAAAGAAATTGTCGAATCAATTGAAGCACTTCCTCTTTTTCCGGAGAATATTGCTTCTATTAACCGTCTATTAAACGATCCCGACGCAAAGCTTTCCGATATTGCTCAGCAAATAAGCAACGATATTACTTTAACTGCAGATCTTTTAAAACTTGTAAATTCCGCCGCATTTTCTTTATCGTCGCCCTGTAATAGTATTGTAAAAGCGGTTCAGCTTGTAGGTATTCGCGGAATAAAAAACCTTCTGTTCTCTCTTGGTTCATTAAAAACATTAGGAGAGGAGACTAGTCAGAAAAAGGATTTATGGCTCCATTCATATAGAGTTGCTTTTTATTCCTATAATCTTGCCAGAAACTTTTTTGCGTCAAAACCGGAAGTGATCGACAATTCTTACGTATGCGGTCTTCTTCATGACATGGGAAAGGTTGTTTTTGACAATGCACATCCTGATGTTTTAAAAAAGTTTTCCGACATCTGCAAAAAGAAGGATATTCCCGCAGATACTGTTGAACGTCTTGTTGCCGGTGTTAATCATGCAGAAATCGGGGCAAGAATTGGTGAAAAGTGGAATTTCCCCGAAACTATTTACGAGTCAATCCGCTATCATCACAGTCCCTTCATTGCGCCTGAATCTGTTGTGAACACAGCTTGTATTGTGTATCTGGCAAATATGCTTGCTCATTATGAAAACGAAGATATTGAATTTTATCAGTTTGATAATGAGCTGCTTCAAAAATTTAATTTAACAACAAAAGAAAAACTGGATACAGTATCTGACCGGTTAAAAACAGCTTTTGAAAAAGAGCAGGATGAATAAATCAGCTGCTTTGTAAATAAGCAGTCCAGGCTTGCATGAGAATTCCGTAAGCTACACCCACATTCAATGAGGCTTTTATTCCTGTCATAGGAATTGTAACTCTTCCGTATGAAGCTTTTTCCAAAGCCTGCGGACTTACGCCTAATTCTTCAGAACCAACTATAACAATTCCTGTTTTAGGAAAATCAAAGAGTTCAACAGGAGTTCCACCTGTTTCAAGGACAAAAACAGGAAGATTCCCGGGCAGATCGTCAAGACTTAAGCGTTCCCACGGCATTGTTTCAATACAGCCCATTGCAGAGCGCAATGCTCGTGGGTGAAGAGGGTCGGTACAAAAGGGAGAGATATAGACTTTTTCTGCCCCCATTGCTTCGGCGGTTCTAAAGATTGATCCGAGATTGAATGGAGAGCGTATATCTTCCGCATATACGCATAATCCGGGAAAAAAATTCCGCTTTTCTATTTGGCCTTCTTGTTTCTGTTCTTTATGAGGTGCAATTACTAAATCCCATTCAGCAGGAAAGGATCCGATTATCTTGAGCAGGTGGTTTCTTGCACAGTTGCAGGCTCTGCGTTCGTCAAAAACTTGTGCATAAAGCAATGTTTCCAGTTCAGTTTTTGCTTCTTCGGGTAATTGGGGATCGGTTAGTACTATACTTATAAGTTTTTTTGAGTATTCCGTTCTCGATAATGATGGGTACGAGTATTCGTGTCCCTTTTCTGCAATTCCTGCTATATCTCTTTCAAGAGAACCAAAGCAAAGAGCAAGTTTTCTTCTTCTATGGCCGCCGTTTAAGGCTGCAAGTTTATCTGGTGTTATCATGTATGTTCCATAATACCAAAAAAAACCGGCAAAATCTGCCGGTTTTATAATAAAAAATTTTACCTAGTATGCCTGTTTTATCAGGTCAAATAAATCATCTGCTGTCATAGATCTCGGCAGCCCGTTCATTAATTCAAGCTGCCCTGCATCTTCTGCAGCCAGTGCAAGCTGTTCTATAGGAACAGAAAGATCTTTTAAACGGGCTGGCAGATTTGAAACAGCAATTTTGTTGCGGATGTTTTCAACCAGGGCTGTGATGGCAGTTGAAGGCTCGGATGTTGTGTATGAAACGCGCATAATTTGAGCAATTTTTGCCAGTTTTTCGCTTTTATATTTTCCAGCCTCTTCTATCATATACGGAAGCAGGATAGATGTTGTTAAGGCGGGTGCTAATTTAAAACGCCCGTCTATAGCGGTTGCAATGAGGGATGCCGGACCAAGGGCGCTTAATGCTACCCCTAAAGAAGTCATGCATCCGCCTTGAGCCAATAATACTTCCGGAGGAGATGCAGAATTGAGTGTAGGGGATCCGTCCAGTCCAAAGGCTATAAGCTCTATCGCTTTTTCGAGGATAGTATCTGAAAAGAAATTGGACTTTTGCGAAAGATACGCCTCTATTGCAATGCATAAAGTTTGAAGTGCAATTGAGGCCCTCTGGTTTGGTGTATGGTTAATGGTAAGATTCGGGTCAAAAAGCGCAAGCTTGCATAAACCGCTTTGAATTTTTAAGAGTTTTATCTGATTGCTGCGTGCGTCTGCGATCGGACTTACTTCGGTAAAGAGGAAGGCATCACGCATCGATGTGGGCACAGTTATGAGAGGAAGCGGGGCTGTTGTCGGAACAGCTCCATCAACATAATCGTAGATGTCATGAATTTCATTATATAAAGCAGCAACTGCGCGGGCAACATTGGCGGTTTTTGTTCCCCCTGCCGATATTATTCCGTGAATATGGGCATCACGGGCAAGGGTAAGAGCCTGCTGTACGCATTTAGTATCCGGTGCAGAAGGAATGTCGTCAAAAACAAAAAAATCGATTTTTCTCTCAGACAAAGAACTTTGAATTTTTGATCCAATGTCGAAATCCTTTAGGACCGGATCAAGGATAAGCATATAGCGGGTCCCCCATTCCTTAACCAATTGTCCTAATCTTGCTGTTGAATAGGAGCCCAGCATTATGTTGGGTGAAACTTTAAAAATAAAATCGGCCAAAATTGACTTCCTTCGATTATTTAAAATCGTAAAAAAAAGGCGGAAACACAGTTCCGCCTGTCAGTAACTTATCTCTGTTACTATAATCCCATGCTTTCCATAAACTTATCTGCAGTTGATGCAATAACTGCATTGTTTATATAGGAAGGATCTTTAATTTTCTCTTTTATCTGGGAAACCAGATCAGAACGTACATCCGGGGTTGAGGATGCAACTTCTGTAAGGTAATATGCTTCAGCCATTTCTTTAGCTTCTGCAGATACGCTTACTGTGTCTTCTCCCATTTTTACCGGAGCTTTGTTAACCATTTTTTGAGAACTTTGTACGTTTTTTAGAGGGTCAAGACCTCCAAGCCGTTCAATCATCATACTCGACCTGCCTTACCTATAGTTTCGGTATTTTCGTCTAAAAGTTGAGCGTTTTTATTTCCTGATACAAATATTGCAAACTCGCCGAGAATTTTAGTTCTTTGGGCAAAGTTTTCATATACCTGTACGGCAGACCCCTCCACAAACTCTTCATGCAGTTTGGTCATTTCCCGTCCAATTACCACACGCCGCTCACTTTCAATATCGGCAATATCTGCCAAAAGTTTAACAATTCTGAACGGAGATTCGTATAAAACGAATGCATCTCCTGTTCCAAGCAATTCTTTGAGCCTTGTTCTTCTTCTTCCTGGTTTCGGCGACAAAAAACCTTCAAAGATTATGGTTTTTCCGCCTGACCCTGCAACACTAATGAGGGATGCAAAGGCTGAAGCACCCGGTATTGGAACAATGGTATGGCCGGCTTTTCGAGCTGTATCTACGAGGACTGCTCCGGGATCGCTTATTCCCGGGGTTCCTGCATCGCTGGCAAATGCAATGGATTTTCCTTCGTCAAGAAGTCCTGCCACTTTTTTTGCCGCAAACTCTTCATTTTGTGCTCTGCACGAAATAAGCGGTTTACGGATGCCGAAATGTGTCAAAAGCTGCAGTGTATGACGGGTATCTTCACATGCTATTAAATCTACAGCCTTAAATGTTTCAAGAGCCCGTACTGTAATGTCGCCCAAATTACCTATGGGAGTAGCAACAATGTATAAATTTGACACTTTTAAAGTATATATCCTTTTTTTTATTACTGCAAGTGGTAAAAAATTGATTAGGAGTGTATAATAGTAATCATTATGGATAGTGACTTTATTCTTATTTTTATTCTCGTACTAACAGCCTTGGTAATTTTATTTTTTGCCTTCCAGCTTGTCTCAAACCGCTCAAAGAAGAAGAGGGAAGAAAAGTTGAAATTTGTCCGTCCGGAAAAGGCAATTTCAAAATGTCCTATCTGCAGTTCGGATCTTGTAGGAAAAGAGAAAATATTTTCTAAAGTATTTAATACTGAAAGCCGTACCACCCAGCGGTGTACAATAATCGGCTGCCCTCATTGTTTCCCTCATATGGAGATGGGTATTCGAAGAAAATGTCCGGTATGCAAAAAGAACATTCCTCAGGAAGGGTATTTAATAGCACACCTCTTTAATAGAAAAGATTCAAAAAATCATGTGCATATTGTAGGCTGCACAGAATGTCACAAAAAAAATAAATAATCTGTTAAGAAAAAATTTCAGTCTCCGATAAATAAGTAACAGGGAAAACCTGTTATTGAAAAATCAAAGTACTTTGTTGGGCTTATTGAGAGACAGCCTGCAAATGACATTGTCAAGGAGATATACTATGGTTATTAATCACAACATGAGCGCGATGTATTCTAACCGGACTCTCGGAGTAACAAACGACTCTAGTTCAAAAAGCATGGAAAAACTTTCATCCGGTATGAAAATTAACCGTGCAGGGGATGATGCATCCGGTTTGGCTGTTTCTGAAAAAATGCGCAGTCAAATTCGAGGCTTAAATCAAGCTTCAACAAATGCACAGAACGGAATTTCATTTATTCAGGCTACCGAAGGTTACCTTCAGAGTACAACAGAGATCGTTCAGAGAATTCGCGAGCTTGCAGTTCAATCTTCCAACGGTATTTATACTGATGAAGACAGAATGCAGATTCAGGTAGAAGTTTCACAGCTTGTTGCAGAAGTTGACCGCATTGCCAGCCAGGCACAGTTCAACGGATTAAACATGCTTACCGGCCGTTTTGCTAAAGAAACCGGTGAAAATGTGGTAACTGCTTCGATGTGGCTGCATGTTGGTGCAAATATGGATCAAAGAACACAGGTTTTCATTGGAACAATGACATCAAAGGCTCTTAACCTGAAGAGTGTTGGTGACGAATCAATTCTAAACCTTGGCGCTCCTGATGAAGCAAACCGTGCAATTGGCACACTCGATGAAGCACTTAAAAAGATTAACAAGCAAAGAGCAGACCTCGGAGCTTACCAGAACCGCCTTGATTACACTGTAAGAGGTCTCGACATTGGTGCTGAAAATCTCCAGGCTGCAGAGTCTAAGATCCGCGACACTGATATGGCTTCTGAAATGGTTGAACTTACTAAGAAGCAGGTTCTCAGCCAGGCAGGTACAGCAATGCTTGCTCAGGCTAACCAGTCAACACAGTCTGTGCTCAGTCTGCTTCAGTAATTCTATAATTACAATAAAAAAGCCCTGTTTGAAGTTCTTCAAACAGGGCTTTTTTTTAGTATGAAATTCTGCCGCGAAAACTTCGTGCAAGGGTTAATTTGTCGGCATATTCGAGGTCGCCGCCGACAGGGAGACCGGATGCAAGCCGGCTGACTTTTACCGTCAGCTGTTTTAATACCTGCTGAAGATACAGTGCCGTAGTGTCTCCTTCTACGGTTGGATTTGTTGCAATGATAACTTCTTTTATAGAGCCTTCTCTTATTCTGTCTACTAATTTTCCTATAGTCAGCTGATCAGGACCTATGCCGTCCAGCGGTGCAATTAATGCTCCCAACACATGAAAGAGTCCCCGGAATTCTCTGGATTCTTCAATGGTTTGAACATCACGGGGCTGCTCGACAACACACACGATTGAACGATCCCGGAGCGGGTCTGTGCAGATGCAGCAGGGATCAGACTCGGTATATGAACCGCAAATAGAACATTGTTTAATTCTTTCATGAAGAGTACTAAGCTGGTGTGCGAAAGTTTCTAAAAAAACTTGATCGGTTTTTAAAAGATGATGGGTAATGCGCGCTGCACTCTTTTTCCCAATACCGGGAAGGCGGGAAAACGATTGGGTCAGTTCTTCGAGGGCATTCATTAGAATCCAAGTCCCGGTATATTCATTCCTCCCATGAGCGGCCCCATTTTTTCTTTTACAGTATCCTGTACATTTGATGAGGCCTGCCTAAATGCCGCCACAATAAGGTCCTGGAGCATTTGAATGTCCCGGGGATCGACAGTGATCGGGTCGAGTTCAATTTTTAAAACTTCAAGCTGCCCGTTCATCGTTACTTTAACAAGACCGCCTCCGGAAGAACCGGTTACTTCAATATCTTTAAGTTCTTCCTGCATTTTTCCAAACTGCTCTTTTATTGATTGAGCATTTTTTAGTATGTCAAAAGGATTCATTATCTTCTCCTATTTCTTGTTCGTTAGTATACACAGATTTTTTTTCAAGGCCCGTTACTGTTCCTTTAAAAACAGAACAAATATTTTCAATTACTGCCGGAAGCTCCTCTTTTGGGCAGGCATCTGTCAATTTTGTCAGCGAAATTGAAAATTGAACGTCTTTTCCCCACAGTTTTGAAAGCAGCGGATTCAACTCCGGCGCGGCCTGCTCCAGTTTACCCTTTATAAAAGGATTTTCTATTGTTGCAGAAATAACATTTTTTTCTTCCTTCCATAAACAGGTCTGCATAAGGGATGTAGCCAGGAAGGTATTTGATAATGTTAATTCTCTGATTACAGCTTCTCTTAGTTCTTGAATAGTTTCTACTTGTTTTATATAAGTCTGTTGTTCATTCTGTGTTTGCACAGGTTGAACAGCCTCTTTTGGTTCCTCCTGTTTTGGAGCGGTTACCGGAGGAACAATTTGTGCTGGCTGGTAACCGCTTTGATCAAAAGGGCCGGGACTGCTTAGTGCCGAAAACGTTGGAATGTTCGGATTTTTCTGGTGATCCTGAATATTTGCAGGTTGTTGAGACTGAAAGCCCTGCGGCTGCACTTGACTTGCTTTTTCTACAGGTACGGCCGGGGCTGACTGCAGCGCTGCAGGAGATGATTGCGGTGCGGGTATTTGTGAAGTAGAATTTTGGACGCCGGGGCATAAAATAGTGCGAACTGCATCTATAGACTGCTTAACTTCACTGGGCGACACATAGGAGGAAAGCCAGCAAAGCCGGGAAACTGCAACTTCCAGCTCATATCGCTGATTAAGCGAGTACCGTACATCGCGGAACAGCTGTAAAAAAAGAGATAAAGCACGTTCTATTTGAATGGGGTTCCAGGCATTGAGTACTGTTTGGGAATAGCGCTCTACGGTTTGACCTAAAAGAGCTTCTTTTGTAATGCCGCTTTTTATGAGAAGAAGAGATCTAAAATAATCGGCAAAGTTAGAAATGCACTGCTCAATCGAGACACCTGCTTGAAGTATTTCATCAATTTTTTCAACAGCTGCATCGGTTTTTCCCTGTACGCATTCTGTACACACAGCATTTATACGGTCAATTCCGACGAGCCCGAGCTTATCACGAATTTTATCGTAGGATACATGTCCGTCGGAGAATGAAACAACCTGGTCAAACAGGGTATAGGCATCGCGAAAACTGCCGGTAGATTCTTTTGCTATCCAATAAAGGGCTTCATCTTCGGCATGAATGCCTGTTTCCTCTGCTGCTTTTTTAAGCAGGTCCTTTATTTGCTCCACAGATCCCAGTCTAAAATGAAACTGCTGACAGCGGCTTTTAATTGTTGCAGGGACCTTATGCAGTTCAGTTGTTGCAAAAATGAAGATGACATAAGGAGGCGGTTCTTCAATTGTTTTCAAGAGTGCATTGAAAGCACTCGTCGAAAGCATGTGAACCTCGTCGATTATATAAATCTTATAACGGCAGGAATTCGGCGGAAAAAGAACTTCATCTTTTATCTGGCGTATATCATTTACGCTTGTATTTGAGGCTCCGTCAATTTCTATAACATCCAGACTTGAGCCTTTGGTAATCTCGACACAGTGATTGCATACATCGCAGGGAGTGGGCGCGGGACCTGTTTCACAGTTAAGCGCCTTTGCAAGAATTCTTGCCGATGAGGTTTTACCGCAGCCTCTGGGACCCGAGAAAAGATAGGCGTGCGCAATTTTACCGCCCGAAATTGCATTTTTTAGAGTTGCGGTAACAAATTCCTGTCCGGATAAATCTTCGAAACGCCGCGGCCTGCGGCGCGTTGCTGTAACTTCATAAGCCATATTTTAAGAATATCCTAAATAGAGTGATTCGGCAAGTAAGAAAGTATTTTACGGCAGTTTTCCTGTACCGAAGCATGGTAATCTGAGCCGGTATCTGCCTCGATGGAAATATCAGCTAGTTTTTTATAGAGAGAAACACGCTCTGTGTAAAAAGTATGATAAATTCTTCTCACATCTTCTTCTGTTTCCGGATTATGCCTGGAAATGTAGGCCGGGTAGGATCCGCTTCTTTTTGAATTCTCAATTATTCTGCTGATGGAAACTTCTTCTGAAACATCTAAAAAAACTAAGATGCCGTTCTCGCGGAGCAGGAACAGAGCTTCGTCATTCGCGCATATTCCCCCCCCGGTTGATATGACTGCTTTTCCGGATTGTTGATTGTTTTCTATTAGTGTCAGTATTTTAATTACAGCCTGATATTCGGCTTTTTTAAAACCGGCTTCGCCCCGTTCTGTATATAGAGATCTAACGGAAATTTTTTCAGTCTCTTCTATTACTGCATCAACATCATAAAAATACAGGGAAGCGGCTGCTGCCAGGGCTTTTCCTACGGTGGATTTTCCGCTGTGCTTAATGCCGGTAAGAATAATATTTTTCATAGAAATTATTGTATCAAATAAACTTGAAACTGTACATTGATTGCTGTATTCTATAGTAATGGATGTAATTATTGACCTTTCTTTTTGTTTTCTGCCCTTAGTTGTTTTTATACTAATTCTCATAATTACAAAACAGGACATAAAGCTTTCTTTGAGTACTGCTGCGGTTCTATTGGGTTTAGCCCCTCTTGTTCCTGCTGCTGTTTTACAGCTGGTACTGCCTCAAATAGAGTATTCGTCTCTATTAATGGTGCTTTTTTCTGCCCTGCTTTATAACGGCCTTATTGAAGAGGGAATGAAGGCCGGTTTCCTGTTTTTGTTTCCTTCATCTAAGGTAACTTATAAGCAGTTTTTCATTTATTCCTTACTGGCAGGGCTATGTTTTGGATGTTTTGAGGCTGTAGTCTATGTTGTAAGCGGGAGCCGGAATATTGAACTGCGGTTTCTTACAGCAGTTGTAATTCATACCGTATGTTCCGGAATGGGAGGCCTTTTTGTATGGTCCTGCAGACAAAAAAGCGGCAGGTTTGTAATTTTGGCAACAGCAATTCTAACACATGGTGTATACAATTTTTTTGCAGGATTTACCGGGGTTTTTTGGTGGTTTTCCCTTGCAGCTATAGTTTTCGGACTCATTCAGCTGAGAATGTTTTACCGGGGGCTTGAGAAAAAATAGGTTGAATAAATATTGTTTTTATGTATAGTAATTTATTATCCAAATAAATACAGAGGAGATGGCGTTTATGAAAAGGTTTATTAAAATTCTTACTGTTTTTTCATTTTGTTTTCTTGCTGCAGGTTGTGTTACAAGATTAGGTTCGTTTACGGTTCTTTCTACAAAGAATATTGACTGGAGCAGGGCTGCAGCCTTTCAGCGTATGAACGAACGTGTTACCGGCGAAGATATGTACCACATCATTGTTATAATTCCTACAAAGGGTAATGCAAGTATTGAGGAAGCTGTTGATCAGGCAATAGAAAGTGTTCCCGGCGGAGTTGCTCTTATTGATGTTGTTGTTTCTAATAAATATTTTTATATTCCTTATATTTACGGAAAATCCGGCTATGTTGTCGAGGGTACAGTTTTAATTGACCCGCAGCTTGCTCTTGATGATTCCGGTGAACAGAAGTTTTATACATCCTT
>Ga0116149_1002526_pt1 | contig 20046 bp, 13 predicted proteins | sample AD_UKC057_MetaG_FD_89787 | JGI IMG/M metagenome (GOLD analysis project Ga0116149, IMG submission 89787) | Active sludge microbial communities of municipal wastewater-treating anaerobic digesters from USA - AD_UKC057_MetaG | ecosystem: Engineered > Bioreactor > Anaerobic > Digestate | place: USA... | reverse complement strand
AACGTCGCCGTTGATCTTACCCTGTGCAGTAAGTGTGTACTTGCTTGGGTTAGAGATAGACTGCATGATGATTACAGCGTCAGAAACGTCAACGTTGCCGTCGCAGTTAGCATCGCCCCAGAGAACGTCGCCGTCTGGAGTTGAAGCTGTTGTAGGTGATGTTGTAGCAACAGTTGTTGTAGCAGCAGTTGTTGTCTCAACAGGCTTTGTGCCGCCTGCACCCTCAGTCATAGGTGTAACCTCAGGATAGAGCAGAGCCATTCCGCCGTATGCCATGATAGCATCACCAGCGTGCCAGAATCTGTGGAGTGTGTACTCGTAGCCTTCTGTCTCGCCTGTTGCATCGTATACAGCCTTACAATCCTGCCACATCTTATCCTTCTCGTAGTTCTTACGGATAGAGCTGAATGTAGCGCCCGGCTTGAGCTCTGACTCATCAGGCATTTTACCGCTATAGTAATCAGGAATATAAACTTCCTGCTCGAATATTCTCTTGAGTGAACCGTTGTGATCCTTGAAGCCAAGGCTGAGATCGTCACGGCCAGCATCGTACTGGTAAGAGAGAAGCTTGTTAGCAAGGTAGAGACCCTTCTCAGCAGTTGTTGTACCCTCTTCGTTAGCATACTTAGGATCTACATTATTAGCCTTAGCATAGTAGATAAGTGTATTACAGAGTGAAGATACACAACCGTAGTCGCCCATGCCGTAGCCAGTAATAGTACAGCTGAGTTTCTGGTTGCCGTCAGGATTGTATGTGCCTGTCCATGTGTCAGGTACACAGTCAGGATCAGTGTGGTGACCGCCGTCACCCCAGTCAAGGTTAGATGGGATAGCGTAAGGAAGTGTCTGACCGTCTTCTGTTACGTAGTCGAACTTAGTCTTCTCCTCGAACCACTTGATCCATCTCTCAAGGAGAGCTTCCAGAGCGTCTTCGAGGCTCATGCCGCCCGGCTTAACATTTGACTGATCGCCGTTTGTCTTAACATAGTAGTAAAGTTCAGCAAGACGCTGAGTTGACCATACCTGGTTACCGATCCAGTGGTTTGAACCAGGGTCAGCGTAAACAGGGTGAGCAACGAATACCATGTCATAGAATGTCGGGAGATCAGCAGGATATGCCTCATAACGTCCCTTATATGAGTTTGTACAACCGCCGGCGAAAGGACCTTCCTTAGACTGGAGCCAGAGGTACATTTCGATCTGTCTCTTGAGTGACTCTGTGTAGTCAGCGTCAGCATCCTTAGCCTTCATGCCGCTGTTGATGTTCTTATCATAGAGAAGACCATATGCAGCAAGTGGGTTCTGATAGAACTGATGTGAGTGTGAGCAGCCGATCTGCCAAGCCCAGCCGTAGTTGCCGTATGAAGCCTTGAGAGCTCCGCCCCAAGCTGTATACCAAGCCATGAGGTAGTGCTTTGAATCCATACCAGCAGACTCAGATCTGATAGTAGTATCCTTAGCGATAGCCTTGTAGTACTTATCGAACATATCGTTACGGCACTGGTCACCCATCTTACCAGCGAGTGCTGAGATCTCACCGCAGTTTACACCATGCTGATTTGCAAAGTAGATAGCCTGAATAGCACGATCCTCAGCGTCAGGAGCGTTAGTGAAAGAGTACTGTGAAGGAACCTTATCGAGGCCGTTGAAGATAGCCTTGATACCGTTACCGTTATCCTGATTTTTGCTCTCCATACCCCACTTGAGCTCTTCAAGACAAGGAGCAGGAACTGTCTCGAAACAAGACTCTTCCTCACCTCTCTGGAAGGTATTGATGAATGTGAACTTGCCTTCGCCCTTAGTGCCCTTGCTGAATCCGTACCAGTCATCAACGTCAGCGAGCCAGTTCATGAGGTAGTAACCGTTATCTGAACCATATGCAGACTTGTATGCGTCATACATTGGGTTGATAGCGTCTACGTTAGGCTGCTCTGTAGGATAATCTGAAGGATCGTCACCTTCAGCAGCTGTATCAGCCTTAAGTCTCTCCTGCTCCCAGATTGAACCGTAGTCGATATCGCTTCTGTTAGCTGCTGTAGACCAACCAGGAATAAGAGCTTCCATGATCTTCCAAGCGTCAGCGAGATCGTTGTCGCCTGAAGTCTGACCGCTTGCTACGAGAGCATCGTGCATTGCAGCCATCCATACGATGTATGACATAGCCTCAGAAGTTGTCTCGTGACCGTAGTCAGGAGCCTCAACAACGAGTGTTTCAACAGCGTGGTAAGGAATACCGAACTTCTTAGCGCCGTTGTTCTGCTCGCTCATGAAGCCGTTGGAGACACCGTTTGTCATAACGTCATCATAGAGTGATTCAAACATAGAGATGTAGCTCTCATCTGATTTAAGAGCTTCTGATGTAGCCTTAGGAGCTGCTGCAGAAGAAACAGCAGGTACTACAGCTGTAGCTGTCATTGCTGCAGAAAGCATAGCAGCAGCAAGAGCCTTAGTCTTTTTGCTTATCATTAGTATTACCCCTCTCATAATAATGTGATGTGGTTAAAAGGTTTCGTTTCCATGTCTGAAGGCGAACCATGCTGAGAAGTGATCTTCTGCGGAACAGGACTCACCAATAATGCTCCGCACTGCGATAGCTTTTCAGCATTATGGAATGCGCAGCCGCCACGGAAACCGTATATGAAAATACTCATACACTGTGTGCTTATATCACATTATAAACACACAATTCTCAAACTATTTTCAAGATAATTATATTCCACATTTCTATTCATGTCAACAGTTTAAAAAGTTTTCGGCTTTGCTGAAGGTTATTTTTGGTGCAATGCACACATTGGAATACCCCTTTTTGTACATTTTGTCCACCGCTCAAAAGTTGCTGATTTTTCACAAATTGCGATTTAGTGAATTTAGTATTACTTTTAATCTTTATAAACAAGATTCATTCTCTTTACAATAAACTTTCACAAAATCCACACAGATTAGATATAATATTTATCATGATAATTACAATGCAGCAAAAATGCACTTTGGGTGTGAATAACGCCTTTTAACATTCCGTTCACATTTTATTCATCTCACGTTAATCTTTTTCTGCGATAATAAAACAGTATGCTATGATAGAGTAATTGTATACTTTAGCACAGTATTTTACGGCTTCATAGTTATAATTATACAAATGAAAGGAGAAGCTCATGATTACTATTGAAAATCTGACTAAGTACTACGGCAGCAACCGTGCCGTAAACGACATTAGTTTCACAATAAATGATAATGAGATCCTCGGTTTTCTCGGACCTAACGGTGCGGGCAAATCAACGACCATGAATATGATCGCCGGCTACCTCCCCATGAGCGGAGGCAAAGTCACCATCTGCGGAGACGACATAACTGAAAATCCCGTAAAGGCAAAGAGAAACATCGGCTATCTTCCCGAAATACCGCCTGTTTACCCCGATATGAAGGTCAGGGAATATCTCGATTTCTGCGCAGGCCTCAAGGGTATCAAGGGCAAGGAAAAGAAAAGCGAAATGGAACGTGTCATGGCTCTGCTGAAGATCGCAGATGTTCAGCACAAGCTCATACGCAACCTCTCCAAAGGTTACAAACAGCGTGTGGGATTCGCACAGGCACTCCTCGGCAACCCGAAATTCCTTATCCTCGATGAGCCTACAGTCGGCCTCGACCCTAATCAGGTCGTAGAGGTAAGAAGCATCATCAAGGACCTGAAAAAGGAACATTCCGTTATTTTCAGCTCCCATATCCTCAGCGAGGTCAGTGCGGTGTGCGACCGTGTCGTTATCATCAATAAAGGCGACATCCGTGCTATCGATACCATCGAGAACCTCGAAAAGTCCTTCAACGATTCATCGGTCCTCCACGTAAAGTGCGCAGGAAGCAAGGCCGCAGCCGCCGCTATCATCGGCGTTACAGAAGGTGTAGCCGAGATAATGGAAGCTGTTGACGAGGGCAACAATATCACATCCTTCACCGTAAAGCTCAGCGGCAATGCCGAGCAGACCCAGGAGAAACTGATGGCTGACTGCCTGAAGAATCAGGTAACTGTCCTTGAGATATACACTGACAAGCCTAACCTTGAGAAGGTATTCACCGAGCTCATCAACAGACCTGTCCAGAAAAAATCAATGGACGAGCTCCTCAACGAGATCGTTCCCGAAAAAACAGATTCCACAGAAAACGAAGATGCCGAGTCTGAAGAAAAGGAGGAAAATGAGTAATGTTTCCTATTTATAAGAAGGAGCTGCAGTCGTTTTTCTACACTCCTTTCGCCTATGCTATAGCGGCACTCTTCATGCTGCTGTTCACCTATATCTTCGGTGTAGCCATCGGAGGTATGGATTCATCCAACACTCTGAAATTCTCATTCACCGAGATATTCTACAACGTAACGCTTTATTTCATATTCCTGCTGCCGATACTCACCATGCGTACATTCGCTGATGAAAGGAAATTCGGCACGGAAGTACTGCTTATGACATCACCTGTCAGCGTATTGAAAATAGTTATCGCAAAGTTCCTCGCAAATATGACAGTTTACATATTCATGCTTGCAGGCACACTTGTATACCCCATCATCACCGCCATCAACGGCGAAGTCGTTATAAGCCAGCTTATCTGCGCTTACATCGGTATCTTCTCATGGGGAATGATGTTCATCACACTGGGTATGCTCATTTCTTCATTCACCGAGAACTCCAGCATAGCTGCCATCATCGGAGAGATCATCATGTTCGGTGTGCTCTTCCTTGACGATTTCGCAAATACTGCTTTCATCTCGCAGTATCCCAAGCTCCAGTCAGTTCTCTACGCATTTGCCGCACAGCCAAGATTCGCCTACTTCTCACAGGGCTTCATCCGCCTTTCCGACCTGGTATTCTTTGCTTCTGCAACAATAGTTTTCCTCGTATGGACATACATCTCCATCGAGAAAAGACGCTGGAAAAGGGGGTAAGCTGAGATGGAAAAGAAAAAGCTCAATTTCTCGGGAACTATCGCCATCGTTATCGCTCTGCTGACTCTGGTAGTATTCGTACCGATAAACCTTATAGTCAACTATTATGATAAGGTATACGACATGACTCCTACCAAGAGATACACTCTCAACGAGACCACAGCCAAGCTTCTCAATGATACTTCCGATAAGGACATCGATGTTTTCTTCCTTTCAAAGAAGGAATATTTCCGTGGCGCACCTGAGTTCCTCTCACTGTACCACACTCTCACACAGCTTGAAGAACGGCCTAATATAGATGTTACATACTTCGAGCCTGACGAGAACGCAGCTCTCGCAAACGAGCTTTCCAACAACGGACTGCTCAGCGTTCAGAACGGCGATATCTTCGTAAGATGCGGCGATATCACAAAGCGTATCGACCACTCAAAGATATTCCAGACCACATCCGACGGTACATTCCAGTATGCCGGCGAGGAGCTTATAGCTGCCGCTATCGAGACCTGTACAAACGGGTCTCTCCCGACTATCTACTTCCTCCAGGGTCACGATGAAAAGTCCATCAACGACAGCTACGAGATATACGCAAATCAGCTCAAGACCAACAACTACGACGTTCAGGAACTGAATCTCAGTGAGACAAAGGCTGTTCCCGGAAACGCTAAGATCTTATATCTTGCAGGCCCTCAGAAGGATATCACCGACGATGAGAAGGCTATCCTTGAAGATTACCTCGAGGCAGGCGGCGCACTCTCAATGCTGCTGGCTCCCACAGATACCAAGGGCAGATTCACCAATATCGAAGATATCCTCGGTCAGTACGGTATCGAAATGGACTACAACATCGTTACCGAGACAAACGCCGCAAATCAGCTCCAGGACAAGGACTATCAGCAGAATGAAAACTTCATCCGTGTTGAGTACCCCGAAGCTACAGGCGATTACACAGAAGACCTCACATCCGAGCTCAACTACCTCGTAAACAACGGCGAATACATCGCAGGTCTGGCAGGCACAAGAAGCTTCGCACTGATGCCCGAAAATGCTTTTGAGAACGGCGCCAATGTTGAAGTTTCGCCTATTATCAGAAATATGCCCACCTACGATGCCGACGGAAATCAGAAATACACCACAAAGAGCGCTCCGATGGGCGGCGACGACGTAACCAAGGCAGAAGCCGAAAAGCACTCCGATGAACAGCTTGACCTCGGCTACTACGCTATGAACCGTATAACAGGCGCTAAGCTCATCGTTACAGGAAGCACCGATATCATCGACAAGGATGTTATCGCTCCTTCACTCAGTGCTACACAGATGCTCCTCACTTTCTCAAATACATGGCTCTACGACAGCGATATCTCAATGGGCATAGGCAACAAGCTCAACGCTTACGACTCTATGACATTTGAAGATGCCTCACACGCCAAGAAGGTACTGGCAAGCATGATCATCATTCCGGCAGTACTCGCTGTCGCAGGCGTTGCTGTATGGCTCAAAAGGAGACATTCATAATGAAAAAGCCCATAATTATACTGGTGGCAGCTCTTGTTCTCGCAGGAGGTTCAATAGGAACTTTTCTCGCAGTCAAGAATAAAAAAGATGCCGAGACAAGCCAGTCAGAGGCCATGAGGAAGGATAATCACCTCTTCAGCTTCAATTCCGACGATATCTCAAAGATAGAGTTCGATCTTAAAGACGGCTCATTCACAACCGAAAAATCAGAGGACGGCACATGGAAAGTCACATCGGGGGATGAATTTACTCCCGATGAGACCTATCTCCAGCTGGTTTCCACGTATACATCCGACCTTACAGCCGAGACCAGCTTCGGTAAGGCTGACGACAGCAAAAAGGCTATGTACGGTCTTGACGATCCGATAACCATAAAGCTTTTCTCCGAAACCGACACCTATGAGCTGTACATAGGCGACAAGAGCCCCACCGGTGAATACTACTATGTAATGACCTCGGAAAAGCCCAATGTTTACGCTATCGATTCATACAAGGGCACTTCACTGGTACCCGATAAGCTCATTCTCAAATCCAAGGATCTCACGCTCTATGAAAATAACGAGATCGACACCATCACCGTAAAGAACAAGAACGGCGATGATTACGTGCTCACCTACGATCCCGACGGACAGTTCTGGGATATTGAAAAGAAGTACGAACTGATCGGTGCAGACCGCACAGCGATCTCCTCAATGGTAAACACTCTTGTAAGACTTGAAGCTGAGGAAATGCTGGAAGAAAACTTCACCGACAAGAAAAGTCTGGGATTTGACGATCCCGATTCACAGATAATCATAAAGGGTCTGGACGGCAAAGAGCATTCGATACTGGTCAAGGCAATGAAGGACGACGCCACATACTCCTACGTCCTCAACGAAGACGATAACCAGCTCGAACTCTACTACAGCTCAAGTATAGCCCTTGCAAATGCAACTGTGTTTGATTACACTCCGAAGAAAATATCAGGCGCAGATATTTACGGCATCAGCGGATTTGACATCAAAGAGGGCGCACATTCCGACGAATTCACCTTCAGCGCTAACGACAGAACCTGCTCAATGAGCGGAAAAGATGTGGATATAAGCAATTCCGAAGGATATACCCTTTTCCAGAATTTCTACAATTCATTCTCGCAGATCCCTATGGCAGGCATCGATATCCACGTCAAGCCCGAACTGGAAGATCCCGTTCTCAGCGTTGTATACCATCTCACCGACGGCAAGGATACAACCATTGACATTACCAATGCCGACGGAAAGTATTATATCTTCAAGGACGGCAAGTACACAGGCGCATACGCCGACGAAACAAGATTTGAAGGCAGATCTTCCATCGAGGAATTCTACCTCAAATTCATCGCCTATTCCATCAAATAAAACAATTATCCCCCTGCAATTTAAATCGCAGGGGGATATATTTTTATTCACTGTCGTTTTTGACAAAGTTGATTATCTCTGAGACTTTTTCACGGGTAAGGCCTTCGATATACAGCAGTTCATAGGGATGGCTGATGCCTCCTGCCTGTTCACGGAAGCTGATTATTCTTTCGGCGATGGCCTCGTCCACATGAGGAAGCAGCATAAGTTCCTCTTTTGTTGCAGCATTCAGGTCAAGGGGAGCGATCTCCTCAAGGGTGGGAATATGCTCAGTCTCCTCCTCGGGCGGCAGTTCTTCGCTTGGCTGTTCCTCGCTGACAGGCACATCGTAGACAGGATCGGTCACGTAGATGTACTCCCTGACAGCTTCAAATTTGCTTTCGCCTATGCCGCTGACGTTCATCAGCTCCTCGATATTTCTGAATCCGCCAATAGACGAACGGTACGTGATTATATCTTCTGCCAGCTTTTCGCCTATTCCGGGGAGAAGTGCAAGCTGTTCTGCGCTTGCTTCATTCAGCTCGAACCACAGCACAACGGGCTCGGTGGGTTCCGTTTCCTCCTGCACAGTCGTGGCTTTGGCAGTTGTCGTTTTCGTTGCTTTAGCGGCTGTGGTCTTTACTTTGGTTGTCTTCACGGATGAGGATGATACCGCAGCCGATGACACGGAAGTTGTGGCAACGTTGAAAACTACTCTGCCGTTATCATCCACCTTTTGGCGGTCAGCAGGCGAAAAAATAGTATACACTGTACCTGCCGCAAGCACAGCACAGGCATAGACCGCATAAAGTTTCGTCTTCTTAGTCATAAGATCACCGCCCGGATTTGGAATACAGTACCTGTTGTCTTTCCACAATTATACAACAAAAACCGACAAATATCAACTGTTTCCGACAAAAACAGCGACTATCATTTATTCCGTCCTGATATCGCCAAAAGGTATTGTATTTATGTCCGAAATCTGGTATAATTAATATAATTAGGCATTTTTCAGACAGAAAGGAAGATAAATGATGGAACTTAAAGATACTATTGTTTCACTGTCGCAGGCATACGGCGCATCGGGAAATGAGTCCCCTGCCGCTGAACTTGCACTTTCAATGCTGAGGGAGTACTGCCCCGACGCTGAGATAACAGGCGGAAACGTTATCGGCACATTCGGAAAAAAGGACGAAAGCCTCCCCACACTGGTGCTGGATGCTCATATAGATCAGGTGGGATTTGTGGTCACATACATCACAGACGAAGGCTTTATTAAAATAGGAAGCATCGGCGGCATCGACCGCAGACTGCTCCCTGCACAGCCTGTTATCATTCATGGAAAGCGTGACATCAAGGGCGTGATATGCTCTGTTCCTCCGCACCTCACAGGCGGTTCGGGAAGCGTTCTCTCTTTCGACGATGCGGCTATTGATACGGGAATGACAAAGGCTGAACTGGAGGAGATAGTTTCCCTCGGCGACAGCATCACCTTTGATGTGAAATGCCGTGACCTGCTGGGCACACGCATGACAGGCGGCGCACTTGATGACAGGTGCGGAGTTGCGTCTATCCTCTATGCGCTGGAACTTCTCAAAGGCAAAGAGCTTGCATATAATGTCACTGTTGTTTTCTCCGTTCAGGAGGAAGTGGGCGAGCGTGGCGCTAAGACAGGCGCATTCAACACTGCTCCCGATGTGGCGCTGGCGGTGGATGTAAGCTTTGCCTATGCAAACGGCGAGGACGAGGAAAAGTGCGGCTATCTGGGAAAAGGCCCGATGATAGGCATTTCTCCGTCGCTTTCCCGTGAGATATCCGACAGGCTCATCGAGATGTCAAAGAAGAACGATATCCCCTATCAGATCGAAGTCATGAGCGGTATGACCTCCACAAATGCGGATCAGTATTCCGTCAGCCGTGGCGGCGCAAAGACCTGTACAGTGTCCATTCCGCTTAGAAATATGCACACCCCCGTCGAGGTCATCGACGTTAAGGATGTTGAACTGACAGCGGAACTGCTTGCCGCTTTTATCAGCAAACAGAGCGCAGAAAGCAGAAAGTAGTTTGTAGGAGCGGATATTATCCGCCCGTTGGTCACGAAAAATCAACATTAACCCAATGTAGGGAACGCCGCCCTCGGCGTTCCACGAACGGAGTTGAATAAATGAAAAAAGCAATAATAGCAATAACCACGTTCATGCTTACAGGAATAATGTGTTTCGGTTGTTTCGATTATACATATAACATCAAAATGGAAAATGGAGATTGTTTTATAGTAGACTGTGATTCTTGGGGCGAATCATACATAATAATTAATAGTGAACACAATTTTTTGAATGCAATTAAGGATTTTGAATCTGAAAAAGATTTAAGTTTGTTATGTGATACTGATTATTTCCGCTGCTATAAGTTACAAAACAAATCAGTGAATATGTATATATGCGGTCTAAAACCTGATGGTGATTATTTTTGTGTATATGTAGATGACAAAATTGCTCATAATAGTTTTAGAAATAAATTTGGTGAGAAATTCAAAAAAGTCTTTTTAGCCGATAAATACATCATGGAAGTAACATTGAATTATATGGACGACGTTTATCACAAAGAAATGCAGGAAATGGCAAAAAACTCACATCAGGAGACTACGATGGCCTCGAACAATATGGTCTAACACAGGAAATGATAAACGACAAGGATTCCCTTGACGAGAAAATACGGATAATGGAAGATTATCTTAATAACGTTCCACGAACGGAGTTGAATAAATGAAAAAAGCAATAATAGCTATATTAATAATCCTTGCATTAATCGGCTGTTTATGGCTATTGCTTCATGGACATAAATATCATATAAAAACAGAATTTGGAGATTCATTTACAGTCAGCGATAATCGGATGTTTGAAGACATTTTTTTAGTAAGCGATGATAATTCTAAATTTTTTACATCGATATATCATTTTGAAAGTGAGAATGATTTTATCAGTTTACGAGATACACAATATTTTAGATGCTATCAGATAAAAAATGACATTGAAAATGTATATATATGCAAAATAAAAAGTCATAATAACAATCCTTTTTTTGTTTTAAATGATGATGATAAAAATATGATGTTAACTAATATTCAAACAGATCATGAGTGGTTTTTTGCAAACTTTTTATGTGATAGTTTATACATGAGTATTCTTTTGCCGTATCTGGATAATTTATATCACAGCGAAGTACTAAAAATAGCACTGAAACTCACTTCTAACGACTATGAAGGCCTCGAACAATACGGCCTTACACAGGAAATGATAAACGACAAGGATTCCCTTGACGAGAAAATACGGATAATGGAAGATTATCTTAATAATGGAGGAAACCAAAATGAAAGAACTGCTCCGTGAGCTTTGCCTTACAGACGGCATCTCAGGCGATGAGAACGCTGTAAGAGAGCTTATCATAGAGAAGATCAAGGGGCTGTGCGAATACAGCACCGACCCCCTCGGCAGTCTCATCTGCTTCAAAAAGGGAAAGAAAACTCCCGAAAAGAAACTTATGATATGCGCCCACATGGACGAAGTGGGCTTCATGGTCACCTACATCCGCCCCGACGGTACTCTCAGCTTTGACACCGTAGGCGGAGTTGACCCTGCTGTTGTCATCGGCAGACAGGTGCGTGTGGGAAAAGACCGTATCAGCGGAGTTGTCGGCTCCACGGCTGTGCATAATCTCTCAAAGGAACAGCGTGAAAAAGCCCCGGCTATCGGCGGTCTCTACATAGACATCGGCGCTGAGGACAAAGCCGACGCTGAAAAGCACGTTTCCCTCGGTGACTGCGTTTACTTCGATTCCGAGTTCGTGGACTTAGGCGAAAGACGCATAAAGGCAAAGGCCATCGACGACCGTGCAGGCTGTGCCATGATGATAGAAATGATGCATGATGAGCTTGAATACGATACCTATTTCGTGTTCAACGTTCAGGAGGAAATTGGTCTGCGTGGCTCGACTGCTTCAGCATTTGCCGTTGCTCCCGATTTCGCCATCGTCCTTGAATCCACAACTGCCGCAGATATCGACGGTGCATCAGGCGCAAAGCGTGTCTGCGAAGTGGGAAAAGGCCCCGTTGTTTCTTTCATGGACAGAAGCACCATGTACGACAAGGAGCTTTACCGCCTTGCTTTCGATATCGCAAAGGAACTGGATATCCCCTGCCAGACCAAGACCATGGTCGCAGGCGGCAACGATGCAGGCGCTATACACAAGAGCGGCAAGGGAGTGCGCACTATCGCCGTTTCCCTGCCTTGCAGATACCTCCACTCTCCCTCATCGGTGATAGAATTTGCCGACATGGAGAACTCATACAAACTGGTAAAAGAACTTTCAAAGAGGATAGCTGAATTATGATAAAGATAATCGAACACGAGCACGAACTTGACCGTGACCTGCTCAACAAGACCCTGTCAGGCAAGAAGATGCTTTCATACATGAGGGCATACGGCCCCAACTATGAATTCTGCCGCTTCTACAAGCTGACAGACGAAAACGGCGTGGGCTTCATGTTCATCATCAACTCAACGCTGATAATCTGCACTGACGGAATGCTCCAGCCCAGCGAGGAGATAGACCTTTTCGTCAGCATGAATCTCCCCTTCCGTATCGAAGGCGACAGACACATCATCGACGGCATAAAGCTTGATGACCACTACCAGAAGCTTAACCGCACTATCTTTGAACTCATCCCCGATGATTCGCCTCTCGAAACCATCGAGGAGCACGTAGACTTCAACCCCAAGCTGACTGACGTATACCAGATACTCAGCGAGGGATTCTCGAATATTGCGGATTTCTCCCTGTGGTACACTGATACATCCCACCGCACCCGTCACGGCATAAGCAGAGTTTTCACCTATCGTGGCTCGACAACAGCTTCTGCGGTATTCGACATCGGCAGCACAGTCCTCATCGGTCAGGTTGCTACAACAGTAGCCGCCCGTGGCAGAGGCTATGCAAGGGAATTTCTCAAATGGCTGGCTAAATTCTTCAACGGGCTCGGAAAGAGAGCCTACCTGCTGGCGCTTGATGTACGTGTAAGCTTCTATCAGGAGATAGGCTTCAAGATAGTCGGCCGTGAAGTAGTCCTTGAGCGTATCGACATCGAAAAGGACAGCCTCAGCAAGGGTAAGCTGGCCGAGGAAAAGCAATAATTACAGAGAAAGGAATAAATATGAACAGCAGAATAAATGAACTTTACGGCTTCGATCCGAAGCTTACAGAAATGGCAGAAAAGGCTGAAAAAGCCTGCATGGATGCCTTCAGACGCACTGAGGAAACTGCCGAATACAACGGCGCAAAGGTGCTCAAAGCCTTTGCCGACAACAAGGTAAGTGAGCCATGCTTCTACGGCTCAACAGGCTACGGCTACGGCGACGTGGGCAGAGAAGTTATCGACAAGGTGTTCGCTCGGGCTCTCGGTACTGAGGACGCCCTCGTCCGCTTCAATTTCGTTTCAGGCACTCACGCTCTCTCCGTTGCGCTTTTCGGTGTACTCCGCACAGGCGACAAGATGGTCTCCATCACAGGCAAGCCTTACGATACACTTGAAGAAGTCATCGGTCTCAGCGGCACTAAGGGAAACGGCTCGCTTATGGATTACGGCGTTGAGTACGGTCAGGTAGACCTTAACTCCGACGGCACTCCTAAGCTCGACGAGATAACCGAAGCTGTAAAGGGTGCAAAGATAGCCTATATTCAGCGCTCCCGAGGCTACTCGCTCCGTGGCGCATTCACTGTAAAAGATATCGAGGATATGATTAAAGCCGCTAAAAAGGGGAATCCTGACATTATAATCATGGTGGATAACTGCTACGGCGAATTCATTGAGGACCGTGAGCCTTCAGCTGTAGGCGCTGACGTTATCATCGGCTCCCTTATCAAGAATGCAGGCGGCGGTATCGCACGTACAGGCGGATATATCGCAGGAAGAGCCGACCTTGTCGAGCTTTGCTCATACCGTCTCACCTGCGTGGGAATGGGCAAGGAAGTAGGCTGCACTCTCGGCATGAACCGTGAAATGCTGCTGGGACTTTTCTTCGCTCCCGATGTTGTGGCAAATGCAGTCAAGACCTCCATTTTCGCAAGTGAGCTTTTCACCATGCTGGGATTTGAATGCTCCCCACGCAAGGACGACTCCCGTGGAGATATCATAACCGCCGTAAAACTGGGCGATGAGGAACATCTCTGCGCTTTCTGCCGTGGTATTCAGAAGGGCGCTCCCGTTGATTCGTTCGTAACTCCCGAGCCATGGGATATGCCCGGCTACTCCGATAAAGTCATCATGGCGGCAGGCGCATTCACAGGCGGTGCTTCTATCGAGCTTTCCGCAGACGCTCCTCTCCGTGAGCCCTTTGCTGTATGGATGCAGGGCGGTATCACCTACACAAGCGGCAAATTAGGCGTTATGCTGGCTGCTCAGGAAATGATAAACGAAGGCCTTATCAAACTGTAATCATATGTCCGGGATCAGCCTTCTGAAACGAATGTATTTTATAAGGAAATAATGTCAGTTTATCACCAGACATAAAGCACAGGCAAAAGGTTACAAAAAGAATACAATTTTCACTGAATATGTAATATCGCAACTTTTACAGTTGACATTTGACTAAATTGCTGATAAAATAAATATGATGGCTTATTATGGAATATATATGAGCCTATAACATTTTGACTAAAGGAGGAGCTGCTTTGGGAGACCTTAAACATTGCTATAAATGCATGGAAGAATATGATGCAGAACTTCATGTCTGCCCACACTGCGGCTACGATGAGAATACACCGCACAATCCGATGTATATAGCACCCGGTACTCTGCTCCATGAAAAATACCTCTGTGGTATTCTTCTTGAATTCAACGGCGAGGGCGCTACCTATGCCGGCAAGGATATCAACACGGGAAAAAAGGTACAGATAAGGGAGTATATGCCTATCACACTCTGTACCCGTATCAAAAACAGATCTACCATCAGTGTAAATTACAATAACCTCGCTAAGTATAAGGCCTTTATGGCTGAATATACCGAGCTTAACAAGTCTCTTGCAAGACTCAGGAACAACCAGAACATCATCCCCGTTCTGGATATGTTCGCAGAAAACAATACCACCTATACCATCTTTGAGCATATCGACGGAGTAAAGCTCCTTGATTACCTCAAGGAAAATGCAGGTGAACTCAGCTGGGATCAGGTCTCAAGGATATCCCCTCCCCTGTTCACCACTATAGGCATTCTCCATAACGCAGGTATCATCCACCGTGCTATCAGCCCTGATACCGTTTATATCAACGATAAGGGCGAACTGAAGCTCTGCGGTTTCAGTGTGGCTGCTGTGAGAACTGTCAATGCAGGCCTTGAGTATGAACTTTTCAAGGGCTATGCCGCTCCCGAACAGTATTCGGCAAGCAGCAATTCCCGTCAGGGCACATGGACGGATGTTTACGGCGTCAGCGCACTTCTCTACAGAGCGCTCACAGGATGTATGCCTATCGACTCTGTGACACGTCTCAAGCACGATGATCTCCATGAGCCCTATATCCTGGATTCACGCATCCCTCCTCATGTTTCATCAGTTATCATGAAGGGTATGAGCCTCTCCGGCAGAGACAGGATCCAGACCATCACAGAGCTTGTAACAAAGCTTTTTGAACAGCCTTCAGATGATGAGGAGACTGCTACAGTTGCCGCTATACAGGCCGCAGAAGCAAAGCGTGAAGCTGCTGCAAGGCAGGCGGCTGCTAATAATATGCCAAGACTTCAGCGCAGAAATCCCAATCAGCCTGTACGCCGCTCCGCTCCTGCTCAGCCTCAGCACAGACAGGAGCCGCCTGTAAGAGAGCGCCGCTACCGTGAGGAAGAAGAATACAGCTACGAAAGAGCAAGTACAGTGGATAAGATCAAGGTACCTATTATAATAAGCGTACTTCTCCTTGCTATCCTGCTGCTGATAGGTGTATTCGTTTACAATATCATCAACGAGCCCCAGGAAGAGGAAGACCCGAGAGCAAAGCGCAGATCTTCATCTTCTGTTTCAGAAGTCGTAGATGATGACAGCGAGATAACATCTGATTCGTCAGGCGACATCGAAATGCCGAGCCTTATAGGCCGTTTCTATGAGCAGACATCAGAAAAATGGGCTGAATACTTCACTCTTGAGCCTGAATATGAGTACACCGAAGACTATGCCATGGATATGATCTATGAGCAGAGCATCGAGGAAAGCACTATGATAACTCAGGGTGCTGTTATCGAAGTCAAGGTCAGCAAGGGTAAGATATCTGCGATCATCCCTGACTTCAAGGATGTCACAGTCGCTCAGTATAAGATCCGTCTCGAAAAGGCAGGTATCCCTGAGGATAACTACGAAATGGTAGAAGCCAAGACAGGAAACGGAGTTACCGATTCCATCACAGAGATACAGCTTGACGGCGAAAAGGTCGATCCGGGTACAATGTTCAACAACAAGTCCGGCAAGAAGCTGACGATCTACTATGTATCCCCAAAGACCGTAAACGGTACAACTGCTGTATACAGCGAAAGCTACAACAACACAACAGTTTCTTATAACTACACGGATACAACTACAGTTGCTTCGTACTACGAAGAGCCTACACAGCAGGCAGTATGGACAGAGCCGCCTACGCAGGCCGCTTATACCGATCCTCCTGCACCTGTAGCTACAGACCCACCGGCACCTGTAGTTCCTGATCCACCGGCACCTGTTACACCGCCTGCTGATAACGGCGGCGGCGGAGAAGCTGCTGAACAATAACAAGAATAAAGCCATAGTACAGATGTACTATGGCTTAACTTGTCAAAAAGTGACATATCATCGTATAATAATGGGCTGTCGGGGACGCCAACCCCTACAATTCGTCTATTCTTCGTGAATGTTTTTGTAGGGGACGGCGTCCTCGACGTCCCAAAATTAGTTTTTGACAGAATAAGGGCCGCCAAAGGCGGCCCTTACATTTTATTGTTGGATTATTTTATAAACAAGAAGTGCCAGCGAGCGAAAGCAGAATATGCTCAACGTCCAAAGTAAGCGAGCGGCATGGAACGCCGAGGGCGGCGTTCCCTACAAAGCAAGCCGTCGAGCGACCTGAAACTTATCGTTTTGCAAGAAGTCAGGCTCTTCAGAGCCGAATCGTGATCGCCTGTGGGGGCATCCCCGCCGTTCAGCGGCATGGAACGCCGATGGTGACTCCCTATGGTACAGGGATCAGACTTTTTGACAGAATAAGGGCCGCCTTTGGCGGCCCTTACATTTTATTGTTGGATCATTTTATAAACAAGAAGTGCCAGCGAGCGGCATGGAACGCCGAGGGCGGCGTTCCCTACAAAGCAAGCCGTCGAGCGACCTGAAACTCATCGTTTTGCAAGAAGTTAGGCTCTTCAGAGCCGACTCGTGATCGGGGTCAAGCTGCCGTCAGCTTGCGGTAAGTTCACCGTTTGCGTCAAGGTCGATGTCGATGCTGTCGCCTGCCGAGAGATTGCCGCCTATAATGCGCTTTGCAGCAATTGTCTCTACCTTGCTCTGTATGAATCTTCTAAGCGGTCTTGCACCAAATGACGGATCGTATCCGCAGTCTACGATGTACTGCTTAGCCTGATCGCTGACTGTGATCTTGATGTGCTTATCGTCGAGACGCTTCTGAAGTCCCTTCAGCATAAGGTCAACGATGCTCATTATCTCTGTCTTGCTCAGCGGCTTGAAGTAGATTATCTCATCAAGACGATTGAGGAATTCGGGTCTGAACTGTGTCTTGAGCAGAACATCAACCTTTGACCTTGCCTCTTCGCTTATCTCGTTGTTCTCGTCGATTCCTTCGAGAATGTATGGTGAACCAAGGTTTGATGTGAGGATTATGATGGTATTCTTGAAGTCAACGGTACGTCCCTGTGAATCGGTGATACGTCCGTCATCAAGCACCTGAAGAAGGATGTTGAATACATCGGGGTGAGCCTTTTCTATCTCATCAAAGAGAACTACCGAATAAGGCTTTCTGCGGACTGCCTCTGTAAGCTGACCGCCTTCGTCGTATCCCACGTATCCGGGAGGCGCTCCTATCAGACGGCTTACGGAGAATTTCTCCATGTACTCACTCATGTCGATACGGATGATATTTCTCTCATCGTCAAAGAGTATCTCTGAAAGTGCCTTTGCCAGCTCTGTCTTACCTACACCTGTAGGTCCGAGGAAGAGGAATGAGCCGATAGGTCTGTCAGGTGACTGAATACCCGCACGGGAGCGGAGTATAGCTTCGCTGACCTTTGTAACAGCTTCGTTCTGACCGATGACACGCTTGTGGAGAAGTCCTTCCAGTCCCAGTATCTTTTCCTTTTCGCCTTCCATAAGCTTTGATACGGGGACGCCTGTCCAGCGGCATACTATCTTTGCTATCTCGTCTTCTGTAACTCTGTCACGGAGCAGTCTCTCGCCCTTCAGGTCTTCTTCTGCCTGCTTTTCAAGGCTTTCCAGTTCCTTTTTAAGCTGTGGGAGTCTGCCGTATTCCAGCTCAGCGGCCTTGTTGAAATCGTACTCACGCTTAGCCTTTTCTATCTCGCCGCCGATCTGCTCCAGCTCTTCACGAAGCTTCTGAACAGCGGAAATGTCATTCTTCTCGTTTTCCCACTTAGCCTTCATGGAGTTGAACTTCTCACGAAGCTCTGCAAGCTCTTTCTGTATCTCCTCAAGGTGCTCCTGTGAGATATTATCGTTTTCCTTTTTAAGTGCAGTCTCCTCAATCTGGAGCTGTATCATCTTACGGTTTATCTCGTCAAGCTCAGTCGGCATAGAGTCCATTTCAGTGCGGATAGTAGCGCAGGCTTCATCCACAAGGTCAATTGCCTTATCGGGAAGGAAACGGTCTGTTATGTATCTGTTGGAAAGTGTAGCCGCCGAGATGAGAGCGTTATCGCTTATCTTAACGCCGTGGTATACCTCATAGCGCTCTTTCAGTCCACGGAGAATTGAAATAGTATCCTCCACGCTCGGTTCGTCAACCATCACAGGCTGGAAACGTCTGCCCAGTGCAGGGTCTTTTTCGATGTACTGACGGTACTCATTGAGTGTAGTAGCACCGATACAATGCAGTTCACCACGGGCAAGCATTGGCTTGAGGAGGTTTCCTGCATCCATAGCGCCGTCGGTCTTGCCTGCGCCGACGATGGTATGAAGCTCATCTATAAACAGGAGAATCTCGCCGTTACTGTTCTTTACTTCGTTGAGAACGGCTTTCAGACGCTCTTCAAATTCGCCTCTGTACTTTGCACCTGCAACCAGTGCGCCCATATCAAGTGAGAACACCTTGCGGTCTTTCAGGTTGTCAGGAACATCTCCTGCAACAATACGGAGAGCAAGTCCCTCAGCGATGGCGGTCTTACCAACACCAGGCTCACCGATGAGTACAGGGTTGTTCTTGGTCTTACGGGAAAGGATACGGATAACGTTTCTTATCTCGCTGTCACGGCCGATAACAGGGTCAAGCTTATTCTTTCTGGCAAGTCCCACAAGCTCCTGACCGTACTTAGTGAGAACATCGTAGGTCTCCTCCGGATTCTCATTTGTAACACGGGTATTTCCACGAACTGACATAAGAGCGCTGAGGAAACTGTCACGGGTTATATTGAATGTCCTGAGAAGCTGTGAAACGTCTCTGTCCTTGCTTTCTATGAGTGAAAGCATGATATGCTCAACGGAAACGAACTCGTCCTTCATATTTGAAGCGATGGACTCTGCTCCTGTGAGTACACGGTCAGCCTCTGCGGAAAGTGCCATCTGAGCGCTTCTGCCGCTGCCTGTGACCTTGGGGAGCATACCAATCTTCTTGTCCGCCTCGGAATCGAATATATCCACATCCACGTTCATCTTCTTCAGCAGCTGCGGGATAAGTCCGTTTTCCTGCTTGAGAAGTCCTGAGAGAAGGTGGATCGGTTCGATAATGCTGTTGGACTGCATAACGGCGATGCTCTGCGCCTTTCTCACAGCATCGATGGATTTCTGTGTCATTTTTTCTGCATTCATATATATCCTCCTTTATAATGGGGTGTCTTAAGGCAACACCGCACAAAGCCCACCTGACGGCTTTGTACTGAATCTGCGGACATATTTTCCGTCATCTTGCACAGAAATCCCTTGACATACGTCAGTATGCCTGCGGAATTTCTATACAATCTGACGAAAAATCTGTCGGCGCATATTCAGCACAAGTTT
>Ga0116149_1002522_pt1 | contig 20055 bp, 19 predicted proteins | sample AD_UKC057_MetaG_FD_89787 | JGI IMG/M metagenome (GOLD analysis project Ga0116149, IMG submission 89787) | Active sludge microbial communities of municipal wastewater-treating anaerobic digesters from USA - AD_UKC057_MetaG | ecosystem: Engineered > Bioreactor > Anaerobic > Digestate | place: USA... | reverse complement strand
GTTGATGCGGTGAAAGACATTTCCCGCGGCGGCCCCGCAATCCTGGAAAACGGTACTGTGGTCCAACCGCGCCGGGAAATCCCCGTGCTGCGGGAAACCGACGTTCTGGTGGTGGGCGGGGGCACGGCGGGCGTGGTGGCCGCCCTGGCGGCTGCGCGGGCAGGCGTACGCGTGACCCTCGTGGAACGGTACGGCTGTTTCGGCGGGCTCTGGACGGCCGGCCTGGTATTGATCGTACTCTCCACCCATATCCGTTCCGGCGGCAAACACCAGAAGATGGTGCACGGCATCGGCGACGAAATGCTCGCGCGCATCGCGGCCATGCGCCACGGCGCGGTCAATTACGGCGCGGAAAGCACCCAGGATGCTACCACAGACCCGGAAGTCACCAAGTACGTGATGGCGTCTATGCTTCGGGAGGCAGGGGTTGACATCCTGCTCAACGCCTGGGTGACGAATGCTGTCATGGATGGCAACGTGATTCGGGGGGTAGTGTTTGAAAGCAAGTCGGGCTGCCTGGCCGTGAAAGCCAAACAGGTGGTGGACGCCACGGGCGACGGCGATGTGTTTGACGCAGCCGGTGCAGAAAGCGTACCCCATGTGCACCGCATCGGCCTGGTGCATCGCCTGGGCAATGTGACGTCCACGCTTGATACGAAAACGCTGAACCTCGGTTCGGTGACCCCGGTGCCGGACGTGCGTTGGGTAAACATGCAAGGGCCGCAGGGCGACTGCCTCGATATCGAAACCCTGACCCAATGCGAACTCGACGGGCGCGAGGCCATCTGGCGCCGGGTCAAGCAAATACAAGAAAGCGGCGGCGGCGAACAGGTTTTTGTCCTTGATGTGGCGTCCCAACTGGGCGTGCGCGCATCGCGTACCCTTGCGGGAACCGAAGAATTGCGCCTGGAGGATTGGAAGCAGGGGAAACAGTATCCGGACGTGATAGGCGTCGGCGGCGATTATTCTTTTATTCCGGGACGGGGCTGCCCCATTCCCTATGGTACCCTGGTGCCCAAAAGCATAGACAACCTGCTTGCGGCGGGACGTTGCGTGGCGGCGGACAATACCATGCTCAACTATACGCGCCTGATAGCGCCCTGCATGCTCACGGGCCACGCGGCCGGCGCGGCGGCGGCCCTGGCGGTTAAAAGCAATGTCGTGCCCCGCGAGGTTGAGGTTCCGGTGCTGCAGGACATGCTGCGACAACAAAAGGCCTTCCTGGGATGAAAGGCCCGAGAAAACGCACCGTCGCCAGAATAGCCCTGCTTGTCGCCCTCCCCGTGATCGCCTTTTGGTCTTTCCCGAGGGCGCTTGGCATCCTCCTGCCCGCGCTCAGCCCCTTCCTGGGCCTGACCTCGGCGCTGGCCACGCACACGGTGGGAATTACCCTGGCAGGTGCGTTGCCTATGACGGCGCTCATCCTCTGGAGGCGTCGCTTCTTCTGCCGCTTTCTCTGCCCTGTGGGGTGGGTCAGCGAAACCTGCGGCAAGATAAGTCCGCAACCCTGGCGCGGGTATATGCGCCTCCCACGCCTGGGTCAAGGAGCGGTCCTGTTCACCCTCGGCGGCGCACTGGCCGCTGTCCCGTTCTTTCTGATGCTGGACCCCCTCGCGCTGTTTACCGGCGCTGCCGGTACAACAGCCTATTGGGCATACGGCCTCTGCTTTGCCGGCGTTGTGTTGATCAGCCTTCTTTTCCCCGGCCTCTGGTGCGGGCGGCTCTGTCCGCTAGGCGCGTGTCAGGACCTGGCGGCCGACCTGAAGGATGTTGTGGGACAAAACCGTTCCGAGGGAAACGGTGTGACCGGGGATGCCCGGCGTGTTCCCCGGCGTCTATTCCTTGGCCTCTGTGGCGGCGCCGCAACAGCAGCCCTTGTGGATCGCCTGCCGGTGGCCGGAGAAACGCTTCCCCTGCGTCCGCCCGGAGCAGCGGACGAACTCACGATGCGCGCCCTGTGCGTGCGCTGCGGCAGCTGCGTGCGCGCCTGCCCGGCAGCCATCCTCCACCCCGACCTGACACCGCCTGACCTTACGGGATTGCTTCTACCTGTGGTGCGGTTTAAGACCGGCCACTGTCTCGACGATTGCGCCCGTTGCGGCGAAGCCTGTCCCTCGGGCGCCATCGCCTGCCTGCCCGTTGCCGAAAAGAACGAACGTAAAATCGGCCTTGCCATCGTTGAGCACGAGGCCTGCCTGCTTTCCCGGGAGATTGAATGCGGCGTCTGCGCCGCCGTATGCAAGCGCGGCGCCATATTCCAGGACTTTTCAAAAGACAGCTATACCGCCTCCATCCGCATTGATGCGGAACGGTGCAACGGCTGCGGTGCGTGCCTGGCCATCTGCCCGCCTAGAGCGATTACCGTCGTTGCCAAAACGCGCGCCGCAAATCTGCAGGCAGTAGAGATAGGAAATCGCCCGGCCGTGGACTAGCGCAAAATACGGTGTTAGTCCCGTTCAACTGCTTTTTTTAGGACAAACAACCCTCTTGTGAATAACAGCAGCCCCGTGATTTTTTAAGGCGTCACGGGGCTGCTTTTTGGATCAACGCCGTATGGCACGATTCATGAAGAAATGGATTTGCCGGGTCGTCGAACCTTTTAATTCCCTGATTTGTTATACAACGACGGGCGTAATGCCGAAGAGGCGGCAGTATCCCGTGAGTTCTTTTTTGAAGTCGCCGTAAACAAACAGCTGGTGGAAGCCGGGGAAGTTGAGGAGGTCGGGGTCGCCGTCGAGTTTTAGGTTGACAGAAACTACACATCCGCCACAGGGCGGCACCGCGTTCATGCCCACGACTTCGCCGGTTGAGATGTACACTTCCGGCGCTACCTCCGCGTCCGTGCGTAATTTTACGTCAAAGACCGTAACGCGGCGTCCGGTTTCCCACTGCGGTACGGGCGTGGCGTCGCGCATGCCGTGATGCGGTTGGATCCGGTAGGGGGCGGCCGGCTGGTTGAAGCCGTCCAGTCGGGTCGGACAGGTACAGTGCGCACCGATGAGCCAGCCGTGTTTCGTTTCGGGTACCGGATCCTGCTGGAAGCCCGGTCGCCCCAGCAGATATTGCGACAGTGCGTGGGTAACGCATGCTGTATGGTCGGCCTCGCATGCGGCAGGGATGCCCAGGTCCAGCATATGCGACCAGGAAATGCAAGGCAGGCTGATATCCGTCTTGCCAAGCGCGCCGAGGCAGTCCATGGTAATGGCGTCGCCTTCCTCCTCTTGGAGGATTTGCCGTGCCACAAGGAGACTTTTCACGCCGTGGCGTACGTCTTCCACCGTCGGGCCCTTGACGCTCTCGGCATGCTTGATATAGCGGTCGGCGAGCGCGGCGATTTCATCGGAGTCGGCCATGGCGCGGTATTTCTGCACAAAAGTGTCGGCAGGTACATAGCGTAGTCTCACGCCGAAGTCCGCGATCTCCGTATCCTTACGGTCTGTGCCTTTCAGCACGATGTAGCGCGTCTCGCGCAATTTGGCGCCTGCAGCGAGCATGCGCATGCCGAGCGCCGCTTCGCTGAAGTCGTCGCTGCAGCAGAATAGACCGCCGGGGGTGTTGGCAATCTTCCGGGTGTTGGTGGTAAAGGCCGTACCCAATGGCGCGAAAATTACGGCGGGAAGGGAACTGTTCACGGCAAGCGTGGCGGTGGGCCACGCATGGTCCTGGCGATCAAGCAGCACCAGGATCAGGCCATCGGCCTTCGCCGCTTCGGCATCGGCGATCCACGCCTTTCCCTCTGCCTCGGAATAAATGGGCGTGCTGCGCAGGTCGAGCGATACCTCAAGCGTTTTGGCCGTATTTTGCATCTCAGCGGCGTATTTTTTCAGCGCCGCCTCACCGTCGAATACCGCGCCGGGCCAGCGCATGCCATAGGGACCTTCACGACGCACAAAAGCGGCGCAAAGCTTCGGGGTGTATTTGGATGCGGGACCTGATTGTGCGATTGGCGCCAGGGCGTCCTGTCCCCCCGTCTGCGCGCGGGCCTGTATTGCGGCGGCGAGCAGGCCGCCGGCCGCCCCCCTCTTGAAAAGATCGCGCCGCGACAGCGCATGCCCATTTATATCCGGGCCGTGAGACAGTTCGTGCTGTTTCATGTCTTCGTCCTCCGGTGTGACGCTCCATGCCAGGTTGTTATTGGATCAGTCTTTGGCGCGTTCCATAAGCGCCTGCAGAATTCCGAGCAGCAAATCATACGTTCTGACCTTACCACACCCGTTTATTGGCGCACAAGGGTATGCCTTCCAGTTTCATTTCCGAATACGGTTATCGTATCAGGCGGCAGGAATTAAAGAACCTTTGTAACGGCCCGGGAAGGTCCACCGCGGTAGGCATTTGCTACAACGGGCAAAGCCGCGAAAGCAGGAGACAACTTCATACACGATAAAAATGTAGACGCGACATCTTTGCCGCGTTCCTAAATTCTCAGCGCGGACACCAGCGCGGTTTTCGGGGTTGACGCCAGGAAGCGATCGCGTCAAGGCCAGGCGACGTGATAGCACAACATTTAACAAGTAGTTGTCGACATTTGGACGGGCGTTCATTGACAATTGGACGACTATAAACTTGCAATCAGACGATTCTGTCAGGTAAGATGTGGAGCATGAATACAGGCACGTTATATCCCCGTCATCTCCATGCGCGCGTTCTGGACGCACTCTCGGATTCGCCAGTGGTATTGCTTCACGGGCCGCGGCAGTGCGGAAAAACGACACTGGCCCGGCTGGTGGGGGAGCAGGCGGAGATGGCCTATTTCACTTTTGATGACGATGTGCAGCGGGCGGCGGCGCAGGCCGACCCGGTTGGCTATGTGGCCGATTTGCCAGAGCGGGCGGTACTGGACGAGGTACAGCGTGTGCCAGAACTGTTTACTGCGCTTAAGACGGCAGTGGACACCAGCAGGGAGCCCGGTCGATTTCTCCTGACGGGGTCCGCAAATGTATTGTTAATCCCTCGATTGGCGGACTCGCTTGCGGGCAGGATGGAGATACTGCGGCTGTATCCGCTGTCGCAGGCGGAGATGGCCGAGAGGACACCTGATTTCTTATCACGACTGTTTTCTGACGACTTCAAGACGGGGCCCTTTGGAGAGCGGCTTGGCAAAATCTTGGCGGACCGTGTGGCAGGCGGCGGGTTTCCTGCAGCATTGGTCCGGTCGCGGTATTCGCGTAGGGCGGCGTGGTATCGGGATTATGCCGAAACCTTGATTCAACGCGATATCCGGGATTTGGCACGTATCAGTGCATTGAATGCCTTGCCGCGTCTTCTGGCGATGGCCGCAAGCCAGACGGCCTGCCTGTTGAATGTGTCCGAGATTGCTGCTCCGTTCCAGATCAGCCGTCAGACGATTCGCGAATATATGACGCTGTTGTCACATATTTTTCTGCTGGACGAACTATCGCCCTGGCATAGCAATCGGATGAAGCGTCTGGTAAAAACGCCTAAACTGCATATTGGTGACACTGGTCTGGCCTGCGCATTGTTGGGGTTGGACGGTGACGCGTTGTGGGCGGACCGTTCCGTTTTCGGACGTATGCTGGAAACGTTTGTCTATCAGGAATTGCGACGGTTGGCCAGCGGACGTGAAGAACCGATTTCCTTTTTTCATTTCCGAGACAAGGACCAGGTGGAAGTAGATATGGTGCTGGAGTCGGCGGGTCGCCTTGCAGGCGTGGAAGTCAAAGCGGCCTCCACGGTAAGCGGCGATGATTTCAAGGGCCTCCGCAAACTGAAAGACGCCGCATCGAAACGCTTTGCCGCCGGGGTGCTCTTGTATGATGGCGGCAGGGTGGTCGGTTTTGGTGAAGGCCTTTACGCTGTTCCCATCACTTGCTTGTGGCAGGGTAGGGAATAACAATGCCGAAGATAGGCAATTATAAGACGGAGAATGCCGTTGTTTGCGTACACTTCCCGGGAAGCGTTATATCATATACATCAGGTGTTCAACGTGGTTGAGCGGGACAGAATATCCACGAGGAGAACCCTGATGGCTGGAAGTCTAATATCGTCTGGTTGCCTGGGGTTCGTCTCGGGATGTATTCTGTGTCGGGGCAAGGATAATCTTGCCTGCCTGCTGCCACAGGAAGGATGGCCAAGGCAAGTCTTCTCCATGGGTATTGTTTAAGTGAGGTCGAATGTCACGCGGCTTTTGCAAGAAGGGTAGTACCTTGAACGTATACTAGGTGGAACAGAAAGAACAAGCATGGGACAACTCGAGCACATCGAAGCGATTGAAAAGCGGCTCTGGAGCGCGGCGGATACGTTGCGGGCGAACTCGAATTACGCCAGCAACGAGTATTTCCTGCCCGTCATGGGCCTGGTGTTTCTCCGGCATGCCTACAGCCGCTACCTCGGCGTCAAGGATGGCATCGAAGCCAATTTGCCCAAACGCGGCGGCAAGACGCGCCCCCTGACAAAGGAAGACTTCTCGCAGAAGAGCGCTATCTTCCTGCAGCCCAAAGCCCAGTTCGACACGTTGGTGGCCCTGCCCGATAGCGCGGACCGCGCCAAGGCCATCATCGACGCGATGGAATCCATTGAGGCCGACTACGAGAACCTGCGCGGTGTCCTGCCCAAGAGCGAATATCAGGAACTCGACAACGAGGTCCTCGGTCAACTTTTGCGTACGCTTAATCCTGAAGAACTCAAGCGCGTCTCCGGTGACGTGTTCGGTCGTATCTACGAGTATTTCCTGACCCAGTTCGCCGATCAGAAAGCCCACGACGGCGGTGAGTTCTTCACCCCCGTCTCGCTGGTCTCGCTGATCGCCAATGTCCTGGAACCCAAAGGCGGCACGGTGCTGGACCCGGCCTGCGGCTCGGGCGGCATGTTCGTCCAGAGCGCACGCGTGGTCGAGCGGCGGCACGAGAACCCCACCGAGAAACTTACCTTCTATGGCTTGGAAAAGAACGCCACCACCATCCGCCTGGCCAAGATGAATCTGGCGGTCCACGGCCTCGAAGGTGATATCCAGAAGGCCAGCACCTATTACGAAGACCCCCACGAACTGCTCCGCAAGTCTGACTTTGTCATGGCCAATCCGCCTTTCAACGTGGACGAAATTGATGCCGACAAGGTAAAAAGCGACCCGCGCCTGCCCTTCGGTCTGCCCGGCGTGAACAAGAAGGGCAAGGTCTCCAACGGGAACTACGTCTGGATCAGCTATTTCTACGCCTACCTGAACGAACAGGGCCAGGCAGGCTTCGTCATGTCGTCCCAGGCTTCCAGCGCCGGGCGCGATGAGGCCAAGGTTCGCCAGAAACTGATTGAAACCGGCGACGTGGATGTCATGATCGCTATTCGTTCGAATTTCTTCTACACGAGAACGGTCCCCTGCGAACTCTGGTTCCTCGATCGCGGCAAGCCAGATTGCCCGAACGAACCCTCACCCCCAGCCCCTCTCCCAGGGGGAGAGGGGAGCAAAAAGAGCCACTATCGGGGCGGATATGACTTTGCCGGATTGGTTGACCGTGCCCGTGAGTTGCGCGTGAAGCAAACCCCGGCAGAAGAGTTGTTCTGGGAATTGGTCCGCGATCGCAGGTTTATGGGGCTCAAGTTCAGGAGGCAGCACCAGGTTGGCGATTACATTCTCGACTTCTATTGCCATGAGGCTAAACTGGCGGTGGAACTTGATGGCGCAGCCCATGAGCAACGCCGAGATAAGGATGCGAAACGAGATACTTATCTGAAATCGCAGGGAATTCAGGTTCTCCGCATTTCCAATGAGACCCTCATCAACAGCACTGCCGCAGCTTTGGAGCAAATAGGAGACCAGATCTCCACTCCTTCCAAAAGCATCGGACAAAAGGAAAGCCTGCTCCCCTCTCCCTCTGGGAGAGGGGTCGGGGGTGAGGGTAGATTTTCCAGCCCATTGAACAGAAAAGGCCACATTCTCATGATAGATGCCCGCAACATCTATCAAAAAGTCACCCGGAAAATCTATGACTTCAGCCCCGAGCAGGAGCAGAACCTCCTGGCTATCGTCTGGCTCTACCGGGGGCAGACCGAACGGTATCTCGACCTCGTGGCGGGCTACTGCCGGCGCATGTTGGACGAGCGCGCGGCGTGCATCACCGCTCAGGATGATGATGGCCAGCCTATCGAGCCGCTGCCGGACTTCATCGTCTCGTTGGCGGTCCTGCGTAGCGCTATTGCGCCGTTCCTCAAGGCCTTGGACAAGAACGCTTCCCACGCCGATCCGCTGAAGGAACTGGACGCCGCCCTGCCCGCGTTCAAGTCCGATACCCAGGTCTTCCAAAAATCCATCGCCAAGGAGCAGGCCGCCTGGAAAGGCCAAAAGACCAGCAACGGCGCTTTGAAAAAAGCGGTCGAGCGGCTCGCACCGCTCGCCGAAATCAGCCGCGACCTGGTCAAACAGACCGACCTGCTCTACAAGCTCGCCTGCCGCCTCATTGATGAATTGCCATCCTCCCCTCTCCCGCTGGGAGAGGGGGTGGGGGTGAGGGGCGTTTTCAGCGCTGTCACCCGTGCCCGCAAAGCCGCCGACGAAGCCCGCGCCCTGGCCGTCGAGCAACTCAAGCAGGTCCGCTACTTCTGGCGGCAAGCCCACTGGCTCACCGAGCGCTTCCCCGAAGCCAAATTGTGTGATGTCGAAGGGCTGGTCAAACTGGTGGATCGTACCGAGATTGAGGTCAACGACTGGAGCCTCACGCCGGGCCGCTATGTCGGCGTGGCGCCTGAAGAGGAAGACGAGAATTTCGACTTCGAAGAGACCTTGCGGGAAATTCATGTTGAATTGGACGATCTCAATAATGAGGCGGTGCAACTTGCCGCGATGATTAAGAAGAACTTCGAGGAATTGGGGATATGAGCGATAACCTGCCGCAGAAAAGTCATTTCTTAGTCTATCAGGCGGAAGACGGTACCTTTAAGATTGACGTCCGGCTTGAAGAGGATTCCGTCTGGTTGACTCAACCGCTGATAGCAGAGCTTTTTCAAACCAGCATTCCAAATGTAAGTATGCATATACGACATATTTACGAGGAAGGGGAATTAACTTCGGAGGCAACTGTTAAGAAATTCTTAACAGTTCGAAAAGAAGGAAGCAGGGAGGTCCGTCGGGACCTGGAGTATTACAACCTAGACATGATCATTTCCGTCGGCTACCGGGTGAAATCTCATATCGCCACCCGGTTCCGCATCTGGGCCACCCAGCGACTCACCGAGTACGTCGTCAAGGGGTTTACCATGGACGATGAGCGGCTCAAGAATCCCGACCATCCCTTTGACTATTTCAACGAACTTCTGCGACGTATCCAGGACATACGCACCTCGGAAAGGCGCTTCTATCAAAAAATCACCGATATTTACGCCACCAGTATGGATTACGACCCCACCCAGGAAATCAGCCTGTCCTTTTTCAAGACCGTCCAGAATAAACTCCACTGGGCGATTACCGGACAGACCGCCGCAGAGATCATCCATGAACGCGCCGATCACAGCAAGCCCAACATGGGTCTCACCAACTGGCGCGGCGACAAGGCTCGCAAGCAGGATGTGACCATAGCCAAAAACTATCTCAACGAACAAGAACTGGCCGCCCTCAACAACCTGGTCGAGCAATATCTCATCTACGCCGAGGGACAGGCCATGCGGCGTATCCCCATGTACATGAAGGATTGGGTCGCCAAACTCGACGCCTTTCTCCAGTTTAACGAGCGCAACGTCCTCCAACACGCAGGAACAATCTCCCACGAGATGGCCAAAGAGCTGGCCGAAGCTGAATATGATAAGTTCAACAGGGAGCGTATCCGCCGAGAGGATCAGGAGCCTTCAGACTTCGACCGTAGTCTGGAAAGCAAAGCCGAGAAACTAAAGCGGTTGCCAAAGTCAAAGAAGGGCGGGCAGAAGTCATGATTTCACACTTCAAACTTCTCGGGGAATTTGGGATATGAGCAAATCAGAACGCAATTCACGAGGTCGCAGCCGTGAGGAAGCTCTTTTTCCCGTACCACCGGGAAAAAATACGCTCCCCGACGACTATGGGACCATACTCGATGCGCTGAAGGAGCGTATCCGCTCCGAACGCTTGCGTGTTACGCTGGCGGCCAACGCCGCTATGGTGTTGTTATATTGGGATATCGGCCAGGCGATCCTTCAACGACAACGACAGCAGGGCTGGGGCGCTAAGGTGATTGACCGCCTCTCCCACGACCTCAAAGCCGCCTTCCCGGATATGAACGGCCTTTCCCCGCGCAACCTCAAATATATGCGCAAATTCGCCGAAGCGTGGCCGGAGCGGAAAATTGTGCAAGAGGCGCTTGCACAAATTACCTGGTATCACAATCTCACGCTGTTGGAGAAATGTTCCGACCAGCCCACCCGCCTTTGGTATGCGCAAAAAATCGTCGAGAACGGTTGGAGCCGAAATGTGCTGGCCATGCAGATCGAATCCGGTCTGTATCAGCGACAGGGAAAGGCCGTCAACAATTTCGCACTGACCCTGCCGCCACCCGATTCCGACATGGCCGCCCAGGTCTTCAAAGACCCCTACCTTTTTGATTTTCTCGGCACCGCCGATCCCCGCAAGGAACGCGAGGTTGAGCAGGCCCTGGTCGCCCATATCCAGCATTTCCTGTTGGAACTGGGAGCGGGCTTTGCTTTTGTCGGGCGCCAGGTACACCTTGAGGTGGAGAATGAGGATTTCTATCTCGACCTGCTTTTTTATCATCTCAAGTTGCGCTGCTATATCGTTGTCGAGATGAAGGCCGTTCCCTTCGACGCGGCATTTGTCGGAAAACTCAACCTCTACCTCTCCGCCGTGGATGATCTGCTGCGTCACCCGGACGACCAACCCACCATTGGCCTGCTGCTGTGCAAAAGCAGAAAACAGATCACCGTGGAATACGCCCTGCGCGGATTCAGCAAGCCCATGGGCGTGGCCCAGTGGGAAACGCAACTCACCGAGACGCTGCCCGAGGGTTTGAAAGGAAGCCTGCCGAGCATTGAGGAAATCGAAGCCGAACTGGCTGGAGAGGGAGAAGAATGAAATGTGAAGTGAAAAGTTTGAAGTGGGAAAGGAAGGAAGAACGTGGTGTTTCAAACTTTACCCTTCAAACTTCACCCTTCTATCTGGCCGCGACCATCAGGAAGAACTCCGAGGAGTTGAGAGTATGATGTGGCCGACACAGGAGTTCGAGAGCCTTTATTTAGTCCCGTCTAAGAATGGGCTCAGCGGGCCTGCACGTGTCCGGGGCAATGGTTTCAAAATGATCAATATGGGAGAACTTTTCGCCAATGATCGGATAGGGCCTATTGAAATGGAACGCGTGCCCATGAATGAAAAAGAAGTTTCGACCATGCTGGTTGAATGTGGCGACCTTCTGTTTGCAAGACAATCACTTGTTTTGGCTGGCGCGGGAAAGTGCTCTCTGGTGAAGGAATTAGATGAACCTACGACATTTGAGTCACATATTATCCGAGTTCGATTGAAGCGAGAACTCGCAGTTCCAGAGTCCTATTACTATTACTTCAACTCCTCGAATTGCCCCATACGATCAATTGTCACACAAGGTGTCCAAGCCGGTATACGAGCAAACGACCTCAAAAGGCTAGAAGTACACGTTCCATCGGTTCCAGAGCAGGAACGCATTGCCTCCGTCCTCTCCGCCTACGAAGACCTGATCGAGAACAACCGGCGGCGGATTCAGTTGCTGGAGCAGGCGGCGCGGCTGCTCTACAAGGAATGGTTTGTCCACCTCCGTTTCCCCGGCCACGAACACACCAAAATCAAAGACGGCGTGCCGGAGGGGTGGGACAAAAGGGCGCTCAAAGAGATCTCCGACATAACAATGGGTCAAAGCCCGAAATCGATCTACTACAACGAAGAAGGAAACGGGCTTCCCTTTCACCAAGGCGTGACGAACTTCGGCATCCGCTTTCCATCTCACGAGACCTACTGCACTATCCCGAATCGATTAGCGGAGCCCGGCGACATTCTGTTTAGCGTCAGAGCGCCTGTGGGAAGGATCAATATTACCCAAGATAAGATCATCATCGGACGAGGTCTCGCCGCCATCCGCTCAAACCGGAATCAACAGAACCTTCTTTTTTATGCACTGAAAAGCCATTTCTTCAAAGAGGACATGATGGGTGGCGGAGCGATCTTTGCCGCGATCACGAAGAAAGATCTTCATGGCGTCACATTGGTGCAGCCGGCGGATCAGATCGCTGAGATGTTTATGGAGCATGTGCGTCCAATAGATCTTCAGATTGCGAACCTTCAACAAACAATCGAAGGCCTGGAAAAAGCCCGCGACCTTCTCCTGCCAAGGCTGATGAACGGGGAGATAGAAGTTTGGTAAGACTTTAGCCGTCTGAAGTAGTTTTTTTCGGCAATCCAGGCATTTTGCCTATTTGAAGGTATACGGTAAGCGCGTTTTGGACAGCCTTTACCGGGTTGTGTCCTCGCTTCTTCAACGTGAAGAAGACACTCATGAATACGGCTTGGGTAACTGCGCCTTGTTCGCTGCGGTTGCCATAGATGTTCTTGCGCAGTATCACGGCAGGGCGTATGGAACGCCCCGCCAAGTTGTTCTCGAAAGGAACACCGGGTTGATCCAGAAAGGTAAACAGTTCGTCCTTGTGGCGCCGCAGGCGCTTGATGAGGCGACGTGCTTGCGCATCTTCCCATGGCGCGGCGATCAGTTCCTCCAGCCGCTGGGCAAGGCAGGCACGGCGCGAGCCATAGGTTTCGGCTCCAAGTTCCGTTCGCTGCCGCAACAACCGGATTGCATCCTTGATCAGGCGACGCAGTTTCTTGGCGAAGGCGGGCCAATGCGCGCCGGGCGACTTGTACCGCTCCACATGCTCGAGGTCGCGCAGCAGATGCACCAGACACTTTTGCCGCGCCGCGCAGATCACGGCATTGTAGGGCGCCCGGAAATCGCTCACCAGCGTACCGGCGAATTCTTGAAGAAAAAATTCCATCAACGCCGGACTGCCCCGCGAACGGTTGATCATGAAGTAACTCAATTCGTTTGTGGCGAAACACCAAAGCCAGTGCGTCTTGCCGTTGACGCGCCAGCCGGTTTCGTCCGCGTTGAGTACGGCCGAATCCAGCGCTTCTTGCTGGATTTCCTCGTACCAATAACCCAAAATTTGTGCCAAACGCCGCCACATCTGCACCAGTCCCCCCCGGCGTGACCTTCAGCAGCAGATGAAAGTTGAACACCTCGACCAGTTGCGAGAGCGTCGTGCCCAGGGCGTAGTGCATCCACGCGCTCAGCACCAGCATTCGCTTGCCCAAACTGGCGCCGGACAAGGCAGCGCTTACCGCAGGCTCGACTTTCTTCTTGCATTGGGGACACCAATCGCGGTGGATGATGTGTTCGGTGATTACGGGTTGGATGTTCTCGGGAATGTCCTCGGTATAACGTGTGCGCGTTTCCTGACAGCGTTGCAGCGGACTGCCGCAATCCGGACAGGTTTCGGCCCGGTGTTCCACGCGCTGGTCTATGTGCGAGGGAATTTCCCGTCGGCTTCCGGGATGGCCCGGTTTTCGCCCCGGCTTTTTCTTGCCGCGCGTAGAAGCAGTCGGTTTCTGGAAGACGGGCTTCATGCCCGATGGCGTGGAAGGCGTTTGATGCGAAGTGGCCGCTTCGGCTGCCCGCTGTTCGGCCAACATCTTGGCTTGGGTCAACAACGCGAATACCACGGCGGCTTCGCCCAACGCAAAAATAGCGCGTGCTTGTTCTTCGGTAAGCGAAGAGCCCAGAGAAATATCGTGGCACAACTCCGGCAATGTACACTCTCCGTATACAATATCTTGTACCTATATTATACCCATAATCCATATTTAGTTTCTTCAGATGGCTAAAATGTTACATAAATTGTATTTTTAAAAGATATTGCTTTAAAATGATACTATGCCATATAGAAACGACAGACAAGCATTGAATGGTTCGGCGTATCCGAAAGGTTCTTGGCGTGTCACTCGCAACCGCGACAGAATCCCTCCCTTTGACCGTGGATGATGATGGTGTTATCCGCGCAGGACGAACGCGTGTAACGCTTGATACGGTTATCGCGGCTTTCCTGGAGGGCGCCACCGCGGAAGAAATCGCCCGACAGTATCCATCCCTTGATTTGGCGGATGTGTATTCCGTAATCGGGCAACGGCAGGAGAAAAGGCAGGCTTTATTTCTTTTGCTCTCTTTTCAAATTAGCGATATCAATCAAATCTTGAGGGCGTCCGCTGGCCTCTTTGGCTTTTATCAGATCCTCTTTTGAGATGAAAGGAACGGTTTCCCCGGCAATGGTGACCATCTCTCTTTGCGTCCAGGCGTCTTCAAACGCAATGCCCGGAATGGAGAGCATAATGTCTACGCGAAGGGGTGGGCGGCCCATTTGGTAGAAGTAACCAGGTGTGCGGAAATCCTCGACAGTAAGATTGGCCAGAGGCGCGCCAAATGTTTTCAGGGCATCATAGATGGCTGTCGCATTCTTGATGTCTGTGGCAACCCATAGATCCAAATCCTTTGTGAATCTGGGCTCTGTATAACGCATTACCGCATACCCGCCAACGACCAGGTACCGAATCTTACAGGTGTTGAAAAGATTCAACAGTTCTATCCAGTCGCGGTTCTGTAACATGGCCGTTCCTTATCAATTCCGCATCTAAAATCATCTGCATGGCCGCCTCAAAGATGGTCTCAGGCCCCTGACGCTGCCAGAACGCAATATCAAAATTATCTTCCTCATCGCCTATACGTCTATAGGCTTCAACAAACTCTGACATATAAATGTCCTCTCTGCATTTCAGGGAGCCCGAAACAGGAACCTTCCACGAACATAGTTTAACATACGGTGATAACGGCTTAATAAGAAACACACTGAAAAAATTAGTGCCTTATGAAAAAATATCTATCAACAAAAACAAGAAGTCAAGTCCGTTGTTCACGCTTTAGCGTGCTATGTTATTCCAGGTACTTGTGTTAACATGCACACTAAAGTGTGAACAACCTACTCTGAATATTGTCGTTCTGGATCGCGGGCAACGCCCGCGTTAGAATTGCATAACGCATTCTCAATAACAATTTGCATAACGGTTATGATACCGCCGATTGTGTATGAGCACGGTGCCCGTGATTATTAACATAACTACCAGCAGAAGCATTTCCGTAATATCCAGAGCGGGCACCTGCTGCACAACGGCAATGTAATTCTCTTTGCTGGTCGAAACCGTGCCGCCCGTCGTCATCAGGGTCAGGGTTACCGTGTAACTTCCGGGACTTTCATACCAATGGTTCGGGTCCTGCTCGGAACTGTAGGGGCTGCCGTCGCCGAAATCCCATGTCCAGGAAAGGATTTGGTACAGCCCGCCGGATGACAAGTCTTGGAACTGGACTTCCAGCGGCGCTCCGCCCACACGGGGATCAGCAGAAAACTCCGCCATCGGCATATCGCCGCTGTCGTTGGCCGCAAGGAGGTTCATGGGTTCGATGATGATCTTCGCACCCGCGCCGCTGGTAGAGATAATACCAACCACAGGTGTACCGGCAAACAGGGCGCGTACGTTCGCATCGTTCGTCTGCGCCGCAGACGAGGACAAGTCCGTCGTCGCCAAGTGCAGCGACACGCCACTGCCGTTTATATTGACTGCGCCGCTGGTAAAGCAAATAAGGATACCTAAACCTGCGATGAGGCACCCTGGGGAAAATACTCTTTCAAAACGTTTCATAGCGCCAGCCTCCAATCGGGAGTCGCGGTCACCCGCAACCCGGGACCCGGGTTTCTCAGTTCGCACCAAGTGAGCCGACGTAGCTGATGAGCACAAACGTGTCACTGCCCGCATACTGCAGTTCAACCGCGCTATACGCGCCTCCGCTTGGATAGCCCGCAGTACCCGGGATTGTGGTCGCCCTATTGCTGTCGTACGTGTAGATGCGGCCACCGTAGCCCCACGCGCTACACGCCACCAGTTTCGTGCCATCGGCCGATGAGGCTACGTCCGTCCACAATCCGTCAGGCGAGAATGTGTTTGGATTGGCCGTCCAACTTACGCCAGCGTCTGTTGAAGTATAGATGCCGCCATAGTTTACGCAGGCGACCAGTCTGGTTCCGTCTGCCGAAGAGGCCACGCCATTCCAGGAACGCACGCTGTCACGGGCCGTCCATGTCACTCCTGAATCTGTTGAGGTATATATTTGACCGTTATATGCGCAGGCGAACAGTTTGGTTCCGTCTGCCGAAGAGGCCAGGCTATACCAATACATGCTGGGGCCATGGGCCACCCATGTCATCCCTGAATCCGTTGAGGTGAAGATGCTCCCGCCCGAAGGAGCGCCCTTACAGGCGACCAGTCGTGTATCATCGGCCGAGGATGCAACGGCCCGCCAGTTCTGAATGCTGGCGCGAGGCGTCCATGTCCCGCTCGAGTCCGCAGAGATGTAGATATTGCTGTTATAGGCGCAAGCCGCCAACTTGGTCCCGTCCGCGGATGACGCGATGGCCATCCAGGACTCCATTGGAGCGAAGCGATCTGTCCATGTGGCGCCCGAGTCCGTCGAAGTGTAGATCGAGAACATATCGTAAGCCACCAGTTTGACGCCATCGGCCGAGGAGGCAACACCGTTCCAGCCCCCCATGCTTTCAATGCGCGGCGTCCACGTTACACCCGTGTCCGTCGACGTGTAGATATAGTCTAACTCGCAGGCAACAAGTTTGGCGCCATCCGAGGAAGACGCCAGGGCCATTTAGTTATGCAAGCTCTCGTGCGCCGTCCAAAAACCGACCGAGCCCGGGATTTGAAGCGATCCGACGCAGATGGATTGCGAATCATTTTGGGCAATCTTCCATCCGCCTGTCCCTATAGCGCTGACACGCACCGTGTCGCCCACGTTCAGCGTGGCCGACGCCGGCAACGTTAGCGCAATCAAACTCGAGTCATTGGCGATATAGCCGTTGTTGCCAACCATCTGCGTGTCCGCCGTAACAGTCGTCCACGGGAACCGGTATGCCGGATTGCCGTTCCATTGCAGGACGCCACCCACATTGTAAAGTTTGTCCGTTACGGTGCCGGGCACGGCCGACGGCGTCATTTCAAGGGGGCCCGTCATGGTGTCCCCAGCCTTGGCGACCACGTCCGCGCTGTTGGCCTTGGCGGCGATAGCGGTATCTTATGCTCCTTGCGACGTATCCACCTCCGTTTTTGTGTAAACGGCGTCAGTGTTCGCCTTTTCGTCCAGTTGTTCCTGGATACCTGAAGTGACACCGGACAAGGCTTCGAATTCCGTTTCCAGCACCGTTCCTGAGCCCACCGCCGAAACCTCCACATGCGTGGCCTACGCGGATTCAAGGGCGAAAGGCACGCTTTCCACCTTGACCCGGTTTGGAAACACATCCTCCGGTCCCAGCGGCCCCGGCGTCGCCTCGCCATCCACGGCAAGTTCATACCACACTTCCGCAGCGGTTACCGCGGATTCCGGCAACAGCAGAGGGATATTGAACAAGCCTTCCGGCGAAACATCCGTCGGGCCTGTACTGGCGCTTCCGAGGGCAGTACCCGCCGTCGCCGCATCATAAAACTGTACGCTGTATTCCCGAGCGCCGCCCAGCCCCTGGCCTTGTGCGTTTAGCAGTTGCCCGCGTATGTTAATCGTCTGCGGCGGGTCGGCATAGGAGATAGCGTCAAACGCCATTAGCAGCACCCATAGCAAGAGGAGGTGCGTTAAGGAATTTTCCGATTTTCTATCTTTTTTTATTGTGTAAACCCTTCATTTGGAGGCAAAAAAACGTGTGGTCTTTCTGAAAAAGATGTTTAAGATCAGCATATTGGCATCCATTTGTCTGTGGGGGTTTTCCCGGTCAAACCTGTCCGGGAAACCCCCACGCCTATGCCAATGCCCCAATCCATTGCATAGCCCCCCTTAAGCATTTTCAGGCGAATAGAAGCACTGACCGCAAACCCTACGTGGGGCAGGCCATTTTAATAGGACCTATGGGGCATAGAGGATACAGAAGACGCGAAAACAGACGTAGCTATCGGAGGGGACTTTTCAGGTTATCCTGTATGCATGCTCGCGTCAGGACGCATCGCCGCTAGGATGGCTGCTGGCGTAATGGCGCAGTTCACGCATGCCATCCAAACCCAGCTTGCTGCAAATGCGTTCGCAGTAAGATTCCACGGTCCGCGTACTGATTCCCATGGCCGCTGCGATACTCCGGGTGGACTTGCCCGCCTCCAGAAAGTGGTACACCTCTTGTTCTTTCACGCTTAATTCGTTGGAAGTCCCTTCTGCGTGTCCGTCCTCGGCATGGCTGGCGAGGGCGAGAGCGGCCCTGGGGCTCACAAAACGTCCGCCTTGGGCGACTTCCGTAATCGCCTGCACAAGCACTCCGTGTACCTCGCGTTTCGTGACATAGCCCCGCGCCCCGGCCGCGAAGGCCCCGGCCACGCGCCGGCCATCCTCATGCATGGAGTACACCAGGGCGGGACAGTTACGGTCGCGCAAGTCTTCCAGAAGCGCCGCACCGTCCTCGTTGCCCAGGGAAAGGTCTACCAGGACCACATCGGGCCGCTGTTTGTCTATCAGCGCCAAAGCCTCCGCACACGCACCCGCCTCCGCGCAAACGGAAATTCCTTTGGGTTGGAGCAGCAAGGCCAATCCCTGGCGTACCGCCGGATGATCGTCCACAATTACGACACGTATTGCCGCAGGTATTTTCCCGGATTCGGTTTTCATGGCCCTTCCTTGACGTCCTGTCGTTGGTGCTCAGGCAGCGGCAGGCCGGTACGCGGTATCCGGCAGGCAATACAGGTTCCTCCTCCAGCCTCTGTCGTTGCGGTCAGACGGCCCTCCATCAAATCCGCCCGGTAAGACATGGTGCGAAGACCCATGCCCTTGGCATTGCTGTCCGCAGGCAGGCCGACTCCGTCGTCCTCCACTTCCAGCAGCAGACTGTCATCAGTGCCGCTCAACCTCATGGAGATCTTTTTTGCATGGGAATGCCGGACCGCGTTGCTTGCGGCTTCCTGGGCAATCCGGTAAAAGTGATTTGCCCTGGCGACATCAACAACACAGACATCCCCCACGGTCTCCAATGCACAGGCAATGCCGGAGGCGGTCTGAATCCTGCCTGCAAGCGTTCGCAGCGCCGCGGCCAGCGCTTCAGGGTCGGACTCCAGCGGGCACAACCCATGGGCGACCGCGCGCGCCTCGTCAATGGTCTCTTCAAGCAGGGTTGTGAGTCCCGTGATCGCTTCCGTTGCCGAGGCGTCCGCGGGGTTCAGCCATTCTCTCAGCGCTTCTGAACGCAGAAGCGCGGCCGTGATCTGCTGACATATGCCGTCGTGGATTTCATTTCCCAGTCTGCGCCGCTCGTCATCGGTAATGCGGCCACTTCATGTTCCAATCGTCGACGCTCCTGCATCTCGGCCTTTAGCTTCTGATACGCCACGGTGCGGTCGGCCAGGGATTGCATCAGCATCATATGGAACCGTTCCAGCAGCACCATGACTTGCAACAGGATGGCGATCAGGGCAATCCCCTGAAACCACACGAAGGCCGGCAATTCCGTTTCCTGTGTCCCTTCAGGGACAAGAATGCCGACCAGGATTGACGATGTGCTCAGGAAAGGAGCGAACAGGAGGATCAGGATGCTGATCCCCGTGGCCAGGCGTCCCGCCTTTGTTCCGAAGAAGATAGTAGCGATGAGGGGTAGAAACAGGGGAACGGCCCGTATGAAGGGCCCTTGGGGGAGGGCCATGCCGACGATAAAAGCCAACACGTACCCGACGGCAAGTTTTATAGCCGCACGGACCCGGTAATCCACCCGCCACAACAATGCTTCAAGAAGAATCATTCCGTATAGTCCGACGACTACACTTTTTACTGCTCCGGTTATCGGCGGACCCTTGCCGGCAAGAACGATGGCTGTTACCGGCAGGAATACCAGGGCACTGGCGATAGATAAGGTATTGGTTGCTTTATGCCGCCACCTGGCGAGCGTGACTTCAACAGCGGCATTTTCTTTCTGCGTCTGTTGTCTCATCTGCCCTGTACTTGTTTTAGCCTTTCCGTAATAACGCAGGGGGCC
>Ga0116149_1002520_pt1 | contig 20064 bp, 16 predicted proteins | sample AD_UKC057_MetaG_FD_89787 | JGI IMG/M metagenome (GOLD analysis project Ga0116149, IMG submission 89787) | Active sludge microbial communities of municipal wastewater-treating anaerobic digesters from USA - AD_UKC057_MetaG | ecosystem: Engineered > Bioreactor > Anaerobic > Digestate | place: USA... | reverse complement strand
CAAGAAATAGTCGCGCCATGATGCGTCCGTTCCGTTTGCGTCCGGCGAGGTTTGGCTGAAATCCGGTTTTTTTTTCGGTCATTCATAGACCTCCTGGTATTTCTTGACAAGGCGTCTGGAGAGGATGTTCAGGCCGAGTGTGATGACGAACAGGAGCAATCCGATTGCCAACAGGGAGTTGTAGTCGATCGAATCATACGAGAGGTCCCCTCCGGATATCCTGACAATGTGGCCGGTCATGGTTTCTGCGGCTTTAAAGGGATTGAGGGTCAAGGCAGGACCGGCACCGGCGGCGAGGGCGACGATCATTGTTTCGCCAACCGCCCGGGAAAGTCCGACAATAAAGGCTGCCGAGATTCCTGAAAGAGCTGCCGGAATGACGATGTTTGTTGACACTTCGAGTTTTGTCGCTCCAAGTGCGTAGGCGCCTTCCCGGAGCGATTTTGGTACCGAGGAGAGCGCATCTTCGCACATCGACGATATCAGGGGGAGTATCAGTATTCCCATGACGAGGCCGGCAGAGAGCGTATTGTAAATGTCGACCCGTTCAGAGCCGAACAGATTATGCAAAATCGGGGTGACTGTCTGGAGGGCGAAAAAGCCGTACACAACAGATGGTATGCCCGCAAGTACTTCCAGAACCGGTTTGATGACGCTGCGGACTTTGTCCGGGGCGTATTCGGACAGGTACACGGCGGATGCGAGTCCTGCAGGAAGGGCGATTATCATTGCGACCAGGCTGGTCATGAAGGTGGCCGTAAAAAGGGGAAGTATGCCGAAATCATGGATTTGCGGCTGCCAGCGAGGCTTGGTGAAAAACTCCAGAAGGCTGACTTCGCGGAAAAAGGGCAAGGATTCTTTGCCGAGTATGAATACGATTCCGACTGTGGTCAGTATCGAAACCCCGGCGGCGAAAATGAGAAAAATAACGATCAGGGCTTCGCCCGGTCTTTTTTTGCCGGACAGATCCACTGTTTTGCTTTGTGCATTCATGCAGTATAAACTCCGCTAGTTTTTGGCAGGTTACGGTTGAGGAAGGCGGCGACTCTACAGACTGCCGCGCCGGTTAGCGCCGCTCCGGCGAGCGTTCTGCGCCGGCGCTTGAGTCGCCGGTTAGCGCAGGGCCGGCATGTGCCAGACTGGTGAGCGCGGTGCCGGCATTTGAGGTGCCGGCAAATCGGCTTGTGGATTAATACTTTCCTTTGACTGCGTCAAGGTAGAGCTGTTTGGCCTTTTTAAGGTCTTCGGCCGGGGCTGGGAAGTAGCCGACTTTCTTGATGACGCGGTTGACGTTTGCAAGGTAGAACGCCATGAAGCCGGCAACTTGGGGCTTCTCGTTGAGTGTTTTTGTCGCTACATACATAAACAGCGGACGGGCAAGGGGGTAGGTTCCCTTGTTCACCGTGTCTTCGCTCGGGGGCACGCCCTTAACAGACAGTGCTTTGAGTTTTCCCTTGTTTTCGACGTAGTAGGCATAGCCGAAGAAGCCGACGGCGTATTCCGAGCTTTCGATGCCCTTGACCAAAACATTGTCGTCTTCCGACATCTGGAGGTTTTTTGCGTTCAGAAGGAGTTCTTTTTTCTTTTTCAGAACCTCTTCAGTAAAATAATCGAAGGTTCCGGAATCTGTTCCGGGCGTGTACCGTTTGATTTCTTTTTTCGGAAAGCTCGCCCGTACGTCGGACCAGAGAACGGCGTCGGAAAAGAGCTTTGCCAGTTCTTCCATAGAAAGGTCGGTTGCAAATTTGTTTTTGCTTGATACGCAGACGGCAAGTGCGTCGGTTCCGACACGGATTTCCAGCACATCGCTGCCGTAAGCGGCTTTCGCCTTGTCCTGCTCGGTCGATTTTATGGCTCGGGACGCATTCGCTATGTCGAGTTCGCCTTTTCCGAAGCGTTCAAAACCACCGCCCGAACCGATGGAATCGATACTGATCTGGCCAGTATATCCTTGCTTAACAAAGAGTTCGGCAACTGCTTCTGAAAGCGGGAAGACGGTGGACGATCCGGACGTAACAATGCTGCCTGTTACCTTGGTGGGATCTACGCCGGGAAGCATGTTGTCGGGGTCGTCGGTGACGGAGTCAACCCAGGGAAACTTTACCTGGGCAGAAACGAGTGTCGCGGTGAGAGCCAGAATCGAAAATGCGAGTGTTCTTTTCATCTATTAATCTCCTTGGGATGCAAGCTGGAAGGTACTGGCGACGCATTAATAGGGCATGAGGTGTGTGTTAAAAATTGGTTAAAAAGCTGGTTGCTGCGATCCAGTCGCCGGTTTTTATTTGTCCGTAAACTGGTAGATGCCGGACCAGCGTTCGAGCTTGCCGAGTTTCTGGAGCGCCAGTAATTCGAGCGAGCGCCGTTCGTAGAAGCCGAGCAGAGGGTCGAGAGTACCGTAGCGCTCGTTGAGCGGACGGTAAATGTTCAGTGCTGCTTCGAAGTCTCCTTTTGTATACGCTTCGAATGCCTGGTCAAGTTCGCTCTGGTTGCGTATTTTGATGTCTATGAGATTGGAGGGATTGAAGTCGAATACTTCGTACAGACTGGTCGCCTGCTCTCTGCCTTTGACAACCACTTTATCCAGAAAGCGGATCTTGTAGCAGTGCTTGAGCTGTGAGATGACTTCTTCCGAAAGTACTACCGGCAGTCCGTATCGTTTGGTGAGCGATTCGAAGCGGCTTGCCGCATTGACGGAGTCGCCGATAACCGTGTAGTCGAGTTTTTCCTTGGAGCCGATGTTGCCGCGCGTGACATGGCCGAAATTGATGCCGATGCCGTTGCGTATCGTGGAATTGACGATTTTCTGGGATTCGTTGAAAAACTGAAGCTTGTAAATCATATTGATTGCGGCATGCACTGCGTTGTCCGCATTTGAGAACAGCGCCATGATCGCGTCGCCTATGAGTTTGTCGATTTCTCCGTGTTCCTTGATAATGCACTCGTTCATACAGGTAAAATAGGAATTGAGCAGCTTGACGGTGTCGCTGGAGGAGAGTTTTTCGCTCATCAGCGTAAAGTCGCGGATGTCGATGAACATAATGACCAGCTCGTCGCTGGAGGGAACAAAGTCCGTCGGATCTCCGCCAGACTGAATAACCTGGACCAGCGAGGGGCGGGTGTATTTTTCGGTGATCGCAAGCTGGCGGTTGATTTCGGCGGTGCGCTCTGCGACAAGGTATTCAAGCATTTCCTTCTGGTGCGCGATTTCCGTTACATCGCTGAATACAAAGAAAATGCGATCCAGAAGGTTTTCGCTGTAGATGCACGATGTCTGAAGGTTGATTACGCGCTTCTGTCCTGCAGGGTTGATGATGCGCAGCGAGGGAATAATGCCGTCGGTACGGAAATCGGCGGGAACAAGTTTTTTGTCTGAAGGTTCAAACAGGTCGTAGATTCGCAGTTTACCCATTGCTTTCGGATCGCCGAAGGAATTGATAAATGCGCGGTTAAAAAAAAGCAGGTTGAGTTCGGTGTCCGAAACAGCCATCGGCTCGTCGGTAATGTCGAAAGCTTTTTGGCCGATTACCTGTTCGTCCTGCGCGCCGAAATTGTATTTTGAGACGGCATACGCAATGCAGAGAATCCAGATGCCGATAAAAATCGATCCGAACGCCGGTATGGGAAGTCCGAACATGGGCAGAATGATGTTGAGCGTCAGTGTTATGCCGCCAAACACAATTCCGGTTATCGTGATTACTTCGGACTGTTTCCGTCGGTCCAGACTGCTGTTTTTGCGATGAGCACGTATCCAGAACAGCGATACAAGCGTGATCCCTTCTGCGTACCAGAGCAGGTTCATGAAGGTAAAAAACTGAACCCAGGGCCGATGCATCGCCGGAGTGTCTCTGAGTCCGAGCGGCGTCATTTCGTACAGTCGCGGTTCGGCGTATCCGAGCAGAATTGCACTGTGCAGAACGATCGCAACAGCATATTGGGCTGCGATGAATGCGGTCATCCCATTAAGGTAGAGCTGATATGTACCGATGCGTATGCGTTTCCCCTTTGTGCTGTCCAGTTCCGCGATGCTGACAAAGAAATGAATCAGAATCGGCCACATCGGAACGAAACCGAAGGACTGGAAATAGTACCAGAACCAGACGCTGGTTTCGGGGTCTGCAATAAAAATGAACGATGACGCGAATACCCAAATACCGATGGTAATGCACAGACATAGCAGGAGAAAGCTGCTTCGAGTTTTTTTGATTTTACCAAAGGCATAAAAACCGATTGAAAAAGCAAGTATGGAAATGATGATGGACAGAATTGAAAAAATATTGATATGTGCAATCCACTGAAGCGCGATTCTATGATGGTTCATATCCAAGAATTATCCGGTGAAATAGACTCATTGGCAAGGTTTTTTTAAAAGATGATGCTCTTTCAAAACTCGGTTGCTTTCGAAATCGGCTCAGAGTTATGCGGTTTTTATGTAGGGTGCCTTCTGGTTGCACCGTGCCGCCATTCGGTGACCAGGTCACCGATAGAGTGCCTTATATATAGTAGATTTTAGATGTGCGTAACAGGCACGTAGAGATGTTCATGGACGAAGTAAAGAGGTGTCGTATGAGTAAACAGTATGGAAACCTGGTTCTGATAATTCTGGCAATCCTTGCGGGAACGGTGGTCTTCGCGTTTTCCCGTCCGCAGGAAGCGGTGTTGGCCGGGGGCGGGATGATCTCCGCATCCGATGCACAAAAATTGCTTGAGCAGGACGCAACTGCGGTTATCCTGGACGTTCGAACCGCGGATGAGTTTGCTTCCGGCCATATTCCGGGCGCGAAACTGTTGCCGTACGACGAAATCGATGCAAACCGCGCCGCCATGCTGATTCCGGCAAAAGACGCGCCGGTTGTTCTGTACTGCAGAAGCGGGAGACGGTCTGCGATAGCTGCCGATTCGCTGCGCAGGCTCGGCTACACAACAGTATACGACCTTGGTGGTGTCGGAAACTGGCCCTACGGACTTGAACGGTGATCGATTGCCGCCCCTGTTGATTCGTTCGATTCTTCGTGCAGTGTGCTCGTTTCTTGAAGCTGTGTCTATCAATATGTAAAATGATATGTGACCAAAATAATCACACTTTTCCGAAATGCCGCTGTCTAGGTTTTTGTCCCGGGCGGCGGCATACTGTTTTTGTGATACGCAAACATTCTGTAAAACCTGACAAACAATCCTTGTTGACGAGACTTGGCCGGGAACGCTGGCTGCAGTGTATGGCGCTTTCGGGTGTGCTGTGGATGCTGGTGTTCAATTACGCGCCGATGTTCGGTGTGCTGACGGCGTTCAAGAAAAATTACCGCATTACCGAACCGCTGTTCAGCCTTGCATTTTTTAGGTCGACCTGGGCGTCGTCGGCGGGGTTCCAGCATTTTCTGGCATTTTTCCGCGATCCAGAGTTTTTGAACATTCTGACGAATACCCTGGGCATCAGTCTGTTGAAGCTTGCGATTTCGTTCCCGCTGCCGATTGTGTTCGCCCTTTTGCTGAACGAGGTGCGCAGTGCGAGGTTCAAGAAATATATTCAGACGATTTCCTACCTGCCGCACTTTTTATCCTGGGTTGTGCTCGGCGGAATCCTTTCGACCTGGCTTGCCGATACCGGTTTTCTGAATGAGGTGTTGATCGCGTTCGGCATTTTGAAAGAGGGAAAAACCTGGCTTGCGTTCTCGCAGTATTTCTGGTGGATCGTGGTGCTTTCGGACGTGTGGAAGGAGCTGGGCTGGTCGGCAATTATTTATCTTGCGGCTATCGCCGGCATCGACCAGGAGTTGTACGAGGCAGCGCGGGTGGACGGGGCGGGGCGGTTTCGCCAGATCATTTCGATAACGTTGCCGAGCATTCGTGGGACGGTGTCGATTCTGTTTATTCTTGCGGTTGGCAGCCTGCTCAATTCGAACTTTGACCAGATATTTGTGCTGTGGAATCCGCTCAATTCGAGCAGGAGTACGGTAATCGATATTTACACGTACAATGTCGCGATGAAGAGCCTCCGGTTTTCCTACGCTGCGGCGATCGGGCTGTTCAAATCGGTGTTTGCCTTCATGCTGTTGTTTATTGCGAATCAGGTGACCAAGCGCCTCAACGGCGTGTCGCTTTTCTGACGGAGATTGTATGAATACTGCACGGCTGAACAACCGGGGCTTGAACCGCTATGGAATATGGGACTGGGCCCTGACCGCGCTCATGCTTGCAATCTGTTTTATTACGCTGTACCCGGTGTGGTACACGATCGTGTTGTCGTTCAACGAGTCGGCCGACACGTTGATGGGCGGCGTGTACTGGTGGCCGCGGAAATTCAGCCTGAAAAGCTATCAGACGGTGTTTTTGGACAAGTCGATTACCCGCGCCTTCGGCGTGACGATTTTACGGACGCTGATCGGGACTGTGACGAACGTGCTGTTCACCGCGATGGTGTCCTATGCGTTTTCAAAGAAGCGGCTGTGGGGCCGCCGGGTGTACCTTGCGCTCGGTACGGTAACCATGTTTTTTAACGGCGGGCTGATTCCGTACTTTATCATGATAAAAAATATCGGACTGTACGATACCTTTTGGGTGTACATCATTCCCGCCCTGTTCAACTTCTGGAACCTGATTATTTTCATGTCGTTTTTCAGGGAGATACCTGCTTCGGTCGAGGAATCGGCAACGATTGACGGGGCAAATGATATGCGTATTTTTGTGCAGATTATCCTGCCCCTGTCGATGCCGGTGCTCGCGACGATTGCGCTGTTTACCGGTGTGTACCACTGGAACGACTACTTTTCGGGAGTTATTTATATAAACAATCCCGACCTGCAGCCGATCCAGACTTTTTTGTACCGGATTGTCGCGAGCGCTTCGGCGTCCCGCACGGTTGTCAGTCTGCCTGCCGGTATTTCCGGCCAGCAGGTCAATTCGCAGTCGGTAAAGCTTGCGACGATGGTCGTCACGACGGCGCCGATCGTCATGATCTATCCGTTCCTGCAGCGCTACTTCGTGAAGGGCGTCATGGTCGGCTCGGTGAAAGGGTAGGGCAGTCAGTTATCCCGTGGTCGAGATGCCGGCGGGGGGTGGCGCGGATGGGGGTGCGCGGATGGGGGTGGATGTTATGCCGGTCAGCATAAACCGCGCGCTGGGGCTGTTATGCCGGTCAGCATAAATCGCCCCCGTGCCCGCCCCCGTGCCTGCACTCGCCCCCGCGCGACTGCACAGCTATGCCCGGGCTGACCGACCCTGTGTTGTATGCTATGCTGACGGAAAGCCTGATCCGGCGTTCCGCGCATGACAATAGGAGGAATTATATGAAAAGACGTATTGCTGTTGCATTGACGCTCGGATTGTTTGCGTCAACACTGTTCGCAGGCGGCGGAAAAGAGACCGCGCCCTCGAAATCTACCGGACTCACCGTAAACGGCACCGACACCGTTCCCGGCTGGACGTTGAACAAGGACAAGCCCATTACCTTCGACTGGTACATCAACTTCAGCTGGTTTGCCCGTCAGTGGGGCGACTCCGCCGTCTCCAAATACATTACTGAAAAGACAGGCGTCAACGTCCGCTTTATCGTGCCCGCCGGCAGCGAAATGGAAAAACTCAATTCCATGATCGCCGGAAACACCCTTCCCGACCTGATTACCCTTGGCTGGTGGGAAAGCCAGGTTTCTATGATGATCGACGCAGGCCTCGTAGGTGCCCTCGACGAACTCGCTGAACAGTACGACCCCGTCTTCCTCAAGACCGCCAACCCCGAAAAGCTCGGCTGGTACCGCCAGGCCGACGGCAAAGTCTACGGGTACCCGAACGCATCCTTCACTCCCCAGGACTACATCACCTACAAGGGAAAACTCACCTCGAACGAAACCTTCCTGGTGCGAAAAGATATGTACGAAGCGCTCGGCAAGCCCGACATGACCACCCCCGAAGGCTTCCTGGGCGCACTGCGCGCAGCAAAAGCCAAATTCCCCGAAATCAACGGACAGCCGCTGATCGGCCTTGGACTTCAGGAGTTCACCGAACTCGGCAACGCCTCGCTTGAAAAATACCTCCAGAACTTCCTCGCCATCCCGTCCGAAGAAAACGGCAAATTCGTCGACCGCCGCCTTGGAAACGACAATCCCGAATACATCCGCTGGCTGAAGGCGCTTCGCCAGGCAACCCGGGAAGGACTCATCCCGACCGACGTCTTCGTCGACAAACGCTCCCAAATGGAAGAAAAAATTGCCCAGGGCCGCTACTTTGCAATGCTCTACCAAAACTGGGACATGCAAGCAGCGCAAATGGCCCTCTACGCCAAAGACCCCAATTCTATCTACATCGCCGTCGACGGCCCCAAAAACACAAAAAAATCCGCCCACACCCTTGGCGGCGGCGGAATCTCCGGCTGGACCGTCACCATGATCTCCAAAAACTGCAAGGATAAAGCCCGTGCCATCCAGTTCCTTCAATACCTCATCAGCGAGGAAGGCCAGATGGACACCTGCTTCGGCATCCCGGACGTCACCTACACCCTGAAAAACGGCGTCCCGACCCTGACCCCCGAAGTTGAAAAACTCGACCAGACCGACAAAAACCTGCAAGAAACCAGGTACGGCGTGCAGTACACCTACTGGATGCTCATGGACAATGCCTGGCAAACCCAGTGGGGCGCCAAGTATTCTCCTGCCCTCGAACAGCCCCAGCTGTGGACCCGCCCCTACGTCACCTCGTTCGCCGCCTACGACAACGTCCAGATCGCCCCCGGTTCCGACGAAGACCTCATCTTCTCCGAAATCCAGCGTCGATGGGGAAAAGACCTCCCGCTGATGCTCCGCGCAAAAACCGACGCCGAATTCGACAAAATCTGGGCCGACTTCCAGACCTTCAAAAAATCGATCGGGTACGAAAAACTGCAAGCAGCTCAAACTGTCATGCTCAACGCTAACAAGCAAAAACTCGGCATCAAGTAATTCACTTCAAGAATGAGTCCGGCAGCCCGACGGTGCGCGATCTATGCACTTCGGGCTCCGCCTCAACCGAACGAATCACGATCGGCGCTCTTCGATCACTCCGCAGCGCGTACCGCGCTGGGCTTATCGCCCGAAATAAACACACCAAAACAAAGGCCTACCGGCTGACGAACCGCCTTCCCTGACGGTAGTATACAGACAGTGCCCATGAAGAAAATCGGATTTGCGCGCCACCTGTCCACAGTCTACACCCTCATCATCGCCGTACCGGTGCTCGCCCTTATCCTTGTCGGCTCGGAGTACCTCGGCAACACCCTCCTGCGCTCTGCCTCATCGGACATCCTCGAAGAAGTCCGGTCGGACGCAGCATTCGTGGAACGCAACATCGACGAGATGGAACGGCTAGAAAGCGTCATCACCAGCGATTATGAACTCCTTCGGACCTTCTATTTTTTTGCGGGTTCGGATTCTCAAGCTATCATAGACGTTCTGACCGGGGAGATTCTCTATCTGGACCGTTTAATGTTTGCCCTGCCCGATCTGTATGCCCTCCACCTTTTTATAGAAAACCCGAATGTTCCGGAACGCTGGCCGATTGTGTTCTCCGAAAAACGGCTCGACCTGACGCACTTCCCCCGCTGGACGTTCAACTACTCCGATCCGGCCACTGCAAGCATACAGTCCAGCCGCGAGCCTGCCGCATGCCTTACCCGGGACGTCCAGTTGACGCGTCGCCATGTCGGCTACCTGCAGATTACCAAAAAAATGACCGACTTTTTTCCGGCCCTCTACCGGGATCAGGAGCAGGGAATCTCGTTCATCGCAAGCGCAGAAGGAATAATTGCCAGTTCTCCCGAATCCGCGCTTGCTGTATCGCCCGAAGAAATCCTCCGTCGCGCACCGGCCGGTTCCGTCGAACCGGATACCGCTTTGTATACCTCGCCGCAGGACGGCGTATCGATTGAACGGATTTCCGGCACGCCCTATATCGTTGCCTGGGCGGTTATCCCTCGCCTTTCTGCCGCGCTGTACCGCATTTCGTCCCCCCGGTCGATCACCAGTACGCTCGCAAACATCAGAATGGCAGCATTCCTGCTGATGCTCCTGTCTGTCGGCATGATGTTCCTGATCATAGATTTCGCCACCCGGCGCATGGTAAATCGCCTCCTCATCGTAATGGACGGCATGCGAAAGGTTCGCTCAGGCGATCTTTCCGTATCCGTGGAAGTTGGCGGCGACGACGAAGTAGCCGAAATGGCGCATATTTTTTCAGAGATGGTCGGCAAGCTGAACAGCCTGATCGCGGAAATCAAAACCGAACAGGAACTGGTCACTGCAACAGAAATTCGCGCAATGCAAAACCAGATTAACGCGCATTTTCTGTACAATGTGCTGGAAACCATCAAAATGCAGGCTGAACTGCGCGACCAGCGGGAAATTGCAGACAGCGTCACGCTTCTGGGCCGTATGATGCGCTACTGCCTGCGCCGCCGTGAAACCCGGGTTCCCCTGCGCGAGGAAATCGCCTACGTTGCCGATTACATCGCACTTATGAACGTCCGCAACGACTACCGCATTACGCTGAACACCGCTTTGCCTCCCGAAACGCTCGATTTTCCGGTTCCCCGCCTGATCGTGCAGCCAATAGTGGAAAACGCGGTCAAACATTCGGTCGAACCCGCCGGCGAAGACGCGGTTATCGAGATTTCCGGGCACCTGGCAGAGGACGGTTCGCTGCGCATCGTCGTCCGCGACTTCGGCACCGGAATGAGCGAGAGCAAACTGGAGGACGTACTCGCCGCGATCGATTCGCCGGATGAGCCCGCCGCTCCCGCCGGCGGCATCGGCTTGCGAAACATACAGCAGCGGCTTCACGCATTTTATGGCGAAAAGTGGTCGCTCGGGATCCAAAGCGGTCCGGATTCGGGCACTGTCGTCACCATACCGGTTCCGGAGGAAAAGACACTATGACCGAACTGATTGTTGCCGACGATGAAAAAAACATCCGCGCCGGGTTGCTCAAAATTCTCTCGGAATCCTTTCCCGGACAGCTGCGCATCAGGGAAGCAAAAAACGGCGAAGAGGCGCTTGCCCTTGCCCAAGACTGCCCCGCAGACATTGTCATCACCGACATCCGCATGCCCAAGCTCGACGGGGTCGCCCTGATGCGCGCGCTCTCCGCTTTCGCAAATCCCCCGAGCATCATCGTGCTCAGCGGTTACGACGACTTCTCCTACGCCCGCGAAGCAATCCGCTCGGGCGCCCGCGCCTATATATTAAAGCCGGTCGACCGCAACGAACTGATATCAGTCGTCGCCCTGGCAGCGGCCGACTGCGAACGGAGACGGAAAAGCGCAGTGGAAAACGCCCTGTCGCGCATTGCCCGCGAAGGAAGGATTCCCGGCGATCTTGACTGCGGCATCCCGGTCTCCGGCGGCGATTTCCGCTACGTGTTTTCGTTCGCCCGCCCGGATGCAACGGTGCCGGGCACCGCCCAGCCCGACGAGGCCGCCCGATATCCGGCCACTGTCGCCGCTTCGTCGGCACGTACACGCCTCCTTGACCGGATCGAAGCCCTTCCCTTCTGTTACATCGTCGAACGGAGCCCAGTCGCCGTCGGCTGTATTCTGGACTCGTCGGCCGCAACCCGCTTTGCGTCTGAACTGTCCGCTTTGCCCGTCGTTTCGGGCGCAAGCAAAAGTTTCAGAAATCTTTCTTTCCTCCGGACCGCCCGAAAACAAGCCCAGATCGCCGCCTGCGGATATTTCTTTAACACCTCGGTTGCTCTGTTTGAATACGACAACACGGAACAGGACTCGCGCGAATCCCTCCTGGACGAAGCGCTCCGCAAACTTTCCTCGCTGATTCCTTCGGGAAAAGCCGAAGCAGCTGCGGACCTGATGCGGAACATCCTGGATTTTTCGCCCATCCCGGCTGCCGGACAGTCCCGCCGTTTGTGGATGATCCACGAATATCTGACAAGTTCAATCGTCGGCCGGTACTGGGATCATTCCGAAAAAGACATGTACTTTACCCTGAAAACCCTCATGGCTGGAAACCTTTTTGGCTTTGCCTCGCTCGATGAATACTGCAGCGCCGCCGCAGATCTGGTGTATTACATCGCCTCCCGCTTCCATTCGCGGCAGGCAGAATATCCGTTCATCTCAGAAGCACTCGCATACATCGAAGAGCATTGCACCGAAGACATCAACATGACCGTCGTAGCAAACCACGTATCGGTCAATTACTCCTGGTTCTCCGAAAAGTTCAAGGAGCAAACCGGAGTCAACTTCAACGAGTACCTCAAGCGTCTGCGCATTGCAGAAGCCAAGCGCCTCCTTGGAAAAGGCTGCTACAAGGTCTATGAAGTGTCGTCTCTCTCGGGCTTCGGCGACGTCAAGCACTTTATGAAAACCTTCAAAGAAGAAACCGGCTGTTCACCCGGCGAGTACCGCCGGCTTTATCTGGACTGAGACTTCGGAATTACATTGAATATCCGGCACCTCTAAAAACTGAAGTTTTTAGAGGTGCCCTATCCGGCTTCTGCCAAGACTGCCGCGGCTGCTCTTCTCCGGCGCGGCCGGAACATCCCTCCGGTCTTCACGTATTGCGCATGGTCATGGTATAGTTATCCTATGCAAACATTCTCTGTGCGCACAGCCTTCGCCTGCCTGTTGCTGTGCTCCTCCGCCGCTCTTTCCGCGCATCCCCACCTTTTCATGACGAGTTCTGCCGAGTTTGTGTGGGAAAAGGACAGGCTTGCAGGCTTCTGGCTCGAATGGGAATTCGACCAGTTTTTCAGCACCGACACCATCTACGCGCACGACGCCGACCGGAACGGCAGCTTGAACGCGGCTGAAATAAAGGAAGTCTACAACAACGCCTTCATCAACCTTAAAAACTACTATTTCTTTACCTTCATCCGGCAGGGCGGCAACCGCTGGAATCCTCCAGGAGTCCGGAATTTCACTGCGGGCATCAGACCGGGCGGCGTCCTGTGGTACCGCTTCTTCATCGATCTCTCGACCGCAGCTCCCGGCGAAATCAATGTCGCCGTCTACGACTACACTTTTTTCTGCGACATCCGCAGTCCGGACAAAAATCCCGTCAAGCTTACTTTCGATCCCCAGTACGCGAATCCGTCCTGGAGCGTCGTCGAAAACAAGGATTTTCCGGTGTACTACAATCCGCTCGGCGGCTGGGACGACACCACGATCTACTATGAGTGGAAAAAAGGGCTTGAAACCTATTATCCCCGCGAAATCAGGATTTCCTATGCGAAGTAGCACAACGCGCGCGCTCCCTGCTTCAAGACGCCCTCCGTTCACCTCCCGCAGAACGCTTTCGGTACGGCTTCCTGCCGGCGCAACCGTTCTTGTCGCGTGCCTCGCCTGCGCCTCTCCTCTTTCGGCGAATCCTTTCCACAGCTCCGGCCCGGCTCCGCGCCCTGCTGCCCAGCAAGCCGCCGAAGCCGAGGCGCTTCCAGCCGATCAGAACGATGCCGATCTTGCTGACATCGCCGCGGCCGACCAGAATACTGCAAATGCCTCCTCCAATTCTTCCCGTTCCGTGCTGCCGGTGCGCGCTTCCTCTCCGGACCGGCGCCTGGTTTCCCGGCAGCTCGATGTGCGCACGCGGCTCGGCCAATACCTTTCCGGGCTCAAGGAGTCCGACTCTCCGGCCCTGTTCTGGAGCATGCTCGCCGCAGCCTTCGCCTACGGCATTCTGCACGCACTCGGACCCGGCCACCGGAAAACCGTTGTTTTCTCGTACTATCTGACCCGCCCTGCGCCGGTGTGGGAGCCCGCCGCACTGGCAGCGCTTCTTTCGCTCCTGCACGGCGGAGCTGCAATCGTGCTCCTCGGGATTCTCCGGGGCGTCTCCGGCTCGCTCGCAGGGCGCGCTGACAACATCGGCGTTTATATGGAAGGCTTTTCGTACCTGTTTCTTGCCGTCGCAGCCTTCGCCCTCGCAGTCCATTCGGTCTTCGAACTTTTCTCGCGCCGACATAAAAGAATCTCGGGAGCCCTCTCGATCGGTATGATCCTTCTGTCAGGAATCTATCCCTGTCCCGGCGCAATCCTTGTGCTCGTCCTTTCGATCGCGCTCGACATCTCGGCCTTCGGCATCGCCGCCGTTCTCGCCATGTCGATCGGCATGAGCCTGCCGATCACCGCTGCGGGGTATCTCGCCTGGTTCGGCCGCACGGGCGTATTCCTCGCCCTCAAGAAGAATGAAACCCTCGTCGGCCGCGTGTCGCACCTCATCGAACTCTCCGGCTACCTCGTCCTTCTCGCCTTTTCGGTGTGGATATCCCTGCCGTTCGCGTCGAGCCTTGCGTCCGCGCTTTTTCGGCGGTAGAATCTCTAGCCATGAGCAGCTTGTATCGTTTTGGAATTTCACTCGACAAAAAACTGATAGGGGCATTCGACACGTACGTCGAACGCGAACACTACGCCAGCAGGTCCGAAGCCATTCGCGATCTGATCAGGGAAAAACTCGTGCTCAAGCGCGTCGATGAAAATGGGTCCGTCGCGGGAGCCCTGGTCATGAGCTACGACCATCACCGCAGCGACCTGTCCGAGCGGCTCATGCACATCCAGCACGACTATCACGAGTGCATCATCTCCACTCAGCACGTGCACCTGGACCACGATAATTGCCTGGAGATCATCGCCGTGCGGGGCAAAGCCAGACTGATCGAAGAGCTCGCTTCGCATCTCAAGGCTCTCGTCGGCGTCACCCACCTCGGCATCAGCTTTTCAGCGTACGGCGTTGAGGACACGGACGGAGACAGCGGCGGGGCTCGCGAACACAGTCGCGCTCGCGAACACAGTCATGCGCATGCGCATGCGCACGACGCAGATCACGATCACGGGCACAACCATTCCCATCGCTGATCGAAGCCGCCCCGGGATGTTTACTCTGCCCGCGCGATGATTTTGATGTTGCGTTTTTCCAGGTCGCTCAGTCTTGATTCCGAAAAGTCCGGATCGCTCTTGTACCAGGGAAATTTCTCGAAGAAGGCTTTCAGCTCGGGATCCTTGAAGTCGTAGCCGTGAAGGGCGTAGACGGCGTTGCGGATGTACCGCAGCTTTTCTTTCGGGTACCGGGCGAGGTCGGCGGCGGTGATTTCACGCGTCATAAGCGCCCAGGGGGTGATGCGTTTTTCCATGTCTTCGGCTTTTTTCGGGTACTCGCCGAAGAGGTCGTAATACGAAAGATACCACTCGCGGTCGTAGAACTCGACAAAGAGATCCGTTTCCGGCCGGAAGTCGCGTATCGAGGCGCATAATCCGCCGTTTCGGATATGTACGGTGCGCTGCTTGCCGTCGACAGCGATGTTGAAGTCTCCGAAGGGTTCGAGCACCGACTTTTTCTCGCCGTATTCGGAAAGGAGCGTGGTCTCGGGCGGCAACCGGACCGTCGCGTTGAAGACGCCGATGGGGCCGTTCCACTTGTTCGCTGTCGTCAGGGTGTAGCCGATGCCGTACCGCAGCGGTCCCCAGCCGAGCGCTCCGGTTGTCGTGTACCGGTGCGACACTTCGGTGAGGCCGGGATAGAAGCGGATGCGTGAGGTGAAGTATTCCGGGGTGTATGCCATGAATCCGTCTTCTGTGGCCGGGCCGACGGAGTAGGCATGCGGTGTTTCTTTTCCGTTGATCCGGGTGGTAAAGTCCGTTATTTTTCCATTGAAGCGCGCATCTTTTCCGGTGTAGGCCTGGTTGATGAATGCGATGTTGTGTTCGATCGCTTCGCTTTCCGGGTTGAAAAGGTAGAAGGTGACCGACACCGTCCAGTTTTTCGCTTCCTCGTTGTATACGATGTCGAGATCCTCGCGTTGAATGCTGATCGAGGTCTGTTCGACCGGCTCGATGCCGCCGCCCCAGGCGACGACGAGGCCGTCGTTTGCGGATGCTGGTTGCGCGCACAGGAGGGCGAACAGGAGGGCGAACAGGAGGGCGAACAGGGCTGCACGCAGCGCAGGTGCTGTTCGCCGGATGCGAAAGGCGGGAATATGGTTCATGCTCCATGGTAAACCGGTTTTTCTGTTTCTGGCAAGATATTCCGGTATCGGTTATACTCACAGCAGTATGGCACACCTATTCCGGATGGAGCGAACTCCTCCCGTTTTTTACGCAGGTAACTGGTTGCGCGCAGGTAACTGGTTGCGCGTCAGTTCTGTCCGGCGCACTGTCAGCTGGTTGCGCTCACTCCGCAGGTTTCGCGTCAGTCTTGTCCGGCGCTGGTTGTGCGCTTTGTCGCTTTTTCTTTTGTGCGCCGGCGCAGGTGCCGGCGCGACCCCTTCTGCCAACTCGACGCCTTCTGCCGGTGCGACTCATTTCGCCGGCGCGCCCGCTCAAGTTACATCCACCGCCGCAGGTGCCGGAGCGACGCCTTCTGCCGGCGCGACCCCTTCTGCCAACTCGGCGCCTTCTGCCGGCGCTCCATCTTTCAGCGGGCTGACTATTTATACCGAGGTGTCTTCCACAGTGCAAATTGTCGATGCAAACGGCAACCTGACCGGCGGAACCGGAGCCGAACTCGTGTGGGAAATACAGAAGCGTATTGGGGATTCGACGCCGATTCAAGTGGTTCCCTGGGCCCGCGGGTACAAAGCCGCGCTGGAAACACCGAACGTCATGCTGTTTTCCACCGGGCGGACTGCAGAACGGGAAAATCTCTTTACCTGGGTCGGTCCGATCGTCAACATCCGGTACAGCCTTGTTGCCAAAAAAAGCAAAAACCTGAAGCTGTCCTCGCTGGAAGACGTAAAAAAGCTTCGGTCCATCGGCGTTGTCCGCGCCGACGTGCGCGAACAGCTGCTGCTGTCCCGGGGTTTTACAAATCTTGAACCGGTAGCGACTTATAGCCAAAACGTCAAAAAAAGCGAAATCGACCGGATCGATGCGTACGCAAGTTCGAATCTGGGGTACGGCATTCAAATGCGGGAAGCCGGCCTGAATCCCGACGATTACGAAGAAATATTCACCATCAGCGAAACCGAGCTCTACATGGTGTTTTCACGCGGCACTGACCCGGCACAGATCGAACGCTGGAAAAAAGGATACGCCTCCGTCGTCGAAGACGGTACTCGAAAAAAAATTCTGGAAGCACACTACCCGCATCTACAGTGGTAGCCCTGAACTAACCCGCGAGCAACCTGCTTACATGGGTTGCTGTAGGGAACCTCGAAAAAATTCCGCATGTAGCGGTTCCGTCCCGTTCCTGGTACACGTGCAAAAAACTGCAATTTTTTATGATTTACGCTGGTTTAATCCGCTTTAAAGCAGTATTTTTTTATCGTAAACCCCCGATGCATACAAAAAACAGGTAGCAGTGCATACCGCGCCGGGTGTTGAATTCGAGTTGCGGAATCGTTCAACACGATCGCACGGCTATGAAACCTAAGGAGTCTGCTGTGAGTATTATCGAAGTCAAGGACGTGCGGAAAATCTATCCGCTCGGCAAAGTGCAGGTCGAAGCCGTCAAGGGCGTCAGTTTCAGGATAGAAAAAGGCGATTTCATTTCCATCGCGGGTCCGTCCGGTTCCGGCAAGTCGACCATACTCAATATGATCGGGCTTATCGACACCCCGACTTCGGGCGAAGTTTTTATCGAAGGGAAACCGATTTCCGGCCTCAAGGACAATCAGCTGACCACGCTCCGCCACGACACCATCGGCTTTATTTTCCAGTCTTTCAACCTCGTGCCCGTTCTGAACGTCTACGAAAACATCGAATTTCCCCTCCTGCTCGGTACGCAGAAAAAAGCCCGGCGCAAGGCTGCCGACGGCGCCATAGTTCCTGCCCGGCAGAAAATGAGCAAAAAGGAAAAGACAGAATGGATTGATTTTCTTATCGAACAAGTCGGTCTTACCCAGTGGCGAAACCACCGCTCCAACGAGCTTTCAGGCGGTCAGCGCCAGCGTGTTGCCATTGCCCGCGCCCTGGTCGGAAAACCGTCCATCGTCATGGCCGACGAACCGACCGCAAACCTCGATTCAACCACCGGAGAACAAATTCTCGATCTTATGAAAAAGATCAACAAAGAATTATCAACTACGTTTATCTTTTCGACTCACGACGCGCGCATCGTCGATCTCGCCGATCACGTAATACTGCTGAAGGATGGTCTTGTTACAGAGAATGTCAGGAAAGACGGCGCCGTTGCCCATGCGTCCGCTGGTGACGGCGCGCAGCCGCGGGCGGAGCAGTAACGTATGCCGGTACTGATCAGAATAGCCTTCCGCAACATGTGGGAGCACAAGGCAAAAAGCGTAATTATCGGCGGCCTTCTGGGGATGGGCGTACTCATCATGATTGTGGGCAACGCCATGGTCGACTCTGCCGCAGACGGTCTGCGCCGCGGCTACATCGAATCGTATACCGGAGACGTGATGGTCTCCGGAGTGTCGGAACAGCCGTTTTCCATTTTCGGTTCCGAATCGATGGAAATGACCGACGATGAAGAACTTCCGATTGTTCCGGAATATGAAACCGTGTATGCCAAGCTGACCGAAGACCCCCGGGTTGCTTCAGTTTCCGGGCTGGTTACCTCTTTCGGCCTGTTGTCCCGGGACTATTCCGAAGACGCGCTTGCGGATGTTGAAACCGACAGCGAAAACATGATTTTCGGCATTATTTTCGGTGTGGATCTATCTACCTATTTCGACCTGTTTCCCGGCCTCACGCTCAAGGAAGGAAGCCTTCCGAAACCCGGCGAGAACGCAGTGCTATTGCCGCAGGGGATAAAGGACAAGCTCGACAAGAAATACAACACCACCTTTGTTCCCGGCGACAAGATCCTGATCACCGGAATCATGGGCGGCATGCGCCTGCGCGAAGTAACTCTCGCCGGCATCTATGATCGCGGCGAAGTGAACGAGAATGCGCCGTTCATCATCAGCGACGCCGATACCGTCCGCGTACTTGCCGGACTTACTATGAGCGTCGACGAAACCATCGAGCTCGACGCCTCGCAGACCAGCCTTCTTGCCAGCGACAATCCCGACGATATTTTCGGCGGCGATCTGTTCGGCGGCGACATGATCGGCGAAGCGGCGGTTGTCGATACCAATGTTCAGTTCGACAACGCGGCGAGCCTTCTTGGCGACACCTCAAAACGTGAACTGCTCAATACCGCGCAGTCCGGCTCCTGGCATTTTCTGCTTGTCAGGCTCACCAATGAAAACGACACCTATCCGTTTATTGCGGAAATGTCCGATTGGGCAAAAGAAGAGGGTATACAGGCGCGCGTCGCGGACTGGAAGGAAGCGGCTGGAACTTATGGCAAAATGGCCGATCTAGTCCGGGTGATTTTTAACATCGCTATTATCGTAATCGCTATCGTCGCAGTGATTATCATCATGAACACGCTGGTTATTTCGATTATCGAACGCACTGCCGAAATCGGCACCATGCGCGCGCTCGGAGCGAAACGCTCGTTTGTCCGTCTGATGTTTCTTACCGAAACGCTCACCCAGTCCGTATTCTTCGGGCTGCTCGGCGCTGGCGTTGCGGTTGTCGGCATGCTTGTCGTGAACGCGTGTAACATTCCGCTGGAAAACGGGTTTGCCCAGCTTCTGCTCGGCGGCGAAACCGTACATCTGGTTCCAAGCGCCGGTACAATTATCAGCACAATAGTCGCAGTCTTCCTGGTCGGTTGGCTGGCTCACCTCTACCCGGTTTCCATCGCACTCAAGATTCAGCCGGTCAAAGCAATGCAGTCGGAGTGATATACCATGGCAACCTTACCAAAAATCGCGCTGCGCAACCTTAACAGGCAAAAAAAGCGCAGCTTTCTGCTCGGAGGCGCGATCGCCTTCGGTATTTTTATCGTGACGGTGATCAGCGGAATTGCGGGCGCATTCCAGCAGAATTTGGCCGCCAACATGGCCCAGGTTAATGCGGGGCACGTATTCATCGAAGGCGTCGAAAAAAACGAGGGTGGAAAACCCTTCTCGATTATCCGGGATGACACGCTGCTCACTAAAGCGCTTGAAGATTCGGGAATCGTATACGACACTCTTTCCCGCCGCTCCCTTGGCGAAGGCTCTCTTGTGTTCAACGGCAAGCGCGCAACCCAGAGCGTGTTCGGCGTCAATTTCGACACCGAACCCCAGCTGCATGAGCGCCTT
>Ga0116149_1002519_pt1 | contig 20065 bp, 12 predicted proteins | sample AD_UKC057_MetaG_FD_89787 | JGI IMG/M metagenome (GOLD analysis project Ga0116149, IMG submission 89787) | Active sludge microbial communities of municipal wastewater-treating anaerobic digesters from USA - AD_UKC057_MetaG | ecosystem: Engineered > Bioreactor > Anaerobic > Digestate | place: USA... | reverse complement strand
TATAGCGCAAACCAGGCGCCCGACAACTCCGCCTGCCAGTGGGCCGCTATCGGAATGATCGCGGCCGAGCGGCGTTGGGGCATCTATGTCCACCCTTGCGTCAAGACATGGAACGTGGTGTGGCTCGCCTATAGTCAAAATGCATCGGGCGCATTTGGATACACCACTTCGGGCGATGCCCCCTGGGGTTGGTACGCCACCACGCCCTCAGGCATGGTTCAGATGGTCATGGACGGCATCGGACGGGGCGAGACCGGTCCGAGCGGCAAACCGAGTTGGGATTTGGCCGAGACCTGGATTCGCGACCGTTTTGCCAACACCGGCAACTACAGCAACAACATCAAAGCCTACTACTACGGACTCTATTCGTTCGTGAAAGCCATGCTCCTGCATGACCCGGATGAGGACGGAGTCGAGAATCCCATCGAGTGGCTTCACTCGAACACGCCCGGTAAGCCCGACATCAATTGGTACGCGGCCGAGGCAAGCTATGGCGATCCCACCGACGGCGTCGCGCGCACCCTGGTTCGGGATCAGAACGCAGGTGGCTACTGGTGGGGGCATCAAGCCGACAGCCGGCAGCGGTGCTTTGAAACCGCTTGGGCGATTCAGATGCTCAAGGCGACACTCTTCGATCCGGGCACTCCGGTGGCCGTGGCCAAGGCAATCCCGAATCCTGGCGTTGTCGGGCAGACGATCTTCGTGGACGGCGCCGATTCTTTTCATCAGACCACCGGAAGAGGCATCGTCCGTTGGGAATGGGATCTCGAAGGCGACGGCGCCTATGATGTCGAGGGCCCGGTGGTTGCGCTGACGTTCTCCGCTGTCGGCGTCTATCCCATAACCCTGCGCGTCACCGACGACGGCTCTCCAGCCAAGCAGGACATCGACATCGTCAATGTAAGGATCACGTCGCCGCCGATCGAGCCGACCGCCGACCCTGACGGTCCCTATGTGTTCTGCCCGGCAGCCAAACCGTGGTTCCTGGACGGACGCCGGTCGGTGAATCCCGACGAGGGCGAGCATCAGTCGGGTCCCTACCCGGGCGATACGATCCGGGAATACGCCTGGGACATGGATGGCGACAACGACTTCAACGACGCCTATGGGGCTACACTGGACGTGACGGCTTACTTCGAGGCGTTGGGCCCGGGTGAGTACCTGGTCCAGTTGCGGGTTACCGACACCACCTCGCAGTCGTTCCCGAGCAGCGGCATGGGCGACCTGAGCAGCACCGCGCCAGCCCACGTCTTCGTCAAAGCAACCAGCGATCCCCAGTGTGATTGTGTGGTGCTCACGCTCGATTCCGTGGTCGAGAAGACGGTCTCTCTCTCGTGGACGGCCTACTCGATGGCGGCCTCCTACAACATCTATCGGGGCACCGCCCCCGGCGGCCCGTTCCTGTGGCTGGACGCGACAACGGACCTGACCTACTCGGAGGATGACGGGCTCTCCGGCACAGCGTACTACTACGTGATCCGACCCGCCGCACTCAACGGGGACGAGTACTGTCAATCGAACGAAATCCAGGCGAGGCCTCAATGTTCGCCTCCGCAGATCATTGCGGCGCAGGTGGCCGGAGTTGGTGGGCCATCCCTCATCTACTGGCGGCTCACCCCGCTCAGCCAATGCTACGGGCGGTCACAGCGGCAAATCTACCTGGAAGACACCGGCAGCAGCCTGAAGATCGGTCCGTTGGCGTACGACCCGCCGGGCACCGACCCGGTGGTTCGGATCGTTCGTGCCCCGGGCAAGGTGCCGGCCTTCAGCCACGAGTACCCGTCGACCTACGGATTCAGGTACGCTGTCTGGGTCAAAGGCGACGCCAAGGTCTACGTCATGGATCCAGAGGGCCAGATCAGCATTCCGCTGTTCATCACGCCTCCTTAGCCCGCATTTCTCACCAACTTATGATGTCATGTGACCGGTGACCGTCACATGTCACCTGAAATGCGGGCTGATCTCGCCGTGAGCCTGTGGGTTGTCTGGCACCCTTTGGACTCGCCATACGGCATCGGGAGGATCAGCATCGGGCGTGATCTGGAATCCTCTCGAACAACGGTTCCTGCTGGCCGGCCTGGCATTGCTGCTGGTCGGTTGCGCCGCGCGGCGTCCGGTTGCGCCGCTGGCCGATGCGCGTCCGGCGCCTTACATCCGGGCAGCCCATGGCCCGGATGGGACGGCGGAGCTCGAGGTGGGTCTGCGCGCGTTCAAACCCGCGCGCGGACGCGGGCCGACTGTCTGGCTGGTGGGTGTGACGCATCTCGGCACGGCAGATTACTACGCGAGGCTTCAGCGTTTCCTCAACGCGCAGGGCTTGGTGCTGTTCGAGGGCGTGGGGGCCACAAACAAGACGTTCGCGCTCCAGCGCGAGGCCGGCTTCAACCTGCAGGCCGCGCTGGCCAAGGCCTTGGGACTCGAATTCCAACTGCACGCGATCGACTACACGCCACAGCATTTTCAGAACAGCGACCTGTCCGTGGCGGAACTGGCGCGCATTTTCGCCAATGCCCCGCCAGGTCCGCCAGGCACCCCAAGCCCGCCAGGCACGGAAGGCGGCGAACCTCGATCCGGGGAAAGGGGCGGCGCCGAGTTCGACCATCTGCTGGCGGCGATGCAGGGGACGGGCTTTCTCGGCGCGATGGCGCGGGTCACCGTGGCGTTGCTCGAGGCCAGTCCGCGACTCCAGGCAGCCATGCAAGTCGTGCTCATCGAGGTTCTCTCGGGTCTGCCGCGCGATCTGCCGCGGATGCCCGGCTTGCCTCCCGGCTTTCAGAATCTGCTCAGGGTCCTCATCGAGGAGCGCAATGAGAAGGTGGTCGACGATGTGCGACGCGCTCTGGAAGCCAAACAGCCCCCGGGTTCGATTGCGATCTTCTACGGCGCGGGACACATGACGGATCTCGAAGAACGCCTGCGATCCACCCTGGGGTATCGCCCCGCCGTCGAGCGCTGGATGACGGCGTTGGCGGTCAACCCCGAGCGCTCGGGCCTCAGCGCCCGTCAACTCGACCTCATGCGGTCCTGGGTCCGCGGCCGCATGGGCGAGTTGCAGCGCGCGCCGTAGCCATGCGGGAATCTCATGGTGGGATGACGATCCAGATTGCCGGGCCGCGGCATTCGAGCTTTCGTTCGGGCGATTTCCATGTAGCATTCGGAAGAGAGTGATGACTGCGACGCCGCCCCATCGAGCCTGGATCGAGAAGCGCAACGGAGAGCGCCTGCCGATCGAGGCCCCGTTCGGCATCGGACGCGCGACGGACAACCGCCTCGTGCTGCACGACGAGCGCGTCTCCCGTCGCCACGCCTTCATCCACGCCCAGGCGGACGGCGAGTGGTGGCTTGTCGATCTGGGCAGCAGCAACGGCACCTATGTCAACCGCGTGCGCGTCAGCCAGCCGATCCGCCTGCGGGATGGCGACCAGCTCGAGTTCGGGTCGTCCCTGTTCGTTTTTCGACAGACGGAGTCGCCTCTGGCCGGCGATCCGACACGCACAACTGAAGTCACGGTGCTGGATCTGCGGACGGCGGCCTGCTGGTTGCTGGTGGCCGACATCGAGGGATCGACCCTGCTCAGCCAGCGCATGGCGGATCAGGACCTGGCGGTCATGATGGGGCGCTGGTTCTCGACCTGCCAGCAGCTCGTCGAGTGCCACCGCGGCGTCATCAACAAGTACCTCGGTGATGGCTTCTTTGCCTATTGGCCCGAGACCGAGGCTGCACGGTCCGGCATCCTCGATGCCATCTCGCAGCTCAAACAGCTCCAGGAAGCCCGGTCCCCCGCATTTCGTCTCGTCGTCCATCACGGCCAGGTCATCCTGGGCGGACACGGTTCGCTTGGTGAAGAGAGCCTCTCCGGACGCGAGGTGAACTTCGTGTTTCGAATGGAGAAGCTCGCCGGGCAGCTCGGGCTCGCGCGCCTCCTGAGCGAGTCGGCCCGACAGTGCCTGGGCGATGCGCTGAACACGACCGACGCGGGCATGCATGCGTTGCCCGGCTTTCCCGCTCCCTGCCGCTTCGCCACGTTCTAGCGCGCATTTCTCACCAGGTTTTGGACGGCGCGAAGCCGATGTCATCGAAAGCGGCAGCCATGCGCGCTAGAAAACGGACTTTGCATTGAACCCGTCTCCGGATTCCCGCATGATCCGGTCATGACATCCTCCGCCCCGCGCTCGAATGCCGGTTTGCCCATGACGAGCAAGTGGGATCCGGAGAAGCTGGAGCGCGAAGCGGCCGCCCTCGAGGCGCTGGAACGCCAGCCTCTGCCGAGGCGTGCGGCCGGTTACCTCAAGCGCACAGGACCAGGCTTGCTTCAAAGCGCCATGACGCTGGGCGCGGGCAGCGCGGTGGCGTCCGTGGTGGCCGGTGCGTCCTTCGGCTACCAACTGCTTTGGGTGCAGCCGGTGGCGATGTTCCTCGGCGTGTGCATGCTGGCGGCGCTGGGCAATGTCGTTTTGACCAGCGGCGAACGGCCGTACCGCGCCTTCGGACGCGAGTTGCATCCGCTCATCCCGCTGCTCTGGGCCATCGCCACCATCGTGGCATCGGTGATCTGGCATTTCCCGCAGTACGGACTCGCCGCCGGCGCGGCGCGTGATCTTGCCGACATGGCGGGTGTGGCCGTGTATGCAACGGACGCCGACGGACAGCGGAGCGGCTTTTCCGCGGCGGGATATGCGGTCAGTTTCGGCACCGGCGTCCTGCTGCTTGGCATCGCCATTTTCACAACCTGGAACTACGGCAGCCGCGCCAAGGGCATCCGGATCTACGAGTGGTTTTTGCGCGGCGTGATCGCATTGGTCATTCTGGCCTTTGCCACTGTGGTGTTGTTTACGGGCATTCAATGGGGAGCCCTGCTGCGCGGGCTCTTCACCTTCCACCTGCCGCGCAGCCCGGAGGGGATTCAGACGGTGCTGGGCGCGATTGGCGCGGCGGTCGGCATCAACATGACCTTCCTCTACGGCTACTCGCTGCTGGCCAAGGGCTGGGGCCGGAGCCACAAGACGCTCTCGCGATGGGATCTCGGCATGTCGATGTTCCTGCCGTTCGTGCTGGTCACGTCCCTGATCATCATCGCCATGGCCAATACCATCTACGATCCCGCTTCGGGCAATGTGGTCCGGACCGACCTGAAACCCGTCGACGCCGCGCGGGCGCTGGCGCCGCTGATGGGCGCGAATCTTGGACGCCTTGTCTTCGACCTGGGGTTCATCGCCATGACCTGCGGCGCAATCAGCGCCCACATGGTCGTGTGCGGGTTCACGATGTGTGAGATGCTCAAGCTCGAGTACACGGTCAAGCGCTACCGCCTCTTCACGCTGGTGCCCGTCATCGGGCTGCTTGGGGTGGTGAGTTCGACGCCCTTATGGCTGCCGGTGGTGGCATCGGCCATCTGCTTCACGATGCTGCCCATTGCTTACCTGACTTTCATCATCATGAACAATCGGCGCGGTTACATCGGCGCCGCGGTGGGCGGCGGTTGGCGCCGCGTCGTTTTCAACACGATCCTCGCGGTCGCCGTGGCGATGTCGGTGATCGGGGCCGGCATCCAGATCAAGACCCGGGTCATCGACAAGCTCCCCGAGTTGTTCGGCAAACGGGCGCCGGCCTCCGCGGCGGCGGGCGTCTCACCCGAGTCTCGGTGGAACGGACCTGCATCCAGTTGACCCGCGCAGGAAAAGGGGGATCGCGTTCGGAAGGGCCGTTGTCGGAGGGGCCGCTGTCGGAGGGGCAAGCTTTTGCCTCCACCTCCGTCGCTCCCTTTGTCGTCAGGCGGCGTGGCGGCCGACAAAGCCGACAAAGGTGACGACAAAGGCGGTGTCGTTTCGAACCCCATCCTCATTTGAAGTCGTGTACCAGAATGGCACAGGGGATTCACGGCAAGCGACATTCAGAAGTTTACCGCCTGGTCGGTTGGATACACTCCACAGACCCCTCACCTCGGCCCTCTCCCATCCGATGGGGGAGGGTGCCCGGAGGGCGGGTGAGGGTGATGATGGAGTGCATCCCGGTGGTTCCTCAGTAATGCACAAGGCGAGCATGAAGCGGAATCGTTCAACGCTCAACGCTCAACGTTCAACGCTCAACGTTCAACCTCAACGTTGCGCTCGCCATCGGGCTGGGCTCGATGTTAGAAACGCTGCTTTTTGAGGATGAACACGACCCGAGAGATTCGACGTCATTTTGCCAGCGACAATTACGGGGGCATCTGTCCCGAGGCCTGGGCGGCCCTCGCCGAGGCCAACACCGGCCACGCCGTCAGCTACGGCGAGGATGTCTGGACGGCCCAGGCGGCCGACCTGATCCGCGAGGTGTTCGAGATGGCCTGCGAGGTCTTCTTCGTTTTCAACGGCACGGCCGCCAACTCCCTCTCGCTCGCCTCGCTCGGCCATTCCTACCACAGCATTCTCTGCCACGAGATCGCACACGTCGAAACCGACGAGTGCGGCGCGCCCGAGTTCTTCTCGAACGGGATGAAGGTCCTGCTCATGCCGGGCTCGAACGGCAAGCTCGATCCCTGCGCCATCGAGCGCATGGTCGAGAAGCGCGCCGATATCCACTATCCCAAGCCCCGGGCTGTCAGTGTGACGCAGGCGACGGAAGTGGGCACTGTTTACAGCGTCGATGAGCTCAAGGCCATTTGGGCTAAGACAAAACAGTGCGGCCTCAAGTTGCACATGGACGGGGCGCGCTTCGCCAACGCCGTGGCGTCGCTTGGGGTGAAGCCGAAAGAAATCACCTGGCAGACCGGCGTGGACGTCCTCTGTCTGGGCGGGACGAAGAACGGCATGCATGTCAGCGAGGCGGTGGTCTTCTTCAACCGCGAGCTGGCGGCGGAGTTCGATTACCGATGCAAACAGGCGGGCCAGCTCTATTCGAAGATGCGTTTCATGGCGGCCCCGTGGGTCGGGATGCTCAAGGACGGCGCATGGCTGCGCCACGCGGCTCATGCCAATGCCATGGCCGAGCTGCTCGAGGCCGAACTGGCCCAACTGCCCGAAGCCCGCATTCTCTTCCCGCGCCAGGCCAATTCGCTCTTCGTCGAACTGCCCGCCTTCGCGATCGAGGGGCTCCACAAGGCCGGCTGGAGGTTCTACACGTTCATCGGGCAGGGCGGATGCCGATTCATGTGCGCCTGGGACATCCGCGAGGAGGATGTCCGTGCGCTGGTCGCAGACATCAAACGCCTCATCGGATGACTTGCCCCGTCAAATGCAGGCAACAGCGCCGTCGGACCTGCCTGCGCCCAGGCTTGGGCAGGCGGGCGACGGCGGCTACGAGAGCGGGTAGCCGTTCGGCGGCGCAGGCGCGGGATGAGTCCGCGCTGACCCTCGGGATGCACTGACCGTTCGTCCGGCAATCAGGGCGGGCTTGGCAACGGAGCCCGGTTTTGCCCATACTCGATCCATGCGCGACACCTCGCTTGAATTCCTGAAGACACTCGTCAACACGCCAAGTCCGTCGGGCCACGAAGCGCGCGGACAGCGCGTCTGGCTCGATTACGTCGGCGCTCACGCCGAGGAGACTTTCTCGGACGCCTACGGCAATTGCGTCGCCGTCCTGAACAAGGGCGGTTCGCCCCGCCTCATGCTCGCCGCGCACGCCGACGAAATCGCGCTGACCGTCAACTACATCGACAAGAGCGGATTCCTCTCTGTCCGCAAGCTCGGCGGTGTGGATGCGATTGTTGCGCGCGCCCAGCGCGTCGTGATCCACACCCGCAACGGCCCGGTCCGGGGCGTCATCGGCAACGTCGCGCCGCACCTGACCAAGCTGGACAAGGAACGCAAGGTGCCGGAGATCGGCGACCTGTTCATCGACATCGGCGCGGCGGATCGCAAGGAGGCGGCGCGGCTGGTCCGGATTGGCGACCCTGTCACACTGAGCGACGAATTCGAGTTGCTGCGCAACGACCTGGCTGTCGCCCGCGCGTTCGACAACCGGATCGGGACCTTCGCGGTGGCCGAGGCGCTCCGGCTCCTGGGCGCGAACCGCCGCAAGCTCAAAGCGGAAGTGTGCGCGGTGTCGAACATCATGGAGGAGGTGGGCCTCCTGGGCGCGCGCCAAATCGCGTATTCGCTCAAGCCGGATGTGGCGTTGGTTGTCGACGTCACCCATGCCACCGACTACCCGACCGTCAGCCAGCAACTGCACGGCGACATCCGGATTGGCAAAGGACCCACCCTGACCCACGGGGGATGCAACCACCCCGAGGTGATCGCCCGGCTCGAACAGGTCGCCAAAAAGAAGAACATTAAGCTCCAGCACGAGGCAATGTCCGCCAGCAGCGGAACGGATACCGACGTCATCTTCTGGACCCGCGGCGGCATCGCCAGCGGGCTCATCAGCCTGCCCAATCGGTACATGCATTCCCCCGTCGAACTCGTCAGCCTCAAGGATCTCGAGAAGATCCCCGAGCTCATGGCCGCTTTCGCCCTGTCCCTCGAACGCGGGGAACAGTTCAAAGTCCGCATCTGAGCGCCCATTCCCCCAGATTGACCCAAGATGAATTGAGCCTCCAGATGTGTAAGCACCATGGAATCGGTCTGTGGCGATCGTCGCTGTTTCTCCTCTTCCTGCTGGTTCTCAGCGAGTCCGTCGTCCGGGCTCGCGTCCGGGCAGACGAGGGAGTCTGGGAGTCCGTCGGGGCGCGGTGCGGCATCTCGTCGCACTCGTCGGCCAACCGCTTCATCCAGACTGAACTCTGGGCCGCCTGGAATGTCGCCCCATCCCAAGACCTCGGGCGCAGTTGGTCGCTGCGGTTTCAGTTCGACAGTTCCGCCGGCTGGCTCAGCGGGCGCGGTGCGGATAGTTTTGTGGGTGCGGTGGGACCGGTGCTGGAGATCGGACGCGAGCGTCTGCCGGTCTCCTTGCGCGGGGGCATTAGCCCGACGCTCCTTTCGCGGGACTCATTTGGCAACAAGGACTTCGGCATCCTGTTCCAATTGACAAGCCACCTTGGGGTCGAGATCCATGTGCTGCCGCATGTCGACATTGGCTATCGCTTCCAACACATGTCCAATGCCGGTCTTTGCCTGCACAATCCCGGCCTGAATCTGCACATGTTCAGCTTGAGTTACGCGTTTTAGTTCGGTGCTGTTATCCCCAACCCGAGCAACGGCAGCAGATCGCGGCTCTCGGGCACGCCGTAGTTGAAGATGATGAATCCGCCGGTTCGATACCGGCGCGCGATCTGGATCTGTGCAATCGTGCGGTCGACGCCGAATTTGGATGAGGAGGCGCTGACGCCAATCCCGGGATAGCAGGGGACCGAGCCGGCCCATTGGACCTGCTGCGCCAGCATGTTCTCGAAGTTCCGGTCGCTCGGCGTGTAGTTCATCGGGCAGACGAAATCGAGATAGCCCCGCTCGCACCAGAGTTTCCAGTCCTGTCCGATGCTCGCGCGGTCCGTTGTCCAGCGTGGGAACACCGCGGCGGAGATCTTGATCTTCGGCTTGATGGCGCGGGCCTGCTCGCTGACTGCCTTGACGACGGCGGTGATGTGGCCGCGGCGCCATTCGAGCCACTGTTCGTGCAGCGGGCCGCGGGCAAGCACGTCGCCCGGCCAATTCCCGAGCGCGGTCCGGGCAGCCTGCTCGAACCGCTGACGGCATCCGGCACAGAAGCAGTGATCGCTGTCGGGATACCGGATGTAATCGAAATGGAGCCCGTCCACGTCGTAACGGCGCGCGACTTCGAGCATCGATTCGATTTCGAGTGCCTGGTTGTCGGGGTGCGATGGGCAGAGCCACGACTCCTCTTTTCCGTCTCGACTGGATTGCAGCCGTCCGGCCGCTCGCATCTGGTCGACGAACTCTTTGGGCGCGGCATGGCCGAGGTTCCAGTTGACCTTCCAGACGTGCACCTGGACGCCATGCTTGCGCGCCGCGGCCACGCACTCGGCGATCTGGTCGCCGCGCTCTGCGACCGACGGCGCAACGGGGAGGATCTCGCTCTTGTAGAAGGCGACGCCTCCCCACAGCATGTTGGGAACAACCGCCGTAAAGCCATTCGTTGCCAGGCGGCGGATGGCCTCGTCCCAGGCGATGCCATCGACGCCGAAGGCGCTGTGACACCAGAATGCCCGGAACTCGCCCGGCAACGGGCGTTGCGCCAGGCAATAGGCCCGTTCGAGTTTCTCCGACGCCAGCACGACCGCGTCCAAGGCCTCCGCATAACGGCCCTCGGCGGCGCGTTTGCGCGAGGCTTCGCGCGACTTCTCCGCCTCGGCCAAGGCTTCGACTGCGCGCGCCTTGTCGCCCGCGAGACGCTTGATGCCTTGAACCGCCTCGTCGTACGACCTGAATTCCCCGATTGTACCGAGGCGTTCGCGGCCCGCCTCAACCGCCTGGCGCCAGAGCTCGGGGACCAGGTGGCCGGCCATCGCCAACAGCATCCGGCGTTTGTTGCCCGCATCGTCGGGCAACAGGACATGGGTCATCACAAGCCCGTTGGTCGAACCGACGACGGCGGCATGACCGGTCGGTTGATCCTGGTCGTCGATCCACTCGGCAAGAACGCGGCTCGAGCCTGGAACCGCTTTGGCGACGCTGATGTTCCACGATCTCTGGCCGACGACGGACGGCGCGCCGGGAAGCGCGCCCTCCGCAAACCGGATCGCCGAGAAATGGCCGGGGCGCGGCGCGCTGATGTGCTGGCCGCCTTCGACGCCGAGGATAGGCCGCAGCGGCGTTGGCACCACGTAGAAGACCAGGAGCTTGCCGCCGCCCCGGACATACGCGATGAGTTCGTCCGCCGTGCGGTCCGGGAGCGCAGGGTTGTGCGGAAGGATCACGAGCTTGACCCTGCGCAACCGTTCGGCGGTGACATCGAGATCGCTGACGACGGCGCATCCCAGATCAGATGCCTGCAGGGCCTGTGAGACGGCTTCAGTGAACCGTTCGACGCTGCGCGTTTCACCCGACGATCGCTGCCCGATCGATTCGCCCCGCACGACGGCGATGAGCGCGTCGTCTCCCAGCACCCCCGTTTCGTGCAGATCGCTAAGGTAGAGTTCGGTGTTCCGATCCTGCCCGCGCCAGGCCGAGAATCGAATCGCGCTGATCCGTCCCCAGCCGGCGGGCTCTCCCTCGCTGGTCGTGGCGGATTTGTCGATCGTGATCACATTCCAGCCGTTGGTCGTCTCGGGAAAGAAAGCGGTGTGATACCACCCGCCGCCACTCTGGAAGTAGAGGCTGAAATACGAGACCGGTGAGGGATCGTTGCACCAGAGTTTGAATTGGACGCCCCGACAGGCGCTGAGATCCAGGTTGACTTTCCGGTCCCAGGACGCCCGCTCGTGGCTCGTGCCTTCAAAGTTGCAGGGGAAATGCAGGACCCTCCGACCTTGGATGGTGGCGACTCGAGGCGGAGGCGATCCGGCCATGGGCAGCCAGGCGGCCTGCGCGGCTGTGGCGTCGGCGTACTCGCCGGACTCGATGATCCCCGCGTGTGCGAGAGACGCGACCAATGCGACCAGGGCGGACAGTGATTTCAGATGCATAACTCGAAGAGTGTACTCGCCAGAGCTCGAGAGCGTCCAGCTTCCCGGATGATGTCAGCAGCGCTCATGTCGTGACATTGGGCCATGCGCGGGAGAACGTCAGGATGTTGGCTTGGCGCGGGCGACGGAATGCCGCGCGGTCACATCTCACGATTCAACCATGTGAGGACGTGTTTCATCCGCCTCTTCGCCGCGCGGTCCATAGACGCCGAGGTCAAACCACAGTCTCGGCATGTCCGCCTCTCTCAAACCGCCTGCCGCTTGCCGGCTTCCCGTTCCGGCATTTGAACTTGCCAGGGCGAGGGTCAGCCGCATGGTGCGTGAAATCCGTGGCCTCAGCGATTTGGCCTCTTCACGGACATTCGGCTTGCTCCTGGTTTCTAGAGCATCATATTCCGTTCACAACGTATGCGAATTACCATAGACGTTGATGCAAACGAACTGAAACAGATTCAGAGAATCACTGGGAAGAAGAAGAAGTCCCCGGCGATCGCCCAGGCGTTGTCGGAGTTCATCCGGCAACGGCAGAGACAGCACTCTTCGTAGCCACCGTTGCGATGCGGGTCGAGGCGCCGGTCGTCTGCCGCGACGCCCACTTCGAGGCGATGCGCAAGGTCCTTGGGACCCACCTTCAAGTCGAGCAGGTCTGAGGCGCGCCGTGTCCGGTGAAGCCCGGGTGTTCTGGATTTCGATTGCCTCCATTGTCTCTGCGCTTCGGCCGAGGCCTTCCCTCGCTCAGGCGAGCACCAGTCCGTGAGCCCGAAACGGAGCAACGTCGGCGGCATTGCCCGTGGCAACCTGGGCGCCGCAGCGCAACGCCACCGCCGCAATATAACAGTCAGCCAAGGCATCCTGAGCAAACCCCATTGACTGTGGCCCTGACGATAACCTGACCAAGAGCCGCCCGCCGTTCACCCTGATATGCCAATATCAAGAACTGACCCGCTCCCTGAGCCGGCGCCACGGCGGCAAGACCAGCGACCGCACGGACCGGGCTGCCTTGCCTCTTCCGGAGCCTCCTCACTCGGTGAAGCCCTGAACCTGCAAGCCGGCCGCTCGGGCAAAGTCAGCCTGCATCGCATCGCAGGTCAGAAACAAGGGGGCCTCCTGCGCAAGCGCCGCCGCCACGTGAAACACGTCCATGGCGCCGCAGGGGTGAGCCTGGCCCAACCGCCGGCTTAGAGCATCGGCTTGGGCGAAGGCCCTCTCCAAGTCAATGTGGTCATGCCGCAAGCGCGCCGCGCTTCTTTCGGCAACCTGAAGCGCCCGCCAAGCCGTTTCCCCGTCCGGATTGCCCCGCACCAGCCGGATATTGTGGCGCAGTTCGAGACGGAGAACTTCGTTGGATAGGAAATCCGCGCTGCGGTTCCGCAGCCAGGGGGTGACGACAGCGTTAAACCGGTCAGGCAAGTAGAACCAGGCAAAGAGAACGCTGCTATCGGCGTACACGATGGACATAAGTGCGGCGCCTCCTTTCCGCGATGATCGGGTTGGGGACCGTCTCTTCTGGTCGCGGCCTGGCCCAAACCTCGCGCATGATCTCACGCCAGGAGGGTTCCGGCGGCGGCGTGTAAGGGATGAGTCTGGCCACCTTGCGCCCGCGGTCGAGGATGACGATCTCTTCGGCGCGATCGACGACCCCGCGCACGATGGCGCCCGTGGCATCATGCAGTTCCTTGAGCCCGACGGTTTTCATATGCGCAAAGTGACTCTTTCGAAGAGTCTCTTCAAGCCCTTTCCACGTGATGGGGTCGGTCCCGGAATCCTGGAATTCGTCGGGCAAGCGCCTAGCCCGGATGTGTCATAAGGCTCCGCGAAGTCTCATATCCGGGCTCTGGCAAAACCGCGCCCGGAAAGGGAACCAAGAGCCTCCTGTCGGTCCTGAAGGCGTTCTGCGATGGGAACAGTGTGTTGCATTTCTCGATCTCTCGGACCCGGCGCGGTTTTGCTTGCCAGCCCGCATTGCTGCGCGCTTCGGAGTTCTCCGCTTCGCGGCCGTCAACAACCCATGAAACGTGCGGCTAGCGTCGGAAGGTCGCCCGTTCGGAGACCCAGAGGAAGTCCCGGCGGTCGGTGCCGGTCGGAATCGGCCAAGCGGACCAACGGGCGCGCTTCGTGACCTCCGCCAGCCACCGTTTGATCTCGGAATGTCCGTCGGCAAAAGCAAAACCCGCCGCCCCGTTGTGATAGCTCGCGGGCATGTCGCTCCACAGGTTCCCGTCGGGACCGTTGTTGCAGAATACATACCACCCATCGTTGATCGAGTTGGGATGCTCGTCGAGGAGGACGAAGATGGACGACGGACTCGGCATGTCGGACATTCGGATGAACTGCGCCCAGCCCGAGATGAGGGGTTGGTTGGACTTGTCGAAAGGACCGACGAACGCGTTCATGGAGACGCTGCGGACGCGCGGCAGGCGCCGGCCATCCGGGAGGGGGCCGCTCAGGCTGCGATCGGCGGGGCAGCGGTAGATGCCGATCGCCTTGGCGACGTAGGGGGCCAGCAATCCCTGCGTGAGATAAACCGTATTGGTGTCTTCCTGCGGGCTGTACCCCATCACATTCGCGACCCAGTTGTTCGTGCGACTGGCTTGCGTGAGGTCGATGGTGGTGTTGATGACCAGTTTGTCGTTGTTCTCATCGGCATACATGATCCAAGCCAACCCCAGTTGTTTGGTATGGTTCATGCAAGCGATGCCCTGGCCCTTCTGTTTGGCCCTCGACAGCGCGGGTAGCAGGAGGCCTGCGAGGATCGCGATGATGGCAATGACGACCAGGAGTTCGATCAAGGTGAACGCGGACAACCGATGACTGCCCGAGCGGCGCGAGACTGAGTGAGTGCGCATAGTGTCATGCAATTGCGATTAGAATCCTTGACCCCATCAACGCAGCACAGAAACTTGACTTGTCTGCAGCATGTTTCATCGGTCAAGGATTCTAGTCCAACGGAAGCGGGCACTCAAGTTCAGAAAGACCGGTCGATCGACGGCACCGGCAAGGTGATCGGCGATCCCGATGCGGATTGGGTCGATCGAGATCCCCAATCCCGCACGTACGGCAAGATCATGACGGGGCTGGAGTATTTCTCGATTTTCAGCGGCCGGACTGGCACGGAGATGGCTACCTTGCCCTATGTCCCAGGACGCGAACCGACAGGCGGTTGGGGCGGTATAGGCGGCAACGGGGGCGCGGAGACGGTCAGGGCAGGGATGAAATTGTGTACGGCGCGATGGTTGTGGACGAGACCGGCGAGGGCCTGTTCACCACCGGGCTGCGTCACGGCGACTCGCTGCATGTCGGCGACATCGACCAACGCTCAGTCCTCAGTCCCCACTCAGCTCACACCCGAATTCGGACCGACGAAGGGTGAATCGGATTGTTTCGCCCTCCTGGACGAACGGAATGGCGCGGCCGCGGGCACCGTCCGCGTCCACCGCCACCAACGCCGTCGAGCGCACCGGGCGATCGAGGAGACGACTCGGGACAAGGCTGACGTCGAGATCCTCGCCCTCAGGCAACGGCGTCAGCAGCAAACGGTCTCCCTGCCGTGCGATCCGCAACGCGCCCGACGTGACAATCCCGCCGAAATCGGTCGGTTCTTCGTTGGGCACCAAGCGCAAGTCGGGCTGGTGCGGCTCCGAAGGCGCCTCGAAGCTGAGGCCAGTAATCTGACCCGCAGAGCCGGAGACGGTCAGTTTGCCCACGCGATAGCGGCGGTCGGAGGCGTCGTCCCCGAGGAGAGGATAGCGTCGGTCGCCCTCGCCCCGGGGACTATAGAGACCCACCATCGCGGTGTACTCCCCCGGCTCCATGTCTTCGGGGATATGCACCGTGAAGTCGGTGCTCTCCCGGTCGCGCCATTGCGAAGTCGGGGTGGCGGGGGTGCCGCCCCCGTAGAATTCGGCCGGGCTGTAGCGCCCGGGGACGGGACGCGAGAAATGGTAGAAGACCTGGAGATCGCGGGGGGCAGGCTTTCGCGCCTGCCAGTTGACCTGCAATCGGAATTGACGTTCTCCAGTGGGCGTGAAGCCCGCGAATTCGGGCTGGATGAGCAGCGGGGCGTCCGGGCGGTACCCACGGCCATTGACATAACGCGTGTCGGGGCCCGTCGAGTGCTCGACGATCTGACCGCCCAGGCGTTCGATGGCCGAAACGACCGGTCCGTTGGGTGCATGGAATCCGAACGGCGGCAGGATGTGTTCGGCGACCTCCCAGTCGTCGGAGCCGCGGTTGACCCAGACCTGCGCGCCCGATCTCCAGCGGATGGCAAGGCGGTGAATATCGCCGCTGGCGAAATCGACCCGCTCGATTTCATCCAAGGCAACGCTCTCGATGAAAGGTTGCGCCAACCAGTACTTCCGCACCGCCTCGCGTCCGAGATTGGACAGATCGATCATCAGGGCATGCCCGGTGAGAATCTCGGCGCTGAGGTAGTCGTCGCTCGTGATGCCGTGCAGCGATCGGCCGCGTCCGCCCTCGTAACGGCCCGGGTAACCCACGCCATGGAGGCTGAAGCGGGTGTGGTTGACGGCGTCGAACCACGGCACACGAGCCCAATCGCGGCAGCGGACGTGGTTGTTGAAAGGGCGTCCCGTCGGGCTGAGGTGGAGGAATTGGCAGTCCGCGCCGTCGACCCATCCGATCAACTGGTCACTGCCCGCCTCGCTGATCATGGGGCCGCCGCCGCAGGCCCGTCGAATGGCGGCAAAGGCCTCGCCCCAGCAGCGCAAGGTCTCGATACTCGAGTGAAAGGCGCCGTGCCGATCGAAATAGTCGAATGCGTTCATCGAGGTCCATACGTCCACGAAATAGCTCGTCGGCTCGAGCGCCGGTCCGATCAGGTCGAGATTTCGGCGCAGGAACGGCTGCACGCGGTCGGGCCGGAACTGGTAACTTTGGGCGTCGCGGCCCTCGTTGAACCAGGCCCGGCGGGGCTGGCCGTCGGGCGTGAATGTGACGTTGTCGTAGCTGAAACCGTCGCAGTCGGGGTAGATGTCGATGTAGTTGTCGTGCAGCCCCCAAAGGACGCCGTGTCGGCGGCAGAGACGGCCCAGGCCTTGCAGATCCTCGAGTGTGCCCAGGCTGGGAAGCGGGGGGAAGATGTCGGGCAGGCGATAGTCGTAGCCCCAGCGCTGCCAGACATGCATGATTACCAGCGAATTGGTCAGGCCGTACTCGAAACAGCGTTCGAGCTTCGCGGCGTCGTCGGCATAGCGCCCGCCCCAGAGGTCAAAGACGTAGCGGCCCGCCTTGAGTGCGACAGCGGGCGCCGGCGATTTGTCGTAGAGCGGACGGTATCGGATGGCGCAATCGAAAGCGCCCTCGAGGCCCGGCACAAAGGTGTAGGTGGCATCCGGATGCGTGTGCAGGGCGTAGACCTTGCGTGCGGGATCGACTTCCAGATGGTCCACGGGCGCGTCCGCCGCCACAAGGAGCGAGAGTCCGTTGTCGAATTCGAACCCGACATGGCTCGTCGCGAGGTCATGACCGCCGCCGCCGGCCCGGAAAGATTCCGGCTCCTCGATACAATAGCCGTGTCCGTAGTAGACGCGCGAGGCGAGCCGATCCGCCGGGCCGGGCGCAAGGTCGGTGAGGCGACGGTCAGACGCGATCCGGACCCGCAGACCCGCCCCCTCGGCCCACACCTCCGCGTCGAGTGTTCCCGGACCTTCCGCGGTCCGGATCCGATGTGCGATGTGCAGACGCCCGCCGGTCTTCGAGACGCCCACTCGATCCACTGCCACACCCGCAGGCCAGCCGCCGACCGGCAAATCCAACACGCGCATTTCAACGGTGTCGAACACCACAGCCCGCCCACCGCCCCCGAAAGCAAGGGCGCCATCCACGAAACCAGCGGGCCCCAGCGCCACGGCGGCGCGGCAATCGTCGCCAAGATCGAAGCGGTGAACCTCCTGCGCTGACACGCCGGACAAGGCGGCCGCGCGTGCACGCGCCCGCAACGCCTCCCGTTCATCCGGAGACACCCGGGTGGGCGTCGGCCCCGTCACGATCACCGGATCGCCCCAGAAGGCCGAGTCGCAGGTGGTGTCCCGGTTTGGCCCTGGATGCGTTTCGAGTTCGAGATCGATCTCCTGACCGCCAAAGCGGGCGAGGTCGACCTGGGCAGGCATCCAGACCTTGCTGTCGGTGTGGCGTTCGAACAGAGGCTCGCCGTTGACCCGGACACGGAACGTGACGCCATCGCTTGGCGGTTCGTGATCGGCATGATCCCGAATCGCCTGGTAGAAGACGAGGCGCGCGGGTGTCTGCGGCAGCTCCAGGCGGTAGGCGACGAACGCCGTGCCGGGACCGCGGCGCCAGGGAGGGTGGACATGGATTGCCTGACGGGACTCTCCGCGAGTCATCGGCCCGAAGGCGATGTGGACCCCGGAGCCCGGCTCGCTCCCGGTCCAGCCGGGACCGAGGTCCTGACGCTGTTGGCCGAATGACTGCCAGGCGACACGCTGAGTCTTCTTGCCGGCCAGCAGCAAAGCGCCCGCGTCGGGAACCGGAATGGCGGACGGTGCCGCCGGGGGTGGGGGGAGCGCCGAGAAGTCGTTTGTCAAGATGCGCAGGGGGCTGGCGCGGAAGGAACCATCGGCGTTCGTGGCGGTGGCATCGATCCGCACCGGATACAGCGCGGAGTATGCGCCCCTCCCCACAGCCAGAGCGAACTCGGTTACGCCAACGCTTTGTGCCGGGACGCGCAGGACCTTCCGAGTCTCTCCGATCGCCCGGCATTCATCCACCAGACCGGCGAGGGCGAGCGACACCGTCAGCGAATGCGGACCTGTGTTGGACACAGTCACGCGCACTGGTTGGGGTTGGTCGTAATTGGTGACCAGGGGTAAAGGGGCAATGAGCGTGGTGAGCGGTCCGTCGGAGGCCAGGTGACCGTCAAAGGCCGCGGTTCGCACCGCGAGGAGACCCAGCGCGAGTCCCAGGGAGCAGCCGAGTTGGGTCGTCATCGGGAGAAGGGGCTTGTTCGAAAACACGCGGGGATCATGAGCCGGTTCGGGCCGTTCAACAACTCCGCGCCTCAGGCGTCAGGCGGCCTGGCGATTGGTCTTGCGGTGGAGCAGGGGAGGGGATTCGCCTCGCACGACGGCGCTGGTGATCGTCACCCCGGTGACATCGTTGGCGCTTGGGATGTCGTACATGAGGTCGAGCATCAGTTTCTCGACCAAACTGCGCAGGGCGCGGGCGCCGGTGCCCTTATGGAGGGCCTGGGTGGCCAACTCGCGGAGAGCGTCAGGCGAGAATTCGAGTTCGACGTTCTCCATCGCCAGCAGCTTGGCGAATTGCTTGGTCAGCGCGTTCTTGGGTTCGGTGAGGATCGAGACGAGTTGAGACTCGTTCAGTTCGTCAAGCACTGTGACCACCGGCAAACGCCCGATGAACTCAGGTATGAACCCGTAGCCCAGCAGGTCCTCCGGCTCGATCTGTCTCCAGACGTTGTGCGCGGGGCTGTTCCTTCCCGCCGCATTCTGCTCCGCCGCGGCAAACCCCATCACCCGATTGCCCAGTCTGCGGTGGATGATCTTGTCCAGACCGACGAACGCGCCGCCGCAGATGAAGAGAATCTTGGTGGTGTCCACCCGGATGTACTCCTGTTGGGGGTGCTTGCGCCCGCCTTGTGGAGGCACGCTGCACACCGTCCCTTCCAGAATCTTCAACAGCGCCTGCTGGACCCCCTCGCCCGAGACGTCGCGCGTGATCGATACGTTTTCCGTCTTTCGCGCGATCTTGTCGATTTCGTCGATATAGATGATGCCGGTCTGCGCGCGCTCGATGTCGTAGTCCGAGTTCTGAAGCAGGCGCAGGATGATGTTCTCGACGTCCTCGCCCACATACCCGGCCTCGGTCAGCGTCGTGGCATCGGCGATCGCGAACGGGACGTTGAGGGCGCGCGCCAGCGAGCGGGCCAGCAGCGTCTTGCCGCAGCCCGTGGGACCGATCAGCAGGATGTTGCTCTTCTCGATCTCGACCCCGTCGTGGGGGGACTCGGGTCTGGCGTCTCCTTTGGGGCTGACCTGGTTCTGGATCCGCTTGTAGTGGTTGTGCACCGCCACCGCCAGCGTCTTCTTGGCGTGATCCTGCCCCACGCAGTACTGATCGAGAAGCGCCTTCAGATCCGCCGGGCGCGGAACGCTCAGTGCCTGGAGGGAATGCTGTGCGTCCGTCCGCAGTTCCTTGTCCAGAACGCTCTTGCACAGCAGCACGCAACTGTCGCAGATGAAGACGCCCGGGCCTTGGATCAGCTTCTTCACCTCCGCATGCGATTTGCCGCAGAAGCTGCAAAGCGTCAGTTGTGTCGGGCGTGACATGGGCGAATTCGGCGTTGGGGGTGATCGTGCGGTGCTCTCAATCCAGCTCGCTTATTGGGCCGCGGGCGCAGGCGCGCTGGCGCCTTCCGCCAGGGAGGGGATTTCTTTGCGGGATTTGACCACCTCGTCGACCAATCCGTAGGCCTTGGCTTCGTCAGCCGACATGAACCGGTCGCGGTCCGTGTCCTGCTCGATCCGCTCCAGGGGCTGCCCGGTGACCTCGGCCAGGATCTCG